>Ga0194132_10004005_pt1 | contig 25543 bp, 22 predicted proteins | sample TA2KigOf80mmetaG_FD_148612 | JGI IMG/M metagenome (GOLD analysis project Ga0194132, IMG submission 148612) | Freshwater microbial communities from Lake Tanganyika, Tanzania - TA2015054 Kigoma Offshore 80m | ecosystem: Environmental > Aquatic > Freshwater > Lake | place: Tanzania: Lake... | reverse complement strand
TGACACCCCGTGCGCAGGCGGTACACAATCGCGGCCAGCACCACCCGGTCCGGCACGCGGGGCCGCCCGCCCCATGGTCGCGGCGGCGGCACGGGCAACACCGGCTCGACTTGCATCCATAACGCATCGGGCACATCGGCGAACTTGGCTTCCATGCCCCCGCATCAGATCACAGATGATCCGACGACTCAACAGGTTTTAGGATCGGCTCTTATCTGGGCTGAGCTCGCGGTTGGACTCTTCTCGTAATGCAGCCCCGCGTGCGGCCTGACCCGTCGCTGCACCCGGCGTGCGCCAGCCTGCGGCTGTCGCCCACGGGTGAACTCCAACGTCAGACCGATAGGCGTGGAATCGCGAAGTGAGGATCCCCTGGAGCTGGCCAGTTCGTGATTGACGATGCCGGGGTTCGGGATCATCTCCCGTCCCAAGGGCATCGGGTTAGTGGCAGCCGGGGTCTTCGCACGGCCCGGGTACGAAGAACAGGATTGGCCCGTGCTTCAGGCCGAGTCGGCCCGCTTGGGCCATGTGGAGGCCGTTCTCAGCGACCGGACTCCGCTTGGACGGAAGTATCTGGTGGCGGGGTACCATTCACGGGCCGGCCGGGCAGGCAGGCAGCATCGTCGTGGTCTGGATTATCCTCGGCGGCGAGCAGTTCCCGCGGTTCGTGACAGCCTGTCCGGGAGCGCGATCATGACGACCGGTTTCCATGAACTCGACACAGTGGTGCTCGTCCGGGACGTTCCCGAGGCCGGGCTGCGCGCCGGAGATCCAGGGGCCATCGTGCAGACGTACGGGGACGCCGCCGTCGAGGTGGAATTCGTAACGGCATCTGGACGCACGCAGGCTCCCCTGGCCTTGCCCATCAGAGACGTGCGGACTGTGCGCGACAACGATCTGTTGGCCGTTCGCTCGACTCCTATCGAAAACACAATCCGGCCCGGCATGCAGCCGACAGCGGCGGGTGTCAGCATGATCGCCGCTGCGGCTGATGCCAGTCGTTCGCACTCATGATCGGAGTCAGCGTGGCGGCCCTGCGCAATCGGGAAGAGGGACGCCGGACTTCAGACGGCCCGCCGGTTGCGCCTCTCCGCGTCGCCGCTCGCAGCCCGGGGGCCGTCGTTGACGCGCTGCATGCGAATCCAGATCCAGTGGCGGCCTGAACCAGCCATGTTCCGATGGAGCGCGCTGGTCGTCTTCCTCGCGACACTCGGCATCTCGGCGTGGCGACGGGGGCAGGCGCGCCGGGCCGGGGCGACCATCCGACGGAGCGACGAGACACCCGGCCTGATCGCCGGGCGGATCCTGATCGCGGTCCCGCTCTTCGGCGGCGTGGTCGCCCATCTCGCGAATCCCGGCTGGATGGCCTGGGCGGCCCTGCCCCTGCCGGTCTGGACGCAATGGGCCGGCGTGACGCTCGGGCTCCTGGTCATCCCCTCGGCCTGGTGGGTACTGACGACGCTGGGCGCAAACGTGAGCGAGACGGTGCTGACCCGGCCGGAGCAGCGGCTCGTCACGTCGGGACCGTACCGGCGGGTTCGCCACCCGCTGTACGCCGTGGGCATCGCCCTGTTTCTCAGCATCGCCCTGATGGCCGCCAACGGCTTCCTGCTGTCCTGGACGGGTGTCGCGCTGCTCGCGATCCGGCTCGTCGTCATTCCGCGCGAGGAGACCGAGCTGGAAGCACGATTCGGAGACGACTACCGCCGATACCGCAGCAGAACGGGGGCCCTGCTGCCGTCGGCTGGCGCCGGTTTCCGCTGAACCACCTGATCCCGGCTCGTGCCGATGGGCCCCTGCGACAGGTCCCGGCCGCCGCGATCACAGCCATTTCTGGAGCACATCATCATGGGCGGCAGAGTCTCGAACAAGTCGGCCACGGCGCGGAAGACCTCCACGAAGCGGGCTCGGACGACGCGCGCCACGGCGAAGCCGCGACTCCTCAGCGGAGGCAACCCGCAGATCGCGAAAGCCGACGGCGACGCCGCGGTGCAGGCGTACATCGCCGCCATGCCGGGCTGGAAACGCGACGTCGGGCGCCACCTCGACGCGCTCATCAGCGCAACCGTGCCCGGCGTCCGCAAGGCCGTGCGCTGGAACTCGCCCTTCTACGGCACCGAGCTCGGCTGGTTCCTGAACCTGCACTGCATCACGCGCTACATCAAGGTGGCGTTCTTCAGCGGGACGTCACTGACACCTGTGCCGCCGGTCGGTTCGACGCACCAGGGCACCCGGTACGTCCACATCTACGACGGCGACGAGCTCGACGAGGCGCTGCTCGCGAGCTGGATCCGGCAGGCCGCTCAGCTGCCAGGCTGGGCGAGCTTCAGCTCATAGACCCCTGGACCGACTCTTCCGATTTCCCTCGGCGGTGCCACGGGATCCCGCCGTGGACTGCTGGATCCGCGACCACTCCGGCGACCGTGGCACGATCGCCCTGCGCTGGTTCGAGGTCATGCGTGCCTGCGGCAAGGACGTCCGCGAGCTGCTGCACGACGGCCACCCGACCGCGTGCGTCGGCGACGCGGCGTTCGCCTACGTCAATGCGTTCACCGCCCACGTCAACGTCGGGTTCTTCCGCGGGGCCGACCTCCCGGACCCGCAGGGGCTGCTCGAGGGCACCGGGAAGGTCATGCGGCACGTGAAGCTCAGACCCGGCGTTGCCGTCGACGCCACGGCGCTGACGGCGCTGATCCATGCCGCGTACGCGGACATGACGGTGCAGCTGGCGAACGCGCGCATCCGGGCGAGGAACTGCCACTGACTCCGCGGCGATCGGCCTGGACGAACCGGCCTGCACCGGCGGTCATGGCGCACCCATGACACCGTCCGAGCCTGGCGAGCGCGCTGATGATCAGCAGCGTCCTGGACAACGACTACGTGTGGGGCGGGGCGCGTGACGTGAAGGACGTGCCGCCGGTGCTGATCGAGCGGCTCCAGCACTACTTCCTGGCCTGCACGCCCGTGCCGGGCCGGCGGACGGACACGAAGGTGGCCACGGTGTACGGCCGAGAACACGCGCTCGCGGTCGTGCAGGCGGCGATCGGCGACTGCGACGACAGCTGCGCGCTCGCGCGGCCGCCGCTCACGGCCCCGCTCGTTTATTCTAGGGGTCGTGCGCCGTACGCTGCTGCTCACGCTCGCAGTGCTGAGCTGGACCGTGGCCACCCAGGCTCGGCAGGACAGGCCGGTCGTCTCGGACCAGGAGGCGCTCATCGAGCTGGAGCGCGCGTGGAACCGCGCTTTCTACGGGAAGGACATCGCTTTCATCCAGGGCCTCCTGGCCGACGAGTTCGTCGCCATCTATGACGACGGGCGGATCGGCGACAAGGCGGGCGAACTGGCCGCCGCCGAAGCCTTCAACCAGGCCGTCGAATCGGCCATCCAGAACGACTTCATCGTGCACGTGTACGGCGACACGGCGGTCGTCCACTTCCGGCTGGACGTGGTCGGGATCAAGCAGGGGGCGCGCGCCTCGCTGGCGCTCCGCTTCACCGACGTGTGGGTCATGCGCGACGGCCGCTGGCAGTGCGTGTCGAGCCAGAGCACCCGCGTGGCCGGCAGCGACGGGCCGGTCGGCGACCCGGCCACGAAGTGAGCCGGTCGTACGGCTGAAGGCGGCCCCCAACCGCATCCCCGGCTCAGCTGCGGAACCGTGATACGTCGATGTCGTACCGCTTCACCTTGTAGCGGATGATCCGCTCGGTGGACCGCAGGAGCTGCGCCGCCCTGGCGCGGTTGCCGCGCGTGGTCTTCAGCGCATCCTGGATGAGGTCCTTCTCGTAGGCCCCGACCGCCTCCTCGAGCGACAGGTTCGTCACCGTGCCGGTGGCGTCGGCGGTCTGCAGCGTCGGCGGCAGATGATGGCCGTGGATGACGCTGCCGTCGCACACCAGCACGGCGCGCTCGACGGTGTTCTCCAGCTCGCGCACGTTGCCCGGCCAGTGATAGCTCATCAGCATGTCTATGGCGGGGGTGGAGATCCTCCTGATCTGGCGGCCGTGCTCCGAGGAGTACTTCTCCAGGAAGTGCTCGGCCAGCAGCGTGATGTCGGTGCGCCGCTCGCGCAGCGGCGGCACGAAGATCGTGAACACGTTGAGCCGGTAGTGCAGGTCGGCCCGGAACGTCCCCGCCTGGATCGCGTCTTCCAGATTCTGGTTCGTGGCGGCGATCAGCCGGACGTTGACCCTGATCTGGTCGGTGCCGCCCAGCCGCTCGAACTCGCGCTCCTGCAGCACGCGCAGCAGCTTCACCTGCGTGGCGAGGTTTACGTCGCCGATCTCGTCCAGGAACAGCGTCCCGCCATCGGCCAGCTCGAAACGCCCCTTCTTCCGCGTGTCGGCACCCGTGAACGCGCCCTTCTCGTAGCCGAACAGCTCCGACTCGATCAACGTGTCCGGCAGCGCGCCGCAGCTCACCTTCACGAAGGGCCTCTTCGCGCGCGGCGAGTGGTAGTGCACCGCGTGCGCGATCAGCTCCTTGCCGGTGCCCGACTCTCCACGGATCAGGACGGTCGTGTTCGTGCGCGCCACCTGCGAGATCTGCTCGAACACGCTCCGCATCGGCCCCCCGCTGCCGATGATGTGCGAGAAGTCGTAGCGTTCTTTCAGCTCTTCGCGCAGGTGCAGGTTCTCGTCGCGCAGCTTCTGCCGCTCCGAATCGACGAGCCGCTCGACTTTCAGCGCCTGCGCGATCATCGACGCGATCACGCGCAGGAACTCGAGCACGGACTCGTATTCCCGATCGCGCTTGGCCGGCAGCTCGACCTCCAGGGCGCCCAGGCTCTTGCGCGCGACCAGGATCGGCACGCAGAAGAAGCTGCGATCGGCGGCGCCCTTGGCCGCCCGCATCAACGGCTCGCGCGAGGTGTGCGGGACGATCATCGGCCGGCCGCTCTCCACCACCCGGGCCACGAGCGCCGCGGTGCCGGACGCCCCGTGCCCGACGGTCGACTCGACGCGCAGTTGCCCGGTAGCGGGATCGATGATGAGCACCGCGCCGCGGGCGATGCCTTCCAGCCGGCGCAGCACGTCCAGCAGGCGTTCCAGCCCCGGCCGGAGCTTGTGGGTGGTCGTGAGGGCGTGGTTGATCTCGAGAAGCGCGGCCAGCTGGCCGGGCAGCACCTTGTCCGTCATGCGGGTCTTCCGATGATACCCAACCGGCCCGGGGACGCCGCCTTGGGGCTGGTGGTCTGCCTTGCTTGCGGGGCCGTACCCGCCTGACTATGATCCGCCGAGACATCAGCGACGTTCCCGTAACGCGCACCCACGGAGGATCCCCGCTATGAAGGTGTACGACGCCGCCAGCATCCGGAACCTGGCCGTTGTCGGCCACGGTGGCTGCGGCAAGACCCAGCTCGTCTCGGCCCTGCTCTTCACCACGGGCGCGGTGAACCGGCTCGGCCGCGTGGACGATGGCACCACGGTCACGGATTTCGACGAGGAGGAAATCGCCCGCAAGCACACGCTGGCCTCCAGCCTGGCCTTCACCGAGTGGCAGGACCTCAAGATCAACCTCATCGACACCCCCGGCTTCGCCAATTTCCTGACGGATGCCCGCGCCGCGATGCGCGTGGCCGAGGCGGCCGCCGTGGTCATCGACGCCGTTGCCGGCGTCGAGGTGCAGACGGAAAAGCTCTGGAGCGAGGCGGACTCGCTGAACCTCCCCCGGCTGGTCGTCCTGAACCGGATGGACCGCGAGCGTGCGAGCCTCGAGCGCTCCCTCGAGTCGCTGCACCGCGACCTCGGCCGGACGATCGTGCCGATTCAGATGCCGATCGGCGAGGAAAAGGCGTTCAGCGGCGTGGTGGACCTCGTCGGCATGCGCGCGTACACCTTCGCCACCGACGACAGCGGGGCGATGACCGTGGGCGACGTGCCGGCCAACCTGATGGACCGGGCCATGGCGGCCCGCGAGCAGCTCATCGAGATGGTCGCCGAAGCGGACGAGAAGCTGATGGAGCGCTTCTTCGAGGAGGGCACGCTGTCGCAGGAGGAGCTGGCGGCCGGCCTGAGGGCCGCCACGCACGCCGGCAGACTGTTCCCGCTCGTCTGCACCTCCGGCCTCCGCGCCATCGGCCTGCAGCCGCTGGCTGCGGCCGTGGCGACCTGTGTGCCGTCGCCGCTGGACCGCGGAATGGCCGCCCTGGACGGCAGCGGGAACGCGGCCGTGGTGAAAGCGTCCGAGGGCGCGCCCTACTCGGCGTTCGTCTGGAAGACGATCGCCGACCCGTTTGCCGGCCGCATCACCATGCTCCGCGTGGCCTCTGGCGCTCTCAGGTCCGATTCACCGGTCCACAACGCCACACGCGACACGGGCGAACGGCTGGGCCATCTGCTGGTCCTGCAGGGCAAGACCCAGACGCACGTCCCCGAGCTGAAGGCCGGCGACCTCGGCGCCGTGGCCAAGCTCAAGGAGACCACGACGAACGACACGCTGGCCGACAAGGGGACGAGCGTCAGGTTCCCGGCCATCAAGTTCCCGGAGCCGGTGCTCTCCTACGCGATCGAGCCGAAGAGCCGCGGCGACGAGGACAAGATCGGCACGGCGATGCACCGGCTGCAGGAGGAGGACCCGACGATCAGCTACGCCCGAGATCCGCAGACCAAGGAACTGCTGCTCGCGGGCCAGGGCCAGCTGCACATCGAGGTGACGGTCGCGAAGCTGAAGCGCCGCTTCGGCGTCGAGGTGAACCTGAAGCCGCCGCGGATCCCCTACCGGGAGACGATCACCGCCGCGACGGAGGCGCACGGCCGTCACAAGAAGCAGACGGGCGGACACGGACAGTTCGGCGACTGCAAGATCAAGGTCGAGCCGCTGCCGCGCGGACAGGACTTCGAGTTCAAGGACGAGATCTTCGGCGGCTCCATCCCGCGCCAGTTCGTCCCGGCGGTCGAGAAGGGGATCCAGGATGCGCGCACCCGCGGCTTCCTGGCGGGCTACCCGATGGTGGACTTCCGCGCCACGGTCTACGACGGCTCGTTCCACCCGGTGGATTCCAACGAGCTGTCGTTCAAGCTGGCCGGCTCACTGGCGTTCAAGGACGCGATGACGCGGGCGCGGCCCACGCTGCTCGAGCCGGTCATGCAGGTCGAGGTGTACGCGCCCAGCGACTTCGCCGGCGACCTGATGGGCGACCTGAACGGCCGGCGCGGCCGCATCTCGGGCATGGAGACGCGCGGCCTCACCACGGTCATCAAGGCCCAGGTGCCGATGTCCGAGATGCTGACCTACGAGCAGCACCTGACGTCAGCCACCGGCGCCCGGGGCAGCTACCACATGGAGTACTCGCACTACGAAGAGGTGCCGCACCAGCTGCAGGCGAAGATTATCGCCGCGGCAAAGGCGGAGAAAGGCGAGGAGGTCGCGGAAGAAGCGTGACGGGGACGGAAGTGGAAAAGTACAAAAGTGGAAAAGTGGAAAAGTAAAGTTGGCTTACGAGCAGCCCAGTACGAAGTGAGAAGCGGGAAGTAAGTACAAAGTGAGAGACATCCACGGCCACTTCCCACTTCCCACTTCCCACTTTCCACTTCCCACTTTCCACTTCCCACTTCCCACTTCCCACTTCCAACTTACTTTTCCACTTCCCACTCCCGTCACTTCAACTTTTCCACCTTTCCACTTTTCCACTTTTCCACTTATCTGCTTAGTTCGCTCGGCCGGACCTGGAACTTGACGGCCTTGTTGACCGCCTTCGGCCCGCCTTCCATGTGCCACATCACCTGGCCGGCGTAGGCTGACCAGAGGCCGCGCCCCTTCCAGCCGGCGTTGGGATCGTCGATCCGGCCGTCCATCCCCTTGGGATGGAAACCCATCGGGTAGGGCACGCGCATCACCACGGATTCGCCGGTGTCCGGGATCACCGCCTTCATGGAGTCGGAGTTGTCGCCGAACGAGATCGGGATGTTCTCGCCCAGGCCACCGGCGCCGAACTGGTCCACGAACGTGTAGTAGTTGCCGTCCGCGCTGCCCGAGCCGCCCACGCCCTTGAAGTTCGGTCCGGGCTGCTGGTAGAAGGTCCACCCTTCCAGGCAGTGCAGGCCGTTGGCCACCGTCGGCCCGTTCAGCACCTTGCACTTGCGCCGGTCGAAGCTCGCCATGTGCCCGCTGCCGAGGCCGGCCCAGACGACGCCGTTTCTGTCGATGTCGATGCCGCGCGCGCCGAAGACGCGCTCGGTCGCCCGCGGATCGTCGAGCGGCACCTCGTAGTACTCCGTCACGGCCGTGGCCGGCGGGTTGGCTCCCGGCGCCACGCGCAGGATCGCACCGGGGGCGGCCGAGGACTGCACGATCCAGACCGATCCATCCAGCCGGTTGGGAATCACGCCGTATACGCCGGCCGTGATCCGCCTGTCCTTCGCGGGATCCACAGCCGCATCCGGCTCGACGTACTCGTCCTGCCGCCCGTTCCCGTTGGTGTCGAGGATGAACGGGATCCAGCCCTGGGAGGCGAACACGTCCTTCGTCTGCTCCCACTTCCGGATGTCGAACCAGGGCAGGAACGAGCCCGTACCGCTGAACCACAACACGTCGTTCCAGTCGATCTGGACGTGGTGCGTGTTGAAGCAGGTGTTGAGCGGCGTCCACTGCTTCGTGGACGGGTCGTACATCGACAGGTTGCGCTCCGCGGAGCGATCCATCGGGAACTTCCGTGCCGACGGAATCACCGCACCGTTCGTGCAGGCCGGCGGGATGTCATCCGGCGGGCGGACGGTGGAGGTGACCCAGATGCGGAGCCGCTCGTCCATCATCAGGCTGTGCGGTGTGGTGCGGCTCTGGAACACCGGCGTGTTGGCCCACACTGGCGACGGCTGCATCGACTCCTGCGTCCACGACCAGGGCGGCTGGTTGTTCTCGTCGATGACGGGCGCCTGGATGTACTCCACGCGGTTCGTCACCGGGTCGAGCACGGCGATCTGGTCCGAGCTGTACTCCGGGACGCCGTACACCACGCCGTTGGGGTTGAGGACCGGATTGCGCTTGTCGGACGACAGCACGTCGTGGATGAAGTAGTGGCCGTTGGGACCCCAGTCCCACTGCGAGACGACGACGTTGCGCTCGAGGCCTGCTGGCCTGGGGGGCGCCGCCGGCAACTCGCCCGCACGGATGCGGTCGGTCCAGTCGGCGAACATCTGCAGGCCGCGCTCTTTGCCGAAGCCGGCGAGGCTGTTGCTCATGAAGGCGCCGCTCTGACCGGACTGGATGCGCCGATCCCACGCCGCGACCGTTGACTCGAACTGCCCCATCCCCCGGGGCATCTCGCGGGTCACCTTGGTGCCGAGCTGGTGGCAGGAGCCGCAGCCCGAGATGCTCAGCCGGCCCAGGTAGTCGGCCTGCGACCGCCGGGCTGTGGGGATGCCATTGCCTTCCGGACCGGTGCCCGGGAACTCGCTTTCCGCCGGCGGCTCGAGCAGCGACCACCAGTAGTTGGCCGGGTAGTACTCGGCGGCCGCCTTCGCGTTCGGCGCGACGACGGCCGTCAGGTTGAGCTGCGCGCCGGGCGCACTCTTCACCTTCTCGGAGTCCACGAGGCCGTAGCCGCGCGTCCAGACCGTGTAGCTGCCTTTCGGCAGGTCTGGCACGACGTATCGCCCGAGGTGATCGGTGACGACCATGCGCCGGAAGCCGACGGGCGTATCGGTCGTCTCCGCGATGACCCACACCCCTGCCTCAGCGCCCCGCACGCTCGCGACGACGCCGCCGAGGTCGTCGGCGTCGATCGGCACGCCACCCTGTTGCTGAAAGGCGCCGACCGTGCCGAGCGCCAGCGCAACGATCGCGGCTCCCGCGCAGACCCCAATCAGCCTGCCCGTCCTTCGCCTGGTCTCCATGGCTCCGTCTCTCTCGAGGGTCCGTGAACGGACCGATGCACGCCCGACGGGGCACAGGTTACGCCAGCCAGCAGGGCGGATCCAGCCGCCGGGCCGCACCGGGCGCTTCAGCGGCCCTCGGCCAGCTGCCCGCCTTCGCCAAGGCTGCGGCGGTCCGCCGACGCTTCAGCGGAGGCGGAAGCTGGCCGCCACGAGCGTCAGGTCACATCGGCCGGTTCAATCGCCAGTCACCAACGCAATCGTCAATCCTCGATCACCAGTCGTCAATCTCAGGATCCCTTGACTTCGTCGAAGATGACGCCCGTGTTGATGTGCAGCCGCGTCGGCGCACCCAGCGTGTTCAGCCCCACGCCCGGGAACTCCGGCGGCAGCCGGTACTCGTCGGCAAGCTCCTGCGGCGACCTGCCGGCCTTCTGCCCGTCCCGGACGTAGCCGACGAAGCTGGTCCACCAGGCGGCGTACTCCTGGAGCCGCGCCCACGGCTCCGGCGTGTCCCGGTGAGCCGGGAGCATGATGTCCACGTTCGCAAAGGTCTTCACCATCTGCGTGAGCACGGTGTCGTAGCCGACGCCGCTCCCGCCGTTGATGGTGTCGATGAACGGCGAGTAGCGACCCGGGTAGATGTCGCCCGGGTGCATCGCGTTCAGCGACGGGATGTGGACGATCGCGTCGCCGTCGGTGTGCGCCGGGCCGAAGTAGTACAGGTCGACCCGGTCGTCGCCTTCGAACAGCGTGTGCCGATCCCTGAAGGTGATCTTCGGCAGGTACCGCGCGTTCTCGCCCTGAAAGTACTCGCACCCGGTCGTGCGGTTGCACGACGCCTGCGACATGCTGCGGACGCAGTTCACGTGCGCCACGAAGTCCACCGTGTCCGGGAACTCGATGTTGCTCGCGGTGTGGTCGTAGTGCGTGTGCGTGATCACGATCGTCGTCACCGGCTTGTCGGTCACCGACCGGATCAGGGTCTGCATGTGCCGGCCCCAGCCCGGGTTCTTCGTGTCCACGAGCACCACGCCGTGGTTGCGCGTGACGAACACGAGGTTGCTGCCCCCCGTCCACGACGATCGGTGCTCGGCGTCGGCGCCCCCGATCGAGTAGAGGTTCTCGCGCAGCTTCGTAATGGTGGGCGGCGTGATGTCTCTCGGCTGGTTCGAGGGCGTCTGCGCGGCCACCGCCGCTCCGAAGGCCCTGTCGCGGACACCGAAGGCGCCGGCCGCAGCGCCGGCCGCCAGGCCGCCCAGCGCGTAGCGCCGGGCGCGATCGAGAAACGGGCGGCGGCCGAAACGCAACGAGGACGGAACGAGCACCTGTATCGCTGGCATGGTTCACCTCACGGCAGCCGATTATGGATCGGCGGAGCGCCGCGCGGACGGGTGTAGAATCTGCCAGATCGGGAGGCACCGCATGCGGGGACGGCGGATCGTGGCGGCGGCACTGGTGGGTACGGTCGTGGTGGCCATCGGCGTCCTGACGGCTTCCCTGTCGGCGCAGGACGCCGCCGCCCCGGCGCTCAGGGGCACGGTGAGTTCAGTCATCGAAGGGCCCATGGAAGGCGTGCTGGTTACGGTGCGCCGCGACGGCGCCAACCACGCCGTCACGGTCGTCAGCGACGCGCAGGGGCGGTACAGCTTCCCGCACACGCACCTCGAGCCGGGTCCGCACGCGCTGACGATCCGCGCCATCCGCTACGACCTGGTCGATGCCGGCCCGGTCACGGTCACCGCCGGCCAGACGACCACGCGCGACCTCGCGCTGGTACCCACGGCGGACCTCGGCCGGCAGCTCACCTCGCTCGACTGGGCCCTCAACATGTCCGGCACGCCGGAGCAGAAGGACCAGTTCATCTACCAGGGCAAGAGCTGCAACTACTGCCACTCCTACCAGCGCATCATGCGCACGAAGCACACCGCCGATCAGTGGGTCCGCGTGATCGAGCGGATGAACTCGTACTACCCCGATGGCACGGCGGTGAGCGACGACGGCCGCGGCTGGGGTCAGCCGCTCGTGGACTACGGCGATTCCTACGGTCAGCCGACACCGGACGGGCCCAATGAAGGGCGCGGGGACCGCTGGGGCAGCTGGGACATCGCCGAGCTGGGCCGGTACCTCGAGACGATCAACCTGAGCGGCGAGCGCGACACCTGGCCCTTCCCGATCGTCACGACGCTCCCTCGGCCGACCGGCACCGCCACGCGCGTCATCGTCACCCAGTGGGACCAGCCGCGTCGCGTGACGACGTCGCACGACATGGACGTGGATTCGCAGGGACGCGTCTGGTACGGCGACGAAGCCCACCAGTTCGTCGGGATGCTCGACCCGAAGGCGCACGAGTTCAAGGAATACCCTCTGCCGGCCGTGCCAGACCGGCACCTGCCCGGCACGCGGGACGTGCAGGTGGACAAGGACGACAACGTCTGGTTCCCGATGCGCGTGGCCGGCGGCGCCTCCCTGCTGACGAAGCTCGATCCACGGACGGGGAGGATCGAAACCGTCAAGGACGCCACCGCCCAGTTCATCGCGCTCGGCCCCGGCGACAAGATGTGGATTGGCGGCGCCGGCAATCCCTTCAAGCGCGTCGACATGAAGACGATGACGCTCGAGGCAAGCTTCGAGGGCAGCGGCTACCAGGTGGTCGTGAACTCGAAGGGCAACCCGTACATGTCGAGCCGTGGCGTCATCAACTACTACGACGTCTCGGCCGGCCAGGCGAAGCAGTTCCTGCTCCCTCACGACATGTCGCATGGCCGCCGTGGCCGCATGGACGATCAGGACCGGTACTGGTTCGCAGAGTACCGGGACGACAAGATCGGCATGTTCGACACGCGGACCGAAACGCTCCGCCGGTGGCCTTTGCGCGAGTACTTCACGCCGTACGCCGCGAGCGTTCCGGACCGGGACGGCCACATCTGGACCGGCAGCAACATGTCGCATCGGCTGGCACGGCTGGATCCGGACACGGGCGAGGTGGTCGAGTACCTGATGCCGACCGAGATCGACATCAAGAAGTTCGCCTTCGACCCGACGGCCAAGGGGAGAGTCGTGGTCCTGGCCGCCAACATGCGCAACGCCAGGATCCTGCGCGTGGAGCTGCTGGACTAGGCTCGCCGAAGCCTGCGGCGAAGGTGGCCGGTGGGGGGCCGGCTTCAGCCTGCCGCGGGCTGCGACGGGACGACGAGGAAGGGCCGGCCGAAGCCGGCGCCCACACGGGGTAGCCTGCGGGCGGCCCCTACGATCGACGCAGAGGAGCTTGGAACACATGAAGTGGCACGTTCATCGGATCGGCAGCACGGCGCTCGCGGCGGTGCTGGCTGTCGGCATCGGGTCGGCCGCGGCCGAATCACAGGTCGCCGACGCGGCCAGGGCGCGGGACAGGGCGGCGGTGGCGGCGCTGATCAAGGCGCAGGCGGACGTCAACGCGCCGCAGCCCGACGGCGCCACGGCGCTGCACTGGGCGGCCCACTGGAACGACGTCGAGATGGCGCGTCTGCTCATCGACGCGAAGGCCGACGTCTCGGCGACGAACGACTACGGCGTCACGCCGCTGTCGCTCGCCTGCGGCGACGCCGGGGTCGAGATGGTCGAGCTGCTGCTCGCGGCCGGGGCGGACCCGAACCGGGCGCTGCGAAGCGGGGAAACCCCGCTGATGACGGCCACCCGGGCCGGGGATCTCGCGATCGTCGAAGCCCTCCTGGCCAGAGGCGTCGACGTCAACGTGCAGGAGCAGTCGCACGGCCAGACCGCGCTGATGTGGGCCTTCTCGCGCGACCACCTGGACATCGCCCGGGCGCTCATGGACCGCGGCGCCTACGTCAACGCCGCGTCGGACGCCGGCTTCACGCCGCTGCTCTTCGCGACCCGCCAGGGGAACCTCGACGCGGTCAGGCTGCTGCAGTCCAGGGGCGCCTACGTCCATGCCACCGCGTCGGACGGCGTGAACGCGCTGCACGTCGCGGTCGTCCGGGGACACATCGAGCTGGCCGAACACCTGCTGGCAGGCGGCGTGGACCCGAACGCAGCCGGCCCGGGCTACACGGCGCTCCACTGGGCCGCGGGCAGGTGGGATAGCGTCACCACTCACGAGTACTTCGAGACGCCCCCGCAGCCGGCAGGGTGGCCAGACGAGTGGCGCCTGCTGATCGGCCTGCACGGCGAGCCGAAGTTCAGGATCATCAAGAGCCTGCTGGCCTACGGCGCCGACCCGAACGTCCGCACCACCAAACCGCCGCCCCGCTTCGGCTACAGCTTCCAGGCGTTCGTCAGGGCCGGCGGGTCGCTGCTGGGCGCTTCACCATTCCTGCTGGCCGCCTCGGTGGGCGACGTGCCGGTCATGCGCCTGCTGCTCGCGGCCGGCGCGATCCCGGCAATGACCACCAACGACCTGAGCACGGCGGCGATGCTGGCGGCCGGGATGACCTCCATCGAGGAGGAGATGACGACGCTCGAACCGGACCGTGTTGCAGCCGTCGGCCTGGCACTGGACCTCGGCGTGGACAAGGATGCCGCCAACGAGCTGGGCAACACCGCGCTGCATGCCTCGGCGCTCCTCGGCTTCCCCGAGGTGGCCAGACTGCTCGTGGAACGGGGCGCGGCCGTCAACCCGGTGAACGGGAGCGACGAGACGCCGCTGCGCATGGCCGAGGGCACGATCATCAACGCCATGTTCTTCATCCACGAGAACGTGGCGAAGGTCCTCCGCGAGCTGGGCGGGACCAGCGACGGATCAGGTATCTGCACGCCCGGCATCCTGGAGCGGGCGAGCGTCAATTCGAGGAGCACGGTCTGCGAGGACGCCGGCACGCGGCCCACGCCGACGGCCCCGCCGGTCGAGCCGCCGAACCAGTAGAGCAGACGAGAGGTCAGGGCCGGCTGAAGCCGGCCCCCACCGCAGGGCAGACGGGAGTTCGGGGCTGGCTCGGTGCGTTCACCCGTGGGGGAAAGCTTCAGACCGTCACAGAGGCTGGAAGGGAGCTGACCGTGCGCATCGGACGCGGTGTCCTGCCGGTGACCGTCGCCATGGCATCGCTGGCGTCGGCCATCCTTGCCGGCCAGACGGTACCCTCGGTCGCCGACGCCGTACGCCAGCGTGACGCGGCAGCCCTGGCTTCGCTGCTGAACGGCGGCGCTGACGTCAACGCGCCGCTGCCCGACGGCGCCACGGCGCTCCACTGGGCGGCGCACTGGAACGACGCGGACACGGTCCGGCAGCTCCTCGCCGCTGGTGCAGACGTCAACGCGTCCAACCAGTACGGTGTCCCCCCTCTCTCGCTCGCGATTGTTGACGCCGAAGCGGAAGTTGTCCGGCTGCTGCTCGATGCGGGTGCGGACGTGCACCGGGCCCTGCCTGGTGGTGAAACGCCCCTGATGACGGCAGCCCGCGCAGGCAAGGCGGACGTCACCCGCCTCCTGCTGGAACGCGGCGCGGCAGCGAACGCCCGTGAAGGGACACACGGGCAGACCGCGCTGATGTGGGCGTTCTCCCGCGGCCACCTGGAGATCGCCCGCCTGCTGCTCGACCACGGTGCCGACCTGCACGCGGCATCCAACAGCGGCTTCACGCCGCTGCTCTTCGCCGCCCGGGCGGGCGACCCGGCCGCCGCGCGCCTGCTGCTGGACCGCGGGGCCGACGTCAACCGGACGGCGAACGACGGCGTCAGCCCGCTGCACGTGGCCGTCGTCCGCGGCCACGTCCCGCTGGCGATCCTCCTGCTCGAACGGGGTGCGGACCCCGACGCTGCCGGCCCGGGTTACACGGCGCTCCACTGGGCCTCTGGCGTCTGGGACAGCCAGACCACGCACGAATACGTCGGCACCCCTCCCCAGCCGGCGGGGTGGCACGACGAGTGGCGGGCGCTGATCGGCCTGAAGGGCGAGCGGAAGCTCGCGTTGATCGCCGCGCTGCTCGCCCACGGGGCCACGGTGAACGCGCGCACGTCGAAGTCGCCGCCGCACTTCGGCTACAGCTTCTCGAGCGGGCTGCACACCGGCGGCGCCCTCCATCCCGGCGCCACGCCGTTCATGCTCGCCGGGCAGGCCGCTGACGTCGACGCGATGCGACTGCTGCTGGCCGGCGGCGCCGACCCGGCGGTCGCGGCCGGCGACGGCACGACCCCGCTGATGGCGGCGGCAGGCATGGCGTCGATCGAGGAGGAGATGTCCACGCCGGAGGCGGACCGGCTCAGGGCGGTGGGGTTCCTGCTCGACCTCGGGGCGGACGTCAACGCCGCCAACGAACACGGCAACACGGCGCTCCATGCCACTGCGTACGTCGGCTTCCCGAAGGTCGCCGAGTACCTCATCGGGCGCGGCGCCGCGGTCAACCCCCTGAACGGAAAGGACGAGACACCCCTGCGGGTGGCCGAGGGCACCATCATCATCGCGATGTTCTTCATCCACGAGAACGTGGCGGAGGTGCTGCGTGCGCATGGGGGAACGAGCGACGGCTCCGGCGTCTGCACGGCGGCGATCCTGAAGAGCGCCAGCGTCAACTCGCAGAGCACCGTCTGCGAGACCGCACCGCCGGACCGGCGGCCTGAGCCGGCAGCCGTCACGACGACGCCGACCAGCCAATAGCCCCGACGCGCGCAGCCGGCCGCCATGACCGGTCGGGCCAGCTGAAGCTGGTCCCTACCGGTGTGATCGGCTGGCCCCTGCGGGTGTGGATCACCCCCCGTACACGACAACGGCGGCCCCGGAAACCGGGTCCGCCGTTGCCCTCTCGCCCGCAGGGGCCAGCTTCAGCCGGCCCGCCCGATCAGCCGATGCTGATCATCGTCAGCTCACCGTTGCTGTTGCCGAACTTCTCCATCTGCAGCCCCATCTTCTCCATGAGGGTGAGCTGCAGGTTGGTCAGCGGCGTCTCCTTCGGCGCGCGCATGTGGCGCCCGGTCTGGATGTCGAAGCCCTTGTTGGCCACGACGACCGTGGGCACGTCGTACATCAGGTGGATGTTGCCGTCGCTCATGCCCGAGCCGAAGAGCAGCAGCGTGTGGTCCAGCAACGACCCGTCGCCGTCCGGCGTTTCCTGCATTTTCTGCAGGAAGTAGCCGAACAGGCCGATGTGGAACGTGTTCAGCAACGCGAGCCGCTCCAGCTTCTCCGGGTTGTTGCCGTGGTGCGACGCCGGATGGTGCGGATCGGGGCAACCGATCTCCGGGTAGGTCCGGGCGCTCAGTTCCCTGGCCTCGAGATAGGTGGCCACGCGCGTCAGGTCCGTCTGGTAGGCGAGCACGAGCAGGTCGAACATCAGCTTGGCGTGCTCCTCGTAGGTGGCGGGCACGCCCGCGGGCCGCTCCACCTCCGGCAGCTCGCGCGCCACCTGCTCCTCCGCGAGCTGAATCCGCCGCTCGACATCACGCACCGACTGGAGGTACTGGCTCACCTTCGCCCGGTCGCTCGGCGCGATCCCCTTCTGGAGCCGGGCGATCTTGTCCACCACGGAGTCGAGCACGCTGCGATCGCTCTTGATGTCCCGGAGGCGGACGCTCGGGTCGGTGCTGTCGCTTGCCCCGAACAGCCGCTCGAACACCGCCCGCGGGTTCATCTCCATCGGCAGCGGGGTGGTCGGCGTCTTCCAGGCGAGGGTGTTGAGGTACGTGCAGCTGTACCCGAAGGCACAGTTGCCCGAGAGGCCGGCCGGCTCGAGGGCCAGTTCCAGCGAGGGCAACTGCGTCTCGCCGCCGATTTCGTTGGCGATGTGCTGGTCGAGCGACGTGCCCGCCCGCGTGTTCGGGCCCTCGGTCGGGAAGGCCGACACGCCGGTGTTCCACGCGGTCTGCGTCCGCGGGTGCACACCGCCGTCACGTCCCTCGGCCGGGCGGCTGTCGAGCCCGCTCAGCACCAGCAGGCGGTCCTTGAAGGATTCCAGCGGACGGAGGAGGCGCGTGATCTCCAGCGGCCCTTCGGTCGGCGGCGTCCAGTGGGGCATGTTGAACCCCATCGACACGTACACCTCCCCGAACCGCCGGATCGGCTTCGGAGTGGCCGCAAACGCGGGCACCATGCAATCGAGCAGCGGCAGGGCGAGCGTCGTCCCGATGCCCCGCAGGACAGTCCGACGTGGCAGCGACTTCCCTACGATGGTCATGACCTCCTCCGCATCTGAAATGGCTGACTGTTCACGATGCCCATGATCAACGCCGACCAGCGGTAGTCCCTGCCTGCGACGTCCCGCGCGATCGCCCGGACGGCCGGCATGTCGTAGTACTCCGTGCCCCGGCCGAGGGCATAGGTCAACATCTTCTCCGCGACCGTGCCGAGAAACAGGTCGCGGTGCTCCATCAGGCCCTGGCGGAACGTCGCGGGCCCGTCGAACTTCCCGCCGTCCGGGAACGCACCGGACGGGTCGATCCGTGATCTGCCGTCCTGCTCGCGCCACCGGCCGACCGCATCGAAGTTCTCGAACGCGAACCCGAGCGGGTCGAGCTTCGCGTGGCACGCGGCGCAGACCGGGTTCTTCCGGTGCTCCTCCATCCGCTGCCGCACCGACAGATCCGCCACGCCTTCGCCGTCCGGGAACGGCGGCACGTTCGCCGGCGGCACCGGCGGAGGCGTATTGAGCAGGTTCTCGAGCACCCACTTGCCGCGCACGACGGGTGACGTCCGGTTGCCGTACGAGGTCACCGTCAACACGCTGCCGTGCCCCAGGATGCCGGCACGGCGGGCACCCGGGAGCGACACGCGGCGGAAGTGACTGCCCACCACGTCCGGGATGTCGTAGTGCTCGGCCAGCCGCTCGTTCAGGTACGAGTAGTCCGCCGTCAGCAGCTCGGTGATGGGACGGTCCTCACGGATCTGGCTCTGGAGGAACAGCTCCGTCTCCCGGAGGAACGCCTGGCGCAGGTTCTCGTCGAAGTCGGGGAACTGGAAGCGGTCGGGCCGCAGCGTCTTCATGTTCCGCGTCCACAGCCACTGGCCGAAGAAGTTGTTGACGAGCGCCGACGCCTTCTCGTCGGCCAGCATGCGCATCACCTGGCCGCGCAGCACGTCCGGCCGGCGAAGCCGCCCGTCTTCGGCGACCTTCAGCAGTTCGTCGTCCGGGATGCTGCTCCACAGGAAGAACGACAGCCGCGACGCCAGCTCGATGTCACTGACCGGGTAGACGGCAGGTGCATTCTCCGGCTGGTCCTCGATGCGGACCAGGAACTCCGGATCGGTCAGCACGCGCTTGAGGACCGCCTGGATGCCCGCATCGAAGTCGCCCTGGCTCCGGCCGCCCTGGTAGAACGCGTACAGCAGCTCGACGTCGTCGCCGGTGACCGGGCGGCGATAGGCGCGGCGTGCGAGCGTGGAGATGATGCGGCGCGCGCACGCCTCCTCCTCCGCAACGGCCGCCGGGGAGCAGACGAAGATCCGCTCGCGCGCCGGCGTCTCCGCGGGCCGCAGGCCGTTCATCGGCCCGACGACCTGCACGTGATCGACGCCCGCCCTGATCTTCCCGTAGTCGCCGTTGGACAGCGACTTGCCCGCGGTGTGCCCGTAGCTCGACACCGGGAGCCGCGCCGGGCCGACGCCCTCGAACTCCCAGTTCTCCTGCTGGAACGTCACGCCGATCGTCCTGGGGCCCGCCCGGAGCGACAGGCGCACGTCCAGATGCTTGTCACCGTCCTTCTCGAGCTCGCTCGCCCCGACCACGCTCTGACCGGCGTCGTCCTTCGGCTCGCCCACCGTGAACGTCTGCACGCGGTGCCCGTCCACGCGCACGTCGATCAGGTTCTCGCGGTGCAACCCCCGGAGCGCCGATCCGAGCGAGATGGCGTTGCGCTGCAGCCGGACCTTGATGATGTACTCGCCGTCCACCGGAAAGGCGTGCTGGAACACGATGCCGCCCCGGGAGCCGAACGGCAGATCCTCGCTCATCCGGTCTTCCTGGCGGAGGGTGAGGTGCGGCAGGTCGTACTGCTCGACCGACACCGGCAACGTGGGATCGCCGATCGCGAGGCGGCTGATCTTCTGCGCCGCGACCAGGTACCGCTCGAGCAGCCCGGGCGTCACGGTGAGGACGTCACCGATGTTGTCGAAGCCGAACCCCTGGTCGTCGGCCGGCAGCATCGCCGCGCCGTCGATGTCGAGGTGCAGCAGATCCCGGACGGCGTTGCTGTATTCGGTACGGTTCAACCGGTGCGCCACCGGGCGGCCGGGGTTGGGGTTGGCCGCCCCCGCCTGGTCGAGCGCGCGCTCCAGCGACATGATGAAGCTGTCCATCGCCGCCTGCTCGGGGCGCGGCATGCCGACCGGGGGCATCAGACCGCTCTGCAGCTTCCGGACGACCGTCTCCCAGAGTTCCGCCCCGGGTCCGACGTTCGCGGTGTCGAGCCCCTCGAGCACCAGATCGCCCGTCTTGAGCCGCTCGCTGTGACACGACACGCAGTACCGGTCGAGGAGCGCCCGCCTCGTCTCCGCGTCCCCACCCGCGGCCGGAGCCAGGTCAGCGCGCTGACCGGCTGGCGAGCCGGGCGCGGCACCGAGATCCACCCCACCCGGCCACAGCGCCACCGAGAGCAGCACAGCCAGGCCAGCGGACGTCAGGTACAGCGATCGTCCCATACTGATGTCACCTCTGAAGCGGATTCCAGTCGACGTGGACAAGACTACCACCGCCGGCTCCGGTTCCGCAGCGCTCCGGCGGAAAAAACTTGCGACGCCGCAAGCTGACAACAGCCGTGTTTGCAGCAGGTTGAGCCGGCCGGCCGCCGCGGCGAACGGCAGGTCGAGGCCCGAACGGCGGGATGCTAGGAGCCTCCCGCCTTCCGGGGTGTCGTCGTCTTGCGGGTGGCGCCGCGCGTCTGGCCCTTCGCCTGGACCTTCGAGGCGCCGTCGTCCTTCTTGCCGCGGACGCGCTGCGCGGCGGCCTTCAGCCGCTCGCCGACGCCGCGCGACTTCGGCTTGTCGGCGCCATCGCCGCCCTCCTCCTCGGCGGCCGCCTTTGCCGCCTTCGGATCGTATTCGCTTCCCACCAGCTCGAGGAACGCCATCTCGGCGCCGTCTCCACGGCGGAAGCCCAGCTTCAGGATGCGCGTGTAGCCGCCCGGACGCTCCGTGTAGCGGGGCGCGATCGTCTCGAACAGCTTCGAGACGACGTCGCGATCCTGGATGTCGGCCAGGACCAGCCGACGGGCGTGCAGTGTCTTCCCGGCCGCGTCACCGGCCGCCACGCCGCGCCTGGCGATCGTGATGAGCCGCTCGACGAACGGTCGCAGCTCCTTCGCCTTCGGCAGCGTGGTCTCGATGTGCTCGTGGCGGATGAGGGCGGTCGCCTGATTGCGCAAGAGCGCAATCCGGTGCTCCGTCACCCGTCCGAGCTTGCGGTGCGCAACGTTGTGTCGCATAAGTGCAATGACGATTGGTGATTACGGATTGACGATTTCAATGACGATTGACGCTTGGCAGTTCCATTGACGACTGGTGACTGGTGATTGACGAACGCGTTGATGATCGAACCGTCGGCGATTGATTGACCGGATGGCCGATCGTCAGTCGTCAACGAGACCCGCAATCATCAATCACCAGTCTCCAATGTTCTCATTCCGTCGCCGAAGACTGGTCCAGCCGCATGCCCAGGCCCAGGCCCATGGCCTGCAGGATGTCCTTGATTTCGTTCAGCGACTTGCGCCCGAAGTTCTTCGTCTTCAGCATCTCGGCTTCCGTCTTCTGCACGAGCTCGCGGATCGTCCGGATGTTGGCGTTCTTCAGGCAGTTGTACGAGCGCACCGACAGCTCCAACTCCTCGACGCTCTTGTCGAGGTGCTCGTTCGAAACGCCGGCGCCCTGCGACTCGGCCTGGGAATCACCCGCCAGGTCGGAGCCGTCCTCGAAGTTCACGAAGATGCTCAGGTGGTCGCGAATCAGCTTCGCCGCCAGCGACACCGCGTCACGCGGCTTGACCGATCCGTTGGTCCACACGTCCACCGTCAGCTTGTCGTAGTCGGTGGTCTGTCCGAGCCGGGCCGCCTCGACGAGGTAGTTCACCTTCTTCACGGGCGAGTGCACGGAATCGACCGGGATCCAGCCGATGCCGAGGTCCTCGTCGAAGTTCTTGTCGGCCGAGACGTATCCGCGGCCGCGCTTCATCCGCAGCTCCATGCGCAGCGAGCCGCCCTCGGACACCGTCGCCACGTGCGCGTCGGGCTCGAGGATCTCGACCTCGTGGTCCGCCTGGATGTCCCGCGCGCGCACCTCGCCGGCCTTGTCCGCCCGCAGGTAGAGCGTCTTGGTGGCGTCGGTGTGCAGCTTCAGCGGAATCTGCTTCAGGTTCAGGATGATGTCCGTGGCGTCTTCCACGACTCCCTGAATCGGCGAGAACTCGTGCAGCACGCCGTCGATCTTCACCGCCGTGATGGCGGCGCCTTCGATCGACGACAGCAGCACGCGCCGAAGCGCGTTGCCGATCGTCGTCCCGAACCCGCGCTCGAACGGCTGGGCATAGAACCGGCCGAAGCGGTCGGTCAGGGTCTCCTTCTCGAACTCGAGCCGCTTCGGGCGCTGAAAACCTTTCCAGAGCATCACGTCATCCTTTCGCGAACGGGCCGGCAGCTCCGGCCTCCAGACCTGCGTGGATCACCACGGCCTCCCGCCGCAGGTCTGCAAGGCTGCGGGCCGCGGGGTGCGAATGCCACGCGAACGTGGCCCTCCCGTCACTTCGAATACAACTCGACGATCAGCTGTTCCTGCACGGGCAGGTTGATCTGCTCGCGGGTCGGGATCGAGCCGATCGCGCCCGCCGCCTCGCCGTCGAACTTGAGCCACTCGGGCACGCCGCGGCCCTTCACCTCCTCCAGCGCGTGCAGGATGACCGCGTTCTTGCGGCTCGACGCGCGGATGCCGACCACGTCACCCGGCTTCACCGAGAACGACGGGATGTCCACCTTCCGGCCGTTGACCGTGAAGTGCCCGTGGCGCACGAGCTGCCGCCCCTGGGGCCGCGACGTCGCGAAGCCGAGCCGATAGACGACGTTGTCGAGCCGCCGTTCCAGCAACTGGAGCAGCGTTTCGCCGGTGATCCCCTTCGTCCGCTCCGCCTTCTCGAAGTAGCGGCGGAACTGGTCCTCCAGCACGCCGTAGATGCGCTTGACCTTCTGCTTCTCCCGGAGCTGGATGCCGTAGCCGGCCATCTTCTGGCGGCGGGCCTTCCCGTGCTGCCCCGGAATGAAGTTGCGCTTCTCGATCGCGCACTTCTCCGTGTAGCAGCGCTCCCCCTTGAGGAACAGCTTCATTGCCTCCCGCCGGCAGAGGCGGCACGCGGGTCCGATATACCTGGCCATGCAATAAGCCTCAATCGATTAATGATTACGGATTGGTGATTAATGATTGCATTGACGATTGACGATTGAAGGATTGGAGGATTGGAGGATTGGAGGATTGACGACGCTCGCGGAATCAGTGCACCTCAATCGCCAATCGCCAATCGTCAATCATCAATCGCCAATCGTCAATCGTCAATTCAATCCTCAATCTCCAATCACCAATCACCAATCCTCAACGCCCTACACCCTTCTCCGCTTCGGCGGCCGGCACCCGTTGTGGGGGATCGGCGTGATGTCGCGGATCAACTTGACCTCGATGCCCACGGTCTGCAGCGCGCGGATCGCCGACTCGCGGCCGGACCCGGGGCCCTTGACCCGCACTTCGACACTCCGCAGCCCGTAGGCCTTCGCCGCGTTGCCGGCGTTGATCGCGGCCTGCGTCGCGGCGAACGGGGTCCCCTTCCGGGACCCCTTGAACCCGATGCCGCCGGCGCTCGACCACGCGATCACGTTGCCCTCGGTGTCGGTGATCGTGATGTGCGTGTTGTTGAACGAGGCGTGGATGTGCGCCAGTCCGTGGTGCACGACCCGCTTCTCGCCCCGCTTCTTGAACGTCTTGCGGGAGGACTTCCCCTTGGCGCCCGCGCCCGCCGCTGCTTCGGTCTTGGCCATGTCCGCTCCCTACACCGTCTTCTTCTTGGCGATCGCGCCCCGCCGCGGCCCCTTCCGCGTGCGCGCGTTCGTGCGCGTCCGCTGCCCCCGCACGGGCAGGTTCCGCCGATGACGCAGGCCGCGGTAGCAGCCGATCTCCATCAGCCGCTTGATGTTCAGCGAGATCTCCTTCCGGAGGTCGCCTTCGACCCCCCCGACCTCTTCGATCACCCGGCTGATCGTGCGGACGTCCTCCTCGGACAGATCCTTCACCCGGACGTCGGGACTGACGCCGGCCTGCGACAGGATGTCGTTCGACCGCTTGCGCCCGATGCCGTAGATGTACGTCAGGCCGATCTCGATGCGCTTGGTGCGCGGCAGATCGACGCCAGCAATGCGTGCCATACGTGACTGATCCTTCCCTGACTAGCCCTGCCGCTGCTTGTGCTTCGCGTTGGTGCAGATCACCCGCACGACGCCGTTGCGCCGGATGATCTTGCACTTCGCGCAGATGCGCTTGACCGATGCTCGTACCTTCATACCTTCTTCACGATCCTTCCGCGCGTCCGATCCTGCCGCGTCAACTCCACCGCCACGCGATCGCCCACCAGCACTCGGATGAAGTTCCGTCCGTCTCCGCGCCCCAGGTGCGCCGTCACCTGATGGCGTCCGTCCACGTCGACCCGGTACAGCGCGCTCGGCAACTGCTCCACGACGACCCCGGTCACCAGGGCCGCCGCGCCATCGCGGTCCCCGTCCACACGCGCCCTCAGTGCACGGCGCTCATGAGCTCACGGGCCCGCGCGGCGCGCCGGGCCGTCAGCGTCAGGATCTCCGTGCCGTCGCCGGTCACGACCACCGTGTGCTCGAAGTGCGCCGACAGACTGCCGTCACGCGTCACGGCGGTCCACCCGTCGTCCAGCACCTTCACGCCCGCCCTGCCCGCGTTCACCATCGGCTCGATCGCCAGCACCATGCCCTCGGCCAGCCGCGGCCCGCGGCCCCCGGGGCCGTAATTCGCGATCTGCGGCTCCTCGTGGAGCGACGTGCCGATGCCGTGCCCGACGAACTCCCGGACCACCGACATGCCCTGCGCCTCGACGTGCGCCTGCACCGCCGCGCCGATGTCCGAGACCCGCGCACCCGGCTTCACCGCATCGATCCCGCGGAACAGCGCCTCTTCGGTCACCCGCAGCAGCCGGTCCGCCTCGCCGGACACCCGGCCGATCGGCACCGTGACGGCGCTGTCGCCGTAGAACCCGTCGAGCACGGCCCCCATGTCGATCGACAGGATGTCGCCCTCGCGCAGCGGGCGCGTCGAGGGGATGCCGTGCACGACCTGTTCGTTCACCGACGCGCAGATGGTCGCCGGAAACCCGTGGTACCCCTTGAACGCCGGCACCGCCCCCGCCGCCCGCACCCGCTCCTCGGCCGCGCGGTCCAGGTCCAGCGTCGTCACACCGGCCACCGCCAGCTCGCACAGCTCCCCGAGCACGTCTCCCACGAGCTGGTTGACGGCGCGCAAGGCCTCGATTTCCGCACGCGAGCGGCAGACGATCACCGGCCTCCCACCTTCTCCCTCGCCCGCACCGCGTCGTCGATCGCCGTCTTCAGGTCGCGGGCCACGCGCCCGGGATCGGCGGCACCGTCGATGCTGCGGAACGTCGGCCGGCGCCGGTAGAAGTCCACCAGCGGCCGCGTGTCCTGCCCGTACACCTCCAGCCGCTTCCGCACGACCGCTTCGGTGTCGTCGGCACGGGTGACCAGCTCGCCCCCGCAGCGCCCGCAGCGGGCGCCCGGCGCGTCCTGCGGGTTCGCGTTGGCACC
>Ga0194132_10004002_pt1 | contig 25555 bp, 17 predicted proteins | sample TA2KigOf80mmetaG_FD_148612 | JGI IMG/M metagenome (GOLD analysis project Ga0194132, IMG submission 148612) | Freshwater microbial communities from Lake Tanganyika, Tanzania - TA2015054 Kigoma Offshore 80m | ecosystem: Environmental > Aquatic > Freshwater > Lake | place: Tanzania: Lake... | reverse complement strand
GATCTGGGGCCTGAAGGAGGGCTACAGCCTGATGATCGGCGGTGAGAAAGCGGCCGTCGAGCACCTGCGCCCCCTCTTCGAGACCCTCGCCCCGGCCGTGGATAGGGGTTGGGGCCATGTGGGGCCCGGCGGGGCGGGCCACTTCACCAAGATGGTCCACAACGGCATCGAGTACGGGATGATGCAGGCTTTTGCCGAGGGCTTCGCCATCATGAAGAAGAAGGAAGCCTTCCACCTCGATCTGCACCAGTTGGCGCGGATCTGGCAGCACGGCTCGGTGGTCCGCTCCTGGCTCCTGGACCTGACCGCCGACGCCCTGGGCCACGACCAGGACCTCAAGGATATCGCCCCCTATGTGTCAGATTCGGGGGAGGGCCGCTGGACCGTGGCCGAGGCCATCGAGTTGGACGTGGCAGCCCCCATCATCACCCACTCCCTCATCACCCGGCTCCGCTCCCGCGACAGCGAATCCTACACCGACCGCCTGCTGGCCGCCATGCGCAACCAGTTCGGCGGCCACGCCATCAAGAAAGCCTGATCCCCGGCCCCTGGCCCCCCGTGGGCCAGGGGCTCACCCCCGCCCCACCTTCTCCTTTAGCAGCCCCACAAAAGCCGCCGCTGCCGGCGAGCGCCGCCGCCCCCGATGCTCGACCAGGCCCACGGCCCGGCGCGGCAGCCCCCGCACCTCCACTGCCCGCAGCCTCCCGGCCTCCACCTCCCCGGCCACCGCCACCTGCGGCACCAGCGCCACCCCCATGCCGATCTCGACGAAGCGCTTGAGCACCTCGATGCTGCCCAGGTCCATAGCGGTGCGCAACTCCACCTCTTCCTGCCGGCAGACTTCCTCCAGAATTCGGCGGCTGGTGCTGCCCTGCTCCAGGGCCAGCAGCGGATGGGCCACCACTTGCTTCAGGGTAGTCCTTTTCTTTTCGGCCAGCGGATGTCCCGGCGGGCAGATCGCCACCTCCTGCCGGGTGAACAACTCCTCGGTCACTAGGTCCCGGTGCTTCACCGGCAGGGTGGCCAGGCCCAGGTCCACCTCGTGATCCAGCACCAGGCGGGCCACCTCGGGGGACATCTTGTTGCGGATCTCGATCTCCACCTGCGGGTGGGCCGCCCGGAAGTCTTGTAGAACCCCCGGCAGCACATAGGTGCAATTGGTGTCGCTCGTGGCCAGCACCAGCCGGCCCCGCAACCGCTCTTGCAGGGCGCTGATCTCACCACGCGCCACCTCCAGCCGCGCCAGCACCACCTGGGCGTGGCCGTAGAGCAACTCCCCAGCCACCGTCAGCCTCAGCCGGTTCGGCGCCCGCTCAAAGAGCGCCTCCCCCAGCTCCGCTTCCAGCGCCCTCACTTGCAGACTCAGCGCCGGCTGGGTCAGGAACAACTTGTCCGCCGCCCTGGTGAAACTCCCCTGCCTGGCGATCTCGCAAAAGCTGCGCAACTGGTAGAAGTCCATCGCCCCTCCATCATGTTTTCTCATGCAATGAATAATATAGATAAATTTTACTTATGATGAGATCTGCATACTTTCAACAGCGGAAACCCAACAACCGAAGGCGGAGGGGAGATGACCCTGGAGGGCTTTCTCGTCTGGAATGGGTCGCTCCCCGACGCCCCCACACTATGAGGTCTCCCATGAGCGCCATCATCGTCGTCGATGCCTTCTGGGGCGATTCGGGCAAGGGCAAGGTCGCCGCCTACCTCGCCCTGCGCCACCAGGCCGCGTACTGCGCCCGCGCCGGCACCGGCACCAACGCCGGCCACAGCATCTTCTTCGCCAACCGCCCCCCCATCCGCACCCGCCAACTCCCCTGCGGCTTCCTCCACCCAGACACCCAACTCCGGGTGGGCAGCGGCGTGGCCGTGGACCCCCAGATCCTCCGCGCCGAACTCGACACCCTCGATCCCCAGTACCAGGTCCGGGAACGCAGTCGGGTGGACTTCCGCTGCCCCCTCATCCTCCCCGAATACCGGCAGCGCGAGGCTGATGATCCCCATCTGCGAGACCAGGTGGGCAGCGTGGGCAGCGGCACCGGCGTGGCCCAGGCCGAGTTCGCCCTGCGCCGGGCCACCCAGGCCGGGGCCGACCCCGCCCTGTCCGACCTCACCGCCGACGTGGCCGCCGAACTCAACCGGGCCTGCGCCGCCGGCCAGACCGTGGTCGTCGAAGGCAGCCAGGGCACCCATCTCTCCCTGGCCCTGGGCCGCGACTACCCCTGCTGCACCTCGGACAACTGCACCACCGCGGCCCTGGCCGACGACGTGGGGCTCAACTGGCAACACATCGGCGAGGTGGTGCTGGTGGTCAAGGCCCTGCCCAGCCGGGTGGGCGCCGGCCCCCTGCCCCTGCAACTCGATACCACCGAGGAAGACGCGCGCGGCATCGCCGAGTACGGGGTAAACACCGGCCGCCGCCGCCGCAAGGCCGGGGGAATCTCCTGGCCCCACCTGGAGGAGGCGGTGATGCTCAACGGCCCCACCCAGCTCGCCCTCACCTTCTGCGACCACCTCGACCCCGCCGCCACCGGCGCCCGGACCAAGGCCGACCTCACCCCCCCGGTGCGCCAGCTCATCGACCAACTGGAGGACCGTTGCCAGATCCCCGTCACCCTGTGCGACTGCGGGAAGAACTTCGAGGACTTGGTACCCCTTGATTGTAACGGCGGCGACTGACCCCGGAGGGATTTTCCCGGGGAGTGGCTGGGAAGGGAAGGACGCGGGCGCAACGCCATCTAGATGGCGTTGCGAGGGATGGGGGTTGCCGGGTGGCCCCGCCAACCGGCGCCGCACCCCACAGGTCGGGGTGCGGCAGGGCGCGCCTTAAGAAAGTCCGGAATGGCATGCAACGTCAACATATGTGGCGTTGCCGCTGACGCCCCAACCTAGTCGAAGATCACCGTCCGGTTGCCGCTGACGAAGACCCGGCCCTCGAAGACCAGCTTGAGTGCCCGGGCCAGCACCACCTTCTCCACGTCGCGGCCCGCCTGGGCCATGTCGCCGGCGCTGTGGGTGTGGTCCACCGGGATCACGCTCTGGGCGATGATTGGGCCCTGGTCCAGGTTCTCATCGACAAAGTGCGCCGTGGCCCCGATGATCTTCACCCCCCGGGCAAAGGCCTGCCGGTAGGGGCTGGCCCCCACAAAGGCCGGCAGGAAGGAGTGGTGGATGTTGATAATGCGGTTGGGATAGTGCCCCACAAAACCCGGAGTGAGGATGCGCATGTACTTGGCCAGCACCAAGTACTCCGGTTCGTACCCATGCACCACCCCCAGCAGCGCCGCTTCATGCGCCTCCCGGCCCAGCCCCTCGCTGGCGACAAAGTGGAAGGGCAGCTCGAAGCGCCTGACCAGACTTTCCAGATCCGGGCGGTTGCTGACCACTGCCCGGATCTGGGCCCGCAGCTCCCCGTAGGCGTGGCGCAGCAACAGGTCCCCCAGGCAGTGGGACTCGCTGGTGGCCAGCACCACCACCGCCCGCCGGCGCGGCTGGTCCAGTTCGATGTGGGCCGCCGGCACGGCCGCCTGGAGTTGTGCCTGCAACTCCTCTGGCCGGCAGTCCCCGGCGAACTCGGTGCGCATGAAGAAGTGCCGGCGCTGGTCATCGACGAACTCGTCGTTGCCCACAATGTTGAGCCGGCCCTCGAAGAGGATCTTGGTGACGCGGTAGATCAGCCCCTTCTCGTCGGGGCAACTGATGCGCAGGATATAGGTCGCCAAAGCGCTTCCCCGGTTCAGACCCCCACCTTCTCTCTGGCCTTCCTGAAGGTCGATTTCTCCAGCACGGTCTGGCTCTCGTAGATGGAGCCCTGGCGCACGGCGGGGGGCAGGGGCAGGCGTATGGGCACCGGGGTCACCCGGGGCTGGTAGGTCAAGTCGCCGCAGAGCAGGCTCTGCTCCCATGCCTCCATGCTGCTGCCCATCACCGGCCAGGCGTCCCCGGCGCAGTACTGGAAGAGCAGCAGCCGGCGGGGCCGGGCCGAGGTGTTGGGCAGGGAGCCGTGCAGCAGCCGGGCGTGGTGGATGGAGATGCCGCCGGCCCGCAACTGCACCGGCGCCGCGGCCCCGTCGTCGAAACCCTCCTGGGTCACCGCCCCGACGAATCGCCCCCCCTGGTGGTGGTCGAGAATGGGCCCCTGGTGGCTGCCGGGGATCACCAGCAGGCAGCCGTTCTCCAGGGTCATGTCGTCCAGGGCGATGCCGACCGCCAGCAGGTCGTCGTTGGTGTGGGGGTAGAAGGCCCAGTCCTGGTGCCACTCCACCGGGCTGCCGAACTCCGCCGACTTGAGGTTGAGCTTCTGGCCGTTGCAGCGGATGGCCGGGCCGATGAGCTGGGCGACGATGCCGAGGATCCCGGGGTGGCGCAGGGCCCGGTCGTAGGCCGGATGGTGGGCCGCCGGGTTCTTGATGCGGCGCAACCTGGGCTGCTCGGCGCTGTGGCCCGGCTCCAGATCAAAAATATCGTCGTGCTCACTCACCTGCCGCGACCGCTCCACGAACTCGTCGGTTACCCGCCCCAGTTCCTCGGTCTCCGCCGCGTTCAGCACCCCCTCCACCCCGATATAGCCCTCTTTGCGGTAGAAGGCGACCTGCTTCTCGTTCAACATCGCGTCCTCCTTGTAAGAACCTCAGGTTATGGTCTCAGCCTTTGGGCGGATAGAGCAGGTTGGTCCGATCCGCGGCCCAATCCACCCCCGGCAGGGTCCGCAGCCGCCCCTCCAGGCCCGAATCGGCCCAGCGCCGGGCCGCCCGCCGCAGCAGGGGCACCCACCAGGCCACCTCGAAGGGGCTTTCCTGGGGATGGGGCCAGGGGTTTTCCAGGCCCTGGAGCACCAGCCAGGAGCAGGCCCGACGCAGGCTGCGCCCGCCTTCCCCCTCCCACTGCCACAGGTCCACCCCCACGTGCCGCCCCAGATCGGCCAGGTCGAAAAGCCCCACCAGGTTGGCCATGCAGGCGCTGAGCGCGTCGGGCTGCTTCAGTTCAAGGGGCTGCCGACCCACCACGTCCAACTGCCCCGCCAGCCGCCGGGGCGCCCGTTCCGCCAGGGCCTGACGGGCCTCGACCAGCCTGCCACTGAACAATCCCAGCGCCGCCACCTGCAGCTCCGCCCAGGTGCCCAGGTGATCGGCGGCCCGCAGCGCCTCCTGGCCCGGCCCGCTGCCCAGCAGCCAGTCCAGGTACCGGCCCGTCCATGCCTCCAGCCCCTGCTGATCCTCCCGGCTCCAGGACGGGGAGGCCCCGATCAGGCCCACCGCGTCCACCAGCCAACTGAGCGGCAGGCGCCGGCCCACTTCGGCCGCGTCCACCCCTTGGGCCTCCAGGGGGGCACCTTCGCGTAGGAAGGCATCCCGCAGCAAGAGCGCCGCCCCTTCGGCAAAGGGTTCGTAGTCACTAAAATAGTAGCCCAGGGCCAGGGTCTGCACGTCCCCACAGAGCGCCGGGAAGGACAGGACGAGGGTCGGCGCGGCGTTTTCGAGGGCCGCGTTGGCCTCCTGCAACAGGCGCTGGTCGGCCGGTTCCAGCGACGCGTCCCCCTCCCCCAACACCCGCCGGACCTGATCCAGTTCGGCTGCGTCGAGCAGAAAGACCTGGGGCTCTTCAGCGGCCATCCGCCTCCCCGACCGCCGCGGGGACCGGCGCGCTCTCCTTGTGGGGGGCGTGGGGCTCCCAGCCCACCGCGTAGAGCATGATGAAGAAACCCACCACATAGGCCAGGGTCACATGCCATCCCTCACGCAACCAGTCCCACGCCGACTTGGCCTGCGGGTACATGCTCGACAGAGCCACCCCCGCCGAGGAGCCGAACCAGATCATCGAGCCGCCGTACCCCACCGCATAGGCCAGCACCCCCCAGTCATACCCCCCCTGCTCCAGGGCCAGCTTGGTCAGGGGGATGTTGTCGAACGCCGCCGAAACGAAACCCAGGCCAAAGGCGGTCTGCCACGAGGCGGCCGGCAACTCCTCCACCGGCATCATCGAGGCGCACATCACCAGCGAGAGCAGGAAGAGGCTGCCCCGGAGCGCCTCGGGGATCTCCTCCCACGAGGTCCGTGTGAAGGTGGCTCCCACGAGGATGGCTGCCCACACCCCTGCGGCCGGAAAGTCGAGCATGAAGTTGGCGAGGATGGCCCCGGCGAGGATGAGCAAGACCACCAGGATCTTGGCCCAGTCCACCCGGTGGTGCCCCACCTCCTCGCGCTGGATGGGCTGGAAACGGTGCTGCTGGCGAGCGGCGACCAGGCCTGAAACGAGAAGCGCCGGCACCGCCGCCACGTACGCGTGGGTCACGTCGAGGGCCGCCACCCCGTCTATCCACATCATGGTGGTGGTGGTGTCGCCCACCACGCTGCCCGAGCCGCCCCCGTTGCTGGCCGCCACGATGGCCGCCAGGTAGCCCACGCACACCCGGCCGTTGAACACCGCCAGGGCCACCGCCCCGCCGATCATCGCCGCGGCGATGTTGTCGAGGAAGGCAGAGAGGACAAAGACCAGCGCCAACAGGACGAATCCGCCCTTCCAGTCGTTGGGCAGGAAACGGGGCAGGATCTGGGGCACCTGCGACTCCTCGAAGTGCTTGGCCAGCACCGCAAACCCCAGCAGCAGCCCCAGGAGGTTGAGGAGCACCTCCCACTCGTGGCCCAGGTGCTCCACCAGGCCGAAGCTGTCCACAAAGGCGAACTTGAAGAGTAGGATGGCCCCCAGTCCGGTCAGCGCCACGGCCAGGGTGTGGTGGTGCAGCAGGGCCACCCCGGCCAGGATGAGGCCGAAGAGGAGGAACTCGCCCCGCACCCCCAGCCCCTCCTGCCCGGCTGCCCCGGTGGCGGCAAAAACCCCGGCCATCAGGGCCAGACCGATCAGGGCGATGAGGCGTTCTTTGGTCATCACTTCCTTTGTGAAAAGCGGTTCACCCCGTGGTCCGCATGCCCGCCGAGATACCCTGGATGCTCAGCCGCAGCAGGTCGCGCAGTTCCTCGGGGTCCCCCTGGCTGTGCCGCAGGCGGCGCAGCAACTCCACCTGGATCAGGTTGAGCGGGTCCACGTGGGGGTCCCGCTCCTGGATGGAGCGCTGGAGCCAGGGCACCTCGGCCAGCAGCGAGGCGCTGCCGGTCATCCGCTGCACGGCCAGGCAGCAGCGCTCGTGTTCCTCGCTGAGTCTTTTCCAGATCCCCTCCCTCGCCTCTGGTTCCTCCATCAGTTGAGCGTAACCGCGGGCGATACCCATGTCGGCCTTGGCCAGGGCCAGGATGGCGTTGTCGATGGTGGCGCGGAAAAACTCCCACTCGCGGTACATGCGGCCCAGGATCTCCCAGGCGCCCCCGTGCAACCGCACGTACTCTTCGAGGGCCAGACCCATGCCGTACCAGGCGGGGATCAGCACCCGGCTCTGGGTCCAGGCGAAGACCCAGGGGATGGCCCGCAGGTCTTTCAGCGAGCGTCGCCCCCCCCGCCGCGCCGGCCGCGAGGCGATGGGCAGCCGCTCGATCTCGTCGATGGGGGTGGTCTGCTGAAAGTAGTCGACGAAGGCCGGCTGCTCGACCAGCTCGCGGTACGCCCTGAAGGCACGGTTGGCCAGCCACTCCACCGCTTCGAGCCATTCCCCCGACGGGGTCTGCGCCACCCTTGCCTCGACCAGGAAGGCGGCAGCGGTGATCTGTTCCAGGTGACGGAAGGCAATATCCGGGTCGTCGTAGCGGGCGGCCAGCACCTCGCCCTGCTCGGTCATGCGGATGGCCCCGCCCACGGTGTGGGGAGGCAGGGAGAGGATACTGCGGGCCGCCGGCCCACCGCCCCGACCCAGGGCCCCACCCCGGCCGTGGAAGAAGATCAGCCGCACCCCGTGGCGAGCCGCCACCTCGTGCAGGGCGGTCTGGGCCTGGTACAGGGCCCAGGTGGCGGTGAGATAACCCCCGTCCTTGGTGCTGTCCGAATAGCCGATCATCGCTGTCTGCACCCCGCCCCGCTCGCGCAGCAGGCGCGCATAGGCCGGGTTGGCCAGCATCGCCTCCAGCACCCCGCCCGAGCGCCGCAAGTCGTCGATGGTCTCGAAGAGCGGCACGATGCCCGTTTGCCCCAAGCCCAGGGTCTCGGCGCCAGACTCCCTGGCTGCCGCTTCGAGCAGCCAGAGCACCTCCAGCACGTCGCTGGGATGGTGGGTCAGGCTGATGACGTGGCCCCCCAGCACCTCGGGTCCGTAGAGTTGGGCGGTGCGGGTCAGCAGCCGGAAGAGTTCCACGGTCTCGGCGGCGGCTTCGCTCAGCTCCAACCCTGCCCAGACGGCCGGCTGACTCATGGCCCGCAACAGCACCTCCTGCCGCTGCTGCTCCGGGCGGTCCAGGTAGTCCTGGCAGAGGCCCAGCCGGGCCAGCAGTTCAGCCACCACCTGCTCGTAGTAGCTGGATTCCTGGCGGACGTCGAGCCGGGCCAGGTGCAAGCCAAAGGCGCGGATGCGGAAGATCCATTCCCGCACGCAGGTGTCGAACACCGCCCCGGCCCGGTGGGCGCGCAGGCTGCGGGCCAAAAGCTCGACGTCGGCCTCCAGGGCCGCCGCCCGCCGGTACGCCCCCTCGGGCAGCTCGCCGAAGGCGGTGGCCGCCAGGCTCTGGTCCAGGCGCCACTCGATCAGGCGCAGCCAGCGGCGGTACAGCTCGTGGACCGAGACCCGCTCCAGGCGCGCCGCCGCCTCTGGCCAGCGCCGCAGCCCCTCGTCGAGGGCCTGGCGCAGTTGGGGGCTCACCTCGGCCCGCCGCTCCGAGATGCTCAGTTGGTGATAGGCCCGGCGGCACTCTTCGCGGTGATAGCTCAGCGCCGTCTGCCGCAGCAGCCCCAGGGTCTGGGCCGTCACCTGGGCAGTGACGTTGGGATTGCCGTCCCGGTCACCGCCGATCCAGGAGCCAAAGTGGAGAAAGCGGCGGTGCTCGAACTCGTGCCCGGGGAAATAGCGGCCCAGGGAATCCTCGAGGTCCTGGTACAGGCGGGGCACCACGTCCCACAGGGTGCCGATGAGGAAGACAGCGCGGCCGGCCTCCTCCATCACCGTGGGCCGTTCCGGCCGGTGGGGATCGGTCTGCCAGAGGCCCACCAGCTCGGCGTAGATGGCGCGTTCGAGTTGGGCCTGGCGGCGGGGCAGCAGGTCGAACTGGTCCATCTCAGCCAGACAGCGCTGGATGCCTTTGAGCTTGGTGCGCACCGAGCGCCTCTTGGCCTCGGTAGGGTGGGCGGTGAATACCGGCTCGATGTCGAGGTTGTGCAGAAAGCCGCGGATCTGCGCCGCGGTGTAGCCCTCCTGCTGCAGGTGTTCGAGGGCGGCGCCGATGGACTCGGGCCGCGGCTGGGCGCCGCTGCGGCGCTCGCGGTCGCGCAGCACCCGCACCCGGTGGCGGTCCTCGGCCATATTCATCAGGTCGAAGAGCACACTTATGGCGCGCAGGACCACTGCGGCCCGGTGGTGGTCCAGGCCGGCCACCAGGTCGCACAGTTGGCGGTCGGCCCGCTCGTCCCCCCCGCGCCGGGCCCTCGCCAGTTCGAGGACATTCTCGACCAATTCCGTCAGCGAGGCCCCTTCCTGCTCCTGCAGCACCTGGTTCAGGTGCGCGGTCAGCCGCCGGATCTCCTGGATGAGGGCTACCTCGCCGGCCACGGTCCCTCTTTCTGCGCGCGCCCAGGCATCGTCAGGCCCCCAGCAGGCCGCGGACCTGGACCACCGCCGCTTCGGGGGTGGAAGAAACCTCCACGGTCAGGGCGTTCGCCGGCTCTTCGAGGGCGGCGAACTGGCTGTCCAGCAGGGTGGGGGGCATGTAGCGGTGCACCCGGGCGGCCAGGCGCTGGCGGATCAGTTCCTTGGACCCTTTGAGATAGACGATGCGCACCTGGGAGCGCCCCCCCACCAGAATCAGCCGGTACGCCTCCTTGAGCGCCGAACAGGCCAGGATGGCGCTGCCGGCGTGCAGCCACTGGTCGATATGGCGGGCCAGCAACTCCAGCCAGGGCTGCCGGTCGGTGTCGCCCAGGGCCTCGCCGCGGGCCATCTTCTCGACGTTGGCCGGGGGGTGGAAGTCGTCGCCGTCGTAGAAAGGCCAGCCGGTCTGCTCGGCCAGCAGACGGCCGATGGTGGTCTTGCCGCTGCCGCAGACCCCCATCAGTACCACCACCTGGTTTTCTCGGTGCCCTGTCATTTCCCGGGGGCGCTCCTCGCCTCGCCCCAAACCCATGAAAATGTGCATACAATCCCCACCCCGGACAAGTCTGAAAAAAGAAAGGGCCGGCTGCAACCGCAGCCGGCCCATCCGCGCCCCGGAGCTATGGGGGTCAGCCCCTCAGCACGGCAGTTCCAGGATCATCCGGGTGCCCTGCCCCACGGCACCCAGCCGCAGGCGACCGCCGTGCTCCTGGGCGATAGCCCGGCACACGCTCAGTCCCAGCCCGGTGCCGGCGCCTTTTTCCTTGGTGGTGAAGAAGGGCTCGAACACCCGCTCGCGTATACTCTCGGGGATACCCGCCCCGTCGTCTTCCACCTCCAGCGCCACCCCGTCGCCCTGCATCCGAGTCCGAATTCGGATACACCCGGACCTGCCGGCGGCCAGGATCGCGTCCCGGCCGTTGTGGACCAGGTTGATCAGCAATTGCTGGAGCTGGCCGCCGTTGGCCTCGACCACCGGCAGCCCCTCCTGCAGTTCCTCGACCAGTTGCACCTGCTTGTGGGCCAACTGCCGGCACAGGAGCAGGGTCACCTCGCGCACCAACTGGTTGAGGTCGGTCTGCTTCTTCACCGAGCCCTGGCTGCGGGCCACCCCCAGGAGCAGGCTGGCCAGCGACTGGGTATTGGCGGCCGCCTTGGAGATGGTCTCGATGCTCTCGCGGTTCTCGCCCGCCGAGCCGTCGGCCAGCAGCAACTCGCACTGGCCCATGATCACCATCAGAGCGTTGTTGAGTTCGTGGACCGCCCCTGCGGCCAACTGCCCGATCAGCGCCAATTGCTGGGCCTGACTCAACTGCTCCTCCTGGGTTTCCAACTCCGCCAGCCGGCGGAAGAGGGTCGAAAGCACCGCGGCCAGTTGGCCTACCGCCTTGGTCTCGGCGGGATGAAAAACCTCTGGTTCAGCGCTGGTGATAGCCAGCACCCCGTGGGAAAAGGGCACTTGCATCACCGATTGCGCCAGTGGACTCAACCATCGTTCCATGTAAACCGGACCCTTTCTACAGCTCCCCCCCAGACTGCGGTGATGGATCACCGCCTGCTGCTGCCAGACACGCGCGATGGCGTCCCTCTCCTCGGCAGCAGCAACGGCCTCCCAGTGACTTCCCGGCTGGAGTGCACAAAAGCACACCGCCGGCCCCCTTGCGGTTTGTTCCACTGCGTAGATGGCGCCGGACAACAAAGATCCGCTCTGCTCCCTGAGTTTCGCTCCGAGGACCAGCAGGACCTCCACCCCGCCCCTGGGGAACCCCGCCGGCGCCAGGCAACACAGGTCGCGCCCTGCTTCAGCCAGCTCGATGGACGGCACTCCTCATCCTTCCCGTCGCGCTGATCTGCCGCAACGCCAACTCGATCTTGCGGCTCTGCTCGCTGTTTCCCATCCGATTGAACAACTCCTGGGCGGCCGTCCACATGGCGATGGCCTGACTCACCTCCCCACGCCGAAGCGCCACGTTGCCCAGGCCGATGTATGCCTGGCCGCGCCCGCGCGGATCGGGCAGGTTGCGGTGTTCCTCCAACGCCTGCAGGTACAGCGCCTCGGCCTGGTCTGCCTGCTCGGGGTAGGCGTTGAACCAGGCGTCCCCCAGGTTGAGGACCGCGCGCGCCATTTCCTCCCTGGCGCCCATCTCCTCGTACAGCTCCAGGGCCCGGCCCAACTGGCGACAGGCCCCCTCCCAGTCCTCCCGCCGCAGCAACAGGTCTCCCAGGCGGTCACAGCACCGCGCCAGCCGGCCCAGGTGGCCGGCCTGCTCGAAGAGCGCCGCCGCCTGCGCCAGCAGTTCCGCGGCAGTGGTTTCCTGGCCGACCAGCTGGTGGACCTGCCCCAACCCCTCGCAGTTCATCGCCAGGCCCAGTGTCCACTGGTGGCGGCGCTGGGCGTCCATCCCCTGCTCGAAGGAGAAGCGCGCCTCCTCGAGTTGGCGCTGCCCTAGCCACCAGGTGCCCATCCGGTAGTGGTGGTTGTCCGCCCCGCGCTGGTCGCCGGCGACTAGGTACAGCTCGTGCGCCCGCAGGAAACAATCCTGGGCCCTGGCCCACTGCTGGTGCTGCATGGCGGCATTTCCCAGATTGGCCCACTGTTCGGCCTGCAGCCCGGGGGCGCCCCATTGCTCCGCCAGCGCCAGGGACTGGCGGTAGTGGATCTCGGCCTCCCGCAGTTCCCCCTCGCAATGCCGGAGAAACCCGAGTTGTCCGCAGGCCACTGCCTGGCCTATCCCGTCGCCGGCGGCGGCATAGATTCCCTGGGCCTCGCCCAGGAAAAACCGGGCCTGCCCCAGGTCGCCGCGCCGTTCGCGCAGCAGGCCCAGCTGGAGATAGGCTCGTGCCACCCCGGCGCGGTTCCGCAGCGCCTCGTTGAGCACCAGGGAGCGGCGGCATAGGGCCTCAGCCTTCTCGAGGTTGCCGTGTTCCTGGTGGTGCAGGGCCAGCGCGTAACAGGCCTCGGCCAGAGCCGGGCGGTCGCCCTGGTCCTCGCAACGGCGCAGCTTTTCTCTCAGTTGGTGCTCGGCATTGGCTGCGGTTCTAGTTGACATGGATCACCTCTTCGTTTGGCAGCTGCGCGAGCAGTTGCGCGGGATGGTATTGGAAAAGGATCTGGTATTCCTCCCATTGGGGGGCAGACAGGCCGCGGTAGAGATCGTCGAAATGCAGCAGATCCTCCACCAGCGCCTCGTCCGGGATGAAGGGGTCGGGCCACAGGGAGGCAAACCAGCAGTAGAGCAACCGGACGCGCTCGTCGCGGTGTTTGGCCACCAGGTACTCGATGGCGTCGTAGCGCCGCTGCGCCTCCCTGCCGGCTTCCTGGGGCTCATCAAAAGGGTGGTAGTGGTATAAGTGGTAGGAGACCGCCCGGGCCAGAGGCTGTATCCGCGCTCCCAGTTCGCGCTGCAGCCGGTACGCCAACTCCCACCCCTCGCTGAAGGGGATCTGCTCGTCGAATCCCCCGCTGGCGGCAAAAAGCGCCCGCGGCACCGCCCCGTTGTGGGGGATTAAACCCAGCCAGGCCACCGCCGCATTGGGGCGGTGCGCCAGAAGCGACCAGACCTGGTCCTGCCGGCGTTTGGATTCGGGGAAAGGATATCCGCCTTCGGTGGAGCGCGCGTGGATGGCGGCAAAATCCCCGGCGACCGCCTCCTCGGTGAGGCGCAGCCCCGCCGCCTGGCTGGCCAGGAAATCGTGGAGCACGCTGGGCACCTCGCCGCCGATCACCGTGCAGGTCTGGGGGTCCTGGAGGTACTCCAGGTCCGGGAGGCAGCGCTGGAAGCCGCAGCACACCGTCCGTCCGCCCTGGAGCTGGCTGGCCTGGAGATAGGTTTCGAGCAGTTCCGGCGCCGGCAGGGCGTCGCCGTCGAGGAAGACCAGCAGTTCCCCTCTGGCCTGGGAAGCCCCGAGGTTGCGCGCCCGGTTCCGCCCCTGGTTGGGATGCAGGCTCAGCACCCGCAGGTTGGCCATCCCCGCCTCCGCCGCCATCCCGGCGGTGCCGTCGGTGCAGCCGTCGTCCACCACCAGCACCTCGAAGCGGCCGGCGTCCAGGGTCTGCCGCCTCAGGCCGGCCAACACCAGCCGCAGCCGTTCCACCTGGTTGTGGGTGGGGATGATCACGCTCAGTTCCATGGCCGCTCCTCGACCTCAAGGATACACGAAAAGGGCAACGCCTCCCGCACCTGCCAGCGCTTGCGGCTGGTCGGCGGCTCGCTTCCGTCCTCGACCAGGCATTGCGGGAGGCGCTTTACCGAGTTGGAACAAACCAGCCGCTGGTGGTCAAGATTGCCGAAGTAGTAGTTGCGATAGCGGGGGGTGTTCTCCCGGATCAGCGCCTGAAGTTCCGGGTCTTCGACGTTTTCGGTGGTCATGGCCTGCTCGGCGATGGCGATGCTGTGGAATTCCACCGACACCCATCCTTTGCCCGCTAGATGGACCTCGGCCCAGGTGTGCCCGAAGATCGGCTCACACCAGGTGTTGGTGCGATACCGGCCTTCTCCGACCGGATAACCCAGCAGCGCCCCGGCCACCTCGCGGGCGGGAACGCCCTCGGCGCGGCACAGCGCCACCAGGGCCTGGCTGAGGGTGATGCAGTGGGCTCCGGTGTCCTGAAGCACCCTCACAGTGCTGTAGGTCTGGTTGTGGGCCCAGTCCTTGGTCTTCTTGAAGCGCTTGCTGCCGGCCAGCGCCTCGTAGATGCTCCTGGCCCGCTCCGCGTCGCTGCCTTTCGGGGACAGTTCGCGGCGGAAGCGGGCGACCAGCGGCTCCTGCAGGAGGCCCGCGTCGAGTTCGAGATAACGCCGCCGCTCCCCTGCCGACAGTTCCTCCCCTCCCACCAGTTCTTCCCACCGCTGCTCTCTGGCCACCCATTCACAGGTATAGCTGAACTCCCAGGGCCCTTGTCCTCGCGGGGCAAAGGTGTAGCCGTAGAAAAACCCCAGATGGGGAGCCCAGTGCCGCTTCAGCGCCGCCGGGGCACAGTCCAGCAGCGCAACCTCCTCCTGCTGGCCAGGGCAGTGGATGGGGTAGGGCAGGAAGAGTTTGACCCGGCGACCTGACAGTTCGTCGTGAGGGAAAAGGCGGTAGGTGTAGGCGGCCCGGTACCGGCACTCTTGCTTGCGCTGGTGGAGTCTGCCGTCGCGGAGCGCAAAGGCCCGCCGGCGCCTTTGCTCCGCTGCCCGGTAATCGGCCCCGAAGAAGAGTGGGTCCCGGTCGTACAGCCAGTTCCAGGAGTCCATCCGGTCGAAAAAGACCTTCCCGTCCTGCGCCCGATGTGGCAGGCCGCGGCGGCGGCCGGCGCGCAACCGAGCGCGCAATACCGGCGCCGGCAGCGAGGCGGGCGAGGCGGCCCCCAGGCAGCGCACGAATTCCTCCTCTTCAACCAGAAAGGGCTGTTCGAGGCGGTATTCCTGGGAAGCGGCCTGGAAATGGGCGTCGATCAGATCTGCGGCCCGCTCTCCGCCGGCCCACGCCTCCAGGTGCTGCACCAAAGGGGCGCAGCGCCGCCGGTAGTCCGCATAGCTGTCCATCACCCTCTCGACGGCCCCGGCGATGGTCCAGGCATTGAACTGCCGGCGCTCCAGCTTCAACCCCAGGCCCAGGTCGGCGACGCGCCGCAGATGGTACTCCTGATCGAGGTGTTCCGGGGCGCCGATCACCGGCACACCGCAGGACAGGGCCTGGTAGATGGCCCCGATCCCGACGACCCCCACCAGAACCTGAGCCCGCCGCAGCACCCATTCCCCTGGCACGAAATCCACTACCCGGATATTGGCCGCCGGGGCGCAGCCCCGCCAGCGGCCCGCTGTGGTCACCAGCAGCCGGTACGGCCTGCCGCTGAATGCGGCCAGTGTTTCCTCCAGGTACTCGGGATACCGGCCGCTGCTCCCACAACTCAGGTACACCAGCGGCAGCGAGAGATCCCACCCGCTGTCGAGTTCCGGTACCTGGGCGGGCTCGGCTGGCCGGTCGAGCAGGGGGCCCACATAGTAATAACCGGGAGTCCTCTGCCCCGGCGGGTGAAACTCCGGCAGGTCGGCCAGGAACTGCAGACTGCGCTGCTCTCGGACCTCAGCCGCATGGGCGGCCAGGTATTCGGCTAAAGGACCGATCTCCAGGGAGAAGTTCCCCGGAAGATGCACGGGCATGGGATACCCCGGCTGATTGTATGCCTGGGTGATGCGGATCTCATCCACCCCTTCGAGACGGGCACTCACTGCCAGGGTGGGTTTGAGGTCGTGGAGCACCAACTTTGGACCAAGCTGGCGGATCAAGGACCGCTCCGAGTCCACGCAGCGGGCGATCCACTCCGGGCTGTAATAGCCGTATTGCCCGCTGGCCACCTGTTGGTCCATCCGCTCCTGGGGTAGGGTCTCGACATCGTGGACTGCGAAACCTTCGCGGCGAATCCGCTCCAGATGGGGGCCGCGGCAGGCAAAAACCACCGGGTACCCCCGCTCTCGCAGCGCCTTGGCGATCACCAAAGGACGTATCGTATGGGCCAACCCATAGCCGTGGCACACCGCGAGGATCAGGCGTTCCCGCTGTTTCCCCTCCTGCGCGATCTGCCACAGATGCCGGCGCCACTTCTGCAGATACCTGGTAATAGCGCTTTGCACCGCGCCCCCTTTTCCCTAATTATTGCTCCTTTTATAGGGCTATTCCGGCTTCGGGGGCCACCACTCCCCTCCGTCCTTATCCTTAAATCCGAGCTGTACATAGCTAATCCCTGTCCCAGCACCCTGATCTGCCTTGTACAACTCTAGCTTGGGCAGTGCTATAGGCTGGGCAGATATTTCCCCAGACCTTCCAAGCACTGAAACCGCAACCGCCAGCAAACTGGCAAGCCATCCGGCTGCGAGGCGCACCACCGCATTGCCGATAGTTCTTATCTTCTGGTTCATTTAACCCTCCCGGGGTTAGACTGAAATTTGCGGAGCCTGAGATTACAGACTGTTATTATTACAAATACCATGCCACAAAAAAGCCACCTGGGCAATTATCACCCAGGTGGTTGAAAAACAAATAATTAGAAAAGGTCTAATTCTATTTGTGTTGTGGCGGGACTTCAGCCAATTCTACGAAATATCGTATAATTCCCCCCAACCCTCGTCCATATTTTCCTTAAAGTGTTGTTTAATATATCCATATTCTCTTTTTACGATATTTCGCAATAAAGGCTGTCATTGCGAAATATCGTAAGACTTTGCTATTCCTCCTCTGCCGGTCCGCCTGACCGTCTCTTCCTGATACCGAGCTTTTCCAGGCGGCTGCGCAAGGTCGTCGGCTTCATCCTTAACAGCGAGGCAGCCCCCTGAGGGCCATGGATCACCCCTTCAGTGAAGTCCAACACCTGCAAAAGGTAGCGGCGTTCGTACTCCTCCAGCGGCAGCACCTCGAATTCCACCTCCTTTTCAGTATAGACCTCCCTTCCCTTCGCCGTGGGACCCATTCCCAGATGCTCAGGCATGATCGCCGCCCGCCCCTCCAGATTGGCAAGGATCACCGCGCGCTGCAGGGTGTGCTCTAGTTCCCGGACATTGCCTGGCCAGTCGTAGCCTAGCAGCAACTGCATGCTCTCCTCGCTGACCAGGGGGGGATGCTTCTGACTGAGGTGGGCGGCGAACCGGGCGACAAAGGTGCGAGAGAGCTGGGGTATATCCTCCTTGCGCTCCCGGAGGGGGGGGAGGCGGACGGGAAAAACATTGAGCCGATAATAAAGGTCCGGCCGGAAGGTCTCTGCCCTTCTCGCCGCATCCAGATCCCGATTTGTCGCGGCGACCACTCGCACATCGATGGGAATGGTCTGGGTCCCTCCCACCCTTTCGATGCAACGTTCCTGCAGCACTCGCAGCAGGCGCGTCTGGGCTTCGAGGGGCAGGTCGCCGATCTCGTCGAGAAAGATCGTCCCCTCGTTGGCCAGTTCGAACTTCCCCATCTTGCGCGAGATGGCTCCGGTGAACGAGCCCTTTTCGTGGCCGAACAACTCGCTATCTACCAGGCCCTCCTGCAGCGCCCCGCAGTTTACGTGGATGAAAGGACCCTCCCGGCGGGCGCTGAAGCTGTGCAGCACCTGAGCGGCCAGGCCTTTTCCCGTGCCCGTCTCCCCCAGAATCAGCACCGTCAGTTCGGTAGCCGCCACTTCCTGCAACTGCTTCTTGACCTCCCGCAGGGTGGCGCTCTCGCCGATGAAATTCCCCCTGGCCGTTTCCGCACGCAGGGCTTCGTTGAGGGCCTCGATGCGAGGGTCCTCGGTGACTACCACCTTGACCTGAGCCGTCGGCGAGTAGTTGAGGTCCCGGTCCACTGCCTGCACCATGAATTGGTACTCTCCTGCCCGCAACTGGGGGTAATCCACCTGCCGCTCCCGGGTCTGCTGCCAGTCGGGATCATACCCCTGGAGTTTGTAGCGATACACCAGGTACGCAGAGGGTTCCAAGGGACTGACGCCGCGAAAACAAAAACTGACCCTGGTGGTTGTCAGCGGGAACTGGATTTCGCCTGGGGCCTCATAGGTACGGTCGGCGACAGCGCGGAAAAGGCGGACCGCCGGCGGCACTCGCCGTGGCGTGTACTGCACCACCCCCCCTTCGGTGGCAAACCAGAGACGTCCCCGGTGATCCTGGCGGATCGCATGCACCACGTTGCACGCCGGCTCCCCGGGAAACTGGATCATCTGGAATACCTGTCCGTCATAGCAACAGATGCCCCCCCCTTCGGTGCCGATCCACAACACCCCGCCGCTGTCCTGCCACAAGGCCGTCACCAGTTCACACGAAAGGCCGTCCTTCTGGGTATAGGTGATAACGGTGTTGCCATCGAAGCTGACCAACCCTTCGTTGGTGCCTATCCACATCGTTCCGCCACGATCCTGATGCAGCGAAAGAATGGCGCTGCCCGACATCCCCTCCACCCTTGCAAACCCTGCCTGATTGTACCGGCACACCCCATCCCACCTTGCCGGCGCTGAAGAACCAATCCAGACCTCCCCCTTGAGATCGACCTCCAGCGCCCCTATCCACGCCGGGTATCTGCCGGTCACTGCCTCCTCTGGGGAGTAGTAGGTGATCCTGCCCTCCCCCCAATACCCCAATCCCTTGCCGTACCGGCACCCGAACCAGATCCGGCCTAAGTGATCCTCTGCAAGACTGCTGACTCTCTGCCCTCCTACCTGTGACTGTGCAAGGAACTGTTCTGAATGGTTATCAAAATATGCATACAACCGCCCATTCCGCGTGCCGATCCACAACCGCCCCTTGCGGTCTGTGTGCAGGGAAACGGCAAGATCCCTCCGGTCTATGCCCTCAAAGGGAAGGAAGCGCCCCCCCTGGTACGCCACCAATCCTTGATCCGTGCCAACCCACAGCACATCCCCCGGCCCAACCGCGAGGCAGCTTATCTTGTCGCCTGGCAACCCCTGGGCCTTCCGGAAAATCCTAGTGCGGGTCCTGTCGTAGCAGTATATCCCCATGCCGTAGGTGCCGATCCACAGGCGCCCCGCCCGATCCACGCAGAGGCCCCCGCCCAGCACTGCGTTCAACCTGGCGATGAGCTCGAAACGGCCCTCGCAATAGCGGTAGAGACGGCCGCCATGGGTAGACAGCCAGTGGCCTCCGGCAGGATCCCTCGCCAATCCCAGCGGCCCCTGGTTTTCTGTTTCTGCCAGGATCTGCTTGAATCGTCCTCCCTGACATTCCCAGATTCCCGTATCACATACAACCCATAGCCCTCCATCGTCCAGCGGCATCAGATCCAGTACTGGGTACGCCGTCTCCGGAATCCCCTTCGCCTCTTCAAACCGGCCGCCCCCGAGGTGCCTGAACAACCCATCTCCACCCGCCCACAATACCCCCTGGCCATCGACCGCCACCCGGTGTATGCTCTGGCCCTGCGGGATTGCCGTATCGGCGACCTCCACCAGGGCCAGTTCAGTCCCATCCCACCGGCATAGGGTTGCGGCACGGCCAGGCCGCCGCTCCGCCCCGAACCACACGCTCCCCTGCCGATCGACGCAACTGCCCCAAAGCAAGCTGCACGTCTGCCCCGCTTCGACCTTTGCAAAGGTTTTGCCGTCGAACCGGCCGATGCCCTGGTTGGTGCCGAACCACAGGGAACCCTGCCGGTCCTCGATGACGCTGAAGATCCCGTCTCCCGGCAATCCGTCGTGCCTGCCAAATGCCTGGAACTCATCGCCGTCGTACCGCACCACTCCGCGGTCGTGGGTGCCAATCCACAATTGCCCCCGGCTGTCCTCGTACACGCACTCCACCTTCATGTCGGGAAGCCCGTCCCTCATGGTGAAATGTTCCCAGATGCCCAACCCTTCGACCGCGCCGTGTTCCTCGGACATCGCTCACCCTCTGGTCATGGTCCGGTACCGCCTGGGCCGCAATCCCTCCTGCCGGTGAAATGCCGCGCTCAACCGGCTGGGATTGCCAAATCCACATTGCTCAGCAACCGCGTACAGCGGCAGGTCCGTCGCCTCAATCAGCCTCTTGGCCATCTGCACGCGGAAATACCGCAATCGCTGACGAAAGGATGATCCCAGGTGTTTTTCCAGCAGCTTGCCCGCGTAGCGCGGCGAAATGCGGAATCGATCGCACAACTGGCGGAGGCCCAATTCCCGGGAGGAACAGTTCTCGCGGATGAACAGATCCAGTCGATGGGCAAGGACATGGCTGGAGGGACACCGGCGCTCGCACAACTCGGCCAAGAGCCGGCTCAGCCACCCGGGATCAACGGGTTTGCCGATAAACTCCTGTGCCCCCGCCTTGATCACCTGCACCGCCTCCTCGACACCCGCCCGATCGGCAAGGGCCACCACTGCTACCCCTATGCCCTTCGCCCGCAACTGGCGCAACAATTCCGGCCCGCGTCCATCTGTCACCTTCCAACCGATGACCGCGACATCGTAATACTTGCTCTCCAGCAGGGCAAGCACCCTCTCCCGCCCCTCAGTGTTCTCCACTGACCAACCTCTCGCGCACAATTCGCTGCCGAGAGCACGCGCGAAAGACGTGTCCTCATCGGCGATCAAGATGCGAGCCATCACACTCTCCTTTCACTGGCACTTGGCCTGATAAACCCCACAAACCGCCTCGGGGCTTCTCTTACAAAGACCGTGCCAACTCCTGCCTTTCTCCTCCTACCCAGCTCATACCATATAAATCAACTACTTGCAGAAACCGCGGGATTGAGCTTTTCCATCGCGATCACGAAATATCGTGCCTGGCTCCTCCCCGTTCACCTCCTCCTGCGGAATCTCCTCCAAGTTTAACAAATACTTAGCACAATCACCACGAAATACAGTGGTGTCAGTAGACAATCACGAAATATCGCGGTGTCCTCCCTTGTTTTTCACCGGCTTCTTGACCCCCAGCTTCTGCATCCGGCTCCTCAAAGTGTTGGGATGCAGCCCCAGCAGTGCGGCTGCCCCTTGCGCCCCGTAGATCAGCCCGCCGGTTTTCTCCAGTGTGGCAATGATGTAGCGGCGCTCGTGCTCCTCCAGCGAAAGGACTGCCTGGGAGGGCAGGGGCTCTGCCGCCTCCGCGACAACTCCATCCAAGGCGAGATGGTTGGGGGTCACCTCCTCTCCCTGCATCTGAATCACCGCCCGCCGCATCACGTGCTCCAATTCGCGGACATTGCCGGGCCACCCATAGGCTTCGAGTACCTTTATGACTTCAGGGCTGAGTCGAGGCGCCGGCCGCCCCAGGTGCTCGGCCGTGCGCCGGCAAAAAAAGGCCGCCAGCAGGGGGAGATCCTCCAGGCGCTGGCGCAAAGGTGGCATTGAGATGGAAAAGTCATTCAGCCGGAAGTACAGGTCAGCGCGGAAATGCCCCTGCGTTACCGCCGATCTCAGGTCCCGGTTGGTGGCGGCAATGATCCGCACGTCGATGGGAATGGCTCTGCTGCCGCCCACGCGCTCGATAAACCGGTCCTGGATCACATGGAGCAGACGGACCTGGGTCTCCATGGGCAGGTCGCCGATCTCGTCCAAAAAGATGCTCCCTCCCGCGGCCAACTCGAATTTGCCGATCTTGCGGTTCACCGCCCCGGTGAACGCCCCTCGCTCATGGCCGAAAAGCTCGCTGTCCGCCAGCGCACCGTGCAGGGTGCCGCAGTTGACAAATATGAACGGGCCATCCCTCCGGCTGCTCTGCTGGTGTACCGCCCTTGCCACCATACCCTTTCCCGTGCCGGTCTCGCCCAGCACCAGCACCCCCACTTCCGAGGCCGCCACCACGCGTATCTGGGCCAGGACCTTCTGCAGCACCTTGCTCATGCCGATGAATTCCCACTGGCCCATGCTGTTCCACGCCGCTTCGTTGATGACCTCGATCCTCGGATTTGTTGTCACCTGAATGCGCACCTCCGCCCTTGCCGAGTAATTGAGGTCCGGGTCTACTGCCTCCACTGCGAAGGTATAGGTTCCGGCCTTGAGTTTGGCGTACTCCACCCAGTGGCTCCGGCCCTGCTTCCAATCGGCATCACATCCTTCCAGGCGGTAGCGGTAAACCAACGCCGGGCCTGGGTAGACCGGGCTGTGGCCCTGGAAATGGATGCGGAGGTCGGCTGGTGCATCCGCGATCTGCACCTCGACCGGAGAGGGATAATGTTGGTCCGCCACCACCTCCTGGACCGCCACCTGCGGCTTCAGTCTGTTTGGGGTGTACTCTACCAGCCCTCCCTCGGTGGCCAGCCAGATCCGCCCCTCGCGATCCTGGTGGATGGCGTGGATCACGTTGCAGCGCTGATCGCCGGGAATTTGGATTATCTGGCAGACCCGGTGATCGTACCTGCATATCCCGCCCCCCTCGGTACCGATCCAGAAGGTCCCGTCTCCGTCCTGACAAATGGCGGTGACGATCTCACAGGGCAATCCGTGCTCGCGGGTCAGAGTCCCGAACTGGCTCCCATCGTACCATCTGACGCCGGCGCTGGTGCCGATCCACAGTACCCCGTCCCGGTCCTCGCGCAAGGCCAACACCGCGATCCGGCCAAAACCTTTGACCTGCGCGAAGGTGGTCCCGTCATAGCAGCACAACCCTTCCCACTGGCCGGGTGCCGCTGAACCTAACCATAACCGCCCCTGCCTATCGACCTCCATGGCTCCGATCCAGAATGGGTATTTTCCTTCTGTGTTGGGCAAAAAGCACACGGTACTTTCACCGTCACAATACCCAAACCCTTTCCCTTTAGGGAATCCAAACCAGATCCTCCCATTCAGATCTTCCTTAAGGTTGCCTATCCTATAGTTGTCCATTATAGATGACGCTGTAAATGTATCAATCTTCATCGACGTCTTGTCGAAAGAGAGCAACCTGCCAAACCTAGTACCTAGCCATACCTTTCCATGCTCTCCCTCGACAACCCCAGTGATTTCAATATCCTTAGCACGATGCATGTTCTCGTTGTCAAATTGGTCTCCCACCTTGCGCACTAGCCCCCCGCGTGTCCCGATCCATAACTCATCCTGGCTAGTTCCATCAGCAATACACAGAACCCCATCTGCAGGTAAACCATTTATTTTTTGTGTCAAAACTATACGGCAGAACTCATAGCTATATAGGCCCATACCGTACGTTCCGATCCATATCCGCCCACTTCTATCAAGGCAAAGGTTGCTCTGTACCGTAGTGCTCAAGTCGTTTACCATCAAAAACGATGTTCCATCGAACTGATACAGCCTGCCATTATAAGTAACAAGCCAAAATCCTTTGTCTTCAGTGGAGATCAGGGAAACTGGCCCTTGTGCCCTCGCTGTTGAAAATAATGATTGAAAACCTTCGCCATCTGAAAGCCATAATTGAGTTTCCGTTGAAATCCAGATTTTATTATTGTCTAAGCAAAGTGAAAGCCCCTCTACAAATTCTCCATTGAAAGGTGTGGTTATCTCTGAAAACCCTTCTGGCTCAGAATATTTGTGTAATCTATCGCCACCTAACCAGACTATTCCGGCTCCGTCACATACTAATCGATGTATGCTCTGACCTTGTGCATCCGTTTCACTCCCAACCACTAGGCGCTCCAGATACCTTCCATCCCACCGCGCCACCATCGCCGGCAAGCCAGGTTGGCGTTCCATGCCGAACCACAGCCGGCCCTGGTGGTCCTGGCAACTACCCCACAGGAAACTACAGGGTTCTTCTGTGGCGAGTTGGGTAAACTCCCTGCCGTCGTATACCGTCAGACCGCGGTTGGTGCCGAACCATAAGTTTCCCTGGCCATCCTCGACAATGCTGAACACCCCCTCCCCGGAAAGACCTTCGCGACACGAGTAACTGCGGAATTCCCCGCCCTCATAACACACCACCCCCTGCTCATGGGTCCCGATCCACAGGCGCCCCAGGCTGTCCTCGGCAAGGCATTCGATCTTCATGTCCGGAAGGCCGTCCCTGACGGTGAAATGCTCCCAGACTCCAGCGCGATGGTTGGTTATGGCCATATCACCCTCTTTATTTCCTGGCAACAAAAAGGGGTCTGCCCATCCTGCCCAGGCCGACCCCTTTCTCCTCCGTTCAGGCAAACCTCACTTGATGATGACTTCTCGCCCTCTCTCTGCCGACTGGTAGATGCCGTCCAGCATCCTCTGCACCATTAACCCGTGTTCCGCCGGCGCCCCGGTCGGCTTGCCGTGTAACACATGATCGACGAAGTTGCGCATCTTGATGGCAAAACAGTCGGCCGCAGCGTCGCGTGGCAGCCATCCTGGGCTGAGGTTGACCATGTGTCCGAATTCGTCCCCGTAGAAGGAAGGCGGATCATAGGTTGCCCCTCCCTTCTCTCCCATGAGTTGGAAGGTCCACACGTCCTTCTCGATATGGGCGGCAAAACTCGCTTCGAGGTGGAGCACTGCGCCGTTCTCGAAGCGGATCTGCCCCACCGCCAGATCCTCGACCGTGTAGGTCTTGTGGTCCCAGTTGGGCCACTGGGAGAGTACCTCCGATTTCCTGTCACCCAGGTAGGTGAAGGCTCCGCCGCTGGCAGCCACCGGCCTGGGCGTCCCCATCGCGTAGTGGGTGGCCTCCAGCACATGCACCCCGATGTCGATGAGCGGGCCGCCACCCTGTAGCTCCTTGCGCCCGAACACCCCCCAGTTGGGGATGCCGCGCCGCCGCAGCGCCTGGACCCGCGCAAACACCACCCGGCCAAGCTTGCCGGCCTCGACCGCCCTCCTGATGAATTGGGTCTTGGGCTCGAAGCGGTGCTGAAAGCCGATGACCAGCTTGCGCCGGTGCTTCTTCGCCGCGCTGATCATGGCCTGGGCCTCGCGGGCGTTCATCGCCATCGGTTTCTCGACCAGCACATGGGCGCCGGCCCTCAGGGCGTCGATGGTGGTCGGCGCGTGTAATCCGTTGGGGGTGCAGATGCTGACCGCGTCGGGGCGGATCTTCTCCAACATTTGCCGGTAGTCGGTGAAACAATTCGACACTTTGTATTCCTCGGCCCGGCGGGCCATGCTGGCCTTGGAGACGTCCGCCAGCGCCACCAACTCCACATCCTCCATCTTGGCGTAGTAGCGCATGTGCGCCCCGGCGATGCCGCCGGCGCCGATAAGGGCGACCCGCAGTTTCTTGGGTCGCAGTGCTGCCTTTCTCTTTGCCATCTTCTGCTCTGCCTTTCAGCTTGTTTGCGTATGGGCTGGTCTCGACAGTTCCTACTCCAAAGTCGCCTGGAACTCCTCGATCAGGGCGCGGATACGCGCGTCCACCCCGCGCCCCGGATGGATGATTAGCCGGTAGGTGAACACCGCCTGTTCCCCGCCGGGAATGGTCATGGATTCGTCGATGTTCTTGTCGTTTTTGAAATCGTGCGCCCCAAAGGGATTGGCGGTGAAGAGTCCGTACCCGCGCACATGCCAGTAGGTAGGATGGCGGG
>Ga0194132_10003996_pt1 | contig 25566 bp, 18 predicted proteins | sample TA2KigOf80mmetaG_FD_148612 | JGI IMG/M metagenome (GOLD analysis project Ga0194132, IMG submission 148612) | Freshwater microbial communities from Lake Tanganyika, Tanzania - TA2015054 Kigoma Offshore 80m | ecosystem: Environmental > Aquatic > Freshwater > Lake | place: Tanzania: Lake... | reverse complement strand
GACATCTTAGATGGATGTCCGCAACCGATTTGCCATTACTCGAGAAATGTTTTCCTGAAGTTAGCGAAGAACCCCTCGTTTTACGACAGGAAATCCCGGAGTTCAGTGATGTTCGAAATTCGTTACTGGCACTCGATTTTACAACCTATCTGTCAGGTTCTGTTCTCACAAAGGTCGACAGAGCTTCCATGGCTCACGGGCTTGAAGTCCGCCCTCCATTTCTTGATACGGACCTAGTTTCTTGGGCCTTTTCTTTGCCTTATCATTGGAAGCGAACAGGGCGAAACGGAAAGTTATTACTGAAATCAACTTTCAAAAATATATTACCCAGTTCAATTTTGAATCGTCCAAAAAAGGGTTTTGGGATTCCGCTTGCTAAATGGTTAACGGGCCCTCTCAAACCCAAAGTTGCCAAAGCATTCAACACAAGCCCACTTTGGGATTCTAAAATCGTTTCTCGGGATGCTTTTGGGCTTTGTTATCAACAATTTCTTGAAAAGAAAGTGGACCATTCTAAAACGTTGTGGGCTCTACTAGTGCTCGATCATTGGATGAAAAAAGAAAATATTCGGTGTGGTTAACTGGGCTTTTTTACTCACTAAGCCTATAGGCTTCTCTTCTAAATTGTAGCCACTTGACTCAAGGACCCAAAGAATCACAAAAAAACTAACATTGTGTAGTTATTTTCAATGGTTATGTTATTTTACAATTCTCTCATCTTAAATTGACACCCAGCGTAATTTTCTCTATATTGCCGCCATGGCAAGGGTGTGTGGGAGACTTATTTTAGCGGGGTTTATACTGTTATCGGGTTGCTCCGTCCCCACTGAAGTTCCCAAACTTGAACACCCAACCCAACCCAACTCAGATATTGTTTTAAGAGATTCCCTCTCCTATCAGGACGTTCGAACCCTCGTTAAAGCCGTAAACCAAAATGGCCAGTTTAAACATTTAAGTCAGCTCATTGAAAGTTCATCCGATAGCGATCTTTTAACTCTTGGAACCGCCCTTAACCTTTATCTTTATCAAGAAGCCCTCAACAACAATGGCCTACCCTCTCTTCTTGATAAGCGAACTTTTGAGAAAACATTTTCTAGAATCTTATTATCATTCAAACAATACTGCTCCTCTTCACCTTGTCAGGCTTTAAGTCCCTTACTAAAAGCGAGTCTTGCTCACCCAAGCTTTCCTAAGCTCTTACAACGCAATTCCTACATTTTCAGTTCTGAGTGGATCGAAACATGGGACCAATTAAAAATAAAAAGCCCCAATCATGCGCTCTCGAAATTACTCAATAATCCGAAAGCCCTTAAAAAAATATCTCAAACTTTTCAAGATGTAACTTTCCAAAACTCTCTGAAAGAACTTGTTGAATCCTTCAAAAAAAGCGAACTCGGAAAACTCTTTTTCTTAACTTTAGCTGAATTAAACGAGGAAAAGGGCTCCAAGGTTTTCTTTGAGTTGTCCGATAGTATCAAACAAGCTGTAGCGGTGTCGCCGACAAGTCCGATCTCGCTTATGAGTCGTTTGCTAACCTTAACCCAAACCTTAAACCAGCCTTCACAGGGTCTTTTTTCTAAAGCTCAAGAAACTCTCAATACAGATGAGGGTCAGACCATCATCCGATTATTGGCGGAGCGATTTGAACCCTTAATTCTAAAAGGGGCGGCCGGCTTTATTCGAGAAACTTTAATAGCACCTCTAGATGACCAAACTCTAACTGCCAAATTCTGGCTAGAATTACCCAGAAACAATACGGAAGATCTTCCAACAGAAAACCTATCCGGCTTAAATCAAAGGATCCAATATGCGCTAGATAAGATGTCCAGCACCAGCTCAACGATTAAAGATCCCAATATCACTCTTAATGCCTTTATTTTGACGTTATGGTTTGAACAGTTTGCTCTAGAGAATAAAGACTTAGTTACTTCGCTGTCTCAAGAAACTTTTAATGAACAACTCTGGGAAAAACCACATAGACCCTTCAACTTCACTCTCAACCTCATCGAGGTCGACGCCTCAGGAAAGCCCCTTAGAGACTCAGAAAATAGACTGGTTCTTTCTTCAAAAGTCTTTAGAGATCTGAAAGCCCTAGGACTTGAAGAGTTCGCTCAAGACTTGAAATACCGAATCAAGCAAGAATCCTTTGGCCCTACGATCACTAAAATTTCTCACGATTCAAGCCTCAAAAGCTTAAACCACAAACTATCCGGAACAGTCACTCTACTTCACCGAAACCACCCCTTTGCCGACCCTGTGCCTTTCTTAACTTCCGTATTTTATGGGTTGACCCGATCCGAAAGTGGTTTCCCCTTTTTCATGAAAGATTTTGAATCTAAAAACATGCTCTTTAGCCTTCAAAACTTCCTGCGAGGCCTTTCATTTTCACAAGTAAGAAAAATTGTAACCTTCCTCTTTGAAGATCTTCAGATTGGAAAATTATCTGTCGAGGACCGGGAACGACTAAAAAGCTTGTATCCACAAAACCCGGAGTGTGCTCAACTTTTGGATTCGATCTTACAAAACCTCCACGTGATTTATGAATTGGATCGTCACCTTCCCAATCAGATGAGCCTATTAGAGGTTTATCACCGTATTGTAAGCCATTCGAGGCCTCAAGATCTTAAAGCCCTCTCATCTCTATTAAGTTTTTTTCAAAAAACAAAGTTGTTCGAAATAACTCTTGAAGGAGAATCCTCACCCGCTCTAAGCGCAGTTCTGTCGGAAACGGAAACGCTAGGCGTGCTCCTAACTTCACTAGCCTCACTCACCAACCGACAGCAGACTCAACTGCTTCAGGGATTAAGTTCTATGATTGGATCTAATCAAGCGGAACTTGACGAGCTATTCCAGTTTTTGACCGACGCCATTTCTGACAATTTAACGGGCATATCTCAACTTTATGATTGGGTTCATAGTAATCCTTCTTTATTTTTATTGAGATCTGAGGAAAGAACCTGGTTGAAGCGAGTCACCGATTCCAAATTATTTTTAGAGGCCTACTCAGCAACTGCTCGGCTATTTAATTCCTCCAAATTGGAAGATGTTCTATCCGAAATTGAAACTCTGCAGGCCCAAGGGGAGTTGGAGAGTGCTTTTAAGATTTTAGGTAATTTTCAAAGTGATCGGATGCAACGCCTAGCGTTGGCTTTGTGGAACTGGGAAAAATCAGGCGAACTCAAAGCTTTTATTTCGTTAATAAAAACTTTAACGAAAAGTTGAATTTTGAGAGGGAAAGCTCTATGTTGGCAGCGAACAAAGTAACCAGAAACAAAACCGTTTCAAACCAAATGGGAACCTCAATGCTTTTTAAAGCAACGTTTCTAGTTCTAAGTTTCCTTGTTTCTCAAGCTGGTACTCTTTTGGCTGTTCCACGGCCTACCATACCTAATCCAGGTGAAGATCTTAAATTGACTCAAGGACGTCCCGTGGCCGAATTTTTTGCCAAAAGATTAGAAAATTCTCAATGTCAAAAGGAACTCAATAGGGAGAGAGAGGGGTACCTTGCCGATCGAACTCATCTAGAAAACTTGGTCAAGCAATCCGGCAATGCAGCTGCCATTGATCAGGCAGAAGAGACTGCCGATAAAAGCCGATTGGCTTTGCTCCAAAAAATTAAAGAATGCGGCCCCTGTGCCACCCAGGACCTAGACAAAAAAGTCGTAACTACAAATAAGAAAGAATATTGGTATCTAACCGATGGTTCTTGTTATTTAGGGATCGACCAAAACCAATCAACCTTGGACCGGTATTTCGACAGGGCTGTCGCTCGACTAAAGAACATTACAAAATATCCAGGTAAACGCGGTGGATTTAGGGCCCTTCTCGAATTTAACGAGGTCGACATGCAAACTGGGAAACTTCTACCTCCAGTAGATAAAGTCGAAAACAATCCTTTCTATGCCTTTATCGGAGTCCGTGGACCCGTAGCCTTAGGAATTCCCGTAAGCTTTTGGTACATTTTTAAAAATGATCTCATTGAAAGACAACAAGGTGATCTCAAGGAATTTATTGTCCGATTTGAAGCGGTAAAAAAGCCGGCCAATTTTCCGACTCCAGATTTAAAAATACAGTCGGCAAGCGGCAAGCTTTCCTTCACTACGCAGCGAGAGCTCACTTTGGCGCAGGGGATGTGGTATGTGAATAATCGTGGTTATATGCGTTACTACACCGGCGCCGATTTTGGGATCAGTATACCCTTTGGGACCGATTTTGCTTTAAACACTCTTCTTGATACGCTTTTGACTCTTATGGAGGACAGCGTTTCGCAAGATTGAGAAGATCAAACTAAGGAGATCCTGTGATCGCCAGGTACAGCAGGCCTAAAATGGCCATGATATGGTCCGAAGAAGCGCAGTACCGGACATGGTTAGATATTGAAGTTTTAGCTTGTGAAGGTTGGGCTACATTAGGAAAAATTCCTGCAGAGGCTTTAAAAGAAATTCAAACCAAAGCCACTTTCAATATCGCAAGGATCCAAGAAATTGAAAAAGAGACCAAACACGACATAGCTGCGTTTGTTTCAAATGTTCAAGCTCATGTGGGGGAAACGGGAAGATTTATACACTTAGGGCTCACTAGCAGTGATGTTTTAGACACCACTCTTTCTTATCGGCTAGTCAAATCATGTGATGTTATTTTAGAGGAATTAGACAAAGTTCTTCGCACTACAAAATCGATGGCCTTGAGAGATAAAACTATTCCCATGATGGGCCGAACTCATGGAATTCATGCCGAACCAATGACGATGGGTCTTAAATGGCTTCTTTGGCACGACATGCTTAAGAGATCCCAAAAAAGAATGAAAGAGGCCCGGATTCAAATAGCTGTCGGCAAATTAAGTGGAGCCGTAGGAAATTATGCTCATGTGCCTCCGGAAGTTGAACGGTATGTCTGTGAGCGTTTGGGATTAGTCCCCGACACTATCTCCACTCAAGTTATTTCGCGAGATAGATATGCTACCTATTTCTCAGCTTTAGGTTTACTTGGCTCTTGTGTCGAAGCGATCGCGGTTGAGTTAAGGCATTTGCAAAGAACTGAAGTTGGTGAAGTCCGGGAGGGGTTTTCAAAAGGGCAAAAAGGATCATCAGCCATGCCCCACAAACGCAATCCTATTAGCGCCGAAAACCTGACCGGAATTGCAAGACTCTTGCGAGGAATGGTGATTCCCGCCATGGAGAATATAGCTCTTTGGCATGAACGCGATATAAGCCACTCCTCAGTAGAGCGGGTCATTGCTCCGGATGCCAATATTCTAGCCGACTACATGTTAGCAAGATTAGACGGGCTTTTAAATAATCTCGAGATTTTTCCTGAAAAGATGAAAGCCAACTTAGATCAACTTCACGGAGTCATCTACTCACAACGAGCGCTGCTTGTTTTGATAGAAAAAGGAATTTCTCGAGATGAGGCTTATGCCATCATACAAAAAAATGCTCTAGAGGCACTGGATAAAAAGATTTCGTTTTTAGATCTTCTTAAAAGAGACGAACAGGTCAAAGCTATTTTGGGAAAAGAGGGCCAAAGCGAACTTGAGAAGCTTTTTGATCCCAATTGTTATTTTAATCACATTGATTATCTCTACCAAAAGGTACTTGAAACATGACACAAACAAGACAAGATCAAATTCGAGAAGGGAAATCGAAAATTCTTTTTTCGACTAAGGACCCTAATCAGATTATTCAGTATTTCAAAGATGATGCTACCGCTTTTAATGCGTTAAAAAAGGGCACCATTAAAAACAAGGGTTTGATTAACAACCGCATCTCCTCCTCACTCTTCCAATATTTAGAAAGAAAAGGAATTCAAACTCACTTTATTAAACAGCTCTCCGAGCGAGAAATGTTGGTCAAAAAACTTGAGATCATCCCGGTCGAAGTAGTTATTCGAAATCGAGCTGCAGGAAGTCTTTGCAAGCGCTTAGCCATTGAGAAAGGGATGAGTTTTGATCCGGCTTTAGTTGAGTATTTTTATAAATCCGATGCCTTAGGTGATCCTCTTATTTCTGAAGGTCATATTTTGCATTTCAGATGGGCAACAGCGAAAGAATTGTCACTGATGGTTGAAACTAGCCTTAAAGTCAATGAAGTTTTAAGGCCGGTTTTTAAAGAGATTGGCCTAGAGCTCATCGACTTTAAACTTGAATTTGGCCGGGACGCCGAAGGGAAAGTCTTTCTCGCTGATGAATTCACAGCGGATGGGTGTCGCCTGTGGGACCTTCAAACTCAAGAACCTATGGATAAGGACCGTTTTCGCCAAGATCTAGGAGGTGTGGATGAAGCCTACCTTGAAGTTTCTAAGCGTTTGCAAAACTATTTTGAGGCAAGATTATGAAAGCTCGAATTCATGTTTTTTATAAAGATGGCGTTTTTGATCCTCAGGGTAATACAGTTGAAGAATCTCTAAAAAAAATGGGCTTCTCACGGATTAAGAATTTAAGAATCGGTCGAGTGATTGATCTAGAAATTGATTATCCTTCGAAAGAAGAGGCTAAAAGAGAAGTAACGAAAATGTGCGAAAAGCTCTTAGCCAATCCTGTGATTGAATCTTTTAAGCACGAGATCATGGAAACATGAAAACTGGAATTGTCACTTTTCCAGGCAGTAACTGTGATGATGATGTTTATGATTCCCTCATGCGTTCGGGCGGATTTGAATTAACCAAATTGTGGCACAAAGACACTCCCGAACTTAGCGACTACAAACTCATCGTACTTCCGGGAGGGTTTTCCTATGGAGATTACTTGCGGTGTGGGGCGATGGCCGCGAGATCTCCAATTATGGAAAAGGTCATCGAATTTGCCAAACGAGGTGGTTTGGTCATTGGTATTTGTAATGGCTTTCAAATTTTATGTGAGTCGGGTCTTCTGCCGGGGGCTCTAGCCAGAAATTTATCCCTCAATTTTATTTGCAAAGATATCAAAGTCACAGTTGAGACCTCAAAAACACCTTGGACCCAAACGATCGAAGCTCGTTCCACCTTAAACCTACCCATTGCCCACGGTGAGGGCCGCTATATAATTAGTGAAGAGGATTATCAAGAGCTTATCAAAAACGAACAGGTGGTTTTGACCTATCAGGACAACCCGAATGGAAGCACTCATCAAATTGCCGGTCTGTGTAATAAAGAAAAAAATGTTTTCGGTCTAATGCCTCACCCTGAGAGAGCGAGCGATCTCAGATCGAAAGATGGCTTAAAGATATGGCAGTCTTTAAAGTCTTTCTTGGGACAGCAATCATGAGCACACAAATTACAGATGTATCACCTTCAAACCAGAATTTAGCTCAACGCTTGGGGATTTCTCTTACAGAATATCAACATATTTGTCAGAACCTAGAGAGAGTTCCCAATTATGCGGAGCTGAGCATCTTTTCAGCGATGTTTAGTGAACACTGTAGCTACAAATCCTCGAAAAAATTCCTCAAGCGATTCCCAACTACCGGCAAGCGGGTTCTTCAAGGTCCTGGAGAAAATGCAGGAGTCCTAGATATCGGTTCAGGATGGGCAATTGCTTTTAAAATGGAAAGTCACAATCACCCCTCATTCATCGAGCCTTACCAAGGGGCTGCCACGGGAATGGGTGGAATCTTACGTGATGTTTTCACTATGGGAGCTAGACCAGCAGCCTCAATGAACTCGCTCTGCTTTGGAACGATGGATTTTGATCGCACGCAAAGCATTGTTAAAGGGGTCGTTAAAGGCATTGGAGACTATGGAAATTGCGTTGGAGTGCCAACCCTCGCAGGACAGACTCTATTCCACTCCTGTTACAATAGAAATCCCTTAGTTAACGCCTTTACTCTGGGAATTGTTAAAGCGAATCAAATTTTTCGCGGCTTCGCTGAAGGAATCGGCAATGCAGTTATTTATGTCGGAGCCAAAACCGGACGGGACGGAGTTCACGGAGCTACGATGGCTTCGAAAGAATTCTCAACTGACAAAGAACTTGAAAGACCGACTGTACAAGTTGGAGATCCGTTTACCGAAAAGCTTCTCCTAGAAGCCACTCTTGAAGCTATGAAGGAACAGTTAGTAATTGGCATTCAAGATATGGGTGCGGCTGGACTGACCTCCTCATCGTTTGAGATGGCCCACAGAGCTAAAACCGGCTTAGAGATCGATCTGGATAAAATCCCCGCTCGAGAATCGGGCATGGCAGCCTTTGAACTCTTATTGTCGGAATCTCAAGAGAGAATGTTATTGGTTACAACCCCTGAAAAGGTTGCTCCGCTGAAAGAAATTTTTAAAAAGTGGGATCTTCACGCGGAAGTCATTGGGAAAGTTGTTTCAGGAAATAGGGTTAAAATGACAAAACAACGGCAAGTAGTTGTCGATTTGCCCGTCGAACTTGTTACTGAGCCCTTACTGGCTAATCGAGCCTCTAGTCCTCCAGTAGATCTTAAGCAGCGTTGGTTTTTAGATAGAAACCGTATGTTAGTGGCTACTCTTCAATCCAAATTTCAATCATTGATTGAGGAATTAAACTTTGCCAACTGTGAACCCTTAATTACCCAGTACGACTCAATGGTGGGAAATCGCACGGTAGGCGGCTCTCAAGACGATGCCGGTGTTATCCGAGTTAGAGAAATGGGAGAAAAAGAGGTTCGGTTAGCATTAAAAACAGATTGTAACCCGAGAGTCACTTGGTTATGGCCACGGGAAGGAGGACGGCGAGCCGTTTCCGAATGCGCAATCAATCTTGCCGTTCGAGGGGCTGAACCTATCGGGATAACCGATTGCCTTAATTTCGGTAGCCCTGAAAACCCAGAGGTCATCTGGCAATTTGAGGAGTCAATTGAGGGAATTTCAGAGGCTTGCCAAGCTTTGAAGATTCCTGTTGTTTCGGGAAATGTCAGCTTCTATAACGACACAGATGGAAAACCTGTGTACCCGACTCCCATGATAGGAATGGTGGGTATTATCGAGGATAAGCTTCCTCTTCCGCACTCTAACTTTTATAGCACACAGTTGGAATTAGCTTTAATCGGTCCTGTCGAAGGTGGACTCGGTGGAAGTTTAATGGCCTCAAGTTGGTTTAAACGAGAGTGTGGTCAACCAGAAGAAACTGATTTAGCTTTACTCGATCGCATGCTCAAGTTTCTTCAGCGGTTAAGAAAGAAAAAAATTACTTACGCCGCCCACGATATTTCGGATGGTGGACTTTTGTGCTCCGTTCTTGAAATGGCTTTTCATTCGCCTTATGACTGCACCGGAGTAGACCTACATATTCCAAGTGGATGCGACTTAGATCGTTTTCTTTTCGGTGAAACCATACCAAGAATTATTGTAGCCTATGATTCGGTTGAGCGCGGAGATATTGAAAACTTAGCTAGTCAAGCAGGTGTGGTTTTCACTCATCTTGGACAAACGAACGATTCTTCTATTTTCGCAGTCAAACAAGGCGGAGCCCAAGTGCTTTCATCAAAGCTTCCGGATCTTAAATCTGCTTGGAATCAAAAATGGAAGAAATTTTTTAAATGAGGATGTTTTAATTTTATGTGTGCCATCTTTGGAATAGCTGGAGCCGATGAAGCAGCCAATTTAACTTATTTAGGTCTCCACGCTCTCCAACATCGAGGACAAGAAGGAGCTGGAATTGTTTCAACGGAAGGAACAAAACCTTTTATTCATAAAGATCGGGGTCTTGTCGGAGATATTTTCAATAGTGAAGTCATCTCAAAACTAAAGGGTCACACTGCGATTGGCCATAATCGTTATTCGACCACTGGTGGCAACACTTCTGAAAATATCCAGCCCTTTGTAATGAAAGGCTCTCTTGGTTGGATAGGAATTGTCCATAATGGTAATTTAACCAATGCGGAAACTCTCACTAAACAACTTGAAAAAGAGGGTTCCATTTTTCAATCAACTTCGGACACAGAGGTTGTTCTACACTTAATTGCGAAGTCACAAAAACGAGACCTAAGGGAAGCGTTGGTTCAAGCCCTTAAACAGGTCGATGGGGCCTACTCACTTTTGGTTTTAAACTCAAGCTTCCTAGTGGCTGTGAGGGATCCGAGAGGTTTTCGTCCTCTTGTTTTAGGATACAAAGAGGGAAAACCGGTTTTTGCAAGTGAGTCCACTGCTTTTGATCTCATTGGCGCTCAATACGAAAGAGAAATTGCGCCTGGGGAAATGATGGTCGTATCTTTGTCTGAAAATAATTCAATCTCTTCCTTTTTTCCCTTCGCAAATACAGCCCCAAAACGGTGTGTTTTTGAACAGGTCTATTTTGCCAGACCAGATAGTTTTGTTTTTAATAGCACCGTCTATCAAACTCGAAAAAATCTAGGAAAACAACTCGCGAAAGAACAACCGGCCCCCAATGCCGATATGGTTATTCCTGTGCCCGATTCTGGAGTTTATGCTGCCATCGGATACTCCGAAGCTGCGAAAATTCCTTTCGAGATGGGAATTATTCGAAGCCACTATATAGGAAGAACTTTTATTGAACCGCGACAATCTATTCGAGACTTTGGGGTAAAACTAAAACTCAATCCCGTCTCGGAAGTAATTCGTGGAAAAAGCCTAGTTGTCATTGATGACAGTTTAGTCCGAGGAACTACCTCAAAGAAATTAATTGCCCATTTACGTGAAGCAGGCGCCCGAGCAATTCACTTAAGAATTTCCGCCCCGCCAACAACCCATCCGTGTTTCTACGGCGTCGATACCCCGACAACGGCCGAATTACTTGCTGCCACTAATTGCGTTGAAAAGATAAGAAGCTTCGTTGGAGCCGATTCTTTGGGATACTTAAGTCTAGAAGGACTCTTGACAGTCGCTTCTGAAAAATCGGGCGACGGATTTTGCCACGCCTGTTTCTCAGGTGACTATCCATGCCCAACCTCAAATTAAACTAACAGGTCTTAATGTTTTCCGAAGACCTCATACTGCTCCACATGAAAAGCGGGATCGGGTTTAACTGTTATCTTCTTCCCAAATCTCTCTTCTAACATCCTGACGTGTTTTTTCTCCTCACTCATCATACGAGCCACAACCGAAGGCGCTGCAAATACCACAATATTTTTGGTGTTGGAGAGAGCCTCTTTCTCAATTTCTCTGAAAATTTCAAAGCAAACCGTTCTTCGGCTCTTATGATAACCACGGCCTTCACAAACAGAGCAGGCCTCAGTCAGATATCGAATAAGATCTTCGTGCGTACGCTTACGAGTCATCTCAACAAGACCAAGTTCAGATATTTTTAGAATATTGGTTCTAGACTTGTCTTCACTTAAAGCTTCTTGCAACGCTTGGTAAACCTTTTCTCTGTTCTCCATCGATTCCATGTCGATAAGATCAAGAATGATGATTCCGCCTACGTTACGGATTCGAAGTTGATACGCAATCTCTTTCACTGCTTCTAAATTGGTCTTTAGAATGGTTTCTTCGAGGCTTTTAGATCCCACATAACGGCCGGTGTTCACATCGATAGCTGTTAAAGCTTCTGATTGATCAAAGAGAAGATATCCTCCCGACTTAAGCCAAACCTTCTTATTTAAAGCTCTAGAGATCTCCGCTTCGATTCCGTAGTGTTCAAACAGTTGAGAAGGGCCTTTAAAAAGTTTCACCGCACTCTTTAACTGCGGCATAAACTGCTCAATAAACTGTATTACATTTTCGTGCTCTTCGTGATTATCAATTACAAAAGAGTCGACCTCTTCGGTAAAGAAATCTCTAACCGCTCTCATCGATAATGAAAGATCTTCATGTATTAAAGCTGGAGCGCGTTTCTTTTTCGAATCACGCTTGATGCGTGCCCAAGTTTTTAAGAGATATTCAGCATCTGCCTTTAGGTCTCTGAAGCTTTTTCCCTCAGCAACAGTCCTAATAATAAATCCTGCATCTTTCGGACGAAGTCGTTTGGTAAAAATATCTCGGAGTCGACGTCTTTCTTTATCACTTTCAATTCTTCTTGAAATACCAAGATGCTTTACAGTCGGCATTAAAACTAGATTTCGACCAGGCAAACTAATATGTGTAGTTAACCTTGCCCCTTTGGTTCCAATTGGCGCTTTGGCCACTTGAACTAAAATCTCTTGTCCCTCTTTTAAAAGGTCCTGAATATTGGCACTTCCGCGAGTTCTACGTTTTTGAAACCGCCGCCCATTTCGAGAACGGCCCCCTCCATGATGATGGGGACGGCGTGGAGACCGACGGCCCCCCTCGTTTCTTTCCCGACTACGCTCTCGATCGTTACGATCGCCTCGTCCATGCCCTCTAGCCTGTCGATTTCTATCTCTATTATCGCCATCTCGATCGGAACGGCCTCGATAACTTCTATCCCGAACGCGGTCACGGCCACGATCACGATCTCTGTCATGATCCCGATTCCGATCTCGGTCTCGGTCACGGTCCCGATCGTAATCACGGTCTCGGTCTCGGTCCCGATCACGGTCTCGGTCTCGGTCACGGTCCCGATCGTAATCACGGTCTCGGTCTCGGTCCCGATCACGGTACCCTCGAGATCGGTCTTGGCCCCTATCAAAATCTCCAGAGTATTCCGAACGGGCCCCCCGCTCTCTCTCATGGCGTTCACGATCTAACCTCTCTTGATCACTAGGCGAGCGGTATTCATCTTCTCGATTATAGTCTCTTGGACCTCCGTCCCTCGAATGACGATCTCGAGATTCAAAATTGTTTCGATTGCCCCTAGGATTACGACTACGACCACCGTCGCGACGTGATGAGGGTCTTCTTCCCCAACTTCTTCCCCTAGACGGCCTGGAGGTTCGATTTTCTCTAGGTCTATCTATACGATTACCAACATTATCTTCCTCAAACTCCTGTGAGTCTTGAGATCGATCTGCAGGTTTTGAAGCCATTTTTTCACTTGAATCACCTTTTGACTCTTTAGGGTCTGTTACAGATTCAGAACTCTGCTCTCTATGCGACTGTGCAGATTCCCTTGGCTCCGCTAATTTCTCAGTTTGAGTCTCGCTCGATTTAAGCTGTTTCTCGGTCTCTTTAGAGGGCTCTAATTCTTCTTCTCTAAAATCCTCGTCTTCTTGAGAAGAGGCTTCTCTAGCCTCTATTTCTTCTTCATTAGCATCGGAATCCAAATCTTCATCATCGATATCATCGGATTCATAAAGCTCTTCTTCTTCTTCTTCGTCATCTTCCTCTTCCTCAGTCGAAACAACAAGTTCTTCGGCTCTCTCTTCTGGGGACTTCTCAAAAAATTCTTCGGAGGGCTCACCTACATCGGTCTCAGTTTCACTTGCTTGGGCTTGCACCGGCTGAGAAGCTTCGGACGGGCCCCCAACTTCGGTAACTTCTCGCTCCCAACGTTGACGCCCACCCTCTTCAGCTACCTCTTCATCATAACTCTCTTTGAGTGGCTCACCATCGTCATCTGCTCCAAGCTCTAACGATGCTTCTCCGTCACCTTCCGATTCTGAACTTTCATCTAAAAGGTCAACATCGCCACCAAAGGGCTGATCAATAATATCGTCAACATAAAGAAAGGCTGTTCTTTCCAAACCCAATTCGAGAAAGGCTGCTTGCATTCCAGGGAGTACTCTTTTCACAACCCCTAAGTAGATGTTCCCAACAACGTTTTTATCTTCTTCTCGCTCAATATGAAGACTGCGTATTTCCCCGTTTTCTAGGGTAGCCACCCGCGTCTCATAATGGCTAAAATTAACTAAAATCTGTTTACTCATGCATCCTCGTTCTAAACGGCCCGCTTCAACTTAAAGTGCGGCTAACTATATAAAGTACAAGATCCTACCGATAACATGGGAGAAAGGGCACTTCAATCTAACTCTTCGATTACTATCAAGAAGAGTTAAAATTGGGGAAATCCGAACAAAAAACAACTTAAACCACTGAAAATGCTAATATATCTATCTCTTCTATTCTTATCTTTAGCCGGAACAACGGCCTGTGGAATTCCCAAATACCTCTTTAGCTTGGAGACAACTTTAAGTTCAGGAAAGCTTCAACTTTGGATGATGATAATCAAGGCCTTTGGAGTCCCTCTAAGTCTACTCCTATTAAGAGTCACTAAGAATCACTGGGTGACTCTAGCAAGTGCACTCTATGGGCTCATGTTAGCTTTTCTTTCCCTAATTGTCATTTTTGACATTTCAGAACTGGCTCCTAGCGCCAATCTATATGGAATCCTTTTTGTTATCTCAATTCTTATTTTTTCCGTCAGCCTCTCGCTTTTCTCCATGATAGAAATATCAAAAATATTCAAAGAAAAACTTTCTCAATCTGAAGATAAAAAAACTGCCCCTCCCAAAGAAGAATCAGCCAATATCGAAGGAACTTATCAAACTCCGACTAATCCGTCCTGAGGGCATAATTTCCGACTCGGAACAAACCGAAATAATGTAAGGGTCAAAGGACTCAATCACAATCGTAGGGGAATTTAAAGTTAGGGGTCCTGGTTTAGTTGACTCAACTCTAGTTGTGTCATTCTTAACGAATCGAACCTCAAAACAATTTAAACCAAACTTCATTCCAAGCCCAACCGCCTTAGCTGCTGCCTCTTTAGCACTCCAAAGAGCAATGTCCGGATTAATCAACTTTCCATTGCTCGCAAAGACTCCATCACCAGCAACTTCTCTTTCCTTAGAGTTAGCCACTCTCGTAATAACTCGAGAAGCGTCTCGATCAGCGAGTTCAATGTCCACACCAACTGGATAGGGGGCAAGAGCAAGAGCGACTATAGATTCCGTATGAGATAGATTCAGATAAAGATTAGGCAGGACTGCCCCCTTCTCGTTCACAACCTCCAAATACCCAAACTCCACATTCGGCTGAACCCAACCTTGAACTCCTAGCCTTTTAAAAGCAACCGCAACTGCACATCGCCCTGCCCAATAGGAACGCATTCTTTCCATGCTTTTTCCCTGACGCATCGGAGAGTTTTGAGAAATAACCTTACTGCCAATCGATTTTAGACTGTCTGAGTCGCAGTCCTCAAAAGGAAATAGAAACAGTTCAATTCCAGTAAGTTTACTTGTTGCGTCTTTCTTTTTGATCATTGTGTTAGAGTTTAATGGGTCTTTGTTTACTTGCCAATACAGATAAGTGCTTAAGTCTGCTTAAGATTTGTCCGAAAGTTATTAGGAACAGTTACTTTTCTTGAGACGACTTTTGAAAAAAACAATTGCAAATAGAATCTGGCTTCTTAGCCTTTTAGCCATCTTTATCCTCGTAAGTGGAATCCCCACTACTTGCGTGGCCGAAGACTCCGAAGATAACGTCGATGAAAATTTAGGTGTTGCTTCAGCTGAAGAGATTCGTCTCGATCTCTTTAAAAAAGCTGCGCGAAGAATTCTCAACAAAAAACTTACCCTACCTAATGGAGACTCTGCAAAGGTTTATGTGTTAAAGCCGATCAACTACACCGATCTAAAAACTATTGAACCTATTGTAGCCACGATCGAAGGGACCATTCAATCTTACGACCAAAACATAGACGTCCGAATCTCCGACCAAACAATGCCGGCCCTGACTTTAGAGTCTTTCCGTTTAGCAGTAGCTAAACTCAATGCCGAAATTGTCATCATTTCCGTTTTAAACACCAGTAGTTTTGAAATGTATATGTACGACAAACGAACTCCATCTCAGATTTATGCTCACACCGAACCCTTAGCCAGTGCAGCCAGATACCAACTTAATACAGAAGCTGCGGTTTACTATACAAAACTTCTGATTCGTCGAACTTTATATCGTTACATAAGAAATCAATATTACGAAATGCCTAGAGATGATAGTCCGCCCTTATTGCAATCCGAAATTCCAAGATATATCGCGAGCTCACAATCTCTAGAACTCATCAATCGAGAAGCCCGAAGTCACTTTTATGTTTCGGCTGGTTTAGGTGCCGCCATTTCAAGGGGTTCAAGAGCAAAATACTGGAATTCTAATCTACTCTCAGGTCAATTAGCCCTGAGAGTTTACGACAAACTTTATCTAGAAGGCTCTTTTAATATGTTTGCGTACAATGCAGTCGTAGGATCGATCAAGTATCTATTCTCTAATAGAGATAGCTCTTTCCGAATCATGGGAGGAATAGGTTTTAGCCGTTTCCTTAGAGATCGTCAGGTCTTGAATTGGGATCAAACTGAAGGGGGACTCGAAAACAAAAGTTATATTGTCCCAAGTGTAAGTTTATTGCTTCCAATTGCTGATATCTATCTCAAAGCTGAAGCACAAGTTTATATGCCTTTCCGAACCACCAATCGATATGTCTTTGCCGTAATGCCTGGCCTGCTATTTATGTTCTAAATAAAGATGATAAGGCCTAAACCCTGACTTAAAATCAAACGATCTAGCCCATAAAATAGGGCTCTCACTTCGGCCTTAATACCTACTTCTACAATAGGAATCATTAAACCTAACACAGTAAAGCCCATCTGTTTCATGCCGCCTAATCGACCATAGTTTTCTGCCGCACTCGGACCTGAGGACAATTTAATTGAACTCATCTCAGTTCCGATTCCTAAACCAGCAAAAGGCCAAATAGTGAACCGATCCGTTCGCCAAATGTATCGATATCCACCATAAATATTACTGACTGCAGAAGCTTCCAAACCAAGTTCAAAGGAGTGCCCTTTTTTAGTAATATAACCTACTGCGAGCCCCTGCATGCCGGATGTATATTTTGTAAATTTGATGGGCCCGTTTTCTTGCTGAAAAACAGAATTAAATCCCATTAAATGGTTGATATAGAATTTATTGAAACTAAATTTTCCGGTTGTATTAACAATCGTTGATAGGATAGCTCGTCTGACATACTGCTCTGTTCGAACGGCCTCTTGTTGATCGATAAAAGCATCTTCATTTTCAAAGTCTATCCCGAGGTCGTCTTTGTCATTTCCTTTTGAACCGGGCTTTCGACGACTAAACTCACCGACAGGGGCACTCTCATCTTCAGGAACGGGATTTTCAGGAAGGTTGGCCTGAGCAGAGCTTTCTTTGGTCTTTTCAGATTCTTCCTCTGACGATTCGGACTCTGCAGTTTGGTTAGTTTCCGGGTTCGTTGCAGAATCTTCGGGAACAGCATAAGGATCTTGGGGGGCATACGGATATTGATACGGATACACAGTCTGCGGATATCCTTGAAAGGCTGGTTGTTGAAATTCTTGCGGGGGCGGCTGCAACTCGGGCTCACCTTCAGCAAATAGGGATCCAAAGTTGAGAGCCGCAAAAATAACGCAAAACTGTAAATTTAAGATGGATTTTAATGGGAGCATGTTTCTATAGGATAACTAAAAACCTGAGCTCAATCTACACTCTTCCCAAATAAAAAATAACTCACCGAATCAATATCAATAGCTTCGAGCAAAAATAACTCTACCCTGAGATGGCGCCTTGCAATAAATACAATTTCCCGCTTCTTTTATTTGAGTAAACGGGACACACCGAATAGTTGCTTTAGTCTCTTCCTTGATTTGGGCCTCGCATTTATCACTACCGCACCAGTGCATCTGATAAAAACCGGAATCAGATTCAATGCGCTCTTGGAATTTTGAATAACTGTCTTCTAAGTGTGTATTGGCCTCTAAAAACTTTGCCGCCCGATTGTAAAGAAGCTTTTGTAAAGACTCTAAGGCTTGCGGGGTCTTTATTGCTATTTCATTCAAATTGACCTGCGTTTTTTCTCCTACTCTGGGAGCAAAAACACAAATTTGATTGGCAAGATCCCTGGGTCCCACCTCAATCCGAAGAGGAATTCCGGCAACTTCCCACTCATTAAATTTGTAACCAGCACTTTGGCCTTCTCGGTCATCGATATCCACGCTAACACCGACATTTCTCATCGTGGTTTGGATTTTTCTACAGGCTTCAAGGACCTCACTGTTGTCCTTATTTTTTTGCATAATAGGGACTATCATCACCTGTGTCGGGGCAGCCTTCGGTGGAATAACCAATCCCTGATCATCACTGTGGGTCATGATTAGAGCCCCTATCACCCGAGTCGTTAGCCCCCAAGAAGTTTGATAAACATGCTGCAACTGCCCATTTCTATCTTGAAATTTAATATCAAAAGCCTTCGCGAATTTAGTTCCAAAATAATGTGAAGTGCATCCCTGAAGTGCCTTTTTGTCTTGCATCATCAGTTCCAAACAGAATGTTTGCTCGGCTCCGGCAAATTTTTCACTGGAAGTTTTTTCCCCGGGCACAACAGGAATGGCAAAAATATTCATCAGAAACTGTTTGTAGATGTCGAGCATTCGAAAAGTTTCTTTCTTTGCCTCATCCTCGGTCTCATGACAAGTGTGCCCCTCTTGCCACAAAAACTCCATCGTTCTTAAGAAAGGTTTAGTTCGCATTTCCCAGCGAACGACATTAGCCCATTGATTGATTAAAACGGGAAGATCCCGATAGCTCGAAATCCACTTTGAATACATTGCATTAATGATAGTCTCTGAAGTAGGCCTAACGACTAAAGGTTCTTCAAGCTTTTTTCCTCCTCCATGGGTCACTACTGCCAACTGCGGGGCAAAACCTTCTACATGATCCTTTTCCTTGTTAATAAAACTCTCCGGAATGAACATGGGAAAATAGGCATTTTGGTGTCCGGTTTCTTTAAATCTTTTATCTAATTCACGCTGAACAACTTCCCACAAGGCATAACCTTGCGGCCGCAATACCATGCAACCTCGAACCGGACTATAATCGGCGAGCTTTGCATGGGTAATGACATCGGAATACCACTGGGAAAAGTCCTCGCTTCGAGCAGTAATTCTTTGCGCCATGGTTTTACATTCTTTCAATTTCGTTCATCAAATATTCCAACATTTCAGATTCAGGCACCTTTTTAATTGCTTTTCCTTTTTTGTAAACTAACCCCTCGCCCTTACCACCAGCAATTCCAATATCGGCTTCCATCGACTCACCTGGGCCATTTACCACACATCCCATCACCGCAATTTTAATGTTTTTCTTTAACCCTAACGCCCTTCTTTCAACTTCTTCAGCTAATTTATAAACATCAATATCAGCGCGACCACAACTAGGGCAGGAAATAATTTCAGGAGCGTCGTTTTTAAGTCCCAAAGACTTTAAAATATAAATTCCGGCAGTGATCTCATCGACGGGATCACTACTGAGTGACACACGAATAGTGTCTCCAATGCCCGCCAAAAGAAGACTTCCGATACCCACAGCAGATTTAATTGAGCCGTAATTTTTAGTTCCAGCCTCAGTGACACCTAAGTGTAAAGGTGCCTCTGTCTTTTCGGACAATAAACTGTAGGCCCGAAAGTTTGACCGAACATCGGATGATTTAATAGAGACTTTGAAATTGTAGAAATTTTGCTTTTCAACTAAGTCAATCGCACTCAAAGCGCTTTCAACCAAAGCTTCGGGTGTGGGGTGACCATATTTTTTTAAAAGTGGCTTTTCCAATGAGCCCGCGTTAACACCGATTCGGATTGCCTTTCCCGTATCTCGAGCCATCTTAACAACTTCTAAAGTTTTCCATTCCGCTCCGATATTTCCCGGATTAATTCTGACACAGGCAATGTTGTGCTTCATCGCCTCTAATGCCATTTTGTAATCAAAATGAATATCTGCAATTACGGGAATTCGAATCTGCCGCAAAACTTCTGGTAATGCATCCGCTGACTCTTGATTATTCACAGTTACTCGAACCAACTCACAACCGGCGACCTCAAGCTCTTTAATCTGTTTAACAACCTCAACCACATCATCAGTTTTTGGCGTTGTCATTGACTGCACTCGGACCGGGTTCCCCCCGCCAATTTTGACACCCCCGACATTAATCTCTCTAGTTTTTCTTCGATATAATTGGTCAGTTGAACTCATACATTGCTCCCTGGATTTGAGTTGTTCATTTCGATTCCATAAACTTTCATCTTCTTATGCAAGTGGCTTCGCTCCACACCAATAGTCGTTGCTGTTTTTGAGATATTACCACCATTTTCCATCAGCATTTTGGTAATAAACTGTTTTTCAAAAATAGCCCTTGCCGATCTAAGTGTTTTATCTTCTGAGTTGAAACCCTCCAAATCGCCAAGCGGCTCAATTTCCTCAAGCTCAACAGCCTCAATCAGGTCGTTTTTAGACAAGATGCAGGCCCGTTCAACCCAGTTTTTCAACTCTCTTACATTACCCGGCCAAGGATACAATGCCAACATCTCGGACGTTTTTTCGCTGATTTCCCTGGACTTGCCACTAGAGTAGCGTTTTATGAAATGCTGTATCAAAGGGGGGATATCCTGCCGCCGCTCTCTTAAGGGGGTCACTTGAATGGGAATGACATTGAGCCGATAAAAAAGGTCCTCCCGAAACTCCCCTTCTTTAATAGCTTTTTTAAGATCTTTATTAGTAGCGGCAATTACTCTTAAGTCCAGGTCAATTAACTCATCTCCTCCAACGCGTTGAATAGTGCACTCCTGAAGAGCCCTTAGAATCTTGGCCTGCATTTTAAGTCCCATATCTCCGACTTCATCTAGGAAAAGCGTTCCTCCGTTTGCTTGCTCAAACTTCCCAATCTTTCTATCGTGAGCTCCCGTAAAGGAACCCTTCTCATGACCAAATAGCTCACTTTCAATTAAATCATCAGGAATGGCAGCACAATTAACGGCAACAAAACGCCCTTTTTTTCTGGGGCTTCCTCGATGCAAAGCTCTTGCAACCAACTCTTTCCCAGTTCCGTTTTCGCCTTGAAGCATCACCCAACCATTCGACGGTGCGGTAACTCCAATGAGTTTTTTTAACTTAGTCATCGAAGAGCTATCACCGATAAGAAAATCTTCTTCCCCCAGCTCCTGTTTTAAGGCTTCATTTTCGTCTTGAAGGTCTTTCAGAGTGAAAACATGATTCAGAAGCAATAGAAGCTTATCAAAGTGAATTGGTTTTTCTAAGAAATCAAACGCTCCTGATTTGAGAGTTTTAACTGCAGTCTCAACCGTTGCGTGCCCTGACATCATAACCACAACAGTAGCAGGATTTAGTTTTTTTATTTTTTCAAGAACAACCACTCCATCTTCTGTCGGCATCCAAATATCAAGAAGAACGACATCGGGTTGAAATTTCTTTAGCTTGGAAATTCCTAAAACACCCGATTTCGCCGTTTCGACGACGAACTTTTCGTCTTCTAAAACCCCCTTAAGGGTCGATAGAATATTTTCCTCATCATCAATGATTAATATTTTCTTTAACACCATGGGTTTTTCTCTACTCCTAAATCTTCACCTTGAAGCGTGTATTTTATCTCTGGGCCTTTCGTCTCTGAAAGAACAGTCTGGGGTAATTCAATCGTAAAACAAGTGCCTCTAGGCTCACGTGGAACCGCTCTAACATTTCCACCGTGATCCGCGACGATCCTTTGCACGATCGCAAGTCCCAATCCCGTTCCACCCTGCTTGGTAGAAAAGTACGGCTCAAAGAGCTGTGTCGAACTATCGGCATCAATTCCACACCCCTCATCAAGCACATGCATTTTTACAAGACGAGCCAGCGAATCAAATTCTGTCCTAACCAAAATAGTTCCCCTAGTGTTCATTGCAGCCACTGCATTATCGAAAAGATTAATGAGAACACGTTTTATCTGTGACTTATCCAAATAAAGCCGAGGGATCTGCGAATCCAGTTCTAAATCAAACTGAATCCCTTCGTGAGCTGCTTTAAATAGATTAGCGGCTTCCAAAACAGTGTCATTGAGATCCTCGAGTTGTTTTTGGATTTCGGGTAACCTTGCAAAAGCGGAAAATTCATTCACTAACATCTTTAGAGCATCAACCTCTTTTAAAATGATCTCGGTCGATTCACCGAAAGCTCCATCATCTTGAATTTTGTCAAGATACCTTCGCCTGAGCCGTTGAACCGAAAGCTGAATCGGTGTCAGCGGATTTTTAATTTCATGCGCTATTCGTTTAGCTACTTCTCTCCAAGCACTCATTCTTTCAATCTGTTGAATTTCAGTCACGTCGTCTAAAACCGCCACTACTCCTAGCTGTTTTCTATTCTCGTCCCTTAAGACACTGATGGTAACCAAAAGATTTACCCAACGCCCCTTTTTACTTTTGAGTCTCATTTCTTTGCGAATCGATTTAGACGTTCCATAGACCGCATCCAAAAGTTGCTCTAAATCCGCCTTTAGATTTTCTGGAACCAAGGCCAAATAAGGCTGACCGAGTAATTCTTCAACCGGAGATCTCAAAAGTTCTGCCGCAGCAGGATTGATCATAGAAATGCGTCCCTCCTCATCTAGAGAAATAACGCCAGATTGAACGTTCTCAAGCAAAACCTCGATATATTTTCTTCGATGCTCAATCTCCTGATTGGATCTTTGGAGTCGCTCATGAGTCAACTCAATGTCTGCTTTATTCTGTTTGAGCTCTCGAGTCATCGAGTTGAAGGAATCGACCAATTTTGCCAATTCATCTCCACCCGTTAAATTAATATGATAATCGAGGTTGCCACGAGCCACTTCACCCGTCCCCTTCACCAGTTCTTCAATCGGACCAGTTAGTCGCCTTGCCACATAAAACCCTGTCCAAGTGGCTGCAAACAACACCAGAAGTGTGACCATCGACAAAATAAAAAAATAAATCGATTTAATGGGATAGTTTAAAGGATTTTCTAATTTGTAGTCAGAATAGGTCATGTGAATATCGGCTAACTGGTTAGCCAACTTCATGGGAATAAAGTAACTGACCAAAATAATTCCTCGACCCACGCCCAAAGAAGCTCCACACCTAACAAGTTCACCTTGACCCACGTTTTGAACTCGGCACTCCTGAGTTCCCGTAAAGGCTTTTTTTAAAGTTTCAAGTGTGGCTGCCGGAATCTGTGTGGCTGTTTCCGGACTAAAAGTAGCAACTCGAGAGGCCAAAGGAGAGGCATAGTACTCTATAGAATCTACGCCATAATCAAGTCGAGCTTGTTGAAGTCTTCGATAAAACCCCTCGCCCGAGAGAGCTCCAGATACAAATGACAAAGAAATCTTTTTAGCAAAATGCGAGGCATTCCTTTCGGTTGTTTCATAATAATTTTGAACTACCTCAAGACTACGTTCTAGAGTTCCCTCTACTTTGACATTAAACCATTTATCAAAACTGCTTTTGATATAAAGAGCAGAGGTCGTAAAAAGAAAAACCGTAGGCACAGTCGCAAACAAAAGAAAACTTACGACCAAACGAGTTTTAAGCCTTGAACCTAGTCTTCCTCTGCGTTCATCCAGAATCAGCTTCAAAGCATTTCTAAAGACCAAAAAGAGTAGAACCATGACCAGAAGCACGTTCAGATTCATCAGACCAAAGAAGAAGATGCTATTAACAAACGGGAGCTTTGAAGAGAGCTTGAGAAGATGAACTTCGATCGCTGTGAAAGCGACAATGGTCACAAAAACCGCTACAGCGATGAACCTCTCCCTTCTTCTTCGCTTGTATTCGTAATTTTCCTTAGGCCCGTTCATGGGGGCACTGTATGTCAAAAGGGCAAAAAAGACACGGTCCAATTGTGTTCTTTTTAACTCACTTTTGCGCTTTGGAGTTGGCGGTAATTGAGCTAGAGTAGCGCGTCAAACTTATGATTTACGCAGATTACAATGCCACAACCCCCCTCGGTGAAGGGGCCCGAACTTGGATAGCCCAAGCCTTTGAGCTTTGGGGCAACCCTTCTTCTAGCCATCGCCAAGGACGTAAAGCAATGGAATTGTTAAATAAGTCAAGAGAAGCTATTGCGGAGTTGGTTGGAGTTACGCCTAACGATATCGTTTTTACTTCAGGGGGCAGCGAGGCCAATCACCTTGCTCTTATGGGCAAAGCCTTGGAAGTCGGGAAAGGTTTTAGAATCCTAACCTCTCAAGTAGAACATTCCTCCGTTAAAGATCTCCTACCCTTGATCCAGAAATTGGGCGGAGAAGTCGACTACATTTCTGTAAATGGTCAAGGCCAGCTCTCTCTCTCTGAACTGGAAGCTAAATTAAAACTATTTAACCCCCATCTAGTTTCACTCATGACGGCCAATAATGAAACGGGGGTTATTTTCCCCATTCCCGATATCGCGGAACTCTGTCAGAAAAACTCGGCTTTGTTTCATACCGATGCCGTTCAAGGGTTGGGAAAGTTGGACTCAGCATTTTATCGGTCCGCTCACTTAGTTTCCATTTCAGCCCATAAAATTTATGGCCCCAAAGGCGTTGGGGCTTTAATCATCAAAAAAGGGACCTCTTTGGTGGCCACCCATTATGGGGGAGCGCAAGAGATCAAACGTCGAGGAGGCACTGAAAACATTCTAGGCATTGCCGGTTTTGCCGGAGCGGCTCAGGAGCTCATGACGAGCGATTCTCAAACTATCTCACCTTTCATCAGAGACTATTTCGAGTCCACTCTTCAAAAAAACCTTGAAGGAATCTGGGTTCAGGGGCTGAAAGAACCAAGAATTCCAAATACTTCAAATATACGATTCCAAGGAATACCTTCAGAAGTTCTATTGGGAGCTCTTGACCTAGAGGGGATTGCAATCTCTGCGGGTTCTGCGTGCTCATCAGGGTCTATCTCTCCCAGTCACGTTCTTCTCAACATGGGACTTAATGAAAACGAAGCTAAAGAATGTGTCAGGTTCAGTTGGGGAAAAACAAGCACGCTACAAGCGGTAGAAGAAGTAGCTCAAAAAGTTATAGCTCATGTTAGCCGAATTCGTGCTAGAAACAGCACCAAAGTGATATCGAATTAGTAGGTTTTTAAAATGACAAATCATCTGCCCAAAAAAGGAGCCAAAGTCGTAGTCGCCATGAGTGGCGGAGTCGACAGTAGTGTGGCTGCAGGTTGGTTATCAAAAAATGGCTACAATGTGATTGGTATCTCACTTCAGCTCCATGACATGGCTGAAAAAATTGATAATGAGTTTGGCACCTGCTGTAGCCTCAGCGATTTAAACGATGCTCGTCGAGTTGCCGAGATTCTAGATATTCCTTTTTACGTCAACAACATGGAAACCGCTTTCAACGAAGCGGTCATTGATGACTTTGTTCAAGAATACTTAAATGGCAGGACTCCGAACCCCTGTGTTCGCTGCAATGAAAAAGTTAAATTTAAAAAACTTATGGATTGGGCCTTGGATCTCGGAGCCGATTTTTTAGCCACAGGCCATTACGCAACCATACAGTGGAATCCAACACAAAATCGACATGAACTCCACAAGGGTGGGGACGACGGCAAAGATCAATCCTATTTTCTTTTCACAATGAAAGAAGCCGATCTGGCTCGAACTTTATTTCCGGTAGGAGCTTTTGAGAAGCCAGTAGTGCGCTCTCTTGCTCAAGAATATGGTCTTCGGGTCGCTCACAAACCCGATAGCCAAGAGATCTGTTTCGTTCAGGGAAAAAGTTACAAAGAATTTATTGAAGAGAAAGTTCCTGCGGAAGTTTTAAGACCTGGGAGCTTCGTTAATGCTGAAGGCAAAGTTTTAGGACAACATGCTGGACTTCACCAATACACTGTCGGTCAACGAAAAGGGATTCAACTAAACTCCCTAGAACCCTTGTATGTTCTGGCTCTCAATGCAGAAAAAAATGAAGTCGTGGTGGGACCTGAGAGCTCTCTTTTCAGAAAGAGTGCTCTTGTAAAAAACGTT
>Ga0194132_10003994_pt1 | contig 25589 bp, 26 predicted proteins | sample TA2KigOf80mmetaG_FD_148612 | JGI IMG/M metagenome (GOLD analysis project Ga0194132, IMG submission 148612) | Freshwater microbial communities from Lake Tanganyika, Tanzania - TA2015054 Kigoma Offshore 80m | ecosystem: Environmental > Aquatic > Freshwater > Lake | place: Tanzania: Lake... | reverse complement strand
GGTTGCGTTTACCGGGTTCGTGCAAAGTGACTACCGCGATAGGCGGTTTGCGCTTGACGATCAGGCGCGTGTGGTTATCGCGTCTCATGCGGGTTCCTTGGCCTTATGTTCGTTGCGGGTGGTCGAGGATATCAAAACGGACAAAAGAAAAAGGGAAAAACAAAAAAGTCAGACGAACGTCAGGGCAAAGGGGCGGGTCTTGAATCACAACATCCCCAAAGCCATACGCTGGACCAGCCCGCGTCACGATGTACCCGGCGAACCGGGGATCGTTCTCACACCGCCAAATGCGTTCACCAGCAGTCATAACGCCAGCCATCGCAACTGCCGCATCGCCCGCCAGTACGCCATGCGTTTGCAGTTGCGCCGCATCCCCGGCGCGCGCTGGTCTTACCCTATAAACCCGCGTAATATCCCGCTGCATTCAACTTGGCGATAACGCAATGGCGGTTTCAACTCCCGACAGATTCGTTCAATGGTTTCGCGCCGCGGCGCCTTACATCCACGCGTTTCGCGGGCGCACCTTTGTGATTGCGTTTGGCGGTGAAGTGGTGCTTGAGAATCGCTTTGTCGGCTTGAATCACGATTTGAATTTGCTGGCGGCGCTGGGGGTGCGGCTGGTGGTGGTGCACGGCGCGCGCGCGCAAATCGACGTCAAGTTAAACGAGTTGGGGCACAAGACGCGTTACGTGCGGGGCTTGCGGGTGACCGACGATATCACGCTCGCCTGCGCCAAGGAGGCAAGCGGCCGGCTGCGGGTGGAGATCGAAGCGCTGCTGTCGATGGGCTTGCCCAATTCGCCGATGGCCAATGCGGATATCCGCGTCTCCAGCGGCAATTTCGTCACCGCCAAGCCCATCGGCATACTCGATGGCATCGATCTGCAGCACACCGGCGAGGTACGCAAGGTCGACGTGCCCGCGATCAACGATCGTTTGAATTACGGCGAGCTGGTGCTGATTTCCCCACTGGGGTTTTCCGCCACGGGTGAAATTTTCAACGTCGCCTTGGAGAACGTCGCCGAATCGGTGGCGGTGGCGCTGCAGGCAGAGAAGCTGATTTTCATGACCGACCGCTCCGGCGTCACCAGCGCGCGCGGCCATTTGTATCGCGAGTTAACGCCGTTGCAAGCGCGCAAGCTCATCAATCGCAAAGACACCGTGCTTGACGGCGACGCGCAATTGTATTTGCCGTGCGCGGTGCGCGCGTGCGAGCAAGGGGTTAAGCGCGCGCATTTGATCTCGCGCCACGCCGAGGGCGCGCTGCTGCAGGAACTGTTTACCCACCATGGGGTGGGCACCATGATCGCGCCCGATCCGGTGGAGAAAATGCGCGATGCCAAAATCACCGACATCGGCGCGATTCTCGCGCTGATCGAGCCGCTGGAGGCCGACGGCACGCTGGTCAAGCGCGGGCGCGATTTGCTGGAAATGGAGATCAACCGCTTTGCGGTGCTCGACCACGACGGCATGATCATCGGCTGCGCGGCGCTCTACCCGTTTGCCGAGGAGCGCGCGGCGGAACTCGCGTGCCTGGTGGTGCATCCGGATTTTCGCGGCCGCGATGCGGGCGAGCGTTTGCTGGAAGCCATGGAGCAACGCGCGCGCCGCAAGCGCTTGAAAAAAATATTCGTGCTCACCACGCGCGCCGAGCATTGGTTTGTCGAGCGCGGCTTCGCGGAAGTAAACGTTGACGAATTGCCGGCGCAAAAACGCGAGATGTACAACTATCAGCGCCGTTCGGTGGTGCTGATCAAGCGCTTGTAGCGGTTAGCGCCTCACAAAATATTTAATTAAATCAAATACTTACGTAACAACCGCAACAGTAGTATTACGCTCGGGTGTTGTGACATCATTCTGTAATATCGGCCGCATACATTAAGAGGTTACGCATGGCACGAATGGTCAAATGCATCAAGCTGGACCGCGAAGCGGAGGGGGTCGACTTCCCGCCGTATCCGGGCGAGCTCGGCAAACGCATTTACGACAACGTCTCCAAGGAAGCGTGGAAGCAGTGGCTCGAACAACAAAAAATGCTGGTCAACGAAAACCGCTTGAACTTGGCCGACAAAAAAGCGCGTGACTATCTGGCGCAGCAAATGGAAAAGCATTTTTTTGGCGGCGGCGCCGACAACGCCGCGGGCTACGTCGCGCCGAATCAGCCCTAGCGCACGGTGCCATGCGCGGGGGCGGTAATGAGCTCAGCGACACCCGCGCCTGAACTGTTTTTAAACCGCGAACTCGCGCTGCTGGCGTTTAATCGCCGCGTGCTGGCGCAAGCGGCGAACGCGGCGACGCCGCTGCTCGAGCGGCTGCGTTTTTTGTGCATCGTCAGCAACAACCTCGACGAATTTTTTGAAATCCGCGTCGCCGGTCTGCACGCGGAAATCGAAGCCGGCGCGCGCGCGGTCGGACCCGAGCGTATTCCCGTGCAAGAGGTGTACCGGCGCGTCGCGCAAGAAGCGCAAGAGCTGGTCGCCGCGCAATACCGGCTGTATAACGAGGACATACGGCCCGCGCTCGAGTGCGAGGGTATCCGCATTTTGCAGGCGGCCGATTTGGCGTCGGCGCAACTGGCGTGGGCCAAGGCTTATTTCACACGCGAAGTGATGCCGGTGCTCACGCCGATCGGGCTCGATCCGGCACACCCGTTTCCGCGCGTGCTCAACAAGAGTTTAAATTTTGCGGTGGAACTGGAGGGCAAGGATGCCTTCGGCCGCGATTCGGGTATCGCCATTGTGCCAGCGCCGCGCGTGTTGCCGCGGCTGATTGAATTGCCCGCTGAGCTTGCGCAAACACCGGGCGGGCGCGATTTCGCTTCGCTGGGCGCCATCATGCAAGCGCACATGGCCGAGCTCTTTAGCGGCATGAAGGTGCTGGGGTGTTACCAGTTTCGCCTGACACGCAACAGTGATTTGTTCGTCGACGAGGAGGAGGTGAAGGATTTGCGCGCGGCGTTGCGCGGCGAATTACCGCATCGCCAGTTCGGCGACGAGGTGCGCCTGGAAATCTCCGCCAACTGCCCGCAACCGATCGCCGAGTTTTTGACCACGCAATGCAAGCTCGACACGGCGGATGTCTACCGCGTCGATGGGCCGGTGAATCTGGTGCGCTTGATGAGCGTGCCTGACAGCGTGAACCGGCCTGACTTGAAGTTTCCGCCGTTCAGGGCGGGTTGGCCGGACAAGCTGGCGGGCGCAGCCAACCTGTTCGATGCCGTGCGCGCGGGCGACGTGCTGCTGTATCACCCGTTTCAATCGTTCGAGCCGGTGATCGCGTTTTTAGAGCAAGCGGCGCGCGACCCGGCCGTGGTGGCGATCAAACAAACCGTGTACCGCACCGGCAGCGAATCGGTGTTGATGGAAAGCCTGATGCATGCCGCGCGCAGCGGCAAGGAAGTCACCGTGGTGCTGGAGTTGCTGGCGCGGTTTGACGAAGAAGCCAACATCAATTGGGCGCAGCGCCTGGAGGATGCCGGCGCGCACGTGGTGTACGGCGTGGTGGGTTATAAAACGCACGCCAAGATGATGATGGTGGTGCGGCGCGAGGCGGCGGGCCTGAAACGCTATGTGCATCTGGGCACCGGCAATTACCATGCGCGCACGGCGAAGCTCTACACCGATTTTGGTTTGTTCACTTGCAACGACAAACTGGCGGGTGATGTCAGCGAAGTGTTTATGCAGTTGACCGGACTTGGCCGTGCCGGCAAGTTGCAACACCTGTGGCTTGCGCCGTTTACGCTGCACCGGAATATGCTGCGCGCGATTCGTGCCGAGACCACGCACGCGCAAGCCGGACGCCGTGCGCGCATCATCGCTAAAATGAACGCGCTGCTGGAGCCCGAGGTGATCGCGGCGCTGTATGATGCCTCCAGGGCCGGGGTGCAAATCGATTTGATCGTGCGCGGGGTGTGCGCCTTGCGCCCGGGGGTGCCGGGGGTGTCGGATAACATCAGGGTGCGCTCGATCGTGGGGCGTTTTTTGGAGCACTCGCGGGTGTTTTATTTTTTGAATGATGGCCGCGACGAGGTGTATTTGTCGAGCGCCGACTGGATGGGGCGCAATTTTTTCGGGCGAGTGGAAGTGTGCTTTCCAATACTCGATGCCCAATTGAAGCAGCGCGTGATTGACGAGGGCCTGACGCCGTACCTCGAGTGCGAGGCGCAGTGCTGGCACATGGATCAGCACGGCGGCTATCAACTTGGCGCCGGCGGCGAAAGTGTGCCGGGCGCGCAGCAAACCTTGTTGACGCGGCTTGCTTCAAATAACGCGAACTAAACAATCATGGATTTGATTTTGTGGCGCCACGCCGACGCGGCCGAGGGATCCCCCGATCACCAGCGCGCGCTGACTGAAAAAGGCCGCAGGCAGGCCAAGCGCATGGCGCAGTGGCTGGAACAACATTTGCCCGAACACGCCGTGGTGCTGGTGAGCCCGGCGCTGCGCGCGCAGGAAACCGCGCAGGCGCTCAAGCGCCCGTTCGAGACTTGTGAAGCGTTGGCGCCGGGCGCGGATTGCGCGGCGGTGTTAACGGCGGTGGGCGCGCCCAAAGCGCAGGGCGCCACGTTAATCGTCGGCCATCAGCCCACGCTCGGCCATGTCGCATCGTTTTTGCTGACCGGCGCCGAGGGCGAACTTTCCGTGAAAAAAGCCGGCGTGTGGTGGCTTAGCGTGCGGCGTGACAAAAAAGGCCTCGCGCTGTTGCGCGCGGTGATGACGCCGGAGCTGTTGTAAGCGCCGGATTGCGGTTATCTAACCACCGCGTGCCAATCCGGCAATGCCCGTGCCTCAAACGGTTGATCCCATGCCGCGCAATTGCCGCGATCGACGATCTGCACCGGCAGCGTGATGTTGCGCGGCACTGTTTCGCCGCGCAGGTGACGCACCGCCGCTTCGGTGGCGAGGCAGGCCATTTTCATCGCGTCAAAGCTGGCGGTGGCGGTGAGCTTGCCCGCTTTGATGGCGGCGATGGCCTCGGGCACGGCGTTCACGCCGACGATCGGCGCCAGCTTGCGGCCGGCGGCTTCGAGCGCGTCGATCGCGCCCAACGCCATCGCGTCATTGGCGGCGAGAATGGCGTCGAATGCCACGCCGTCCGCCAGCACGCGCGCCATCTCGCGGCGCGCGGCGCTTTGCAAAAACTCGCCGGGCACATTCATTACGCGGGTGACGTGCGCATGTGCCGCGAACGCCTGCGCAAAACCCGCGAGCCGGTCGCGGCCTGACATCGAGCCCGCGGTGCCTTCCAGCACCAACACGCGGCCTTTAAAATTTATCAATGAAATCAAATAGTTATACACATCCTTCGCGAGCGCCACATCGTCCGATCCGGCGTGGCACAGCCACTCGCCGCCGAGCAGGCGATTGACGAGCGAAAACACCGGGATGCGCGCGGCATTGAGTTTTTGGATCGACGGCACCATCGCTTCGGCATCGGTGGCGACGAACAATACCGCGTCGGGTTTGGCGGCGAGCGCTTGTTCGACAAACGCCTGTTGCTCGCTGACGCTGTCGGGCACCACCGGCACGTAATGCGTGATGCGTGCCTTAAAACGCGCGGCCACGCGTTCCGCGCCCAAGCGCGCGGCGGCGTAGGCTGGGTTCTCGCGGTTTTTGGTGAACATGGCTAGGTTCGGTTCGCGATTGGGTGTGGTGTTCATTTCGTATCTTTGCTCAAGGCATTGCACAAAACAGAAAACTTACGTTATTACGTTATCCATGGCCTCGTTCCCGCGCCGCAGTGACGGGCGCGTTACCCGGCAAAAAAAACCGTTCCTTTAACGCCATCAACCCCAATTGCCCCATCAACTCAAATAACCGCCGCGTCGCCCGCGCACGCGGCAAATCCTTATAACTTGCGATGATCAACTCGTTTTTCAGCGAATGTTCCCACCCGACGAGTTCGGTGACATTGACTTGATACCCATGCGCTTCAAGTTGCAAGCAGCGCAGCACGTTGGTGATGTGGCTGCCGAACTCGCGCGTGTGCAGCGGGTGGCGCCACACCTCGGTCAAGCTCTCGCCCAGCGATTCGCCCTTGTGTTTGCGCAGCACCGCCGCCACCTCGGCCTGGCAGCAGGGCGCGAGCACGATAAAACGCGCTTGCTTGTGCAGCGCGAAGCCGATGGCGTCGTCGGTGGCGGTGTCGCAGGCGTGCAGCGCGGTGACCATATCGATCGTTTGCGGGAGGGTTGGGTCGCACAGGGCGTGCGCCACCGTCGAGTTCACCAACGTCATGCGTGTGAACTTTAATTCACGGGCCAGTGCGGCAGATTTGTCCACCAGCTCGCGGCGCACTTCGATGCCGTAGATGTGCGAGTGGTCATCGCGAGCTTTCAAAAACAAATCGTAGAGGATGAAGCCCAGATACGATTTGCCCGCGCCGATATCGGCGAGGGCAACGCGCCCGCGATCCGCGATGACCTGCTCGAGCAACGGCTCGATAAACTGATACAGGTGATACACCTGTTTTAACTTGCGCCGGCTGTCCTGATTCATGCGCCCATCGCGCGTGAGGATGTGCAGCGCTTTTAGCAGCCCCATCGATTGACCGGGGCGGATTTCGGGGTATTCCGCCGGCGGCGGCGATGTTGGTTTGGCGGCGTGGCGGGCCATGATGGCGCCGAGTTTAGCGGAATGCCGCGCCCGCTGTATGATCGGGGCACGCGATAACCCACCAGGTGTGACATGCCGTTTGACGATGAACTTCGTGAACTTCAATCTCGCAAACAAAAAGCGCTGGCGATGGGCGGCGCCCAAAAACTCGCCGCGCGCAAAGCCGAGGGGTTGCTCAACGCGCGCGAACGCGTCGAACGGCTGTTCGACGCCGGTTCGTTTCTCGAATCGGGGATGTTCGCCGCATCGTCACGCCCCGAAGACAAAGCCAACACGCCGGCCGACGGCAAAGTGTCCGGCTTTGGCCGCATCAACGGGCGCGAAGCGGCGGTGATCGCCAACGACTTCACGGTGAAGGGCGCCTCCAGCGCCAATATCAACATTAAAAAGTTAAAGCACATGAAAGGCGCCGCGCGCAAACGCGGCATCCCGATTGTATTCCTCGGCGAATCCACCGGCGCACGCATGCCCGACGTGATGGGTGCGGATTCCATCGGCTCCAAGGACGACCCGGTCGAATACATGCGCGTGCGCGAAAACCCGTGGGCGGCGGCGGCGCTGGGGCATTGTTATGGTTCCTCGGCGTGGTATGCGTCACTGTCGGATTTTTGTGTGTTTCGCAAGGGCGCGGTGATGGCGGTGTCGAGCCCCAGGCTCATCAAAATGGCCACCGGCAACGCGGTCGATCCGCAAGTGTTGGGCGGCTGGCAGGTGCACGCGGAGGCGAGCGGCATCGCCGATCAAGTGGTCGATAGCGACGAACAAGCGATCGACGCGGTCAAACAGTTTTTGTCGTACCTGCCGAGCCATCATAAGGAGCCGCCGCCGGAATACGCCGTGCCCGCGGGTTCGGGCGCGGACATGAACAACATCATGGATATCCTGCCCGCGACGAACAACCAAGTCTACGACGTCAGAAAAATCATCCGCACGATTGTCGACAAAGACTCCATGTTCGAAATGAAATCGCGCTACGGCCGCGCGGTGTGCACGGCGTTGACGCGCATCGACGGCAAAACTGTCGGCATCATCGCCAACAACCCGCTGTTCAAGGGCGGCGCCATCGGCGCGCAGGAGTGCCAAAAGGTGCAGGCGTTTTTTGTGTTGTGCGATTCATTCAACATCCCGATCGTGCTGCTGGTCGATCAGCCGGGCTTTTTGATCGGCGTGGAAGGCGAACAAGTGGGCATCACCGGCAAGGTGATGAACTGGTTGAACGCGATGACGCTCACCACCGTGCCCAAGCTCTCGGTGATCCTGCGCAAAAGCTACGGCCTGGCGGTGTCGAACATGGGCGCGGGCGGCAACGCCGACGAGGTGGCGTGTTGGGTGAGCGCCGAGGTGAGTTTTATGAAGCCGGAATTCGGCGCGCAGATTGCCTACGGCGCTTCGCCGGACCATGCGGACGAATTCAAAGCCGCGGTCGAGAAAATGACCAAGGGCACCACCGCCTACGACATGGCGAGCATTTACACCGCACAAGACGTGATCGACCCGCGCGGGACACGCGCCTGGCTGATACGCATGCTCGAGGTGCATCGCATGCGCTTGAACGGCGGCGTGGGGGAGCATTTGATGCGCACTTGGCCGACGTCGTATTGAATATGCCTCGAGGGTTAACCGCGGCCGTCAGTTCAGCGCCTTGGGCGCGAATCACGATCCCGGGTTCCAGCTTGGGCTGGCATGATGACGCTGGCCGGGTGCTACCCCTAAATGAGTGACGCTTACACCTTGATCCCGTGGATCGCCCTCGTTTTTTTTATCGCGGGCGTGGTCAAGGGCGTGGTCGGCATGGGTTTGCCGACGGTGGCGATGGGTTTGTTAAGCCTGACATTGGCGCCGGCCGCGGCGGCGGCGATACTGGTGGCGCCCTCGCTCGTCACCAACGTGTGGCAGTACCTGGCGGGGCCCGCCACGCGCGCGGTGACGCAACGCTTGTTGACGATGATGATCGCGGTGGTGATGGGCACCTTCATCGGCATCGGCGTATTGGTCACGCATGCCAACACGGCCGCGGCCGCGATCGGCGTGCTGCTCGCGCTTTACGGCGCGTTCGGATTGGCCACACCGCGCTTGAGCGTGCCCACGCGCGCCGAACCGCTGGCTGCGCCGGCGGTGGGCCTGATCACCGGCGTGTTAAGCGGCGCCACCGGCATTTTCACGATACCCGCGGTGCCTTATTTCACCGCGCTGGGTTTGACCAGGGACGAATTGATTCAAGCATTGGGCCTGTCGTTTACGGTGTCGACCGTGGCGCTGGGGCTTGCGTTAGCGTGGCGCGGGCAGTACCCATTATCGCTGGCGGGTGCGTCGCTGGCGGCGATTATCCCGGCGCTCGCCGGCATGCTGCTGGGCCAGCGCGTGCGCGATAAGCTCAAGCCGCAAGTGTTTCGCCGCTGGTTTTTTGTCAGCCTGATGGGATTGGGGGCTTACATGGTGGGGCGCGCATGGTGATGAGTGTGGCGAATATTCGCGTGGTAAATGAAACTGATGCCGCGGCCATTTGCGCCATCTACAACCCCTATGTGCGCGACACCGTGATCAGCTTCGAACAAGCGCCGGTGAGCGAAACCGAGATGGCGGCGCGCATCCGTGAATACACCGCAAGCTTCCCGTGGCTCGTCGCTACGGTCAATGACAAGGTGGTGGCCTACGCCTACGCCTCGCGCTGGCGCACGCGGGCGGCGTACGACTATGTGTTGGAGAGCACGGTCTATGTCGATCGCGACTACATCGGGCGCGGCATCGCCAAGCCCCTGTATCGCGCATTGCTGGCCGAACTCAAAGCGCGCGGCGTGCGCGCGGTAATCGGCTGCATCGCGTTGCCCAACGCTGCAAGTGTTGCGTTGCACGAATCATGCGGCTTTGTGAAAGTGGGGCACTTTCCCCAAGTGGGGCGCAAGTTCGAGCGCTGGGTCGACGTCGGGTTTTGGCAGGCGACACTCTTTCCGGAATAAGCGCTCACGAATCGCCCGTGTTGGCGTTGCTACGGGGGAGTTGGCGCCGCGAATCGTCCCAGGGTTCATCTTGGCGGGGCGCGGGCTGGTTCATCATCGGCGCTAATCGCGCATCGCGTTCCGGCAGTTTGAAGCGGGTAACCAACCCCGCGAGCCGTTGCGATTCGCCGCGCAGTCCGCTCGCCGCGCCGGTGTAGGCGTCCACCATGTCGCTGTTGCTTTGCGTGAGTTGATCGAGTTCCTGGATCGTGCGCGCCAATTGATCGATTTCCTTGCTTTGGCGTTGCGCGGCTTCCGATGCATTGCGGATCACGCTCGACACCTGATCGATCGCGGCATTCACGTCCGCGATTTTTTGGCTCGCGCCGGTCGCGCTTTGCGCGCCCTCGGCCACGCGAGTAACCGATGTGCCGATCAATTGACGAATTTCCCCTGCCGCTTGCGAGGAACGCTGAGCCAGCGCCCGTACTTCGGACGCCACCACCGCAAAGCCGCGCCCTTGTTCGCCCGCGCGCGCGGCTTCCACCGCGGCGCGCAGAACGCCAGCAACAACAAAGGCGCCATGACCAGGACGCTGACACTATAGCCGATGAAAAAACGCCGCGCGCCAAAAAAATAGCGCCCTTCCCTGCCGATACCCAAATAAAGTAGCACGCCGACGTAAGCAATGCCGCAGATGAACATGCAGATCAGTGTGACGGCAATCAAGCGCACCACGTCGCGCCGCGTGTCAAGCGCGGCGTCGATCCCCAGCCGCCGGGTAAGCAGGCCAGCTACCACGGCATAACCCGCGGTGAGCACGGCACTCACCAGCAGCGCCCCCTCCAAGGAACGCGGCACGGCGAGTATCGACACTTCGCGCAAGGCGACGGCGAAAAACACCAACGGCGCATACTTCAACCCGCAAAACATCAGCAACGCGATCGCCAGCGCGGCTTGCGGATTAAACGGCGTAATACCGAAATACCCGGGAAACTGGTAGGTTAACCAGTCCAGCACAACATAGGCCGCAATCAAGCCGGCGGCGACATAAATCCGCCGACCTTCACTCACCGTGGCGAGGATAGTCTTGCTGCTTTCAGGCGCGGCGACTTGAAGCACCTTTTCCATATAAGCATTGTCCCATACGCGCTTGTTTCAATCGTGCGTGAAAGTACGAACACTCGGGTCAACGCGATAGGGGGCGCGGCAGGTTACCACTCGTAATGAAAATTTGGATGACGTGCCTAACAGTGTTATTAAACGCTGTTTGCGCGCCAGGTGCAGGTTGTGATATCGTGAACCATGGCTAAACTATTGCTTTTATTGACTTTCTGTGTTTTCACCACGGTCGGTTGGGTGCCCTCTGGCGAGGCCCAATTCCGCCAATTGCCGCAAAACGGCAAGCGCGGCATGACCGGCGAAAATCTTCAATATCCAATGGTTCGCATCGGCCGGGAATCCCTGCGCCTGGCGCCCGGCGGGATCATTTTTAATACCGAAAATCGCACCATATTGCACCAGAGCCTCCCGCCCAACGCCGATGTGTGGTATCAAATCAACCGGGACGGCGAAGTGCAGCGCATTTACATTCTGACGCCCACTGAACGTGCCACCCTGGATAAAGCCGGGAAATAATCCCGGTTTGTCTGAAAAATACGCGTACGGCGGGACATCAATCACGGGTTTTTGCTTGGCCAAAGTCTACATCAAGACCTTCGGCTGCCAGATGAACGAGTACGACTCGGACAAAATGGCGGACGTGCTGCGCGCTTCACACGATTTGCAGCAAACCGATAATCCCGCCGAAGCCGATGTGATTTTGTTTAACACTTGCTCGGTGCGCGAAAAGGCGCAGGAGAAAGTGTTTCACGATCTTGGCCGCGTGCGGCAATTCAAAAAAGCCAATCCCAAGGTGCTGATCGGCGTAGGCGGTTGCGTGGCGAGCCAGGAAGGCGCATCGATTGTCGCGCGCGCGCCGTATGTCGATGTGGTGTTCGGCCCGCAAACTTTGCACCGCCTGCCGCAATTGATTGAAGCGCGGCGCGCCAGCGGCAAACCGCAAGTTGATATTTCGTTTCCCGAAGTGGAAAAGTTCGATCACCTGCCACCGGCGCGCATCGAGGGCGCTTGCGCGTTTGTGTCGATCATGGAAGGTTGCAGCAAGTACTGCACCTTTTGCGTGGTGCCGTACACGCGCGGCGAGGAAGTCTCCCGCGCCTTTGACAGCGTGTTGGCCGAGGCGGCGGAGCTTGCGCTGCAAGGCGTGAAGGAAATCACCCTGCTGGGGCAAAACGTCAATGCCTATCGCGCCAAAACCGAGGATGGAGAAGACGCCGATTTCGCGCTGCTGCTCGAATACCTCGCGGAAATCCCCGGCATCGAGCGCATTCGTTATACGACTTCGCACCCGAAAGAATTCACCCAGCGATTGATCGACGCCCACGCCAAAATTCCCAAGCTCGCCAACCAGGTGCATCTGCCGGTGCAGTCCGGTTCGGACCGCGTGCTGGCGGCGATGAAGCGCGGCTACACCGTGCTGGAGTTCAAGTCGATCGTGCGCCGCTTACGCAAAGTGCGTCCGGATATTTCGATTTCGTCGGATTTCATCGTCGGCTTTCCCGGCGAAACCGCCGCGGATTTCGAGGCGACAATGAAGTTGATCGACGACGTGAAATTCGACGGCGCGTTTAGCTTTATCTACAGCCGCCGCCCCGGCACACCGGCGGCCGATCTTGCCGACGACACGCCGCAGGCCGAAAAACTCGCGCGCTTGCAACGCTTGCAGCGCGTGGTCGACGAGCACGCGCAAGCGGTAAGCCGCGCGATGGTCGGCACGCGCCAGCGCGTGCTGATAACCGGCCACGCGCGGCGCGATGCGACACAGTTGGCCGCGCGCACCGATAACAACCGCGTGGTGAATTTCGCCGGGCTGGCATCGTTGATTAATCAATACGCCGAGGTTTTGATTACCCAGGCGTTACCCCACTCGCTCGCCGGCGAGTTGATCGAACTCACGCCAACGGTCGCCTGAATCGCCTAAAATCCCGACTTGAAACCCAGCAACCTCGAAATCAGCTTCACCCCCGTCAACAACCAGCGGCTCGCCAATCTGTGCGGCGCGCTGGATCAAAACCTGCGGCAAATCGAAAACGCCTGCGAAGTCGCTATCTCGCGCCGCGGCGAAAACTTCACCTTGACCGGCGCGCCCGACAAGACGCGCGTTGCCGCGCGCGTGCTCGAATCGTTTTACGGCAAGGCACATCAAGCGCTGCACCCCGAGGATTTGCAGCTTGGCCTGGTGCAAGCCGCGCACACGCCGAACACCCATACCGCGAGCGGCGAGCCGGTGCTGATCACGCGCCGCGCCGATCTGCAAGGCCGCACGCCGCATCAAGTCGAATACCTGAAAAAAATCCAGTCGCACGACATCACCTTCGGCATCGGCCCGGCCGGCACCGGTAAAACTTATCTCGCGGTGGCGTGCGCGGTGGATGCGTTTGAGCGCGAAGCGGTAAAGCGCCTGGTGCTGGTGCGCCCCGCGGTGGAAGCCGGCGAGCGCCTGGGCTTTTTGCCCGGCGACATGGCGCAAAAAGTCGATCCGTATTTGCGCCCGCTCTACGACGCGCTCTACGACCTGATGGGCTACGACAAAGTGGCGCGCATGTTCGAGCGCGCCGAGATCGAAGTGGCGCCACTCGCGTTTATGCGTGGGCGCACGCTCAATCACGCGTTTGTGATCTTGGATGAGGCGCAAAACACCACGCCCGAACAAATGAAAATGTTTTTAACGCGCATCGGCTTTGGCAGCCGCGTAGTGGTGACCGGCGACGTGACGCAAATTGATCTCGCCAAGGGCCAAAAAAGCGGTTTGATCGACGCGCACGAACTTTTAAAACGCGTGCGCGGCATTGCCTTCACCTATTTCGGCGCGGAAGACGTGGTGCGCCACCCGCTGGTGCAACGCATCGTCAATGCCTACGAAGCGCGCAAAAAAGGCAAGGGCGCGGACGCGGCGAAGCCGAACGACGACGACGCCGAATGACGGCTGCGCCTCGCTTAAAACTCGCGGTGCAGTACGCGGTATCGGCGCGTGGCCTACCCTCGCGCGCGCAATTTCGCCGCTGGGTGCGCGCCGCGCTGCAACGCGATGCCGCAGTCACCGTGCGCGTGGTGGGGCATGCCGAAGGCCGGGCGTTGAATCGCAACTTTCGCAAAAAAGATTACGCCACCAACGTGCTCACCTTCGTGTTTCGCGAGGAGCCGCCGTTCGAAGGCGATCTCGCGCTGTGCGCGCCGGTGGTGTCGCGCGAGGCGCGCGCGCAAAAAAGAACGCTGGCCGCACATTATGCGCATCTCACCGTGCACGGCATATTGCATTTGCAAGGTTACGACCATGAAATAAGCGCCGATGCCGCGGTGATGGAAAAACGCGAAATCGGGATCATGGCAAAATTGGGGTATGCTGATCCATACCGGAAAGAATGAAGGATGACACACGGCGAAATCTGTGATTTGCCGCACGCTTCATTTGCCCCCGCCCGCCCCCGCCATTAACCATGTCCAGCGAACCTAGCGACAAACATTCCATTCTGCACCGCATTTCCGCGTTTTTGCTGCGGGAGCCCGACGACCGCGAGCAGTTGATCGAGTTGCTGCACTCCGCCTACGAACGCGACTTGCTCGATGCCGATGCGCTGTCGATGATCGAGGGCGTGCTGCAGGTCTCCGAGATGCAGGCGCGCGACATCATGATCCCGCGTTCGCAAATGGATGTGATCGACATCGCCGAATCGCCGGAGCAGTTTATTCCGATGGTGATGCAAACCGCGCACTCGCGCTTTCCGGTGATCGGCGAAAACAAAGACAACGTGATCGGCATCCTGCTCGCCAAGGATTTGCTGCGCTACTACGCCGGCGAGGAGGAGTTCAACGTGCGCGACATGCTGCGCCCGGCGATTTTTATTCCCGAATCCAAACCGCTCAACGTGCTGTTGAAGGAGTTTCGCGCCAGCCGCAATCACATCGCCATCGTGGTCGACGAATACGGCGGCGTGGCGGGCCTGGTGACCATCGAGGACGTGCTCGAACAAATCGTCGGCGACATCGAGGACGAATACGACATCGATGAAGTCGACGAAAAAATCGTCGCCGAATGCGGCGGCCAATACCGCGTCAAGGCGTTGACCGAAATTGCCGACTTCAACCAGGTGTTCGGCACCGAGTTCGACGACGAGGAAAACGACACCATCGGCGGCCTGGTGTTAAAGCGCTTCGGCCATATCCCCAAACGCGGTGAGCAAATCAGCTTCGACAATCTGTCGTTCAAAGTGCTGCGCGCCGATAGCCGGCGCATTCATTTGCTGCACGTGGTGAAGAAAAAGACGTAACGGATGAACGGCGAAAACCGTCAACGGCGGCCCGCGAGCCGCGCTGCCCTCATCGCCCACCCCTCGTCCCTCACCCTGGCCTTTTTCAGCGGCGCCCTTGCCGTCTTGGGCTTCGCGCCGTTTCATATCGCGGTGGCGCCGTTCGCGTGCCTTGCGCTGCTGTTCTGGCAATGGTCGCGGGCGGCCTCGGCCAAGGCGGCATTCAAAATCGGCTGGGTATTCGGGCTCGGGTTTTTTCTTGCCGGGGTGTCGTGGATTTACGTGAGTCTAAACACCTTCGGCGCCATGCCGATGCCGCTGGCGGCGCTCGCCACGTTTTTGTTCTGCGCGTTTCTGGCGTTGTTTCCCGCGCTGGCCGGCTGGGGCGTCGCGCGCTGTGGCGGGACGGTTTTAACCAGGCTGCTGCTCAGCGCCCCCGCGCTGTGGGTGCTGGCGGAATGGCTGCGCAGTTGGATCTTCACCGGTTTTCCGTGGAACAGCATCGGCTACTCGCAGATTGCGGCAAGCCCGCTGGCCGGCTTTGCGCCGGTGCTGGGCATTTACGGCGTAAGCCTGGCGGTGACGCTGATCGCGGGTGGTATTGCGTTCATCGCGCTGCGCTGGCGGCTTGCACAAAGCGTACACGGTGTCTCGGCGGCGTTGATCGTGAGCCTCGCCGCCGCCGGCTACGCGCTGCAACACATCGCCTGGACCACGCCCACCGGCGCCGCCGCCACCGTGAGCCTGCTGCAAGGCAATGTCGAGCAGGATATGAAATGGCGCGAAGACCAACTGCACGCCACGCTCAATACCTACGCCGATCTGGTGATGCAAAGCCGCGCGCAATTAATCGTGCTGCCGGAAACGGCGCTGCCGCTGTTTTTGCATCAGGTGCCGCCGCAGTACCTGCAAGCGCTCGCCGAGCATGCGAAAAAAAATAACGGCGACGTGTTGATCGGCGTGCCGGAAATTCAAGGCGACCCGCGAGAGGGCCGTTATTACAACAGCGTGGCGAGCGTCGGCAGCGCGCCGATGCAGTATTACCGCAAATCACACCTAGTGCCGTTCGGCGAATTCATCCCGCTGCGGCCGCTGCTGGCGTGGATCGTCAATATTCTGGCGATACCGCTGCAGGATTTTTCGCGCGGCGGCATCGATCAGCAGCCGCTTAGCGTCGCCGGCCAGCGCGTGGCGGTAAATATTTGTTATGAGGACGTTTTCGGCGCGGAAATCATTCGCCAGTTGCCGCAAGCCACCATGCTGGTCAACGTCAGCAACGTGGCGTGGTTTGGCCGCTCGATCGCGCCGGCGCAGCACCTGCAAATTTCGCAAGCGCGCGCACTCGAAACCGGCCGCTACATGCTGCGTGCCACCAACACCGGCATGACCGCCGTGATCGATCAGCGCGGGCGCGTGCTCAAAGCAGCGCCGCAGTTTACCCAAGCCGTGGTCGAACACGAGGTACCCGGCTATCAAGGCACAACGCCCTACGTGCGTTGGGGCAATAGCGTTGCGCTCGCGCTCCTCGCGTTGATGTTGCTGGCGGCGTTGCGCGCGCCGTTTGCCAAAGTTTGGCAGCGGGGCACAAACAGCGAAAATTTGTAAATATTTGATTTAATTGAATATTTTATTTCGGCTTTGAGGCGGCTAAAAGTTGCCCTGCGCGCGACAGGCTAGCGCGTCGGCACAACCTTGGCGGCGGACCAGCAAAAGCAATGTGTGTTGATGCTGAGCCTGCGATCGATGAATCGCGTGCGTGTTGAGTAGCGCCAACCCCTTTACCGCAAAGCCGCAGAAGCGCGAAGCACCCGCAAAAAAACAACAACAAAACTTCGAGTGTCTTTGCGAGACCTTTGCGCTGAGCGCTTGACGTTTGCCTGCAACGAATCGGCTTGCTTCGCTCACGCGCGACACCGCGAAAATGCCTGTAAAATTCGAGGTTTACCGGCACGTGGCCATGCAAACCTTTCAGCAACTGATCCTTGCGCTGAATCATTATTGGGATCGAAATCACTGCGCGCTGCTGCAGCCGTACGACATGGAGGTCGGCGCCGGCACGTTTCACACCGCCACTTTTTTGCGCGCCATCGGGCCGGAGCCGTGGAACGCCGCCTACGTGCAGCCCTCGCGCCGCCCCAAGGACGGGCGCTACGGCGAAAACCCCAATCGCCTACAGCACTATTACCAGTATCAAGTGGTACTCAAGCCCTCGCCCGCCAACATCCTCGATTTGTATCTGGGTTCGTTAAAAGAAATTGGCATCGACCCGCTGCAACACGACATTCGTTTTGTCGAGGACGATTGGGAATCGCCCACGCTCGGCGCATGGGGCCTGGGCTGGGAGGTGTGGCTAAACGGCATGGAAGTCACGCAGTTCACGTACTTCCAAGAAGTCGGCGGCATCCCGTGTAAACCGGTGATGGGCGAAATCACTTACGGCCTTGAGCGCCTCGCCATGTACTTGCAGGGCGTGGAAAGCGTGTTCGATTTGCAATGGGCGCCCGGCGTCAAATACCGCGACGTGTATCACCAAAACGAAGTCGAGCAATCGACGTACAACTTCGAGCAAGCGAATGTGGAAGTGCTGCTACAGCAGTTCGGCCAGTTTGAAAGCGAAGCGAAACGATTATTCGAAGCGGGCCTGGCGTTGCCGGGCTACGAAATGGTGATGAAGTGCTCGCATAGCTTTAACCTGCTCGATGCGCGCGGCGCGATTTCAGTCACCGAGCGCGCCGCCTACATCGCGCGCGTGCGGGCGCTGGCGCGCGCGGCGGCGAGTGCTTATTACAATTCGCGCAAGGCGCGGGGCTTTGAGCGTGCTGCCGATGATGCGGTGCTCGCCTTCATTCCCAAAGAGGATATCGACGACGTGCTGGCGATCCGCAAGGGGAAAGCGGCATGAGCGCGCCCCTACTGGTCGAACTCTTCACCGAGGAATTGCCACCGAAAGCGCTCGCGGGTTTGGGCGAAGCATTCGCCACCGTGCTGCGCGACGAATTGAAGGCCGGTGGTTTGCTCGCTGCCGATTGCGTGCTGGAGGTATTTACCACGCCGCGGCGGCTGGCCGCGCGCCTATCGAGCGTGCTCGACAAAGCAGCTGACCGCCAAATCGACGAAAAGCTGCTGCCGGAAAAAGTCGGGCTCGATGCCAACGGCAAACCCACCGCGGCCTTGCTGAAAAAGCTGGCCTCGCTCGGCCGCGACGAAAGCGCCGTGGCCTCGATCAAAAAAGCCAACGACGGCAAACTCGCCATGCTGTTTTTGCCGACACTAGCCGCCGGCCAAACTTTGCAAGCGGGTCTGCAAGCCGCGCTGGAAAAAGCCGTCGAGCGTTTGCCCATCCCCAAGGTGATGAGTTACCAATTGCCGGCGAGCACCACCACGGTGGGTTTTGTGCGGCCCGCGCATGGGCTGGTGGCGTTGCATGGCGCGTCGGTGGTTGACGTTACCGCGCTGGGCATCCGTGCCGCGAACACCACCCACGGCCACCGCTTCCTCGGCGCGCGCGATATCGTGCTCGCCAACGCCGGCGAGTACGAAGCGCGGCTTAACAGCGAAGGCAAAGTCATCGCCAGCTTTAACGTTCGTCGCGCAAGCATCGAGTCACAACTCAAAGCCAAAGCCACGCAACACAACGCAACCCTCGGCGATTACGAGACGCTGCTCGACGAAGTCACCGCGCTGGTGGAATGGCCGGTGGTTTACGCCGCGGGCTTCGAAAAAGAATTTCTGTCGGTGCCGCAAGAGTGTTTGATTCTCACCATGCGCACCAATCAGAAATATTTTCCGCTGTTTGACGCATCGGGCAAGCTCACCGAAAAGTTTTTGGTGGTGAGCAACATGCAGGTGGCCGACCCCAAGAACATCATCGAAGGCAATCAGCGCGTGGTGCGTCCGCGCCTGGCGGATGCGCGCTTTTTTTACGAACAGGATCGCAAAACGCGACTGGAAACGCGCGTGCCGCCGCTCGGCAAGGTGGTCTATCACAACAAACTCGGCAGCCAGTTGGAACGTGTCGAGCGCATTCAGCTTTTGTCGGGCAAAATCGCGCGCGCCATCGGCGCCGACCCGCTGTTGGCCGAGCGTGCGGCGTGGCTCGCCAAGGCGGATTTGCTCACCGGCATGGTCGGCGAGTTTCCCGAGCTGCAGGGCATCATGGGGCGCTATTACGCGCAGCACGACGGCGAACCCGCGGTGGTGGCCGATGCGATCGCCGAACATTATTGGCCGCGTTTCGCCGGCGACCAATTGCCGCACAGCAAGGAAGCGTGTTATGTCGCGCTCGCCGATAAACTCGATACGATTATTGGCATTTTCGGCACGGGTGCGATTCCCACGGGCGACAAGGACCCGTTCGCGCTCAGACGCCACGCGTTGGGCGTGATCCGCATCCTCGCCGAACACAGGCTGGCGTTGCGCATCGAAGAGCTGCTGGCGATGGCGCAGGATACCTTCCCCAAGGGCGCGTTGCTGGCACAACACGAACGCAAGGGCGCCGCCGCCGTGCCCAACGCCGTCGAAGCCGCCCACTTCGTGCTGGAACGCGCCAAGAGTTATTTGCGCGAGCAAGGTTATGGCGTGCTCGAAATCGAGTCCGTGCTCGATCTGTCGCCCAAACCGCTCGAATATGTGAGCCGCCTCGAAGCCGCGCGAGCGTTTTTACAGCTGCCCGAATCCGCGGGTTTGGCCGAGGCCGACAAGCGCATCCGCAACATCCTGAGCAAATCCGCCGCCGCCGACAGGGCGGTTAAAGCCGACACCGCCAGGCTTAAAGAAGCCGAAGAAAATCAACTACTGACGAAATCCCGCGAGTTGCGCAGCCAGGTCGATACCCTGCTGGCACAAGGCCAGTTCAGCGACGCGCTGCTCATCACCGCGCAACTGCATCAACCGGTGGCGCGGTTTTTCGACAAGGTGATGGTCAACGTCGAGGACGAAGCCTTGCGCAACAACCGCTTTGCGCTGCTGCGCGAGGTGAGCGAGCTCACCAATCAAGTGGTCAACATCTCCAAACTCGCCGCATGAAACTGATCGTGCTCGATCGCGACGGCGTCATCAATCACGACAGCGCGGCGTTCATCAAAAGCCCCGGCGAGTGGCGCCCGCTGCCGGGCAGTTTGAACGCGATTTCGCGCTTGAATCAAGCCGGGTTTCACGTGATCGTGGCGACCAACCAATCGGGCATCGGCCGCGGCTTTTTCGACATGGCGGCGTTAAACGCCATTCACGACAAAATGCACAAGGCGCTGGCGCAGGCCGGCGCGCGCGTGGACGCGGTTTTTTTCTGTCCGCACACTGTGGAAGATGGTTGCCAATGCCGCAAACCCAAAACCGGCATGTACGACGACATCGCGCGGCGCTTGAATACCAAGCTGGCGGGCGTGCTGATGGTGGGCGACAGTATCCGCGATCTCGAAGCCGCCGCCGCGGTGCAGGGGCAACCGCTGCTGGTATTGACCGGCAACGGCAAAAAGACGCAGCGTGCCGGCAACCTGCCGCCGGGCACGCGGGTGTACGCGGATCTGGCCGCCGCGGTGGATACGCTCGTCGAGTGATGGCGTTTTTGCGCTCCACGCTGTTCGCGCTGTTTCAGCTTTTGATCACGCCGGTATTCGCGGTGATCGCGCTCCTCACCTTTCCGTTTTCGCGCTTGACGCGCTATCGCATCATCACCACCTGGTCGCGTTTGATCACCGGGGCAGCAGCCGTCATCTGCGGCGTACGTTACCGCGTGATCGGCGCGGAAAACATTCCGCGCGAGCCCTGCGTGATTTTGTCCAAGCATCAGTCGGCGTGGGAAACGCTGGCGTGGCAGACCTTGTTTCCGCCGCAGGTATGGGTGATGAAACGCGAGCTTTTGTGGCTGCCGTTTTTCGGCTGGGGTTTGGCGATGCTCTCGCCCATCGCCATCGATCGCGGCGCCGGCAGCAAAGCGTTGCGGCAAATGGCCGAACTAGGGCGCGAACGCCTCGACGCCGGTTTTTGCATCGTGATCTTCCCCGAAGGCACACGCGTTGCGCCGGGCAGCCGAGCCACGTACCATCCGGGGGGCGCATGGCTGGCGGTGAAGACCGGTGCGCTGGCGCTGCCGGTGGCGCACAACGCGGGCGAGTGCTGGCGCAAGAATGCGTTTATCAAGCGGCCGGGGTTGATTACGGTCAGCATCGGCAAACCGATTGCGCCGGCGGGTTTGTCGGCGGCACAGTTGAATCAGCGCGTGGAACACTGGATCGAAAGCGAAATGCCTAAACTCGGTAACCATGGCCAAGCCGCGTAGCACCCCGCTCACCACGCAACTTGAGCTGCCGTTCGCGCCGATCGCCGCCAATCCGGTGGTGAGTAACGCCGCGGTGTTGCAGGGGCGGGCGGTGCCGTACATTTTGCATCGCAGCCCCGGCCGGCGGCGTATTTCTCTCTCCATCGACGAACGCGGTTTGCGCGTGGGTGCGCCGCCGCGCGCCTCGCTGCGCGAAATCGAATCGGTGCTGCATGCTCACGCGTCGTGGGTGCTGCGCAAGTTGGCGTTCTGGGATGATCGGCGCGCGCCCGTACGGCGCTGGGAAAGCGGCGAGATGGTGTCGTATTTGGGATTGCCGCTGCAACTTGCAGTTGCGCCAGGGGCGCGCCGCGTGGCATTGACCGGGACGCATCTGCAAATCTGCTCTCCCAACGTCGCAACCGACGCCGTGTCGGCGCTGGCGATACATTGGCTGCGCGGCCAGGCGCTTGCGCATTTTCTTGAACGCATCGAACATTTTCGCGGCCGCTTCACGCTGGAGGCGGTGACGGTCAAGCTGTCCAACGCGCGTTCGCGCTGGGGCAGTTGCCACGTCAGCGGGCGCATTTCGCTGAACTGGCGTTTGATCCACATGCCGCCGCACTTGATTGACTATGTGGTGGTGCACGAGCTCGCGCACCTGCGTGAAATGAATCACTCGCCGCGGTTTTGGGCGGTGGTCGGCGGGGTGATTGCCGATTACGCCGCGCGCCGGCGTGAGATCCGCCGCGAAGCGCATCGCTATTTGGCCGATTGAGCGCGGGGAATGTTAGACTCCGCTTCGCTATGTGCTCAACGATACGTCGATTGCTCATCATTACCGCCGCTGTGTTCATGCTGAGCGCGTGCGGCAACCGCACGCCGCTGCAACTGCCCAAGCCGGTCGCCAAACCGGCCACTGCGCCAGCGGCCCCCGCAACGCCGCCGGCGGACAATCAAGCTAAATGAGCGCCGGCGACACCGCGTTTACTTATCGCCACAACACGCTGTTTGCCGAAGACGTCGCCTTGCACGACATCGCGCGCCAGCACGGCACGCCGTGTTATGTCTATTCCAAAACGGCGTTGACCTCGGCGTATCGCGGCTTTGCCGCGGCGTTCGCGCCGCACGCACATTTGATTTGCTACGCGGTCAAGGCCAACCCCAATCTGGCGATCCTCAATTTATTCGCCAAGCTGGGCAGCGGTTTCGACATTGTGTCGGGTGGTGAAATGGCGCGCGTGATCGCGGCCGGCGGTGACCCCGGCAAGATTGTCTTTTCCGGCGTCGGTAAAACCGAAACGGAAATCCGCGATGCATTAAACGCGGGAATTCTGTGCTTTAACGTCGAATCGCCGTCGGAATTGGAGCGTATCAACCGCATTGCGGGAGAACTGAACAAGGTCGCGCCGGTGAGTTTGCGCGTCAATCCGGATGTCGATGCGAAAACCCATCCCTACATCGCCACCGGGCTTAAAGAAAACAAATTCGGCGTCGCCTACGGTGATGCGCTGGCGCTGTATCGGCGCGCACGCGACCTGAAAAATTTAAAAATCGACGGCATCGATTGCCACATCGGCTCGCAATTGACCGAGGTCGCGCCGTTTTCCGCGGCAGTGGAGCGCGTACTGGCATTGGTTCATGCGCTCAATAGCGACGGCATCGAGCTTGCGCACATCGATCTGGGCGGCGGACTGGGCATTCAATACGAACCGGAAGAGGCGCCGTGCAGCATCGAGGAGTACGCCGCAGCCATACTCAAAGGCGTGGCCGGGCGCAAGGAAACGCTGATGTTCGAGCCGGGGCGTTACCTGGTCGGTGATGCGGGCGTGTTGTTAACGCGTGTGGAGTACTTGAAACGCGGCGAAGATCGCAATTTCGCCATCGTCGATGCCGCGATGAACGATTTGATGCGCCCCGCGCTTTACCAAGCGTGGCATGACATCGTGCCGGTCGATTCCCGTCCGAACGCGCTTGAAGCGTGGGAAATCGTCGGTCCGGTCTGCGAAAGCGGCGATTTTCTGGGCCGCGGCCGCAAACTTGCCCTGAAAGAGGGCGATTTATTGGCGATACGCTCCGCCGGCGCGTACGGCATGAGCATGAGTTCAAACTACAACACGCGTGCACGCGCCGCCGAAGTGATGGTCGATGGCGCAAACGCACATCTCATTCGCAAGCGCGAAACGCTGTCGGCACTCTACGCCAACGAAATTGTTCCGAAGTAGCGTGTGTCGCGCGTGTCATATGCGCACCTCGTTGTACTAAAACAACACCGTGCATGCCTGGTTACTCATCACATGACGCGCCGTGCACTATTCACGCAAGCCGATGCGTGTTGTACGAATGGCACAAACGCGAGCATCATCCACAAAAAAAGTCAATAAAGGTGTTGCTTTTTTTTTGTACGGTGTCATAGAATGTGCACACCATACATGGTTTCGCTGGCACGTTGCGCGCCGTCGTGAGTGGTTGGTGGTTGTGCAACGTTCAAGAATTATGGATGGGGCTGCGGAAAAATATCCGTAGCAAACGATGCCAAAGTTAACTTTAAAGGAGACTCACATGGCAGCGAAGAAAAAAGCAGCAAAGAAAAAAGCAGCTAAGAAAAAGGCAGCTAAGAAGTAATCAGCAGTAGCCTCATACAACGGAGACTGAAGTTTAGTCTCCGTTGTTTTTTGGGTGGCGGCGCGCGTAATGGCTTTCCCGTCACAAAAAATAATTAATAAAATCAAATAGTTGCGTTAAAACCGCGAGCGGCTATCAAGACGCGTAGCAGCCATGATCGCAAGCCGATTTGTTCATGCAGCGGCGGCAGCGGCGCGCAACGATTCAAGGGGTCAACTGCTTATAGACCGCAGTTGCGACGCGCAGCAGTTCGGTTTTTTCGATGTCGCCGGATAACGCGTAAGCGAGTTTTTGATCGACCCAATAAAACACACCGACGTTTTTTTCCTGCGCGAAACGAAACGCGGTTTCGCGCGACGCTTGCTGATCGGCGCGCACATAAAGCGTCAAGCGCTGGCCCTTCGCATCCTGATACATGAACTGCGCACCGGCGCCGCCGCGCGCGTTTCGCTGTGCCCCGGCAACAAACGCCCGCCAACCAACGTGTAACCGAGTTCGCCCAAGTGCGGAATACGCAACCTGGTATTCAGGCGCTTGGACAGCCACGCCACCAAATGCGCCTCCTGATCGGCGCCGACTTCCACCGGATGGCGCACTTCGGGCACGTAAACCACGTGCGCCACCGCCGCCTGGCGCACGAAATAAGGGATTGATTGCGCGTTGGCGTCGGCATGGACACCCTTCGCCCGCCAACTTTCGTGATATTTCCAGCCGCCAATGGCGCCGATCACGCCGCCCAGCGCAAACCACGCCAGCACCGCCGCGTGGCGCAACCACCAGCGCCGCGGCGGGCGTTGCGCGAGTCTTAGCAGGCCATCGGGCACCGCTTCCTTGAGGATTTCATCATAGGCGCCGTGCAGCGCCGCGTTCTGGCGGCGATATTGTGCGATGCGCTCGGCGTCTTGCGGATGTTCGCGCAGCCACGCCTGCACATCCGCCAACGCCGAGGCCGGCAACCGGCCATCGATGCTCGCGTGCAACTTGGCTTCGGTGATTTGCGGCTGGCTCATTTCACCACCTTCAGCCCACTCGCGCCGCCGCCCTCGAGCAGCACGCGCACGCGTTCGCACGCGCGGTAAAGCCGCGACATCACCGTGCCGATGGGAATGCCGAGCGCCTGCGCGACTTCCTCGTAACTTAATTGCTCGAGCGCCACCAGCAGCAACACTTCGCGTTGCTCGCCGGGCAACTGGCGGATCGCGGCGTCGATGTCGCCGAGTTCCAGCAAATCCACCGGACTTGCCTTTGCCGGCACGTCGTACGCCTCCTGTTCCAGCGCCACCGTGTTTTGAGCCGAGCGCGAGCGCACTTGATTGACAAAAATATTGTGCATAACGGTAAACATCCACGCCCGCAAATCGCTGCCCGGCCGCCACAAATGGCGCTTGGTGAGCGCGCGCTCGAGCGTATCCTGCACCAGATCGTCGGCCGTCAGGGTATCGCCGGTGAGAGCGCGCGCGTAGCGCCGCAGCCGCGGTATCACCGCCGAAACCTGTGCGGCGAACTCGTCCATGGCGCCGCTTAGCCGCAACAGGCGCGGCGCGCGTCCGGCGCCGCGTGACAGGGGGTTACGATTTTCGATTCTCCCGTTTCGATTAACAGGGGCGCGCGGCGATTATTCCCCGGCCGCCGTAATGCAATTCACACCAGGAACAACGTCGCCAGCCCCAAAAAAATAAAGGGTCTTCGGGAAGTCGTGTGGGTCAATTTCGCGAATAAATCGAGCGTTTCCCGAGTGAAGAACGGTGTTTCCAGGGTACTGCGAAACTGAAATGATTTCCGGATGGCCA
>Ga0194132_10003992_pt1 | contig 25596 bp, 28 predicted proteins | sample TA2KigOf80mmetaG_FD_148612 | JGI IMG/M metagenome (GOLD analysis project Ga0194132, IMG submission 148612) | Freshwater microbial communities from Lake Tanganyika, Tanzania - TA2015054 Kigoma Offshore 80m | ecosystem: Environmental > Aquatic > Freshwater > Lake | place: Tanzania: Lake... | reverse complement strand
GCAATCTCGCCCGCAGGCTCGAACCGCAGGCACGCGGGGGGGCAGCCAGCATCCGCGAAGGGCTCGACGAGATGCTGACCGTCAACCGCCTCGGCCTTCCTGCCCAGCTCAGGCGGTCGCTCGCCTGCACCAACTCAATCGAGAACATGATGGGCACGGTGCGCCGCGTCTGTCGCAACGTGAAGCGGTGGCGAAATACCGATATGGCGCTGCGCTGGACCGCCGCCGGCATGATGGAAGCCGCCAAGGGCTTCCGACGCCTCAAGGCGCACAAGCAGCTGCCGACGCTCAGAGCTGCCCTGGCTGCCCATCAGGCCAAGCAAACGATCCGAGACAGGCTTGAGGAACACCGGCAAGCAGCATAGCATCGTCAATCGGCAACGCCCGTCCCGCCAAGTTCAACAAAGGGCGGGACATCCCCGTGGCCGCAGAAACGCGGTTCACCGGGAAGGAGAATCCATGCCCTCCGCTATCGGTTCGTCGGGCGACGTCACGTCTCTGGGAATCATCGGCCTTAAGGCCGCACAGAAGTCCCAGGCAACACAGGCGCAAGTCGTCCTCCAGGCAGCTGAAAACGCCAAGCAGATTGCCTCCCAGGCAGCCCCCACGGGCGGTCGCGGGCAGGTCGTCGACACTTCGGCGTAACGGCGTCGGCTCTTTAAGAGCCGTCGCGCCCTCGCTTTCCTCGCGAAAGCGGGGGCGTTCCTTTTTCAGGGCCAGGCGACTTCCGGCGGCAGCGACATCAGGATCGCCTCGACATTGCCGCCGGTCTTGAGCCCGAACAACGTCCCCCGGTCGTAGAGCAGGTTGAATTCGACATAGCGTCCGCGCTTGAGCAATAGCGCGCGCCGCTGCTCCTCGGTCCATGAACGGTTCATGTGCCGGCGCACCAGCTCCGGAAAGACCTCGAGGAAGGCCGTGCCGAGGTCACGGGTGAAGGCGAAATCCTTCTCGGGATCGGCTTCGAGATTGTCGAAGAAGATGCCGCCGACACCGCGCGCCTCGCCTCGATGCGGCAGGAAGAAGTAGCGGTCGCACCACTCCTTGAAGCGCGGATAGTGCGCCGGGTCGTGGCGATCGCAGGCCGATCTGAGCGCGCCGTGGAAGCGCTCCGTGTCGGCAGGAACGGGAAAGGTCGGCGTCATGTCGGCGCCGCCGCCGAACCAGGCCTTGGTGGTGACGATGTGGCGCGTGTTCATGTGCGCCGCCGGCACCAGCGGCGAGCGCATATGCGCGACCAGTGACACTCCCGAGGCCCAGAAGCGCGGATCATCCGCAGCGCCCGGAATCGATTTGGCAAATTCCGGCTGGAACTCGCCATGCACGGTCGAGACGTTGACGCCGACCTTCTCGAAGACGCGTCCCTTCATGATCGACATGACGCCGCCGCCGCCGCCCGGCCGCTGCCAGCTCTTGCGCTCGAAACGACCGGCCGGGAGGTGTGCGAGCGGTCCCCGGTAATCGTCCTCGATCGCCTCGAAGGCGGCGCAGAGACGGTCGCGCAGTTCCTCGAACCAGTGTCGGGCACTTTCCTTCAGTTCCTCGCTCACGCCGCCTCCGGGAAGCTCTTGGTCTGGCGCAAGGCCTCGCCCAGAACCAGCGCCGCGGCAAGCGCAACGTTGAGCGAGCGGAGGCCCGGGCGTATCGGCACCCTCACCTCGGCATCGCAGACCGCACGGACCTGCGGTGGCACGCCCGAGGATTCCTGGCCGAGGAGGAGCGCATCGTCGGCGCGGAAGACGAAGTCGAGGTGCCGGGTCTCTGCCCGAGTGGTCAGAAGGACGAGGCGCCCCGGCGCGCGTCCGGCGAGATAGCGCGCCCAGGACGCATGACGGGTCAGGTCGGCTGCTGCGGCATAGTCCATGGCGGATCGGGCGAGCCTGCGGTCGTCAATCAGGAAGCCGGCCGGTTCGACGAGGTCGAGAGGGACCCCGAGACAGGCGCCCAGCCTGAGGAGCGCGCCGGCGTTCTGCGGGATGTCGGGCTGATAGAGGACAAGACGCATGCTGCGACAAAAACGCGGTGCCGCATGGCTTTGCAAGGCTTTCAAAATGCTTTATACGCGCCTCGGGTGAGCCGGGGGTAACGATCTTGCGTCATAGTGTCGCAAGCGCGGTTCCTGGCGCTCGGGGTAGGTTCAGCGCCCGGGTTCCAAAGCAAGATTTCGACCGCCTTTCGGGGGTGTGAATGGCAGAAGCAGCGACGGCGACGCGGGGTCACGCGGAAGGCGAGACCCGTCGCGATTTCATTTATTTGGCTGCTGCGGGCATGGGCGTCGTCGGCGCCGGCGCGGTCGCCTGGCCGTTCATCTCCTTCATGAACCCCTCGGCCGATGTGCTCGCGCTCTCGACCACCGAGGTCGACCTGAAGCCGGTTCAGGAAGGCATGTCGATCACGGTCACCTGGCGCGGCAAGCCGGTCTTCGTGCGCAAGCGCACCAAGGCGGAGATCGACACGGCGGCAGCGACCAAGCTCAGCGATCTTCCGGACCCGCAGGCCGACGCGGCGCGGGCGAAGAAGCCCGAATGGCTGATCCTGGTCGGCGTCTGCACCCATCTCGGCTGCGTGCCGCTGGGCCAGAAGACGGCCGATCCGAAGGGTGAATATGGCGGCTGGTTCTGCCCGTGCCATGGCTCGCACTACGACACCTCCGGCCGGATCCGGAAGGGGCCGGCGCCGAAGAATCTCGAAGTGCCGCCTTACGCCTTCCTCGACGACACGACCATCCGCATCGGCTAGGACCTGACCCCATGGCAGCGCCCGCCTTCAAGAACGGTCTCGTGCGCTGGATCGACCACCGCCTGCCGGTGTTCTCGTTCCTTCATCACGAGCTGCACGACTATCCCTCGCCGAAGAATCTCTCCTACTGGTGGAACTTCGGATCGCTGGCCGGGATCGTGCTGGTCATCATGATCGTGACCGGCGTCTTTCTCGCGATGCACTACACGCCGCACACGGCTTACGCTTTCGACTCCGTCGAACGCATCATGCGCGACGTCAACTATGGATGGCTGATCCGCTACATCCATATGAACGGCGCCTCTTTCTTCTTCATCATCGTCTACATCCACATCTTCCGCGGCATGTATTACGGCTCCTACAAGGCGCCGCGAGAGCTCTTGTGGATCCTCGGCGTCGTGATCCTGCTGCTGATGATGGCGACCGCCTTCATGGGCTACGTGCTGCCCTGGGGCCAGATGAGCTTCTGGGGCGCGACCGTCATCACCAACCTGTTCTCGGCGATCCCGCTGGTTGGCGATGCAATCGTCACCTGGCTCTGGGGCGGATTTTCGGTCGACAACCCGACGCTCAACCGCTTCTACTCGCTGCACTACCTGCTGCCCTTCCTGATCGTCGCGGTGGTCATGCTGCACATGGTCGCGCTACACCGCTTCGGCTCGGGCAATCCGCTCGGCATCGATGTCAAAGGCCCGCAGGACTCGATCCCCTTCCACCCGTACTACACGGCGAAGGACGCGTTCGGCGCCGGCGTGTTCTTCATCGCCTTTGCCGGCGTCGTGTTCTTCTCGCCGAACCTGTTCGGCGAGCCGGACAACTACATCCCGGCGAACCCGCTGGTGACGCCGCCGCACATCGTGCCCGAGTGGTACTTCCTGCCTTACTACGCGATCCTCCGCGCCATCCCGGACAAGCTGCTCGGCGTGATCGCGATGTTCGGCTCGATCTTCGTGCTGTTCCTTCTGCCGTGGCTCGACACCGCGCGGGTGCGCAGCGCCAAGTTCCGCCCGACCTATCGCAAGTTCTTCTGGGTCCTGGTCGTCGACTGCATCGTTCTCGGCTATGTCGGCGCCAACCCGCCGGAAGGCTGGTTCATCCTCGTCGGCCGGATCGCCACAGCCTACTACTTCTTCCACTTCCTGATCCTGCTGCCGGTGCTGGGGCTGATCGAGCGGCCGCTGCCGCTGCCGCAGTCGATCTCCGCCCCCGTGCTCAAGCCTGCGGAGGGGAAAGCCTGATGCGCCGCCTGATCTCCGCCGTCGCGCTCCTTCTCGCCTTCGGCGCTGCCGCCGAGGCGGCGGAAGGAGCCAAGCCGCCTGCGCAGCACTGGAGCTTCTCCGGCATCTTCGGGACCTTCGACCGGGCCTCGCTGCAGCGCGGCTTCCAGGTCTACAAGGAGAGCTGCGCTGCGTGCCACGCGGTCAACATGCTCTTCTATCGAGACCTCAAGGGCATCGGCTATCAGGAGGACGACATCAAGGCGATCGCCGCCCAGGCCAAGGTCATGGACGGCCCGAACGATGCCGGCGAGATGTTCGAACGCGCCGGGCGCCCCTCCGACAAGTTCGTCCGTCCCTTCGCGAATGAGAACGCGGCGCGAGCCGGCAATAACGGCGCCCTCCCGGTCGACCTCTCGATGGTGACCAAGGCCCGCGTCGGCGGCCCGGATTACGTTTACGGCGTGCTGACCGGCTACGTGCAGACGCCGGCCGGCGTCACGCTGATGGAAGGGATGAACTACAACGCCTACTTCCCCGGCCATCAGATCGCCATGCCGCCGCCGCTGCAGGCAGACGGCGTCCCCTATCAGGACGGCACCAAGGCGACGGTCGAGCAGCAGGCGAAGGACGTGGTGACCTTCCTCGCCTGGGCCTCCGAGCCGACCTTGGAGGCGCGCAAGCAGATGGGCATCAAGGTCCTTCTGTTTCTCATCGTCATGACCGGCATCCTCTACGCCGCCAAGCGCAAGGTCTGGGCCTCGGTTCACTGATCCGGCCCGCCAGTCGAAGTTCGAGCGAGGGCCGCGGCGAAGCGGCCCTCGTTGCTTTCGGGGAGCGAGGGAAGCCATGACCCTGGTCGGCATCATCGGCGGCAGCGGCGTCTACGACATCCCGGGCCTGACGGAGGTTTCGTGGAAGAAGGTCGAGACGCCGTGGGGCGAGCCCTCCGACGATCTCATGTTCGGCACGCTCGACGGCCAGCGGCTGGTGTTCCTGCCGCGCCATGGACGCGGTCACAAGCGCAGCCCTTCCGACATCAACTACCGCGCCAATATCGACGCGCTGAAGCGGGTCGGCGTCACCGACATCATCTCGGTCTCGGCCGTGGGCTCGCTCAAGGAGGAGCTGCCGCCCGGCACCTTCGTCGTCGTCGATCAGCTTATCGACCGCACCTTCGCGCGCACGAAGAGCTTCTTCTCCGCCGGCTGCGTCGCCCATGTCGGCCTGGGCCATCCGGTGTGCACCCGACTCGGCGACCATCTGATGGCCGCCGGCAAGTCGCTGGGCCTCAGGATCGTGCGCGGCGGCACCTACATGGTCATGGAAGGCCCGCAATTCTCGACCCAGGCGGAGTCGCATCTCTACCGGAGCTGGGGCTGCAGCGTCATCGGCATGACCAACATGCCGGAGGCCAAGCTCGCCCGCGAGGCCGAGATCTGCTACGCGACCGTCGCCATGGTCACCGACTACGATTGCTGGCACCCCGACCACGACCACGTCACGGTCGAGGCGGTGATCAAGGTGGTGGTCGCCAATGCCGACAATGCGCGCGGCCTCGTGCGGGCAGCCGCGCCGCGCATGAAGGACCATAAGGGGCCATGCAAGCATGGCTGCCAGACGGCGCTCGAGCACGCGATCATGACCCATCCCGACAAGCGCGATCCGGCTCTGGTGGCCAAGCTCGACGCCGTTGCCGGGCGCGTGCTCAAGCGATGAGCCTCTTCGGCGTCGACCACGTCCAGGTCGTGGTCCGCGACCTGGAGATGGCGAAGCGCACCTGGGCGCGTCTCGGCTTCACCGCGACGCCGCGCGGGCACCATCTGAACCGCGGCAGCGGCAATTACTGCGTGATGCTGCGCGAGGGCTATATCGAGCTGATCGGCATCGCCGATCCGAGGCTGCCGACCTCGAATCTCGACGCGCATCTCTCCCACGGCCCCGGCCCGATCGGGCTTGCTTTCGGTGCGTCCTCGGCTGCGGCGGCTTTCACGCATCTCGAAAGGGCAGGACTCTCGCCGGCAGCGCCGAACCGGCTCGAGCGTGTCGTCGAGCAGGCGGGCGGCGACACGCGGCTCGCCTTCGACCTCGTCAACCTGCCGGAGGGCACCGTTCCGGGCTTCCGCAGCTTCGTCTGCTGTCATCTCTCCGAGAAGGACGTGCGCGCGCCGGCGTGGCTGGAGCATCCCAACACCGCTATCGCCACCTCGGGCTTCGTCGTCGCCGCGGCCGACCCGGCGCCTGTTCTCGATGCTTTCCGCCGGATCTTCGGCGCCGAGAAGGTCAGGGGCCGGGTTGTCGAAACCGGGCGCGAGCGCATCGAGGTGGTTTCGCCGGCGGAGCTGGAAATCGTCTATCCCGGAGCCAGCGCCAGGCCTGGACGGCCGCTTCCCTGCCTCGTCGGGATCTCGGTCCGGGTCGAAGACCTCAGGCGCTGCAAGGCTATTCTCGAATCGACCGGGGTCGACCCGAAGCCGGGACCGGGCGGCTCGCTGCTGGTCCCGGCCGACGAGGCTACTGCCGCGGTCCTCGCCCTTCATTCCTGATCCCGCCGCTGCTATATCTCCCGCTCAAGCCCCCGAGTGGAGCCCATGGTCCGACGCAGGCGCATCTACGAGGGCAAGGCCAAGATCCTCTACGAAGGGCCTGAGCCCGGCACCCTCATCCAGTACTTCAAGGACGACGCCAGCGCCTTCAACAACCAGAAGCGCGGCGTGATCGAAGGCAAGGGGGTGCTGAACAACCGCATCTCCGAGTACCTGATGACCCGGCTGGCCGAGATCGGCGTGCCCACGCATTTCGTGCGTCGGCTCAACATGCGCGAGCAGCTCGTGCGCGAGGTCGAGATCATCCCGATCGAGGTCGTGATCCGCAACCACGCCGCCGGCTCGATCACCAAGCGCTTCAAGCTCGAGGAAGGCACGCCGCTGCCGCGCTCGATCGTCGAGTACTATTACAAGTCCGACGAGCTCGGCGACCCGATGGTCTCGGAGGAGCACATCACCGCCTTCGGCTGGGCCACGACCCAGGACCTCGACGACATGCTGTCGCTCGGGCTCCGCGTGAACGACTTCCTGATCGGCCTGCTGCTCGGCGTCGGCCTCAAGCTCGTCGACTTCAAGCTCGAGTTCGGCCGGCTCTACACCGAGAACGACGAGATGCGGATCGTCATCGCCGACGAGATCAGCCCCGACAATTGCCGGCTCTGGGATGCGCGCACCAACGAGCGTCTCGACAAGGATCGCTTCCGCGAGGATCTCGGCAACGTCAAGGAAGCCTATCAGGAGGTCGCGCGCCGCCTCGGCGTGCTGACCTGACGCCGGTTGCCGGTTGTCAGTTGCCGGGCCTGACAACAGTCAACCGACAGCAGCCAACCGACCACGAAGGAGCACCATGAAGGCGACCGTCCATGTCACCCTCAAGCCCGGCGTCCTCGATCCGCAGGGCCAGGCCATCGGCCATGCGCTCTCTGGCCTAGGATTCGCCGGCGTCAATTCCGTGCGCATGGGCAAGTTCCTCGAGCTCGACCTCGCCGAGACCGACAAGGCCAAGGCCGAGGCGGCGGTGAAGGCGATGTGCGAGAAGCTGCTCGCCAACACGGTCATCGAATCCTACCGGGTGGAGATCCGGTGATGAAGGCAGCCGTCGTCAGCTTCCCCGGCTCGAACCGCGAGCGCGACATCATGATGGCCCTGGAGCGCGCTTCCGGCGTCAAGCCGAGCCTCCTCTGGCACGGCGACGCCGAGATCCCGGACACGGATCTGATCGTAGTGCCCGGCGGCTTCTCCTATGGCGACTATCTCCGCTGCGGCGCCATGGCGGCGCATTCGCCGGTGATGAAGGCGCTGAAGGAGAAGGCGGCGAGAGGGACGCCCGTCCTCGGCGTCTGCAACGGCTTCCAGATCCTGGTCGAGGCTGGCCTGCTGCCCGGCGCGCTCATGCGCAACGCCTCGCTCAAATTCGTCTGCCGCCAGGTCCATCTCCGCGTCGAGGACAGCCAGTCGCTGTTCACCAACGCCTATGAGAAGGGCCAGGTGATCCGCGTGCCGGTGGCGCATGCCGAGGGCAACTACACCGCCGACGAAGACACGCTGAAGAAGCTGGAGGATCGCGGGCTCGTGGCCTTCCGCTACGTGGCGCCGGACGGCAGCCTGTCGCCGGAAGCGAATCCGAACGGCTCGATCCGCGCCATCGCCGGCATCTTCAACGACTCGAAGACGGTGCTTGGCTTGATGCCGCATCCGGAAGACGCCACCGACCCCCATGCCGGCGGTATGGACGGCTTCGGCATGTTCAAGAGCCTGGTCAACGCGCTCCACTGATGATCCGCAACACCAAGATCACAGCCGAGGTCGTCAAGGAGCACGGCCTTACCGAGGATGAGTATGCGCTCCTCCTCAAGATCATGGACCGCGAGCCGACGCTGGCCGAGCTCGGGATCTTCTCGGTCATGTGGAGCGAGCACTGCTCCTACAAATCCTCGCGCGTCTGGCTCAAGACCTTCCCGACCTCGGGGCCGAAGGTCCTGCAGGGTCCGGGCGAGAATGCCGGCGCCGTCGATATCGGCGACGGGCTCGCCGCGGTCTTCAAGATTGAGAGCCACAACCATCCGAGCTTCATCGAGCCCTATCAGGGGGCGGCGACCGGCGTTGGTGGCATCCTCCGCGACGTCTTCACCATGGGCGCCAGGCCCATCGCCAATTTGAACGCGCTCCGCTTCGGCGATCCGAAGCATCCGAAGACCAAGCATCTGGTTTCCGGCGTCGTCGCCGGCATCGGCGGCTACGGCAACTGCGTCGGCGTGCCGACGGTCGCGGGCGAGACCAATTTCCATCCCTCCTACAATGGCAACATCCTGGTCAACGCGATGACGGTGGGCCTCGCCAGGGCCGATCGCATCTTCAAGGCCGCCGCGCGCGGGCCGGGCAACCGCGTCCTTTATGTCGGCGCCAAGACCGGGCGCGACGGCATCCATGGCGCGACCATGGCCTCGGCAGAGTTCACCGAGGAATCGGAGGCCAAGCGCCCGACCGTGCAGGTCGGCGATCCCTTCACCGAGAAGCTGCTGCTGGAAGCCTGCCTCGAGCTGATGGCCGAGGACGCGATCGTCGCGATCCAGGACATGGGCGCCGCCGGCCTCACCTCCTCATCGGTCGAGATGGCGGCGCGCGGCGGGCTCGGCATCGACCTCGACCTCGACCGCGTGCCGGTGCGCGAGACCGGCATGACCGCCTACGAGATCATGCTGTCGGAAAGCCAGGAGCGCATGCTCCTGATCGTCAAGCCGGGCGCGGAGAAGGTCGCCGAGCGCATCTTCGCCAAGTGGGAGCTCGACTGCGCCGATATCGGCGAGGTCACGACCACCGGGCATCTCGTCGTGTCGAAGAACGGCAAGGTCGAGATCGACATCCCGGTGGCGCCGCTGGTCGACCAGTCGCCGCTCTATCGCCGCCCGCATGTGCCCTCGCCGAAACGGCCCGAGATCAAGGCCGCCAACACCAAGGTCGTCGATCCTATCGAAGCGCTGAAGAAGCTGATGGGCTGTCCCGACCTCGCGTCCAAGCGATGGATCTGGGACCAGTACGATCACCTCGTCGGCAACGACACGATCCAGACGCCGGGCGGCGACGCGGCCGTCGTCCGCGTGCGCGACACGCGGAAGGCGCTGGCGATGGTGGTCGACTGCACGCCGCGCTATTGCCTCGCCGACCCGAAGACCGGCGGTGCCCAGGCGGTGGTCGAGACCTGGCGCAACCTGACTGCGGTCGGCGCCGAGCCGATCGCGATCACCGACAACCTCAACTTCGGCAATCCCGAGCGGCCCGAGATCATGGGCCAGATCGTCGGCTGCATCGAAGGCATGGGTGAAGCCTGCCGCGCCCTCGACTACCCGGTGATATCCGGCAATGTCTCGCTCTACAACGAGACCAACGGCCAGGCGATCCTGCCGACCCCGGTGGTCGGCGGCGTCGGGCTGCTGGATGAATACACCCAGACGGTCGGCATCGGCCTCAGGGAGCCGGGCCGCGCGCTGGTGCTGATCGGCGAGACCAAGGGCTGGCTCGGTGCCTCCCTCTACCTTCGCGAGATCGCGGGGTGGGAGGAGGGGGCGCCGCCGCCGATCGACCTGAAGCGCGAGCGGAAGACCGGCGACCTGGTCCGCTCCCTCATCCGCACGGGCAAGGTCGCCGCCTGCCACGATCTCTCCGACGGCGGCCTGCTGGTCGCCATTGCCGAGATGGCGCTGGCGGGCGGCACCGGGGCGATGCTCGCGGCGCCACCCAAGGGCATCCCGGCCCATGCCTGGTGGTTCGGCGAGGACCAGGCCCGCTACGTGGTCGGGACGTCCAATGCGGAGGCGGTCCTCGCCGCCGCCAAGGCCGCCGGCGTGCCGGCTCGGATCGTCGGCGAAACCGCCGCCGGTTCGTTGACGCTGGCAGGGGGCGGTGCCATATCCTTGGGCGAGCTGCGTGCCATCCATGAAGGATGGCTGCCGAAATACATGAGCTAGGACGACGGTCTATGGCGATGGACGCGGGCATGATCGAGCGGCTGATCCGGGAAGCGCTCCCGGACGCGACCGTCACGATCGAGGATCTCCGGGGCGACGGCGACCACTACGCCGCTCACGTCACCTCGGCCCAGTTCGTCGGCAAGACCCGTGTCCAGCAGCACCAGATGGTTTACCAGGCCCTGAAAGGCCGCATGGGAGGCGAGCTGCATGCGCTCGCGCTCCAGACCTCGATCCCGGCTTAAGGAAACCCCGCCATGAGCGATCCCGTCGTCTTCGACCGCATCCGCCAGGACATCAAGGACAACGACGTCGTCCTCTACATGAAGGGCACGCCGGTCTTCCCGCAATGCGGCTTCTCCGCCGCGGTCGTCCAGGTGCTGAGCCAGGTCGGCGTCAAGTTCAAGGGCGTCAACGTGCTGACCGATCCGGAGATCCGCGAAGGCATCAAGGCCTTCGCCAGCTGGCCGACGATTCCGCAGCTCTACGTCAAGGGCGAGTTCGTCGGCGGCTGCGACATCGTGCGCGAGATGTACGAAACCGGCGAGCTCCAGGGCCTGCTGAAGGACAAGGGCGTCGCCGTCACCGCGCAGTAACGGCTCTCGTCAGACGCGAAGGGCGCGGAGGAAAGCTCCGCGCCCTTTCTCTTGCCGGCACCCTCAGCCGATATGCTTGCGGAAGAGATCCAGCGTGCGTTCGCGCGCGATCCTGGCCGAGACCGGCTCCCAGCTCGCGCGCTCATTGCAGTTGAAGCCGTGATCGGCCGGGTAGATGTAGATCGCGACGTCCGGACGCGCCTTGCGGATGATCTCGACATCGGTCAGCGGGATGCCTTTGTCGAATTCGCCGAAATGCAGGATGGTCGGGCAGGTCGGCCTCTCGTCCTTGTGCGGGACGATGGCGCCGCCGTAGTAGCCGGATGAAGCTTGCACGCCAAGACGCGTCGCCGAGACGAAGGCGAGCGAGCCGCCCCAGCAGTAGCCGACGACGCCGACCCTGCCGGCGGAGCCCGCGGTGCCGGCTGCGGCCTTCAAGTCCTTGAGCACGTCGTCGAGCCCCAGCTTCTGGCGTATGTCGCGGCCGGCAGGGATGTCGGCAGGCCCGTAGCCCAGCTCGATGCCGGGCCTCACGCGGTCGAACAGCGCCGGCGCCACGCAGAGATAGCCGTCGGCGGCGAAGCCGTCGGCAACCTTCCGCATGTGCTGGTTGACGCCGAAGATTTCCTGGATGACGACGAGGCCGCCGCGGGGCTTGCCGGCGGGCTGCGCGACATAGGCATCGAACTTGTGCCCGTCCGATGCCGTGAGCTTGATCGTCTCCGCCACGTTGCTCTCTCCCAGGGTCTTAAGGGGGCGGACTATAGCCCAGCGCCTCTGGGTGATGTAGGCGCCGGCGATCACGGTCGAGAACCGGCTATGGGCGGCGGACGCTCACACGTTGAAGCGGAAGAGCAGGACGTCGCCGTCCTTGACGAGGTACTCGGCGCCCTCGACCCGCATCTTGCCCGCATCCTTGGCGCCCTGCTCGCCGCCGCAGGCGACGAAGTCGTCATAGGCAATGGTCTCGGCGCGGATGAAGCCGCGCTCGAAATCGGTGTGGATGACGCCTGCCGCCTCGGGCGCCTTGGCGCCGTTGCGAAGGGTCCAGGCATGCGCCTCCTTCGGTCCTACGGTGAAGAAGGTGTTGAGGTCGAGCAGCTTGTGGCCGGCGCGGATGACCCGCGCCAGGCCCGTCTCCTCGAGGCCGAGATCGTCGAGGAAGACCTTGCGCTCGGCTGGATCGGCGAGCTGAGCCACCTCGGCCTCGATCGCGGCCGAGATCACCACGGAGGCGGCACCCTGCTCCTTCGCCATCGCCTCGACCTTGGCTGAGACCGTATTGCCGGTTGCGGCCGAGACTTCCTCGACATTGGCGACGTAGAGCACCGGCTTCGAGGTCAGGAGCTGCAGGCTCTTGAGCGCGCGCCGGTCTTCGTCGGATTCGGCGACGGTGCGCGCCGGCCTTCCGGCGCGGAGCGCCTCCAGCACGCGCTCTGCCATGACAAGGCGCTCCTTCGCATCCTTCTCGCCGGCACGCGCCTTCTTCTGGTCGGCACTCACCCGGCGTTCCAGGCTGTCGAGATCGGCCAGCATCAGCTCGGTCTCGACCGTCTCGGCATCGCGGATCGGATTGATCGAGCCCTCGACATGGGTGATATCCGAAGACTCGAAACAGCGAAGCACATGGACGATGGCATCGACCTCGCGGATGTTGCCGAGGAACTGGTTGCCCAGCCCCTCGCCCTTGGAGGCGCCGCGGACGAGCCCGGCGATGTCGACGAATTCGAGCGAGGTCGGCACGATCTTCTGCGACTTGCCGAGCTTCGCCAGCGTGTCGAGGCGCGGATCGGGCACCGGCACACGGCCGACATTCGGCTCGATCGTGCAGAACGGATAGTTCGCGGCCGCCGCCGCCGCGGTCTCCGTGAGCGCGTTGAAGAGCGTCGACTTGCCGACATTCGGCAGGCCGACGATGCCGCAATTGAAGCCCATTTCAGGTCTCGGGATCGGTCTCGGTGGGAGGGGGCTTCCTCGGCGGCTTCGGCCGCGGCGGGAAGAGCGCCAGCGCGCAGCGGTTCATGTACTCACCGTCGCGCCCCTCGACAAGGAGCGGCGCCTCGGCTGCGACAACATCGAGCAGCTTCTCCAGCCACTCGCGATCCGCCTTGGCGAAGTCGTTGAGCACCCAGGGTTGGACCAGATCCTTGTGCCCCGGATGGCCGACGCCGAGCCGGACCCGCCAGAAATCCGGCTCCATGCAGGCGGCGATGGAGCGGATGCCGTTGTGGCCGCCGGAACCGCCACCCTTCTTCACGCGCACGCGACCGGGCGTGAGGTCGATCTCGTCATAGAAGACGACGACCTGCTCGGCCGGGATCTTGAAGAAGCGCTGAGCCTCGCCGACGGATTCGCCGGAAAGGTTCATGTAGGTGAGCGGCTTCAGCAGCAGCACCTTCTCGCCGGCGAGCGATCCGTCGGAAGCAAGACCGCGAAAACGCGCCCGCCACGGCTGGAAGCCGTGGCGGGCATGGATGCGGTCGACCGCCATGAAGCCGATGTTGTGGCGGTTGCCGGCGTCTCCCGGCCGGGGATTGCCCAGACCGGCGAAGAGCCACATGACAGCCGGACTTTACTTCTTCTGCGCGGGCTTCTTCTCGTCCCCGGCAGCCGGCGCGGCGCCAGCCGCACCTGCGGCCGGAGCGGCGGCAGCGCCTTCGGCGCCCGGCGCAGCGGCAGCCTCGCCCTCGGCGGTGGCGGCAGCGGCGACCGGCGCCTCTTCGACGTAGACCGTCGGCGCGGCGACCGAAGCGATGGTGAAGTCGCGCGCGATCGTCGGCTTCACGCCTTCCGGCAGCTTCACATGGCTGATGTGGATCGAGTCGCCGATGTCGAGACCGGTGAGGTCGGCCGTAAACGCATCGGGGATCGAATCCGCGAGGCAGTAGACCTCGACCGCATGGCGAACGACGTTGAGCACGCCGCCGCGCTTCAGGCCCGGCGAAGCCGCTTCGTTCTCGAAGTGGATCGGCACCGCCACGGTGATGCGGGTCTTCGGGCCGACGCGCAGGAAGTCGCAGTGGATCGCACGGTCGCTGACCGGGTCCAGCTGCACCTCGCGCGGCAGCACCTTGAAGCTCTCGCCGTCCACGGTCACCGTCGCCAGCTTGGCGAAGAAGCTCTCCTTGCCGGCGACGCGCTCGAGGGCGCGCTGCTCGACGCTGATCAGGATCGGGGGCTTCTTGTCGCCATAGATGACGCCGGGAACCCGCTCGCTGCGACGGGTTGCCCGGGCGGCCCCCTTTCCGGCCCGGTCTCGCCGCTCGGCGGCGAGGGTCACGATCTCAGCCATGTCACGTCTGCTCCTTGATCTGAACTCAACGGGCCGGGATTGGCCCTGGCATCCGGTCCGGCCTCCAGGGGTGCCGGCACCGGAATCTCGGTAACTCTAGTCGAAAAGGCTCGAAACGGAACGTTCCTCGCTGATCCGCCGCATCGCCTCGGCGACGAGGTGCGCGATCGGCAGCTGGCGGATGTTGCGCGAATTCCTGACCGCCTCGGTCGCGGCGATGGAATCGGTGATCACCATCTCCTCGAGCGGCGACTTGGCGATGCGGTCGACCGCCTGGCCGGACAGCACGCCATGGGTGCAATAGGCGGATACGCCGACGGCGCCGCTGGCCATCAGCGCCTCGGCGGCGTTGCAGAGCGTACCGCCGGAATCGACGATGTCGTCGACCAGGATGCAGCGCTGGCCCTTGACGTCGCCGATCACGTTCATGACCTCGGATACGCCGGCGCGCTCGCGGCGCTTGTCGATGATCGCCAGGTCGCATTCCAGCCGCTTGGCGACAGCGCGGGCGCGGGCGACCCCGCCGACATCGGGCGAGACCACCGTCAGCTCGGCGCCGTCATGGCGCTGCTGGATATCCTTCACGAAGTCGGGGGCCGAGAACAGGTTGTCGAGCGGGATGTCGAAGAAGCCCTGGATCTGAGCGGCGTGCAGATCCATGGTCAGCACGCGGTCGGCGCCGGCGGTGGTGATCAGGTTGGCGACGAGCTTGGCCGAGATCGGCGTGCGCGAGCCCGACTTTCGATCCTGTCGCGCGTATCCGTAGTAGGGCAGCACCGCGGTGATTCGGCGGGCGGACGAGCGCCGGAGCGCGTCGATCGCGACCAGCAGCTCCATCAGGTGGTCGTTGGCCGGGAAGGACGTCGACTGCACGATGAAGATGTCCTCGCCACGGATGTTCTCGTGGATCTCGACGAAGACTTCCTGGTCATTGAACCGCTTCACCGAGGCCTTGACCAGGGGCAGGTTCAGATACGCGCAGATCGCCTCGGCCAGCGGCCGATTGCTATTGCCCGTCATGACCTTCATGCGATGAGACCCCTATGGCCCGGGGGCGCGAAACCCGGTCCCGGAGGCGACCCGTCCGCCGCCGGCGCGCGGTTTCTAGCAGGGGCAAAATGCGATGTAAACGCTGGAAGATACGGCGCTGACTAGCGGAGCCGGGCGCCGCAACGAGCCGCGGCGGCGGCCAGGATCCGGTCGCGAGTGGCCAGCGGAAGACCCTTGCGGATTGCGAGTTCCAGATAGGCGACGTCGTAGAGGCTGAGCGCCTGCGTTTCGGCGAGGTCGAGGGTTTGGCGCCAAGCGTGGTCGGGGGTCTCAGGATCGATCGCCACCGGCAGGAGAGTGAGATCTCGAAGAATGGCCGTCCTGCTCTCGACCGAAATCCGCTTACGACGTTGAGCGGCAAGCAGGGCCTGGGCGATCTCAAGCGGCCAATGCGCGGGTACGATGGCCGCTCCGGTCGCGACGTCGCGGAGAAGATCGGTATCCGCTATCCCCCGCTCATCAGGCAAGAAGCCGGCCATCACGGCCGAGGCGTCCAGGACGAGGGCGGCCATCAGAGATAGCGTCTGCCTTCGTCTCGGTACTGCTTCCACTCATCCCAGTCGAACGGTCCGAGATTCAGCTCTTTTCCCAGCTGCCGGAGGCGTTCGGCAGCCTCCATCGCGGCCGCAACATCGTGAGTGGGCCCCGACGGCACCAACCGTGCGACCGGCTTACCGCGCTGGGTGATGGTGATCTCTTCGCCTTTCTTCACGCGTTCCAGCAGGCGAGAGAAATGGGTCTTGGCTTCAAAGGCGCCGACGGTCCGGGCCATAAGAGCTCTCCAACTAGTCTATAGTCTAGTTTATTGCCTGGGTTCGAACAGCGCAAGCACCCCGGTATAGCCGTAGAGGCGGCTGGAGGAGATCTCGCCATTGCCGAAGAAGCCGGTCAGAGGAAATGCGCCTAGCGTGCCGGCGATCATCTCGGCCTCGGTCGACTCCCCTTCGAACAGGTGCGGGCCGCGGGCGACGCAGGAGTAGTAGAGGCCGGCGGCGGGTGCCGCGTTCCGCCGCGCCTTGAGGCGCTTCAGCATGCGGTCGAGGTCTTCGCCGGCGCTCTTCGGATCGCGCCGGCAGAACATGACGCGGTCGCCGGCGCTGACGTGATCGCCGATGCCGATCCAGCCCTTCTCGGGATCGACGCCGAGCAGGTTGCGCACGAGATAATCGCCGGTATCCGAGCCTGGCACCGACAGCGCAACGTGGAGAGCCTGGGATGTGCGCTGGCCCGAGGCTTCGAGGTCGGCCTTCAGCAGCTCCAGCGCCGGACGTCCCTCGATTTCCTTGATCACGTTCCCCTCGGCCTCGCTCACCGCGCGCGACGGCCCGATCGGCGAGCAGCCCTGGCTGAGGCCGCAAGCGACTGCGACATCGCTGGCGAAGAGCACGCCCGAGATCCCGCCTTCGGCCGCGCCGGCGCCGGCTCCTGCGACCTGGGCATGGCGGCTTCGCGAGGAGGTGAGGCCGCCGACGAGATAGCAGGGAAGCTCCTCGGCGAGCTGCGTCACCAGCTCTGGCGTCTTCGGATTGCGCGGGTCGGCGTGAACGATGCCGAAACCCGGCTTCTTCTCGGCAATCCAGGCGCCATGCGAGTGGCGGAACGTTTCCATGCCGCGCTCAAGACCTGAAAAGACGCGAAACGATCCCCCCGGCAGCGCGCCGACCATGACCGAGAGCGCCGGCCGGTCGAAATAGCCGGCCGCGGTCGCGCTGACGCCGAGCCCGACCGTTCCGACCCATTCGGCGACGCCGGTCGCCTCGCGCAGCTTTCCGACCAGCGAGGGCAGTTCGGCAGCGAAGCTGTCGGTTGCGTAGACGAAGCCGAGATTGGCGCCCTGAGGCAGCGGTGCGAGTCCGGCAAGGGTGAGAGACATCGCCTCGTCAGCATCCTCGTCGGCGGCGTGCGAGGAGATGAATTCGCTCATCCCGGCGGCGTCTCCAGCAACCGCCTCACCAACGGTGCGAGGCGACCAACGATGATCTTCACGCCTTCGGCGTTGGGATGGATACCGTCGGGCTGATTCAGCTTGGGATCGAGCGCAACGCCGTCGAGCAGGAAAGGATAGAGCGGCACGCGGTGCTTCTCGGCGAGCCTCGGAAAGATGCCGGCGAAGCTCTCGCGGTACTCCTTGCCCAGGTTCAATGGCGCCATCATGCCGAAGATCATCACCTTCACGCCCTTTGCCTTGAGCTTGGCGATGATCGCGTCGAGGTTCTCGTACGCCTTCTCCGGGCTTAAGCCTCGCAGCGCATCGTTGGCGCCAAGCGCGACCAGCGCATAGTCGGGCTTATCGGACAGCGCCCAGTCGAGGCGCGCGAGGCCGCCGGCCGTGGTGTCGCCGGAAACACCGCCATTGAGGATGACGACGTCCAGACCCTGGCCTTTCAGCACGGCTTCGAGCTGCGAGGGCAGCGACTCGGGCAGCGGCAAGCCGTATCCGGCGGTCAAGCTGTCGCCCAGCATCAGCACACGGACCGAGGCAGCCGTCGCCTCTGGAGGAACGAGCGCCTGTCCGACGAGCAGGCACAAGCCCGCGAGGGCGACTCTCAATCCGTTGACAATCCTCGGCAAGAGACCACCTTTCATTCCGGCAGCGGCCGTCGGCCGAGCCCATTTGAGCGCACATAAGCCCCGGAACTGCCCGATGACCGATGCTTCCGCCGACGGTGCTCTGCTCGAACTGGCGGGTGTGCAAGTCAGCCTGCCCAGCACCGTCGGGCCCGTCAACATCCTGCGAGGCATCGATCTTTCGATCCGGCGCGGCGAAGCCATCGCCGTGGTCGGCCCCTCCGGCGCCGGCAAGTCGACGCTGATGATGGTGGTGGCCGGACTCGAGCGCATCAGCGCGGGCCGGATCTCGCTCGCGGGTCATGAGCTTTCCAGCCTCGATGAGGATGGGCTCGCGCTGCTCAGGCGCAAGCATGTCGGCATCGTCTTCCAAAGCTTTCGCCTCGTGCCGACGATGACCGCGCTGGAGAATGTCGCCGTGCCGCTCGAGCTTGCCGGCCGCGACGATGCTTTCGATGCCGCGAGCGAAGCGCTCAACTCCGTCGGTCTGGGCCATCGGCTGGAGCACTATCCCGACCAGCTTTCCGGCGGCGAGCAGCAGCGCGTCGCGATCGCGCGCGCCGTCGTCGCCAAACCCTCCCTGATCCTCGCCGACGAACCGACGGGCAATCTTGACGGCGACACCGGCCATCAGATCATCGAACTCCTCTTCGAGCGCCGCCGCGCCACCGGCTCGACCCTGATGTTGATCACGCATGATCCCGAGCTTGCCGGCCGCGCCGACCGCATCGTCCGGCTCGCCGACGGCAAGGTCGTCGGCGAGAGCGTCGGCGCGCTCGCCTGATGATCGCGCTCGCGCTTCGCCTCGCGCGCCGTGAGCTTCGCGGCGGCCTCAAGGGTTTCCGCCTCTTCCTCGCTTGCCTGGCGCTGGGCGTCGGCGCCATCGCCGCCGTCGGCTCGGTGACCGCCTCGCTGATGGCGGGGCTTGCCGCCGATGCGCGCGCGATCCTCGGCGGCGATGTCGAGGTGGCGCTGGTCCAACGCGATGCGACGGACGAAGAGCGCGGCTTCCTCGCGCGCTTCGGAAAGCTCTCTCACGTCGCCGAGCTGCGCGCGATGGCGGTGAAGCAGGGCAGCGAGGACCGCACGCTCGTCGAGCTCAAGGCGGTCGATGCGGCCTATCCGCTGGTCGGCACGATCGGCTTCGAGCCGGAGCAGCCGCTCGCTCGTGCGATCGCAGGGCGCGGCGCGGCGGTCGAGCCGGCGCTCGCCTCCAGGCTCGGCCTGGCAGTCGGCGATGTGCTTTCAGTCGGCGACGTCAAGCTCGAGATCCGTGCGATCCTCGCGCGCGAGCCCGACAAGGCGACCGGAGCCTTCACCTTCGGGCCGCGCGTGCTCGTCTCCTTCGACACGTTGCGGGCGACCGGGCTGCTTCTGCCCGGAAGCCTGGTCCGCCACCAGTATCGCCTGATGATGGCGCCGGGTCACACGATCCCGGATCTGCGTGCTGCAGCGAGCGCCGAGCAGCCGCAGGCGGGCTGGCGCATCCGCGCCTTCGACGAGGCGGCGCCTGGCCTGCGTCGCTTCCTCGAACGCATCGGCCAGTACCTGACGCTGGTAGGCCTGACCGCGCTGCTCGTCGGCGGCGTCGGCGTCGGCAACGCGGTCAGGAGCTATCTCGACGGCAAGCTCACGGCGATCGCCACATTGAAGGCGCTCGGTGCGCCGGCGCGGCTCGCCTTCGCAACATACCTGATCCTCGTCCTGGTGATGGCCGCCGGCGGCATTCTCGCCGGCCTCGTGCTCGGCGCGGTGACGCCAATGATCTTCGGTCGCGCGCTCGCCGTGGTCCTGCCGATCCAGGCCAAGGTCGGGCTCTATTGGCCGCCGCTTGCCGTCGCCGCGGCCTGCGGCCTCTTCACCACGCTCGCCTTCGCCTTCGTGCCGCTGGCGCGTGCCTCGCAGGTGGCGCCGGGCGATCTTTTTCGTGCGCAGATCTCGCCGCCTCGTCGCTTTCCCGGCTGGCTGCCGGTCGCTGGCACCGGCGCCGCCTTCCTTGCGCTCAGCCTGCTGATGGTGGCGACAGCGCAGGATCGCTGGCTCGCGCTGTGGTTTCTGCTGGGCGCGATCGGCTCGGTCTTCCTCTTCCACGGCACTGCGACTGCGATCGCCGCGCTGGCGCGACGTGCCGGGCGTCCGAGCCGTCCTTTGCTGCGGCTGGCGCTGGCGAACCTGACGCGGCCGGGCTCGCCGATGGGCGCGTTGGCGCTCTCGCTCGGCCTCGGGCTTACGGTGCTGGTGGCGGTCGCATTGATCGAGCGAAATCTCGATCGTCAGGTGAACGAGCGCCTGCCCGAGCGCGCGCCGACCTTCTTCTTCATCGACATCCAGCCCGATCAGGCCGAGGCCTTCGACCGCCTCATCGCCTCGACGCCGGGCGCCAGCGATCTCTCGCGCACGCCGATGATCCGGGGCCGTGTCGCCAGCGTGAACGGCGTGCCGGCGGATCAGGTGAAGGTGGCGCCGGGCGCCGCCTGGGCGTTGCAAGGCGATCGCGGCTTCTCCTATGCGCGGCATGTCCCGGCGAATGCGCGAATCGTCGAAGGCAAGTGGTGGCCGGCTGACTACTCGGGACCGCCGCTGGTGTCGATGGACGTCAACATCGCGCGCGGGCTCGGCATCGGCATCGGCGACCGGGTCGGCCTCAACGTGCTCGGCCGCGTGATCGAAGCCGAGATCGCCTCGTTGCGCGAGATCGACTGGGGCACGCTCTCGATGAACTTCACCTTCATCTTCGCGCCCGGCGCGCTCGACCGTGCCCCGCAGACTCATCTCGCAACCGTGCACCTCGCGTTGCCGCAGGAGGAGGGGAAGCTGCTTGCCGCGATGGGCAAGGCCTTTCCCAACGTCTCGGCAGTGCGCGTGAAGGATGCGATCGACGCCGCCAACCGCATCCTCGAAGGCATCGCCTTTGCCGTTCGCGTCACCGCCGCGGTGACGCTCGCGGCCGGCACGCTGGTGCTCGCCGGCGCGGTTGCCGCCGGCCATCGCCGTCGAGTCAAGGACGCCGTCGTGCTCAAGGTGCTCGGCGCCCGGCGCGTCGAGGTGCTCGGCGCTTATCTGCTCGAATTCGGCCTGCTCGGCCTCGTGATTGCCGCGATCGCTGCGGTCGCCGGCACGGTCGCCGGCTGGGCGATCCTGGTCTTCGCCATGCGCAGCGACTTCGCTTTCTCGGCGATTGCGGTCGCCGGCTCGGCCTCTCTTTCGGTCGTGCTCACCGTGCTGCTCGGCCTGATCGGCACCTGGCATGCGCTCGGCCAAAAAGCTGCCCCAATGCTGCGCGAGGCTTAGGTGGAAAGGACATGTGCCATGCTTCGTGTGCTCGTCATCGCCGCTCTGCTCGCAACAGGTCCCGCCCTTGCGCAGCAGCAGGTCGAAACCGTACCGCGACCCTCCCCCGAGGCCCCGAGCGCACCCGACATGATCCGCGAAGGCGCTCGCCGGATCCTCGACGGCATTCGCCGGCTGGTCGAGCAGATGCCGATGTTCGAGCCGCCCCGGATCACGCCCGAAGGCGACATCATCCTGAAGCGGATCAAGCCCCTTTACCCTGAGGCCGAGGACGCCCGCTCCGAGCCGTCCCGCGAGGGGCTCGAACTCTAGATAACCTCAGGATTTTGTGGTCCTGACACGGCGCTTCAGCTATATACTGTAAGTGGCGGGCATTGCTCGCCAATGCCGTTTGGGCCTTCTGAACCCTGAGATCGATGACCAACCGCCGCCTCGATCCGCTCAAGGACTACGCCTTCCGCCAGCTTCGCGAGCTGCTGAGCCCGATCCAGCCGAAGAGCAACCGGGCGCCGATCCTGCTTTCAGTCGGTGAGCCGCAGAACCAGCCTCCCGCCTTCCTCGCCGAGGAGATGGCGAAGAACGCCGACAAGTGGAACCGCTATACCGACCACACGGGCACGTCCGAGTTCCGGAAGGCGGTCGCCGGCTGGCTGACGCGCCGCTACAGGCTGCCAGCCGCGATGGTGAATCCGGACAAGCACATCCTGCCGGTGCCGGGTTCGCGCGAGGGCCTGTTCATGGCGGCGCTGTTCGCAGTGCCCGAGGCGAAGGCCGGCAAGACGCCGGCGTGCCTGATCCCGAACCCCTCCTATCACGTCTACACCGGCGCGGCGCTGATCGCCGGCGCCGACCTCGTCTATCTGCCGGCGCGGAAGGAGACCGGATTCCTTCCGGATCTCGATGCGATCCCGAAGGCCGATCTCGAACGTGCCGCGCTCTTCTATCTCTGCACGCCGGTCAATCCGCAGGGCGCGGTCGCGAGCCTCGACTACCTGAAGCGCGCGGTCGAGCTCGCGCGCCGGCACGACTTCCTGCTCGTCGTCGATGAATGCTACGCCGAGATTTACGACAAGACGCCGCCGCCCGGTGCGCTCGAAGCCTGCGCTGCCTTGGGCGGCAGCCTCGACAACGTCGTGATCGCGCACTCGCTCTCCAAGCGGTCGAGCGCGCCGGGGCTGCGTTCGGGCTTCGTCTGCAGCTCGGCTGAGTCGATCCAGGCCTTCATCAACGTGCTCAACTACGGCGCAGCCGGCATGAGCCAGCCGGTGCTGGCGGCGGCGACGCGGCTGTGGTCCGACGAGGCCCATGTCGATGCCAACCGCGAGATCTATCGCCGCAACTTCGACATCGCCGAAAAGGTGCTCGACGGCCGCTTCGGCTACTACCGGCCCGATGGCGGCTTTTATCTCTGGCTCGATGTCGGCGACGGCGCCGAGGCGGCGAAGAAGCTCTGGGGCGAGGCCGGAATCCGGGTGCTGCCGGGCGGTTTCATGTCCTGGCCCGACCACACCGGCAAGAATCACGGGCAGCCCTATATCCGTGTCGCCATGGTCTACGACCAGCCGATGATGGAGACGGCGCTCAAGCTCATGACGCAGGTGTTGTGATGGTCGCCGAGGCAGGCTTCCTTCCCGAAGGTGCCGAAGTCTTCCTTCGCCGGCGGACTCAGGAGATCGTTGGCACCGTACTGTTAATTGTCGGCCTGTTCCTCGCGGCCTGCATTCTTTTCTACGTGCCGGGCGACCGCTCCTTCAGCGTTGCCGTCGACCGGCCGATCGCCCATCCGCTGGGCGCGGTCGGCGCCAACACTGCCGACGTGCTGGTGCAGGGTCTTGGCGCCGCGAGCCTTGGCCTGGCTCTCGTCGTCACGGTCTGGGGCTTCCGCTTCTTCCTGCACCGGCCGGTCAGCCGTCTGTGGCTGCGCCTGACGGCGCTGCCGGCGGCAATCCTCTCCGTCTCCGTCGCGCTGACGCTCCTGCCGGCGGCTATGTTGTGGCCTGAGCTGACCGAGCTTGGTCTTGGCGGCATCGTCGGCCAGCTGTTGGTCGGGCGGTTGACCGCCTGGGTTCCGCCCTGGGGCGGGCTCGCCGCGACCAGCCTGATCTCGGCCAGCGCCGCTGCGCTCTCAATGCCGCTGGCGGCCGTCGCCCTCGGGCTTTCCGTCGGCGATTGGGTGTCCCTGGGGCGGGCCGGCGGAAAGGGCCTCGCCGCCGGCGGACGCGCGGCCTGGCGCCTCGGCGTATGGGGAGGCCGCGCCGGCAGCCGCGCCGCCGCCGCGGGCTATCGTAGAGCGAGCACGTTCACGAAGTCGCCGAAGCGGGTCGAGCCAAGGCTCGCGATCCGGCCGCTCGCCGATCGCGACAAGGCCGACGATCCGCCGCTCGTGCTCGATCGTGCCGCCGAAGTCGAGGCGAAGCCGCTCCGCGCCGAGCCGTTGGTCGCCGCCAAGCCCGCGGCGCCGAAGAAGTCAGAAGCGCGCCGCCAGTCGCGCCTCGCGCTCGACGAGGCCGGCGGCGACTATCGCCTGCCGCCGCTCGATCTCTTGTCGCCGGCGGAGGGCGGCCCGGTTGCCAAGCTCGATGAAAGCGCGCTTTCCGAAAATGCGCGCCTGCTCGAATCCGTGCTGCAGGAATTCGGCGTCAAAGGCCAGATCGTGAAGGTGAGGCCGGGGCCCGTCGTCACCCTCTACGAGCTCGAGCCGGCGCCGGGCATCAAATCCTCGCGCGTGATCGGGCTTGCCGACGACATCGCGCGTTCAATGAGCGCGCTCTCGGTGCGGGTTGCGGTCATCCCGGGGCGGAACGTCATCGGCATCGAGCTGCCGAACGCCAGCCGCGAGACCGTGTTCCTGCGCGAGCTGCTCGGCGCCGAAGCCTATGACCGCTCCGGCGGGCGTCTGCCGCTGATCCTCGGCAAGGACATCGGCGGCGCCCCGGTGGTCGTCGACCTCGCGCGCATGCCGCATCTGCTCGTCGCGGGCACCACCGGCTCGGGCAAGTCGGTCGCGATCAATACCATGATCCTGTCGCTGCTGTTCCGGCTCTCGCCGGAGAATTGCCGCTTCATCATGGTCGACCCGAAGATGCTTGAGCTCTCGGTCTATGACGGCATCCCGCATCTGCTGGCGCCGGTCGTGACCGATCCGAAGAAGGCGGTGGTCGCGCTCAAATGGGCGGTGCGCGAGATGGAGAACCGCTATCGCTCGATGTCGAAGCTCGGCGTCCGCAACATCGACGGCTACAACGCGCGGGTCGAGGAAGCGAAGGCCAAGGGCGAGATGATCACGCGGCGCGTGCAGACCGGCTTCGATGCCGATACCGGCAAGCCGGTGTTCGAGGACGAGACCCTCGACCTCTCGCCGCTGCCCTATGTCGTGGTCGTCGTCGACGAGATGGCCGACCTCATGCTGGTCGCCGGCAAGGATATCGAATGGGCGATCCAGCGCCTGGCGCAGATGGCGCGCGCGGCCGGCATCCATCTGATCATGGCGACGCAGCGTCCCTCGGTCGACGTCATCACCGGCACGATCAAGGCGAACTTCCCGACCCGCATCAGCTTCCAGGTCACCTCCAAGATCGACAGCCGCACGATCCTCGGCGAGCAGGGGGCGGAGCAGCTGCTGGGCCAGGGCGACATGCTCTACATGGCCGGCGGCGGGCGCATCACGCGCGTGCATGGGCCCTTCGTCTCCGACGGCGAGGTCGAGGACGTGGTCCGCTTCCTCAAGGCCCAGGGCCAGCCGGAATATGTCGAGGCGGTGACCGAGGACCCGGAGGAGGAGGCCGCCTTCGGCGCCATGACGGGCGAGGACGGCGAGGGCTCGGGCGATGCGCTCTACGACCAGGCGGTGGCGCTGGTGATCCGCGAGCGCAAATGCTCGACCAGCTTCATCCAACGCCATCTGCAGCTGGGATACAACCGCGCCGCACGCCTGGTCGAGCGCATGGAGCAGGAAGGATTGGTCTCGGCCGCCAACCACGTCGGCAAGCGCGAGGTTCTCACGCGACCCGACGCGGGCGACGTCTAGAGCATTTTCCGATCTGTCTGAATCGTCAGGGATTCCCAATCCTGTCGCGATGTGATTCAAGATGCGTGCTGGAGGAGGAGGCCAGCGGGCATGGGAGTTCCCCTATCAGAGGATCTTCGTGTTCGTGTGGTGCGGGCGGTCGAGGACGGATTGTCTCGGCGCCAGGCTGCTGAGCGGTTCGGGGTCGGTGTGTCGAGCGCGATCCGGTGGGTGGATGAGTGGCGTCGCAGCGGCCGCACGGCGGCCTTGGCTCAGGGCGGCGACCGGCGGTCTGATCGGATCGAGGCGGAGGCGGCCTTTCTGCT
>Ga0194132_10003991_pt1 | contig 25604 bp, 25 predicted proteins | sample TA2KigOf80mmetaG_FD_148612 | JGI IMG/M metagenome (GOLD analysis project Ga0194132, IMG submission 148612) | Freshwater microbial communities from Lake Tanganyika, Tanzania - TA2015054 Kigoma Offshore 80m | ecosystem: Environmental > Aquatic > Freshwater > Lake | place: Tanzania: Lake... | reverse complement strand
CGCAGACGACGCTGACCGAGTGCCGCCGGGCAGCTAGGCCATGTTCTCGATCTTCACGGGTTCTATGGAGTCTGCGGGCTCGAACCCGAGGATGCGGCCGTAGAAGTAGAGTTCCGCGTCCAGCGAACGCTTGATGTTCTCCGCCTTCCGGAAGCCGTGCTGCTCGCCCTCGAACGTGATGTAGGCAACCGGCACGCTCTTCTTCCGCAGTGCGTCGACCATCATCTCCGCCTGGTTCGGGGGTACGACCTTGTCCTCGAGCCCCTGGAAGAAGATCACCGGTCGCGAAAGCTGTGCCACGTGGTGGATCGGTGACCGCTCGTCGTAGGTGTCCTTTCGAGCGGGATAAGGACCGATCAGGCCGTCCAGGTAGCGTGACTCAAACTTGTGGGTTTCCGTGGCCAGAGCCTCCAGATCGCTGACCCCGTAGTGGCTGGCGCCCGCAGCAAATACCTTCTTGAACGTCAGCGAGGCAAGGGTCGTGTAGCCGCCCGCGCTCCCACCGGTTATCACCATGCGGTCGCCGTCCACCCGCCCTGTCTTCGCAAGGTGGGCCGCGCCGTTAGAGCAGTCCTCGACGTCCGCAATGCCCCACTGCAAGTCGAGCGCGTGCCGGTACTCGCGGCCGTACCCCGCGCTGCCACGGTAGTTGACGTCCAACACGGCGAAGCCGCGGCTCGTCCAGAACTGCTTTCTCAGGTTTAGTGACGGACTGGTCGCGCCGGTTGGCCCGCCGTGACTCATCACGATTAGCGGCGGCAGTTCTCCAGGAGGCGCGGTGTAACCGGGGTTCCTCGGTTCGTAGTAGAAGGCGTGGGCGGTGGCCCGCCCTGCCGTTGGGAACTCGATCGGCGTGGGTATTGAGAAGAACGCCTTGTCGAGATCAACGACTCCCGATCGCGCATGGACGGTCGCCGCGCCGGTGTCGACTTCGATGGCAACGACCGACGCCAGCTCGGTTTCAGATGCGGCAGTAACGACCACCGTGCGACCGCTCGTACGGACGCCGCCGATTTCCGAGAAGGCAGTCTTGACCGGCTTAAGCTTGCCGTTGGTATCAACGAGCCCCAGTCGCGTCCCACCTCGCTCCTGGTAAGCGGCCGCGATTCGGCCGTCCTCCATGAAGGCGTATGTTCGAAGCCCGAACACCCAGTAAGGAACTCCGAATTCGGCCGGCCGCGCGGCGAGCGGTACAGCTTTCGATCCGTCAAGTCGATACAGGTTCCACCAGCCGCTGCGATCGGAAACGAAATGCAGCTGTCCAGCCGGCGACCACTCGGGCTGGAATATCGACTCCTTGATCCCGCCGGCGACCTTCCGCTCGCCCTTCAGACGACCGGACCCATCAAAACTCCCGACCCACAGCTCACAGCCATCCCACGGCATGTTGGGGTGGTTCCAGGTCAACCACGCGAGTTGCGCCCCGTCCGGGCTCATGCGCGGGCAGGCGTAAAAGTCGTTCCCAGATACGAGTACCGATGGTGGCCCTCCGCTGGCCGGGACGGAGCCAATCGAGTTGACCGCCTCACCGCCCGCGCTGTGGTCCTCAGTCACCCAGATCGTGCGCTTTCGGGCCCGATCGAAGATGCCGTCCGCGTACCTGATCGGAAGATCGGGAGTGATCGCCAACGGCTGAGCGCCCGGCGTGACTCGGTAGATGCGTTGATCTGCGAAGTTGCAGAACTGGACCTCGCCGCCGTCCACCGCGAACGCGCCACCGCCGTACTCGTGGACGCGGGTTCGCACGTTGAACGGCTGTGGCGTCAGGTCCTCGCGCCGCCCCGCGCTGCTGAGGCGGACGAGTACGTTTCGGCCACCCTCAGACGGTCGAGCTTCAAGCCAGTAGATGTCCTTGCCATCAACGGCCGGACTCGAAAGCCCGACGGTGCGTGACACGATCAGGTCCGAGGTGATTGGTGACTTCCAGGATCCGTGCGGTGCAACTGTCATCGGCCGCGCCCCCCCGTTCGATTGCCGTTTTTCGTTACCGGCCATTGAACCTGGGCGGTCGCTTTTCCATGAACGCCCTTCGCCCTTCCACGTAGTCTTCGCTCGCGAAGCACCGGGCCACCATCGCATCGATTGCTGGCAGGTTCCGCTCTTCGGGATCCTTCACGCCTTCATTGATGGCCGCCTTCGCCGCCTTGACCGTCAATGGAGCGTTGCCGGCGATCAGTTCCGCGAGTGCGCGGACCGTCGGTTCGAGCTCCGCCGCAGGCACCACACGGTTCACGAGTCCCATTACCCTGGCTTCCTGGGCGTCGAAACGACGCGCGGTGAAGAAGATCTCCTTGGCAAAGGACGGGCCCACAACGTTCGATAGTTCCTTGATCCCGCGATACGCGTAGCCGAGGCCCAGCTTTGCCGCCGGTATCGCGAACTGGCCGTCATCGGCCGCAATGCGGAGGTCCGCCGTTATCGCGAGGCCGAGTCCGCCGCCGATGCAGTAGCCACGAATCATTGCGATCAACGGCTTTGGCAGCGCCTTCAGGGCGGCGTTGGCTGCGGAGGTCGCCTGTTCGTACTTCTCGATCGCGTCCTTCGCCGAACGCTTGTCCTCGAACTCCGAGATGTCGGCGCCGGAGACAAAAGCACGATCCCCGGCGCCCTTCATGACCACTACGCGCACGTCGTCGTCACTGTTGAATGCCTGCACGATCTCGGGGATGGCCAGCCACATGTCGTACGAGACGGCATTGCGCTTCTGCGGCTGGTTGAAAGTTATCCAACCCACGCCGTTCTCGACGTGAGCGAGCATCCGATCGGTCTTGAGTTCGAGGTTCTTCATCTGTCCCCTACCGCTATTAGACGATTCCGGCTTCGCGTAGTGCAGAGATCCTGGCCGGGTCGTAGCCGAGTTGGCCAAGGATCTCATCGGTGTGTTCGCCCAGGCGAGGCGTGGCGCTGCGAATCGACGACGGCGTCCTGCTCAGCTTGATCGCCTGGTTGACGAGGTTGAAGTTGCCGAGTTCCGGGTGATGGACCTCCGCCGCCATGTTCAGGTGCCGCACCTGCGGGTCGGCAAACACCTGGTCCATCGAGTTGATCGGACCGCACGGGCAGCCGGCCTCGTTCAGCAACTCGATCCAGTGGGCGCTCTCTCGGGTCGACGTCACCTTCGCAATCGCTGCGTTCAACGCCTTCCTGTTCTCTGATCGGAGCGAGCCCGAGGAGAACCGCGCGTCATCGATCAGTCCCGGCGCCCCGAGCGCGTGGCAGAAACGCTCGTAGATCTCCTGGCCCGCAACGGCGATGTTGATATGCCCGTCCCTGGTCGGGAAGACGCCGGTCGGAATGCTCGTCGGGTGGTCGTTCCCGGCGCTGACCGGCACCTCGCCGTCCTTCAGATATCGCGCGGCCTGGAAATCCAGCATCTGGATCTGGGCCTCAAGAAGCGAGGTCTTCACCCACTGGCCTTTGCCGGACGTCTCCCGTTCGAGGAGCGCGAGCAGGATGCCCTGGGCGCAAAACATGCCAGCGCACAGATCGGCGATCGGGATACCGACGCGCATCGGTCCGCCGCCGGGCTCGCCGGTGATCGACATCAACCCGCCCATGCCCTGCGCGATCTGGTCGAGGCCCGGGCGGCTCGCGTATGGGCCATCCTGTCCAAATCCGGAGATGCTGCCCAGGACGATGCGCTGATTGATGGCTGACAGGGTCTCGTAGTCGGCCCCGAGCCGTTGCTTCACGTCGGGGCGGTAATTCTCAACGACGACGTCAGCAGCCCTGACGAGACTGTGGAAGATCGCCCGGCCTTCATCGGCCTTCAGGTTCAGCGTCATCGAGCGCTTGTTCCGGTGAAGGTTCTGGAAGTCAAAACCATCGCGATTGCCCCCCAGGCCTTCGTTTCCGGCATCCGGCATCTCGATCTTGATCACGTCCGCGCCCCAGTCGGCCAGTTGCCGCACGCAAGTCGGTCCTGCCCTGACTCTGGTCAGGTCCAGAACAGTGAATCTGGAAAGCGGCATCCCCTGCGTCTTCAATTGCGTTCTCCTCAAGGGCGTCGGATCGGGCCATCACAATCTACAACGGCAATCCGCCCCTGAACGTCAGATCGTCCGCACACCGTCCCTCGTTCTGGTGTGGATTAGACTGTGCGGCGCGGCCGCGCTGGGCGACCGCCTGAGGTCATCGAAGTGCAGCACGTCTTTTCAGGGAACCCGTTCGATCGCGGCGAGGTGGAGCGCCGAGATCCCAAGTGGATCGAGAGCACCGCTCGCCAACCAGGGACACGCGTCCTTCCACTATGGAAGTTGAACGTTCTGATCAACCGCAACTCCTCCGCATCTCTCGGCTGGTTAGGCCCGGAGATCCTCGAGGCGCGCTCGCCCCACGCCCCTGCGCCAATCTTGCTGGGCCTGATGAATGGCGTCGCCCACTACGCGGTCGACGTCTCGGACGTCGAGGATCCTGGCAAGCTCGGCTTACCCGAACGCCATCGTTTCGAAGAAGCCCGGGCCGCGGCTGCCGACGTGTCTGCCAGCGAGACCGGGATCATTGCCCAGGCGAAGGCCCAGCTTGACTGGCACATTCGCCATCGCTACTGCAGTGTGTGCGGACACGAGTCGGTACCGGAGCGCGGTGGGCTGCAGCGGCATTGCCTCAATTGCAACGCGCTCCACTTCCCGCGCACCGACCCGGTGGTGATCATGCTCGTGTATATCGGGGATCGCTGCCTTCTCGGTCAGACGAGAGCAAGGGCGTCGGCCGGCTTCTACTCTTGCCTGGCGGGATTCATGGATCAGGGAGAGTCGATCGAAGAAGCCGTTCGAAGGGAAGTCCGAGAGGAGGGGGGCGTCGAGCTCAAGAGCGTGCGCTACCACTCATCACAGCCATGGCCATTCCCTTCTTCGCTGATGATCGGATGTCACGCCGAGGCGGCCTCTGACCACCTCAGGTTCGATGCCGAGGAGATGACTGACGTCAAATGGGTCAGCCGTTCGGAGGCCCTGAGCGCCCTCGAAGGCAAGCACCAGACCCTCAAGGTGCCAGGCCCGATCGCGATCGCTCACCATCTCATCAAGGCGTGGGCCACGGGCCAGGTCGCCTGACCCGATCCTGGAGCGCGGCCAGGTTTCGTCGCGCAGCTGGCCCTCAGCGACTCCTTTCGACGCATGATTGACACTTGCATGCCATGAAGGTACTTTTTCGCGATCGAGGTTACCGATTGCTGCACGGAGGCCGGGCATGCCGAGCTACCTTTCGCTCGTCAACTGGACCGAACAGGGCATCAAGAACGTAAAAGACAGCCCGCGGCGTCTCGACCAGGTGAAGCACGTCATCGAACAGGCGGGGGGCCGGCTGATCTTCTTTTACATGACCATGGGACAGTACGACCTCGTAACCCTGATGGAGGTCCCCAACGACGAGGCGGCCGCCAGGGTTGCCATTCAGCTCGGCATGGGCGGCAATGTGCGAACGACCACATTGAAGGCCTTTACCGAGGACGAGTACCGCTCGATCATCGGCAAGTTATAGGCCTTAGCCCTCAACCATGGCGGCTTGTTCGCGCCACCATGGCCTGCGCCGCGCTATTCCGAGAGCAGCCGCTCACTACGATTGAGCCTGGCGCTACCGCCCGGACGCGGGCAGCCAGGGAGTCGCCATGAGCGACCAGCATTAATCCGAGCTCAACCGCAGATCCCATGGCCTTGAAGAGCAACGGCCGACCATCAACGACCTCAAGGTGAGCGTCAGCAAACTCGAACGCGCTCCCTGCCAGGTCGAGCAACTCGAGACTCAGCTGGCCCGGGTGAAGGGCCTCGAGACCGAGCACCAGGCAGTCTCGCTACCTCATTCCCGAGGCTTTGGCGGGACTGCCCGGGGTAGCCTCGGCGACCTCCACGGCTTCTCCGGCAGGCAGGCCAGGGGCGTTGACCACCTCTGACGGGATCTTCGGATTCTGCGCAGCGATACCCAGAAATTCGCGCAGGACTCGCCCGTCCTTGATCAGCGCCGGCGCGCCCCGGCGGGCGGTGTTGACGGGAAGGGGCGGTCGCGGGACTGGTAGGTGTGCGCCGCTCCCGGCCGGTGGCTGAGCCTGCTGCGCCCTGAGCATGTCGAAGGGTCGAAGCCCGTCCTTCACATGGCGGTGACGGGCACGCCTGGGAACAGCCGGGCACCCTTCGTCAAGCTCAGGGAGCGGATTAAGTCCCTGGCTACCGTGCTGGCGGCGTGCGCGGCCCAGGAGTCAGCGCTTGCGAACGCTCCGCTTCGGGGCCGGCTTCGGAGCATCCGACCAGACATTTGACTTCTTCTGCCCTGGGTCGATGAATCCCGGCCAGTTCCACTCGTAGGCCTGGTCACTCACCTCGATCGTCGCGTCCGAGCGCTCCAGCACCGACTTCTTGAGGCGCGTCCCCAGTCCGGGGCCCTCGGGTGGCATCAGGAAACCGTCCCGGATGACCACGTTCGGTTCGATGAACTTGTCGTACCAGCCCCGGTAATAGGCCCGGTTCGTCTCCTGCACCATCAGGTTCGGCACCGCCATGCTGATGTGGGCGCAGGCGAACACATTGACCGGCCCCGTCCAATCGTGCGGCGCGACCGGCGTCTGATAGGTCTCCGCTAGCGTCGCGATCTTCTTCGTTTCGGTGATCCCGCCCGTCCAGATCAGGTCGGGCATGACGATCTGGGCGGCACCCCTCTCGATGAACTCTCGGAAGTGGTACTTCGAGATCAGCCTCTCGGCCGCGCAGATTGGCGTCCGCGTCTCCTGTGCCAGGCGAAGATGCGTCTCGACGTTCACCGGCCTGATCATCTCCTCCTGCCAGGCGAGGTCGTACTCCTCCATCGCCCGCACGATGTTGATGGCCGCCGGTAGCGACCACTGCCCCGCCCCGTCGTGGGCGATCTCGATGTCGTCGCCTACCGCCTTCCGGATCATCGCCAGCGGCTTGAGAGCTTCCTTGATCTCCTTGTAGGTGATCGAGTTGCCGCCGTTCGAGCGCGCGGCAGGCAGCATGTAGTAGGCCTTGAACATCCGGATGCCTTCGTCGATGTAGCTCCTGGCCAGGCCGACCGGGTCCCGCATCTCCCACTCGTTGTCCTGGTATTTGCCGTAGCTTCCGATGGTGTTGTAGATCGGGATCTTCTGCCGGCACGCCCCCCCCAGCAAGTTGTAGATCGGCTGCCCCATGGCCTGCCCCGCGATGTCCCACAGCGCCGTATCGACCGCCGACAGCGCCCGGAACTCGGCGCCGGCATAACCAAAGCCCTCGGCGATGCCGTACATGAGGTCCCAGAGCGCCTCGCGATCCAGCGGATTCCGGCCGATCAGGTGCGGTGAGTAGACATCGTGAATGACGCTGCCGACCGCCCGTGGCAGGTACCACGTCTCCCCCAGCCCTATCTGGCCCTCGTCGGTATGAACCCGAACCCAGAGAACGTGGAAGAACTCCTCGATGCGGACCGTCTCGATCTTCGTGATCTTCATGTCGTGGCCACTCCGTCCTTCGGGAACCACAGGGTCATGGCAGTCTTGCTCAGGACCCCCTCCTGTTCAGCCTTTGAGAGACCGAGCGCGTCGGTGAAGAGCGACAGGTTCTCCACGTAGCTGGTGCCTTTCGACCACAACGCGTTCGGGAAATTCGATCCCCAGACGCACCGGCCAGGTCCGAACCAGTCGATCACCTTCCTTAACGGAGCGTGCATGTCCGTGTGCGGGTACACGCGCGCCGAACCGTGGGTGCCGCTGGTCAACTTCGCAAACAGGTTCTTTTGGCTGGAAAGTCGCTTGAGCGCCAGCAGCGTCTCCGGTTGCTTTCGGTAGTGGTTGAGCATAAAGCAGTGATCGATCACGATCCTCAGATCTGGCAACTCCTTCGCGATTCGCTCGATCTCCGGAACCCGGTCCAGGTCGTCGAGCACCATGCAGTTCACCACGACTCCAAGATCCCTTGCCCTTGTCCATAATCTGAGCACCGTTGGCGTCCAGATCCGCCCGGTCCGGTCCGACGTGCCGCGCAGCCCCCTGACGCCGTAGTTGTGAACGGCATCCTCCAGCACCGCAAGGTGCCCTGGATCATCGGGACTCAGTGTGACGACACCGGTGGCCCACTTGGAATACTTCTTCGACATCGCCATGACGTAGCGGTTGTCCCAGCCGTAGAAGGTGCTCGTTTGGATAAAGACAGCACGCGCCACGCCCGACTCATCCATCTTCCGCTTGAGGTCTTCGGCGGCGGCCGGTTCACCCGGCTCCCAGGGATCTGGGATCGGGGGGTAACGGCGTCGATCGGTCGAATAGATATGGGGATGCGCGTCGACGATTCGCATGAGGGTGTTCCTGCTTGCTGGTGCGGCTCGGAAGTCTAATGCACCACCGGCAGGCAGGGCGCCAGGAACCGCTTGGGAACCGGCATGGGAACGCTTAACGTGGGGCCGTGATCAGTAACTCTTTCATCCATTTCAAGGGCATCGGTCCAGTTGGCGAGTCCCGCCTGTGGTCCCGTGGCTTCATCTCGTGGGACGACGTGTGTGAACGCGGCGCCACCGACCGCCTGGCCGGTCGTGCGATCACCCAGGCTTTCGAGTCGAGGCTGGAGCTCGCCCGCAGGAACGCAGGCTTCTTCCACGTCCGGCTCCCCGCCCGCGAGCGCTGGCGAATGTACGAGGACTTCCTGGGTGAGGTCGCGTTCCTCGACATCGAAACCAGCGGGGGATACGGGGAACCGGAGCTGATCACACTGATAGGCGTGCTTGACCGACGCGGTTACCGGTCATTCATACGGGGCGATAACCTCGACCAGTTCCCTGAGGCAGCGCGGGACTGGAAGCTACTCGTTACGTTCAACGGTGCGGCATTCGACGTCCCAATCATCGAAGGCTGCTTCGGCCAGCGGATCTTCGAGGGCGCCGGACATCTCGACCTCCGCTTCCCGCTTGCGCGCATCGGTTATGCCGGCGGCCTGAAGTCCATCGAACGCCAGCTCGGCGTGGGACGACCAGAGGAGCTCTCCTTGCTTTCCGGCCAGGATGCCCTCCGGTTGTGGAGGCTGCACTGCGAAGGAGAGCCCGAGGCGCTGGCGACGTTAATCAGATACAACCTGGAGGACGTCCGCTCGCTTCCACGGCTGGCTGAAATCGCTGTCGACCGACTCGCCCAGGCCGCGCCGTTGAGGTCCACTTCGCCGCGCCGCTTTGTCGATAACAGCCAGGGCGACCTCCCATTTGATCGCGGACTGGTCGGATTCCTCACCCGCGGGCGAGCGCTTTCGGAGATCTCGCTCGGCCGCATATAGCCCCCTTTGCTAAACTCGGGTCTGCTTCCTGTGAACCTGAAATCCCCCCGGGACACATGCGTTGGGTGACCTGGAATTCGCCGAGCGGCCGCAACTGAATCGAACGATCCTGATCGCCGCCTTTTCCGGTTGGTCAGACGCGTCCGAATCGGCCACCCGCGCCGTAGAGTACCTGGCCCGTGAATACGGAGCCCGCAAGTTCGCATGGATCGACTCCGAGGACTTCTTCGACTTCACATCCCTCAGGCCGACCGTTGCGATGCGGGGCGGGCGCGGGCGCGTCATCAACTGGCCTACGAACGAGTTCCTGTACGCTTCCGCCCAGGAATCGGGACGCGACCTCCTCTTCCTGTCTGGCGTAGAACCGCACCTGCACTGGCGCAAGTTCGCATCTCTGTTCGTCGAGGTGGCCGAAGCGGCACAGGTTGAACTCGTGATCACGCTGGGCGGCCTCCTTGACGCAGTGCCACACACCCGCCCGGCGCGCGTGATAGCTACCGCCACGTCCGAAACGCTGGGCGAGGGGTTCGAACAGGTCCACTTGCCGGCATCTCGCTACGAAGGCCCGACCGGAATCATCTCGGTGGTGCTCGATCTGATGACCCGGAAAGGCGTCCCGTGCGTCAGCCTGTGGGGCCGGGCGCCGCACTACCTGCAGGTGAAGCCAAATCCCCAGGTGACCCTGGCGCTCCTGCGCCAGTTGCAGACGTTCTTGCCCGTCCCCCTGAACCTCCAGGGGCTCGGCAAGGCTTCGGATGAGTTCCTTTCAGGGCTTGGGCGCGCCCTCGAAGGGCAGCAGCAGATCGTCGAACACATAAAGCAGCTGGAAGAGAAGTACGACCGTGAAACTCCGGGTGAGCTCTCGGTCCCGCAAACGCCTTCCGAAACTCAGGCGCTGATCAGCGACCTCGAACAGTTCTTGCGCCAACGCCACGGCGAAGGCGACGGAGAGTCAAATCGTGGCTAAGTTGACCGACAAGTTGCAGGAGCTAGGCAAGCAGGCGCCAGGGCCGCTGGGGTTCGGACGGCCGCGCGCCGCCCGAAAGGCTCCCTCCATCCTGGTTATCGGCGAGACCGGGCGAGCTGGCCTGAAGGACCGGCTTGCAAACGCCGCCGATGCCTCGCTCGATGCGGTGCTCGTACACCTCGGGGAGCAGGCGCAACTCCAGGAAGACGAAGTTGCGGCGCTTAAGGCGCATCTGTGGGGGGTGGGCGTCAAATCGGTCTCAGACGAGCAACTGACGGCCCTGGCAGACGCCGGATGTGATTTCCTGCTGGTTGAGTCCAGATCGGCGCCTGCTGTCGTGTTCCGGGAGGACGACATGTCCAGGGCGTTCCCGATCCACGCGGGCATCAGCGAAGAAGACGCCCGGCCGCTCGAGGACTTGCCGATCGACTTCTACGTCCTGGACATAGACCCGATCTGGTGGCCTTTGACCGTGGAACACTTGATACACCTCCAGGCGACCGTTTCGATGGTCAGTAAGAACATCCTCCTCAAGGTCAACTCATGCCCCTCGGCAACCGACCTTCCCTTGATTCGCGACCTGCCCGTCGATGGCCTGATCGTTGACCTGGACACTGCCAGCAAGGAACTCCTGAGCGAGATCAGGACTGCGGTCGACGCGCTCGCGCCGCGCAAACCCAGGTCGGACCGGGGAACGGCTGCGCTGCTGCCCCAGACCGGCCACACCAACGCGGATGACGAAACCTACGAAGACGACGACTATGGCGACGACGACGAGTAGCCCGGGATGCTGCTTGGCTCGCTAGACCTGCTGACGCGCGATCCGTCGGCCTGGCTGGCCCTCATGCTGGCCAGCGTCGTTGGCGTGGTGCTCGCGGTGACCGTACATGAGGCCGGCCACGCCTGGTCAGCCCTTCAGCTCGGCGACCGCACCGCGCAGCGCCTCGGCCGCATAAGCCTGAACCCGGCACGTCATTTGGATCCTGCTGGCAGCCTGCTCTTCCTGCTGGTCGGATTCGGCTGGGGCAAGCCGACACCCGTCAATCCGGCCAACATGCGTGGCAACCCCGTCAGTGGCATGGCCGTGACCTCCTTCGCGGGCCCCGCGGCGAACGTCATTACGGCGCTCTTGCTGGGACTCCCGATACGCGCCGGCATCCTTCCATGGAACCCGCCCTTCCAGGGTGTGCCGCTTCTGTCGGGCGGTACGGACGCCATCCTCGGAGACATAGCTGCCTATGCTATTCTCTTCAACATCCTCCTGGCTGCATTCAACCTGATCCCGCTGCCGCCGCTGGACGGCTTTGCGGTCGCCCTTGGCGTATTACCTCGCAGGGCGTCCAGCGTGTTTGCGACTATCGGACGGTACGGACCGGCACCCCTGATAGCGTTGATACTGCTGGACCTGCTGATCCCCGTCCCACTGATAGCAAATATGCTTTCACCGATCATTGACGTGTTAGGCCTGGTAATCGTCGGTCAGTCACCCAGATAGGCGGTCCCACATGCAACGAATCGCGATCATCGGTCTCGGCTTAATCGGTTCCTCGATCGGCCTGGCACTCAAGGCGCGAGCCAAGGACGTCGAGGTGGTCGGCTATGACATCGAGACCAAGGTTCAAAACCAGGCCAAGAAGGACGGCGCGATAGATCGCGCCGAATGGCGGCTGCCAGATGCGGTGAAGGGCGCCGATATCGTTGTTTTTGCCGTGCCGGTGCCCACGATGAAGGAGCTGTTCACCGACGTCGCTCCGCACCTGAAGCCGGAAGCCGTCATCACGGATACCGCGACAACCAAGCGTGAGGTCATGCAGTGGGCCGCCGAGTCGTTCCCGGACACGGTTGGCTTCGTTGGCGGCAACCCGCTGGCGGGTGGTGGAAAGAACGGCGCGGCCAACGCCAGGGCCGATCTTTTCGTCGACGCCGCCTACGCGGTGATGCCTTCCACCAGGGCGCCGGAACGTTCGGTCAAGTCGGTCGTCGCCATGGTCGAAGCCATCGGGGCAAAGCCCTACTTCGTCGACCCCCACGAGCACGACACGGCGATGGCCGCGGTCGGCCACCTCCCGATCCTGCTGTCGAGCGCCCTGATGATGGCCACGGCTGCCAGCCCTTCCTGGCGCGAGATTTCGAAGTTTGCGGCCGACGACTTCAAGGGCATGACGGCGCTCGCCGGAACCGACCCCCAGGTCAGCGCGGGAATCGCGTCCAGCAACGCGGACATGCTCGTCTACTGGCTCGAAGAGATAATCCGTGAGCTTACCGATCTTCAGAAGATGATGGCGCACGAATCTCGAAGCGAAAAAGACGGTCCGCTGATGCAAACCTTCGTCAATTCGTGGGAAGCCCGGAAGCGGTACGAAGCAGGCGTGACGATGCTCGACTTCACCCGGCCGGCATTGCCGTCAGCTGGCGACGGCATGGTCCAGATGTTCCTGGGCGAACGCCTGGGTCGCATCTTCACGGACGCTGGCAAGCGGGCCAACGACCCGACGCAGTACAGGCGCTAGCTCGTGAGCAAGGCCGTTACGGTTTCGCGTCCGCGTCGGCTGAGGGGGACGATCACGCCGCCCGGAGACAAGTCGATCTCCCACCGATCGTCGATCTTCAATGCGGTTGCCAACGGCACCGCGCGGGTAACCAATTACTCGACCGGCCAGGACTGCGCGTCAACCCTGCGCGTCCTGCGCGGCCTAGGGGTAAATATCGACGCCAAACCGTCTCCTGACGGCAACGGAGACACCCTTACCGTGCACGGCGCCGGCATGGACGGGTTCCGTGAACCAGACGATGTCCTTGACGCGGGTAACAGTGGAACCACCACCAGGCTGATGTCCGGGCTGCTGGCCGGGCGTCCGTTCCAGGCGATCCTCACGGGAGACGCCTCTATCCGAAGCCGGCCGATGGGCAGGGTCATCGAGCCGCTGCGGCAAATGGGGGCGGAGATCTCCGCGCGCAAGGGCCGGACACTCGCGCCGATCGTCTTCCACGGGGGCTCGCTCCGTGCGATCGACTACGCCATGCCGGTTGCCAGCGCTCAGGTCAAATCCTGCCTTTTGCTTGCTGGCCTGCGCGCCGAGGGACGGACACAACTCCGCCAGCCCGCCCAGTCCCGCGACCACACGGAGCGCATGCTCTCCGCCATGGGCGCCCGCGTCGGTTCCGACGGATTAACCGCCTGGGTCGAGCCGGGCGAACTCAGGCCGCTGGACATGGAAGTCCCCGGCGATATCAGTTCCGCCGCGTTCTGGCTGGTCGCGGCGGCGATCCACCCGGACGCCGAGATCACCGTCCGCAATGTCGGACTAAACCCCTCGAGAACGGGCGTGCTGACGGTGCTGCGAGAAATGGGCGCAGACTTCGAAATTCGAGGTGAGCGCTCAGTTGCCGGAGAACCGGCAGGCGACCTGATCGCCCGGTCGAGCGAACTACGTGGGGTCGAGATCGCGGGCGATATCGTCCCGATCCTGATCGACGAAATCCCGGTGCTGAGCGTTGCGGCCGCCCTGGCCGACGGAAAAACGGTCATCCGGGACGCTGCCGAACTGCGCGTCAAGGAGACCGACCGGATATCCGCAACCGCCACCTGGCTCAAGGCGGCCGGCATATCCGTTCAGGAGTCGAACGATGGCATGACCATCGTAGGCGGCGCCCGGCTGAAAGGCGCCCACTGCCAGAGCTTCGACGACCACCGGATCGCGATGTCGCTTGCCATCGGTGGCCTGGTCAGCGACGGACCGATGAAGATCGAAGGCGCGGGCGCCGCAGACATCTCCTACCCGACCTTCTGGCGCGATCTCGAACTGATTGGCGGCTCGCTCGGCTAGGAGTTCGGCATGCCCGCCAGCGGAGGCATACCCATTCTCGTCGTCGTTTCCGGACCATCGGGGGTCGGGAAGGACACGCTCATAGATCGACTGCGAGATCTGGACCATGCCCTCGACTGCCACTTCGTAGTAACTGCCACTACCCGGGCGCCTCGCAGCGGCGAGCAAGAAGGGGTCAACCACCACTTCGTCGATCGACGCGAGTTTGAACGGATGATCGAGAACAACGAACTGCTGGAATGGGCCAGCGTGTACGGGAACTACTACGGGGTGCCCAGGTCCCAGGTGCGCGTGGCGTTGAACGCCGGCAAGCACGTCCTGCTGCGGGTCGACGTGCAAGGTGCCGCCCGCCTGAGGCTCGTGGCGCCTGAAGCTGTCTTCGTCTTCGTCATGCCCCCTTCCTTGGAATCGCTGAGAACCCGGTTGAAGCTGCGTGGCAAGGATTCGGCCGAGTCAATCGCAACCAGGCTGGCCGCGGCCGAAGACGAGATCGCCCGGGGCAAGACGTTCGACTATCGGGTCGTCAATCGCGACGGCGGCCTGGACGACGCCGCGCGCGAGCTGGTCGACATCATCCACAGGGAGTCCACCCGAATACCCCCGAGGGCGGTGAGCGTGTAGCGATGACTGTTCAGGTGCAGAAGCTGAGGACCGGCGCCCGGCTCGCAGGCGACGAGACGATCAGGCTCGATGCGCTCGAAATCGCACCTTTGAGCGCCTGGCCGCTCCAGGCTCACCCTGACTCCGACGCCGTCCTGCTTTTCTACGAGGGACGCGGGGAGATCGCCACGGCCGACCGGGTCCACGCGTTCCAGGCGATCCGCCATGCGTTCGTACCGGCCGGAACCGCCTACGAGCTACGTAACACCGGCGAGCGTGCTCTCAAGCTGGCGTTTGGGCTGTGCCCGTTCGGCCCCACCGAGCGGCGGGACCGCCATGATCGCAAGGCAGGGCCTGGGGGCGTCACCCTCCTCGGCATCGAACAGTTCGATCGCTTTCCGGATTCGGGCCTGGTCCGGGGCGGCATGTTCTTCCTCGACCCCGGAAAGGCCGCCTCTTACCACAGCCACGACGGCGCCCCGGAGGTGTTCGTGTTCCTGCTCGGGCACTGCGAAGTAACCGTCGAAGGGGAAAAGGCCAGCGTTGGGCCCGGGGATGTCGTCTACGTCCCCGCCGAACTGAAGCACACTCTGAGAAACACCTCCAGATCTGAGCGGCTGAGCGTCTGGTTGACCGTTACCCCGAATGTGACGCCCAGCCATACCTTCTATGAGGAACTCCCCGACGGAACCTGGAAACGGGTGACGCCTCGCCTGGACGGAAGGCCGGTTCGACCGCCGTCCAGATAGGCCGCAGCCGGCGCGGTCGGGGTCACCTCGCTTCGACCATCGAGCGCAGAGTTGAAACGGAGACGTCCGTGGCATATGACTTCATCGCTTACGAGAAGCACGACCAGATCGCCTTCGTCACCATCAACCGCCCGGAGCACAGCAACGCCTTGCACACGGATGCCAGCAAGGAGATGCGGAGGGCGTTCGAGGACTTTCGAGACGACTCGAAGGTCAGGGTCGCCATCCTGACCGGGGCGGGCCAGCGCGCCTTCTGTGCCGGATACGACTTGAAGGTTGCCGCGGCGCGCGCGGAGCGGACACCGGCGGAGTCGGTACCGCTAGGGGGCATCACGCGCGACTTCGTGTGTTGGAAGCCGATTATTGCCGCCGTCAACGGATTTGCGCTCGGTGGCGGCATGGAACTCGTGCTTGCCTCTGATATCGCGGTCGCTGCCGATAACGCGGAGTTCGGACTGCCAGAACCGCGGGTTGGCTACGTTGCGGTCGCCGGCGGCGTCCATCGCATCGTGCGGCAGGCCCCCATGAAGCACGCCATGGGAATGCTGCTGACCGGCAGGCGCATATCCTCGGCAGAAGCGCTGGGTTACGGCCTCGTGAATGAGGTCGTCCCCCGCTCTGAATTGATGACGGCCGCCCGACGGTGGGCGGCCTTGATCCTGGAATGCGCCCCTCGCTCGGTAACAGCCAGCAAGCAGATGGCGATCGAGGGATTCGCGATGCCGTTCGAGCAGGCCGTTCGGCGGTCGTATTCCGAATATGAACTGGCCAGGCAATCCCCCGACTTCCTCGAGGGACCCAGGGCGTTCGCCGAAAGGCGCAAGCCGGTGTGGCGCGGCTGAGCCGAACGACGATAAAGGGTGGCAGGCCCGTGTAGCTTGGATTCGTTACACGCAAATCCAAACGGTGTTGTGGCCCGCGTCGGCAAGGTGTAATAGAGTGTCCCCGCCCGGCCCCACGCGGGCAAATACATCAACCAGGAGTATCTGATCACTTGACTACGATCAAAGATCGCCTGAAGGCCGGGAAGACAGTAGTAGGCACTGCTGGATCGATCGCGACCGACGTCGCTGTCCTGGCCGACGCCGGGTTCGACTTCCTGATTTTCGACACCCAGCACACCCCGGTGGAGATCAAGCAGCTAAAACCTGGCTTGGACGCAGTCCGTGGCAAGAAAGCCACCCCGATCGTCCGCGTGAGTGACAACCGCCCGGACTTGATCTGCTTCGCGCTAGACCTGGGCGCCCGCGGGATCGTCGTGCCGATGGTCAATACGAAGGCCGAAGCGACGGCCATAGTGCGGGCATGCCGCTACTCACCTCTCGGGGACAGGAGCAATGCCGGCGTCCGCGGCGAGTGGGGCGAACACAGGAACTACCGAGACTATATGGACCATGTGAACAGTGAACTCCTCATCATCCCGATGATCGAAACGAAACGCGCGGTTGAAGCTATCGACGACATCCTCAGCGTCGACGGCATCGACGTGCTGCTCGTCGGCCCTTCCGATCTATCGATCGAGCTTGATGTTCCGCTCGAGTACGAGTCACCCAAATACCAGAGAGGCCTCGACAAGATTGCGAACGCGTGCCGGAAGCGAGGGGTCGTCGCGGGGATGTACTTCATACCGCCGAAGATAGATCCCAACTTCTTCGTGGAGAAGGGCTTCAGGTTCTTCACGCTGCCGTGGGCGCCATGGGCGACCGAGGGGATCCAGAAGGGTCTGGGAGGTATCAACGGCAGGTAGCCTCCTGGCCCGTCAACCCGCGCGCATGCCGAACACTGGCGGATCGCCGAGGTGGTCGCATGCAACGTGTCGATCAACGTAGTCCCCTACGCTGGCGCAACGTTTGTACCGCCCCTGCCCCCTGCATCGACCAGGCCGACCCGTTACGTCAAGCCAGTGAGGTTCGAGGGAGCCCGGCACTCCCAGCTATGCAGGTGGATCGAGCAGGCGGTACGGACTCCTGGCTGGGAGTGGCAGTCCAAGAACAATCCGATCCGTATCGGGAGCGTCCGTAAAACTACGGAAGCCGCCGGTTTACTCCCTTGAAACCTCTACATCGCTGCCAGATGTCATGGTCAGAGCGGGTCTCAATCCGAAGCCGCTGTCGGCGTCGGCCATGTAACCCTTGACCCACCTTACGGAGGGTGCCGTTACAAGCGGGCGCCGCACCGGGTCCTGGTTGGTGGGGGGGGCGGGATTCGAACCCGCACGTCGGTTAAGACACATGCTCCTAAGGCATGCGCGTCTGCCATTTCGCCACCCCCCCCGCGGTCCTGGAGCCGTTGCCCGTATTTCGCCAAACGTTTCAGGGCCAAGCGTCGGGCCGCCTGCAGGGCCCCGGCGACACCTCAGGCGGATCTTCTCACCGGCTCCCGTCCTCCGCGCGACCGCTGCCTTGACGCCGGTTCTCAGTCGTGACCGGCTGAGAAACGGGTCCCGCCTGGCGATCCGGCGTACCTCCGAACAACTGGTTGATCGACTACCTCAGTTTCTCGGTCACCGAATTCCAGCCGAAACCGGCGAGAAAGCCCAGACCAAGATATCCCATCTGGGCCACTTCAGAGTCGGAAGGACCTGCCCCGCTGGCGAAGACAAGAAGGCCACCCTGGAGGAGTGCAAATACGATGCCCCCAGGCGCCATGGCAACAAGCGCGCTCAGCAAGAAACCTCATGCGTCAACCGGGCTGAGGTCCTTCCTTACCGACACATGACGATGTAAAGCCAGAATCGAGCAGGTGGCCCCGCCAGGACCACCCCCGGCGACGCTGAACATGAATCCGCCAGGCGTCTCTGAGGCGACGCACTCGCCGGGCAGCATGAGTAGCGTCGACGGAATCGAGAATTTCCGCTCCACGCATCGCATAGCAGGAACAGGAAGAAGCTGGTCTCAACGATCTGGGAATCTAACGTTCCCGAGCAGGAACGGGAATGGGGTCGCCGAGTTTTCCTGGATGTACGAAAGCGGACCCTCCTGCTGCCCGCTTGTCTACATCTGCCTGCACCCCAGGTGTGAGATCAGCAGCCCAGCTTGTCCGCCAGGTCGTTCATGTCTTCGGCGACCACGTCCATCCAGGGTTCGGCAATCAGGTCGGCTTTCGCGACGTCCCCGTACTCGAGCGGACGCTTGACGAGCGCCGTCTGAAACCCTTCTTTGCGGGCGGCGGCGAGGTCGCCGGTGTGCGCCGCTACCATCATTACCTGGGATGGCTGGAGTCCCAGCCACTCGGCCGCCTTGCGGTAAACGACCGGCATCGGCTTGTAGTTGCCCACCAGCTCGGCCGAGAGGATGCAGTCCCAGGGTAGACCGGAATGCTTCGCCATGTTCGTAAGCAGGGCCACGTCCCCGTTCGACAGGGTGGAAACGATCAGCCGCTTCCTGAGGCGCTGCAGACCGGCTACCGAATCGGGCCATGGGGTCAGCCGGTGCCAGACTCGATTGAGTTCCAGGATCTGCGCATCCGAAAGGTCGGCGAGTCCAAAATCGCCGACCAGTTCCCGGAGCTTTCTGAGATGAAGATCGTCAACGCGCGTCCAGGCCGGCCCCTCTCGATTGGCGCGGGCAATGGCGTCCCGATATCCCTCCATCCGCCAGCGATCGGCGAACTTCGCCCAGTCGACCTTTCTCGCAGACGCGTTCTTGAGTGCCTGGCCGGCGTTGATCACCGAGCCACGCCAGTCGACCACCGTCCCGAACACGTCGAACGTCAGTGCGCGAACCGCTGCCATTTCCTTCTTCATCGTTCTATCCCCCACTGGCAGAGCCGGTCAGGTCGCAACAGGTCCATGGAGCGCGGAGGCCCCGCGCGGAGCGCCTGCAGATACCCGTCGACCTGCTCCTCCTCTACCTGCTTCTCAACGACAGGCCGCGTCTTTATCCGTATCCAGGCCGCGCGCAGCACTGCCCTGCCGGTTGCATCGACAACGCCGTCCTCGCGGTCGATCAATACCAGGCAGCGGCCGTCCTGCTTCAGGTGTGCCCAACGCCGAGTGATCGTGCTCGTGGATACGATGAACATGCCGCCCTTCCAGACGGACCATATTGGGGCAAGAACCGGCTGCCCGCCGGCGCGGACCGACGTGCAGGTCGCGTCCCGAGGTCGCTCCAGGAACCGGTCCACACCGGCCCTGCGGCTGGTTGATGGCATGCGTCCCTCTTCGCCAATTGGCCGAAGCCATTAGACTGATCAGGCAATCATAGGAGCCTTTGCTTTGCCGGTCACCGACGAGACACTGAAAGAGATAGCCCTTTCGCGCGCCGAGTATGAAGCGGTCGTCGACCGATTGGGGCGCGAGCCCGAGCCGCTCGAATTGGGTCTTTTTGGCGCCCTCTGGAGCGAACACTGCGGGTACAAGCACTCAAAGCCGCTGTTGAAGCTCCTGCCATCGAAGAGCGAGCGCCTGCTCGTGGCGCCCGGAGCGGAAAACGCCGGCGCGGTCGACATCGGCGATGGGCTCGCGATCGTCATGAAGATCGAGTCGCACAACCATCCCTCTGCCGTCGAACCAAGACAGGGCGCCGCCACCGGCGTTGGCGGTATCGTCAGAGATATCTTCGCCATGGGTGCACGCCCGATCGCGCTCATGAACTCGCTCCGGTTTGGCCTGCCCGACAAGCCGCGGAACCGATACCTGCTCCACGGCGTGGTCGCCGGGATCTCCACTTACGGCAATTGCCTCGGGATCCCGAACGTGGGCGGCGAAGTCTTCTTCGCCCGCGAGTACGACGGCAATCCGTTGGTCAACGCCATGTGCGTCGGGCTGATCGAAGAGGGCCGGATCGTCCGAGCCGCACCGAAATCCCCGGGCGACATCATCCTGCTGGTCGGAGCCGATACCGGGCGGGACGGGATTCACGGCGCCTCCGGGCTCGCTTCACGCGCCTTCGCTGAACAGGCCGAGATGCGCTCAGCGGTACAGGTCGGGAATCCCTTTCTGGAAAAGGTCCTCATCGAGGCTTGCCTGGAAGCCATCAAGTTGCCCGGCGTGGTCGGATTGCAGGACCTGGGCGCCGCCGGTCTCACCAGCGCGGCCATCGAAGCAGCGGCGCGCGGGAACATGGGCCTGCGCATCGACGTCGCACGCGTCCCCCGGCGCGAAACCGGGATGACACCGTACGAGGTGATGCTCTCCGAGTCACAGGAGCGCATGATCATCATCGTCAAACCTGGCCAGGAGGGCCCGGTCATCGACACGTTCAGCAAGTGGGACCTCGACGCGACGCCCATCGGAGAATTCGTCAACGGCCACGAGGTAACCATCATGGACGGTAGCCGGCAGGTGATCGCGACCCCGGTCGGACCGTTGACCGAACCGCCAATGTATGAGTTCGATGCCCCTGAGCCTGCGGGACTGCGCGCGATCCAGAACGAGGACCTGGCCGCACTTCCCCTGCCGCGGCAGTCTGCCGGCCACATTCTGCTCCGCCTGCTGGGCTCGCCCAACATCGCTTCAAAAGAAGCCGTCTTCCGGCAGTACGACCACCAGGTCCAGACCAACACCGTGGTCCCGCCGGGAGGCGATGCCGCGGTCCTGCGGTTGAAGGGGACACCGAAGGGCATCGCACTGGCCACCGACGGCAACGGCCGGATCACATACTGCGACCCCTATGCGGGGGGCGCCATCGCCGTGGCCGAGGCGTGCCGAAACGTCTCCTGCACGGGCGCCACGCCGATCGCGCTGACCGACGGGCTCAACTACGGCAATCCCGAAAAGCCGTCGATCCAGTACCAGTTGAGGCGGTCGATACTCGGGATACGCGACGCCTGTGAGGCGCTCGACGTCCCCGTAATCAGCGGTAACGTCAGCCTCTACAACGAATCGGCCGACAAGGCCGTGTTCCCGACCCCGATCATCGGGTGCCTTGGGCTGCTGGCGCGAGCGACCACCCATTGCACGGTACCGTTCAAGGCGAAAGACGATGTGATCGTGCTGCTCGGGGCGGGCAAGCTCTCCGGCGATCCCGCCGCGTTGGCCGCCAGCGAATACCTGTCCCTCGTGCACGACCGCGTGGCGGGGTTGCCGAAGATCGACCTCTTTCTCGAATCCCGATTGCAGAAATTGTGCCGGGAGGCCATCGCCGCGGACCTACTTCGCTCGGCACACGACTGCTCGGAAGGCGGACTGGCGGTCGCGATCGCAGAGAGCGCGATCCTGGGAGGTCTCGGCGCCGAACTGACGATTGAGATCCCGGATCGCTGGGACGCTGCGCTCTTTGGCGAGACGCAGTCCAGGATCGTCGTGAGCGTCAGAAAGAAGGACCTGGCCCGCCTCGAGGAGCTGGCAGAGGCAGCCGATGTTCCCGCGCTTCGACTGGGAACCGTATCGGGCAGGCGCGTCAACTTTGGTAGCGTGTGCGACGTCAGCCTGGAGGCCGCGACCAACGCGTGGGGCCACGGATTCGAGAGGTCCGTATCGGGTTAACGCTGGCCCGAATCGGTGAACGCGGTAAGTTGACAGTGGAACGCAGCGGCTGGTAGTTTCAATCCTTAGCACTCGCCTGTGGCGAGTGCTAATCGTGTGGGCGGTCCGCCAACCTGCCATTACACGATCCGTGGAGATGAGCATTGCCAATCTACGACTACAAGTGCAGCTCGTGCGGGAAGACCTTCGAAACCCGCCAGAGCTTCTACGACGACCCGGTAGCCAGCTGCCCTGTCTGCGGCAAGAGCGCAGAAAGGCAGATCACAGCCGTCGCCGTCCACTTCAAGGGCAGCGGGTTCTACAAGACCGACTACGGCTCCAGCAGCCGTTCGTCCAACGGCAATGGAAAGTCCACGGACACGAAGTCCGATTCCGCCGACGGCAAGAAGGACGTTTCGCCCAAGTCCGACAAGTCGAGCGAGTCAGGCTCGAAAGACTCAGCCGCCTCCCCGAAGAAGTCCGAGAAGAAAGAGACGACCAAGGTCTCGGATTGACCGGTCGCTCTCGCGACCTGCTGCCCCCGGTATCGGCCGAAGGCGCTTCGCGCCTGGAGCTTTGATGTGCGTGCCGTAATTCAGCGAGTGAATTCCGCCTCCGTGACCGCCGACGCGGGCGAGTCCGGCGCGATCGGCGCAGGGCTCGCGATTCTCGTCGGAATAACCGGCAAGGACGGACCACCGGAGGTCACCTACCTTGCCGAGAAGGTACTGAACATGCGGCTGTTCCCGCTTCCCGGCGAAATGACCGGCTTTGAGCGGTCAGCCCTGGAAGTTGGCGCAGAGGTCTTGCTCGTTAGCCAGTTCACGCTCTACGCAAGCACCCGGAAGGGCCGCCGCCCCGGTTTCAGCGACGCCGCCCCGGGCGAAATCGCGTCTCCATTGTTCGAGTCGGTTGTGGCTGAATTCCGCAAGAGCGGGCTGAAGGTGGCCACCGGGGTGTTCGGCGCCCACATGCACCTGCGACTCGAGAACGACGGCCCGGTCACGATCGTGCTGGACTCCGACGAGCGCTTTCAGCCACGGGGCTAGTCCAGGCGGCCGCCTTACCTGGGTGACCAGAAACCGAGGTATCCGGCGCCGACCACCCTTGGTTCCTGTTTGCCAGTCGTGTCGATCACCCAGAGGTGTTCTTTCAAGTCCCCAAGCGTGGTTTTCGAGTCATCGGTAAGCGGCTCGCCCGAGAGCACCACATAGCGTCCGTCCGGCGACCAGAGTCGATGCGACTTGGCGAACTGGCCAAAGAAGGCGAGCATCTCGCCAAACTCCTGGGTTGGCCGCCAGTCTCCGAGCATGGTTGACTCACCACTGGCGATATCAAGCACCGACCATCGGTAGGCGTCCTCGCGCTCCGGATGCAGCCCCGCGACGAGCATCCTCCGACCATCGGGCGACCACATGAAAGAAATGACAGGGCCCTGGTACAGGGATCGCGTATCGCCGCTCTCTGGGTCGGCGATCAGCAGTTCGTTGTAGCTGAGCGCGGCGTTGTTTTCGGAAACTGTCACGGCAAGCAAGCGGCCGTCGGGCGACCACTCGAACGCGCTCCGGCTTGTGACGTGCATCAATACCGATCGCCGCTCCTCCGCTGGCCACACCACGATCAGGTCGGCCCCGCTGGCCCCCTTGTCTTCGAGAAACGCGACCCTCTCGTTCGAGCCGTCGGTTACGGCAGGCGCCTGGTACAGGGCTGAACTTCCGATGAACTCGGACGTGAAATTGGGCTCGAATCCGAACCGGAGAAGCCTCTCCCCCTGGTGCAGATACAACCTGTTGGAGTCCCCGGACCATGCCACGTACATCGGCGCTCCGCCGAAGAACGCCGCGGATGGCGAGCCGTCGGTCTTCGCCAGATATGCGAGGAGCCGATCGGACGTCGCTGCCAGGACCACGACTGCCTTACCGTCAGGCGACCAGAGCGGGTAGTGAATCACTCCGGGGAGAATGCCCTGCGAGCCACTTTCGTCGGCGTGGATCTGCAACGCATCCATTTCTGGTGAACTCTCGTCAGCGACGTACGCCACGTTATTCGACTTCTGAGTCTGAGTCTTGGCGATGATCGCCGACATGAAAAGCCAGCGGCCATCCGGCGACCACGCGGGCCACGTGTAGCCGGCCAGTAAGCCGGGAGTCTCCGGGTCGGGGGAGATCCTGCGGAGGCGGCTCCCGTCTGGGTCCACGGTGTAGATCTGGTTATCGCCGCCCACAAAGGCGATCCGGTTGACTGCCTCGGGAGCCGAAGGCACGCGCGTTGCGGTCTGCCTCAGCGTCGGAGCGGGGATGGCGGGCCGCGCCGTTGCAGCGGGCGTGATCTCAGGCGTTGGCGTCGAAGGCACCGCGGTCGGAACCGGCGAGGGCCTGGTACAGGCAAGTGCGGCGAGCAGCACGACTGCCGCGAGCAGTCGCGTGCCGGCCTCACCCGGAATCACTTGTCGTAGTCGAGGCCGATATCAAGTGCCTTGACGGAATGGGTGAGTGCACCCACCGAGATAAGGTCGACGCCGGTCCTTGCGATGCGTCCGACCGTGTCCAGATTGACGCCGCCCGATGCCTCGACGATGGCCTTGCCCCTGGCCAGCGCTACGACCTTCTCGAGTTCCGGGATCTGCATGTTGTCGGCCAGGATGATGTCTGCGCCGCCCCTGATGGCCTCCTGTGCCTCGACCAGGGTTTCGACTTCCACTTCGATCTTGACGGTGTGCGGCGCCTTCGTCCGGGCCCGCTTCACCACCTGGGCAAGGCTCATGCCCTCGGCCCGCAACGCCGCGATGTGGTTGTCCTTGATCAAGATGCCGTCGCCCAGGCACATCCGGTGGTTCTTCCCGCCGCCCGCCGCCACCGCGTACTTATCGAGCGTGCGCAGTCCTGGCGCCGTCTTGCGGGTGTCGACGATCGTCGCCGCGGTCCCGTTCACCTCGTGCACGTATCTCGCCGTGAGCGAAGCGATTCCGCTCATTCGCTGGACGAAGTTCAGTGCCGTTCGCTCCCCGATCAGGATCGAACTGACGCGACCTTCGACGCTCCCGATGACCGCTCCCGGTCCTATTACCTCGCCGTCGCGCAAGAGGGCTCTGGTCTTGAGCTCAGGGTCGACCTTCCGCATCACGGCCATGGCGACCGACACGCCCGCGAGGACGCCGCCTTCGCGCGCGACGAAGCTGGCCTTGCCGGTAAGGTGCTCCGGAATCAGTCCGGCCGTCGTCGGATCGCCGAGGGCGAGGTCCTCATCGAGGGCCGCGCTGATGGCCCGCTCCAGACCTGGCAGATGCAGGGTCAAATGACTCGTGCCGACCGTTACCGGGCGTTCTCGAGCATCCGCCTCAAGGCGGCCCGGGCCTCGGCAGCGACGTCTACCTCGACCTTGATCCGGTTGATGGCCAGGCCCGCCATCAACCCTTCCAGCACCCACAGCAGGTAGGCGGGGTGGATCCGGTACATGGTGGCGCAGGGGCACACGATCGGGTCCAGGCAGAAGACGGTCTTGTCCGGGTTCTCCTGCGCCAGCCGATTGACGAGATTGATCTCGGTGCCAATCGCCCACTTGCTCCCGGGTGGCGCTTCCCGCACTTTGCTGGCAATGAACTCCGTGGAGCCCACGAAGTCGGCTGATGTCACTACCTCGTTGGTGCACTCCGGGTGTACCAGGATGTTCACGTCCGGGTACTGCTGCCTGGCCGCCTCGATCTGCTTGACCGAGAAGCGGGTGTGGACCGAACAGTGGCCCTCCCACAGGATGACCTTCGAGCGCCGGATCTGGTCAGGCGTGTGTCCACCCAGCGACTTGAACGGGCTC
>Ga0194132_10003986_pt1 | contig 25622 bp, 20 predicted proteins | sample TA2KigOf80mmetaG_FD_148612 | JGI IMG/M metagenome (GOLD analysis project Ga0194132, IMG submission 148612) | Freshwater microbial communities from Lake Tanganyika, Tanzania - TA2015054 Kigoma Offshore 80m | ecosystem: Environmental > Aquatic > Freshwater > Lake | place: Tanzania: Lake... | reverse complement strand
GGTGCCGGCTGTGATTCCATGCGGGCAACCTACCATGCCGCTCCCGCACACCATGCCAAAACCGGAACTTTCTACTTTGCCAGCATCCGGAACTTTCTACTTTGCCAGCATCCGGAACTTTCTATTTTGCGCCGACACCCAACTACCACGTTGCAATCAGAGGGCCAGTTTGATACGCTTTCAACCCTATGCTCCCGAACGACCAGACGCACATGTTCAACTTCTGACCATTGAGCATGAACCGCCGCCAGCTCATCACCGGAATCGCCGCTAGCGCCGGAGCCGCCGTCCGCGACTGGGCGGCGGTGCGTGCTGATTTTCCAGCGGCGCAGACGCAGGCGTTTCTGAATCCGGCCGGATACTGTCCCATCGGAACGCCGATGGCGGAGGCGGTCAAGCGCTATGTCACGCACCTCACCCGCGGGGGCTCGGGTGAGGATCCGGCGGTCCCGGAATCGAAACGCCTGTTCGCCAAGCTGGTGAATTGCGCAGACTCCGAAGTCTCCATCATCCCCAGCACACTCGCGGGCGAAAACATCATCGCCGCGGGGATGGGTCTGCACAACGGCCGGGGCAATGTCGTCACCGACGAGTTGCACTATCACGGCGGGCTGTACCTGTACCGTTCACTGGAACAGGCGGGATTGCAGGTCCGCATCGTCAAACAGAAGGAGTGGCGGACCGATCCCGCCGATATCGCCGCCGCGGTCGACCGGAACACACGCCTGGTCGCAATAACGCTGGTGTCAAACATCAACGGCTTCCAGCATGACGCGGCCAAGGTAAGCTCGGTCGCGCACGCTTCGGGCGCCTACCTCTACGCCGACATCGTGCAGGCAGCCGGATGCGTCCCGGTGGACCTGCGCGGATCCGGCATCGACTTCGCCGCCGCCTCCGGCTACAAGTGGCTCATGGGGATGCGCGGCTTTGGGTTCCTCTATGTCCGGACCGGACTCGAGGACAGGGTGCTCAAGCGCACCCAGTTCGGCGACCGCCAGTACACCGACTTCGAGTATCACCGGTTTCCCGGAAGTCCGCCGGGACCGGCGCCGTACTCGTGGAAGCCGGTGAGCGACGGACGCCGCTATGAGACAGGCAACGTGAATGAAGCGGGCGCCGCGTGCGCGGTGGAGTCACTACGGTACATTCTGAATCTGGGCATCGGCCGGATGCAGGAGCACGCCCGGCCGTTGATCGAAAAGGTGCGCAAGGAAGTCGCCGCGCGCGGTTATCCATGCATCACGCCGCCCGGAGAGCCGGCGCCGGTCGCGGCGTTTCTTGTCGAACAGCCGGAAGCTTTGACCGCAAAGCTCAAGAAGGCCAACGTAAACGCCAAGGTCAAGTGGAAGCAGCTTCGCGTTTCCATCGCGGCCTTCAATAACGGCGAGGATGTGGAGCGGCTCGTTGAGGCGTTGTAGCCTGAAGGCATGCGCTTCTGTCTCGCTCTTCTTGCTTCGGCCCTGACTCTGCTTGCCCAGGGTCAATATGCGACGATCTCCGGCATTGCATCGGACTCGACCGGCGCCGCTGTTCCAGGCGTTGCCGTACGGGCGATCAACGCAGCCACTGGCGAAGCCCACTCGTCCTCGACGGACGAGACAGGCAACTACATCCTTCCGCTCCTAAAGCCAGGATCCTACCGGCTTGAGGCGGAAAAGTCCGGATTCAAACGATACCAGCAAACCGGAATCACTCTGGAGACAGGCACGCCCGCACGGCTCGACCTGGTGCTCGAGCTGGGACTGGTGACCGAAAGCGTCTCGGTGGAAGCACAAGCGCCGCTGCTCCAGTCCGAGAGCTCAGCGGTGGCCAACGTCATCCAGAACCAGACGATCGTCAACATGCCGCTGATCGACCGGCGCGCGGCCCAGCTTGCGCGGCTCACAGGATTCGTCGTGCAGAACGGAACCACCGGCCAGTTCTCGATGGCTGGCGGACGTGGCAACAACGCAATGTGGATGATCGACGGGGGGAACGCCCAGAATATTGGACTCGGCACTCCCACGCTGACATTCGATCCGCCAGTCGAGGCGCTGCAGGAGTTCAACGTTTCGGTGTCGAACTTCGCCGCCGAGCTCGGCCGGACGGGCGGCGGCGTGGTCCAGATGACGACACGGTCCGGCACGAACTCCTTCCACGGCTCGGCGTATGAGTACGTGCGCAACGACGCTTTCGACGCGCAGAGTTTCTTCGCGAGCGAGAATCCGATTCTGCGCTACAACCTGTTCGGCGCATCCATCGGCGGGCCGATTCGCAAAGACCGCACCCACTTCTTCTATAGCTACGAAGGACGCCGCAGCAAGGACGCAAACCCCGTATTCCAGAACCTGCCGACCACTGCCGAGACCGGCGGCGACTTCTCCGCCAACCCCACCGTGATCCGCGATCCCGCCGCCGCGGGACGCGCGCCGTTTCCGGGAAACAGAATCGCCGAATCGCGTTTCGATCCGGTGGGACGGGCGTTACTGGCGTTTTTTCCCGCTCCGAATGTCGCGGACCGAGGTTCCGGCAACAACAACTTCCTGACCAACCGGGTGACCACCAATCCCGTCAACACGCACGTGACACGGGTCGACCACGTGTTCAACGAGCGCGACCGGATGTACGGCAGGTTCCTCTACAACAAGAGCCTCACCGAGGTTCTGCCCATCTTCTCCCAGGCAGGTTCCGATGACGGACATCGCGTGGGCCGCGGGACCTACTACAACGCCTCGGGAACCTGGTTCCACAACCTTGCCCCCACTACGATCAACGAGCTGCGGTTCACCTATGACTGGCGCTTGAACACGAATCAGAACTCAGGCATCGGAACCGGCGTGGCTGGCAAGCTCGGGATCCCAGGCGTGGATCCGACCGGATTCCCGCGTGTCCTCCTGACCGGCTATTCCACGCTGAACCAAGGAGCGAACCGGCTGCAAACGCCGATCATCGGATTCCAATTGGTCAACCACCTGACCAAAATCCGCGGCAAGCACCAATTCAAGGCCGGATTCGAATTCCGCTTGGCTCAGAACGACGATCTGAACCGTCCGTCGGCGCCGGGCCTGTTCACCTTCAACAACATCGCCACCGGAAATTCGATCGCCGCGCTGCTGCTTGGCTGGACCCAGCGCGGACAGCGCGTGGAGACGCTGCTGCTCCGCACCCGGTCCGACGTTTGGGGCGGGTTCGTCCAGGACGACTGGAAAGTCACTTCAAAGCTGACTCTCAACCTCGGACTCCGGTACGATCTGGACCAGCCGCGATGGGAGAAGACTGACAACCGCCAGAATTCGTTCGAGACGGACATCATCAATCCGGTCTCGGGCACGGCGGGCATCGTCACGTTCAGCGGCCGCGACGGGCGGTCCAAGTACGCGCACAACTGGGATCGCAACAACTTCGGCCCGCGGATCGGATTCGCCTGGCGCGTCCGCGAGCACTGGGTGGTCCGCGGCGGTGGGGCGATCGTCTTCGCGGGCCAGTACGACCAGGCAACGCCCAATTCGGTCAACCTGGGATTCAGCATCAGCACCGATGTCGTATCGCCGGACAACGGACTCACGCCAGCGTTCCTGTTGCGCAGCGGACTTCCGCCGCAGCCCTCCGCCCCGGTGCTGGGTCCTGGATTCGGCGCGGTTGCCGCTGGCCGCGCCCCCAACACGAGCGTCGAATTCTTCGAGCCGCGCGGACGCCGCAACGGCTACCTGGAAACCTTCAATCTGAACGTCGAGCGCCAGATCAGCAAGACCATGATGGTCGAGCTGGGCTATCTCTCGACGCTCGGACACAAACTTCCAGCGCCGAACAACTTCACCTTGAACCAGGTGCCGCCGCAGTTGATGGGAGCGGGCAACGCGCAATCGCGCCGCCCGTTCCCGCAGTTTAGCGACGTCGCCCTGGTCGGGGGCGCGTTTGGAAACTCCAACTACCACGCGGGCAACATCAAGTTTGAAAAGCGCGCGTCCGGCGGCTTGCAGATCTCGGCCAACTACACCTGGGGGCGCATGATCGATGACCTGGAAAGCCGGAACGAACCCGGCGGCACGGCGGGCAACGGATTCATGAACGCCTACGACCGCCGGCAGGATCGCGGGCTGTCCGGCTGGAGCCAGAAACACCGCTTCATCGTCAGCACGGTCTGGGAGGCGCCGTTCGGCCAGGGCAAACTGATCGACGCCGGCAACCGGCTCGTGAACCAGGTCATCGGTGGATGGACCGTCGGCTACATCGGAGAACTGCGCGACGGCCTGCCCTACGGCGTGATCGAGCAGAACAATACAACCAACGCATTCGCGCCTTCACAGCGTCCGAACGTAGTGGGTGACCCGCGCATTACCGGAGACCGGACCAAGCAGCAGATGCTCGACCGCTACTTCAACACCGCTGCTTTTGCCGCGCCGGCGCAGTTCACGTTCGGCAACGGCGGCCGCACAAACGGCTATGGTCCGGGCGCCGTCATCATGGACGTATCGATTCTCAAGGACTTCCACTTCCTGGAGACGCACCGGATCCAGTTCCGCTGCGAAATGCTGAATTTCATCAACCACGCCAATTTCGCACTGCCCAACCTGAACCGCGGCAACGTGAATTTCGGGCGCATCAACGGGCTGAGCGGCGGAAATCAGAGCCGGATCATCCAGTTTGGGCTACACTACAAGTTCTGATGGCCCGTTATCATCGTTGTGCGCTGATCAGTTGCGAAGTCCCCTGGGACGATCGCGAACAGTTGATCGAGCCGGTGTTCCGCGAACAGGTGCGGCGCGGCATCGCGTCCGGATTCAAGGACCTCTACATCTTCGGCACCGCCGGTGAAGGCTACGCGGTCGATACGCCGCGCTTTGACCGCGTGGCCCGCGTGTTCCGCGAAGAGACGTCGATCGAGGGTGTGAACGCCGGCTGTGGCGTCATCGGACTCTCGACGGCGAACATCATCGAGCGCCTGCGGATCGCCCATGGGATCGGGTTCCGGTTCTTCCAGATCTCCCTGCCAAGCTGGGGCGCGCTGAACGACGCCGAGGTGATGCGTTTCTTCCGCGACGTGTGCGGCGCTTTTCCTGATTCCCGCTTCCTCCACTACAACCTGATGCGGACCAAGCGGCTGTTGACCGTGGACGATTACGTTCGGATCGTGGCGGAAGTCCCGAATCTTGCGGCCACCAAGAACACCGGGACCACGGTGGATTCAACCGCGGCGCTGGTCCGCCGCACACCCGAGCTCCAGCACTTTTTCGGCGAAGCGATGTTCCCGCTCGGCTGCTTGAACGGCGAGTGCTCGTTGCTGAGCTCCTGGGCTCCGATGGTGCCGTGGGCGGCGTTGCGGCTGTTTGAGTTGGGCGTTGGCGGCCGCGTCGAGGAGTTGTTCCACTTCCACCGTGACTACCTGGAGATGACCCGCGCCGTGATCGCGCCCATGCTGCGGCACACCCTCATGGACGGCGCATACGACAAGGCGATCGTCCGTCTGGGTGGACTCGAAGAGATGCCATTGCGCCTGCTGTCGCCGTATGAGACGGTGAGCGAGGAAACCTACCAGGAGTGCCGCCGCATCCTGCACCAGGAGTTCGCGGACTGGCTCGCTTCGAACCCGCGCAATACGGTACGATCCGGTGGATGGGCCTAAGCACCGAGCAGGAGCGGAAAGTTCTCGACGCCGCGATGAACCTCGCGGCGGCGCGTGACATCGACGCCATCACACTGGATGAGCTGGCGAAGGAGGCGGGAGTCCCCGGCTACGCGATCGGGCTGCACTACAGGTCGCGTGAGAACATTCTGATCGCCGCGCTGGACCGCGAACTCGCCGTGATTGCGGGCGCCGTGGCGCCTCCCGAGCTGAGATTCCCCGGTGAGACGCTTCTCGATGAAGTCCAGATGATCGCCAAGATCATGCTGGGCGAGTACCGCAGCCGGCTTCCGTTCCTGAGCCGCTTGCTGACCCAAGCGATGAAGAGTCCGGACGTGGGCGCGATCTTCTATCGAAGCTTTATCATGAAGGGCCGCTTTCTGTTCACCGACTTCCTGAACGAACGCAAGCGCCGTGGCGAGCTGCGGGAAGACGTGGATATCGAGGTGGCCGCCGCGGTGTTCCTGGCCGCGCTGACCTCGGTGTTCCTTGTGGTCGAGATCGTGGGAGGGAAGCAGGTGGAACATCTCGACGAAGAGCGCCTGGTGCGGTCGATGGCCGATGTTTTTCTGAATGGAGTGGGCCGTGGAACCTGAGACTTCAGCAGCACCTCCGGTGCTCGACTACGCGCGCAGCTACCTGTCCGGGAAGTGGGAAGAGAACCGCGTGCGTTTCGTGGTCGAATCGCGCACACGGGTGCTTGACGAATCCTCCGGGCAATGGGAGGACTTCTATCAGTGCGCGTCCTGCAAGAGCGAGGACACCTTCGCCAGTCGCAACCTGTTCTATAAGGAGAACTACGACTTCCTGCCCATCTTCGGCCCGCGCGACGGCGTGATCTTCCGGCGCACCGCGAACCTGAATCCGCGCTACAAGGAGATCAAGCGGTCAGCGGACATGTGGGCCGGACAAACGTACCGCATCGCCGAGGCCCCGAAGCCGCGCGTGCTCGACTCAAACGCGGCGGTCCGCAACGCGACCCGCACCGGAATGGCGCTCGTGGGCCGCGTGGAGATCGCCAATCCGCGGACCCGGCTGCGCGCCTGGATCGAGTTCCCGGTGAAGACGATGAACATCCACGACCAGCGCGACCTCTATCAGGTGGACACTGGGCCAGTGGCGTTCCCCGACCTCAGCCGCCGGTGGGACCGCTGGGCCGAGTGCCTGTCGCTCGCCTTCGTCGCGTTCAACACCGGGGACTTCGCCGACTTCGTGATCGAGGACGAGACGGAGCTTCGCGGCGGGACCAAGATCCACCACTACTCACGGATCGTCAGCCTGGGATCGCGGAATCAGTTGTTCGCGTGGACCTGAAGAAGGGCTCAGCCTTTCGTGACATAACCTCCAATGGCGGCTTCTCCTCCTCCGCCATACCGTACGGTGCTGGATCCAAGGGGCTCTGATATGATGAGGCCATGGTCGTTGACAACGCGAGCAGCGAAGCGGGTCAACCGTGGGTGCATCTGGCGGAGCAGATTCGAGGAGGTGACGAAGAAGCCTTCGAGACACTATACCGCTACTGCAACCGTTCGGTCCGCTCATACCTGCGTCAGCACGTGGTCCACCAGGTCTTGGATGATGCCGTCCATCAGACATTCTTGGCCACATTGGCGATACTGAAGAACGCTGAGACCCGGGATTGCCCCGAGTTGCCCGGTCTGGTTGATACCATGGCCCGGCGCTTGGTATCCGGAATGAACCTGGGGATTGCGGACAGCAGCCTGCGAGCCCTTCTGACGGAACGCGAAACGTTGCTTGCGGCGAGTTTCGTAGACCGCATCACGGCGGAGCAGAAGAGCCGGTTAGCGGAGATCGAAAAGGATCTGGAAGTAGTTGAGTCCAATGAGTCCGATGCTCGCGATCTCGGTTATCCACAGTCGCGGATGGGGCGCATTGAGGCGGGACTAGAGCGTCTACAGTCGGTCATGAATACAAGCCATTTTTGAGACGCGATTTTCGGTATCGGTGTTGCTATCGCGAAATCACGGAGATCTACTGCCGCAGCACGGCAAGCTTCGGCGTCGACCACTTTAGGCCGAAGAGCTTGTTCCCTGAGCGGTCGGGGCTTTATGAGAACCTGTACTATTGTTGCAACGCCTGCAACCGGTACAAGGGCTCCTCATGGCCCGGTCCGGAAGCCACTCGCGCCGGACGTGGGTTCGTGGACCCGTGTGTTCGCGATCCATACGATCAGGACCTGGCCGAAGGGCCTGACGGAATACTCAAGTCAAGCAGCAGACCAAGGCCGACGAGTACATGCTCCTGGTTCTGCGCCTCAACCGGAAGGGGCTCGTTCAGTTCCACCCGGCGGGCTCGAATCGTGGGCCTGATCACAGCGTGCCGTGAACTCATCGGGCACCTCGAACTGCCCCTGGGCGGCGAAGGAAGGAGGGCGATCGAAGAACTCCTCATCGACCTCCAGTTGGAGTGGCGCGCCTGCCAAGACGGTGTGCCCTGGGAGTAATTCGCGCCTCCGCCCGTTCATCAACCGCACGTCCATCTTCACCATCAACGGCGGATCCGCGACACCTCTACCGGAACACGAGGCCCGCACGGAATCCCACGAGCTGAATCGAACGGTCCGTGAAATGATGCCGGTATTCCAGGCGCATTCCCACCCGTGCTTGGAACCAGTAGTGAACGCCTCCACCCGCGTATCCCACCAAAGCCCCGTCGCCGCTCACCAGGGCACCGGCTCCGCCGCTGAAGAAGGGCTCAGCCTTTCGTGACCGGACCGGAAACACCGAGACCCCGCCCGTGGCCATACCCGAGGTGCGCGCGAACCTGTTGGAGGCCGGGGCGAGGACCACGGCCTCACCACCGGCCGTGACATAACGTCCAATCGCGGCTTCTCCTCCTCCGCCGATGCTCACGAATGAACCGTCCCAGCGCGTAAATCCGCTGGCAGGGACGTAGGTCACGCCTCCGAACACGTAGCCGAACGAGTTCGACGATTGAGCCCACGCCGATGCTGCACCCAGGAAAAGAAGGAAGGCTCCGAGTGCCGGGTTCATCTGATGCCAGCATACCGTACGCCGCCCGCATCCGGTCCCAGAATGGTTTGCCGTCTCGATTTCGAGTGGCGCGCCTGCCAGGACGGCGTGCCCTGGGAGTTCCGGAAACGGGGTATCATGATGGCAGCCATGCCCAACAAGCCCCACCGCACATCTCCCAACCGCCGCGACCTGATCCGCGCCTCCGCACTCGCCAGCGCCGCAGCAATGGCCGCCCCGGAACCCGCCCGCGCCGCCGGACTCCCGGTCCGCGGCGGTGGCCCCACAGTCTATTCCGCGTTCGGCGTCCGGCCGTTCATCAACTGCACGTCGACCTACACCATCAACGGCGGATCCGCGATGCTGCCCGAAGTGATCGAGGCGATGTCGCAGGCCTCCTACTATCCGGTGAACCTCGACGAGCTGATGGCGGCGGCGGGCAAACGCATCGCCGAGCTGCTGCAAGCCGACGCGGCGATGGTGAGCTCGGGTGCGGCCGGCGCGATGACCTGCGCCACACTCGCCTGCGTCGCCGGAGGAGATCCGGAAAAGATGCAACAGCTTCCCGACACCACTGGATTGAAGGGTGAAGTCGTCGTCCCGCGCTGGTCGCGCAGCATCTACGACCATGCCGTCCGCTGCACCGGCGTGAAGATGGTGGAAGTCGAAACCCTGGCCGACCTCGATCGCGCATTCACGCGCCGCACCGCGATGGCGACCTCGCAGATCAATCTCGCCAACTCCGGCAATCCCTTCACGCTCGAACAGTTCGCCGCCGCCGCCCACAAGCACGGCGTGCCGCTCGTGATGGACTGCGCGGACCGCCTGCCTCTCGTCCCCAATCCCTATCTGTCACGCGGCGCGGACTTGGTCGCCTACTCCGGCGGCAAGATCATCCGCGGACCCCAGACCGCCGGCATGCTTCTCGGCCGCAAGGACCTGATCGCCGCCGCCTTCGCCAATAGCGCCCCGCACCACGCGTTCGCGCGCATGGTCAAGGTGAGTAAGGAAGAGGTTGCCGGAATGGTAAAGGCAATCGAGATGTTGCGCACCGGCAAGCGAGACCGCGACGCCGAGGACAACGAGTGGCGCGCGTGGTTCCGCCACATCGGCGAAACGGTCACCAAGGTGCCTGGCGTCAGCTTCAAGGTCATCGAGCCGAAGGACAAGGCCTACTATCCCACCATGACCGTGAGCTGGGACGCGAAACGGATCGGAATTACCGCGGGCGAGGTGGGCCAAGCCCTGCTCCAAGGCGAGCCCCGCATCATGACCCACGCCGGACTGAGTGAGGACGACGCCTCGTCCGAGATGCTGCTGCGGCCCGCCGCGATGTGGCCCGGCGAGTACAAGATGGTGGCCAGCCGGCTGCAGGAAGTCCTGAGCAAGGCTCCGGCCCCGCGGCCAAAGAAGCAGCACGCGCCGCCCGCCAGTGACGTATCCGGACTCTGGGAGGCGAACATCGAGTTCAGCGTGGGCTCGGCGCGCCACAGCTTCTACCTCGATTCCAAAGGCAACGCGCTCACCGGACAATACAGCGGACGCGTTGTGAAGGGTGCGATCAAAGGCCACGTGGACGGCGCGAACATAGAGTTCCGCTGCGGAGGCCGGATCGAGGGCGCGGCGCTCGGATACACCTACCGGGCTGCAGTCGACGGAGACAAGATGTCGGGCGTCGTGGACCTGGGAGAATATGGAACCGCCAAGTTCACGGCTTCGCGCAAGGCCTGATCAGGCCAGCGCGTCCTTGCAGTACTGAACGCACTTCTTCACTTCGGCCAGCACGTCGGAGCCTTCGGGCGTGGTGTACTCGTACTCGATGCTCGCCGGGAACTTGTACTTCCGCTTCTTCATCACCTGAAGAATCTCCTTGAGCGGCGTCTCACCCTGTCCCCAGGGCACGTTCGGTCCGCCCGCTGGTCCCTTCTTGCCCGTGGCCGCGCCCGGCCCCTTGCGGTCCTTGAGGTGAAGGCTCGAAATCCGCGCGTGATACTTCTCGATCACCGGGACCGGCGACTGTCCATTGACGCCGTAGTAGTGGCCCACGTCGAGATTGAGCGCCGTGTAGGGCGACGCGGCCAGCGCCTTGTCGAAGCCCGATGCCCCGCCCTGTCCATGCGTGTGGAAAGCGATCCGCAGCTTGCGCTTGGCGGCGAATTCAGCCACGCGCTGCAACAGAGCGCCGTCGGTGGGCAACTCCATCGTGATGTGATCGGCGCCCATCGTTTCCGCGGCGTTCCAGATGTAGTCGTACTCGGCGTCGGACATGTTCATCGAGGGCGGAAGCTTGAACGCGTAGATCTTGACTCCCGCGTCGTTGTACATGCGCTGGAACTCTTTGTATTTGTCCATGGACACGGACAGCCGCCAGTTGCGCAACTCCTCGGCGGCCTTCTTCATTTCGGCCTGCTGTTCGGGCGACGGGCGTCCACGCGGCCCCCGCGGACCCGCCGGCATCGGCGCGCCAGCATAACCCTCGGCGATGTTGCTCATCAACTCAATCGCACTGATGCCGCAGTCGAGGATGTACTTGAGGTTCTCGGCTGCTCCTCCGGGAAGCGCGCGGAAGCTGTAGGTGATCAGCCCCACCTGCACTCCGCCAAACTTGGAGTCCGGCTTCGCCGCCGTGAGAGCCGCCGGAAGCGCAGCGGCGAGCGTGGTCCGCGCAAGATCGCGTCTCGAATAGAGGGTCATAGTTTGATCTCCCAGCCTTTGCGGAACTGCGGCTTCACCCACTTGTTGGCTTCCTTGCGATTGCTGAACTCGCCCTTGGCGTTATCCCAAAGCAGCTTGCCTTCAAAGTGGACCGCGGCCGAGCCCAGCAGCAGCCATTCCGTGTAACGGCCGGCGATCTGGAAATTCGAACAGGCGGGAGCGCCGCCTTTGCACGCCCGGACCCAGTCCCGGGCATGAGCGGCATGATTCGGCCCAGTGCTCGCGCCGGGCGACCGCTGCAAGTAGGGCGAGGGCAGCTTGTACTCGGCCCACCGCGAGCCGGGCAGCAGTCCCACGCCTTCACCGCGCCCGCTGGTCCCGAGATATCCCTTGGACCCGGCGAAGATCAGGTTGTATCCACTTCCCGAGGGCGGCCGTCCGCCTCCACCTCCCTTGCCGGATGCGTTCCTGCCCTGGCCCGGCTGCGGCCCCACCTGCGGCCCCTGGCCCGGAATCTTGCGCGCCTCCTCGACGGCCATACCGGGAGGCGTATACGGGTCGCCGCCTCCTTTGTGATACCAATAAACCGTTACCGGAGGCATTCCGCGCCGGGCCGCGAACTCATACTTGATGGTCAGCTCGTCTGGGAACGTGAACGGCGGCAGCGAGTTCTTGTTGATGCACTCGACGCTGACCAGGTGTTCCGGATCGAGTTGCAATCCCCAGTTCGCCGGGCCCAGGATATGGATGCCCCAGTCGCCGATCAGGCTGCTTCCGAAATCGTAAAAGCCCCGCCAGTTGAACGGAAGGTAGAATCCGAACTGCTGCCCGCCGCCGGGGCGTCCGTTTCGTTTGTTCCGCGCCTCGACAAAAGCATGGTAATCCGCGTCACCCGCTGTGAACGGACGCATCGCGGCGGGACCCAGCCACAAGTCCCAGTCCAAGGTATCCGGAACCGGTGACGGCGGGGGCGCAGTGGGCATCTCCTGCGGCCACGACGGCCGCCCTGTCCACGCGTGGACTTCGGTAACGTCGCCGATCTCGCCCGACCACAGAATCTCGCAGGCGACGCGCGTGGCATCGTGCGAATATCCTTGATTCCCCATCTGCGTGGCGACTTTGTACTTGTCCGCCGCCAGCGTCATCATCCGCGCTTCCCACGGAGTGCGCGTCAGGGGCTTCTCGACATAGACGTGCTTTCCAAGCTGCATGCAAGCGACCGCGGCGACGGCGTGCGTGTGATCCGGCGTGCCAATGACGACAGCGTCGATGTCTTTGCCCTGCTTGTCGAGCATTTGGCGAAAATCCTTGTACCGTTCCGCCTTGGGGAAGCGCTCGAACGAGTCTTTGCCGCGGGCCCAATCGACATCGGCAAGCGCGACGACGTTTTCCGATCCGGCATGCGCGGCCCGGAGGTCCGACGCAGGCTGGCCCCCGGCACCGATCGACGCCAGGTTGAGCTTCTCGTTCGGCGACTTGTATCCCATCGACCGCAGCGATGCGGTGCTGCCGAATCCGCCCAGCGGCACCGCGGCGGCCAGCAGCGATCCATGGAAGAAGTAGCGGCGCGATAGGGTCGGCATCAGCGCCATTGTACCCTGCGCCGCTGAGCCTCGATCATTCCGCCCGGCGCCGGGTGCCGAAGAGCGAGACGAGGAACGCCTGAGCAGCCGGATCGTGCCGGATGGCTTCCCAGCTCTCGAATGCATTGGACACGTCGTCAATCGCATCCCAAGCGTCCGTGTCCCTCCATTCAGGCCGCATGTCGTAATCCGCCAGCTCCCTCCGGCTATGCACTCTGAGAAAGCTCTCGGCTACAACCCTCAGGTGTTCCTGCACAAGAGCCTCACTCGAGCCAGTCTGCGACTTCGTCACGCGAACCGCTTCCGCGCGAGCGTTGACACACGCTGTTCTTATTTTTCCGTGTTCGAAGACCCGAGCCAACGCGGGACGGTGTTCGTAGCTCGACCAATTGGAGACGGCCTCGGAAATCAACAGGTGGAGCAGCGCATAGTACGCTGTTGAGGCTGACCGCCTCAGACTGGCTTGGCGCGTTTCCGGAGCGTCCAGAGCTGCGAGAACCCTTGCGAGCTCCAGCAACTGTCGAGCGTACCGCATATCACAGCCACGGTCGGTTTCTTAGCTCGGCGTGCTCGGATTCATTCCGATAGCTGAAGTGCGCGATCACTCCCCATTTTGAAAGCTGATCGAGTTTGTGGTCCAGGATTGCCCGAAGCCGCTTCTTCACTTCGCCCAGGCGCGTTCCACGACTGTAAGCGTCTTTCAGCACGATCCGGTAGAAGATCCCCGGATCACCGCTCTCATCCTCCCCAAGCTCGTACAAAATATCGACCACCTCGGAACCGAGCGCCTGCCTGGCTTCCGCAATAGCTGCCTCAATCTCCTTCGGTTCGACCAGGGTCAGTGCCAAATGCATACTTCACTATACCTCCCCGCCGCTCCCATCGTCCGTTTCCGAGCCTCGCATGCTCGGACTCGTTCCGATAGCTGAAATCAGCCATCACCCACCCGGAGACAACCACCTGTTCCGGCTCCGCCATTGCGGCCTCAGGCGGTTCATCAGGGCTGATAGAATGATCGTGCATGTTTCGCGCAGGCTTTCCAAGGCAGAATGCAATGACGCGCCTATTGTTGACTGGAGGCCTGTTGCTTTCCCTGCCTGACGTTTCAGCCCAGGTGCGCCTCCCTCGTCTTCCCAACGGCAGGCCGGACTTCAACGGCGTCTGGCAGGCCGCCAGTTCCGCCCATTTCGACATTGAGCGGCACATGGCGCGGCACTCCCTGATGTTGCGCGACGGCCCCCACGGTCCACTGCCGGCACAGCAGACGCTCGCCCTGGGCGCCGTGGGCGCGGTGCCGGGTGGAATGGGCATCGTGGAAGGCGGCAGGATTCCCTACAAGCCGGAGGCCTTGAAGCTCCGCGACGAAAACCGCCAACACTGGATCGAGAGGGATCCGGAGGTGAAGTGCTATCTCCCCGGGATTCCACGCGCCAACTACATGCCCTTCCCGTTCGAGATCATGCAGAACGCCACTCAGTTCTTCTTCGCCTACGAGTACGCGGGCGCTCATCGCGACGTGCTGTTCAAAGACCCGGGACCCGCCGAAACCGACAGTTGGATGGGACAGGCGGTGGGCAAATGGGAGGGCGATACGCTGGTGATCGAAAATACCGGCTTCAACGGCCAGACCTGGTTTGACCGCGCCGGCAATCATCACTCCAGCCAACTGAAAGTGGTGGAGCGGCTCAAGCTGATGACGCCGTACCACATTCAGTACGAAGCCACCATCACCGATCCGGAAGTGTTTACCGGCCCGTGGAAGATCGCGCTGCCACTCTATCGCCGGATGGAGAAGGACGCGCGCATCATGGACTTCCGATGCGTCGAGTTCGTTGAGGAGCTGATCTACGGCGAACACCGGCGCAATCCCTTGAAACGTTAGCCGAAGAGGATCGAAATGCGCTGCACTGTCACCGGTTTCTTGTTCGCACTGGCCACCGCCACCGCGCAGGGTCAACGCACTCCCGAAGGAAAGCCGGACTTCTCCGGGATGTACGACATCGCGTCGCTCACACCATTGGTGCGCCCCGCGCAGTTCGGCACGCGGCTGGAAATGACCGACGCCGAAGCCGAGGCGCTCGCGAAAAAAGTGGCTGCCACCGTGGCCGCTGACAGCCGCGCGAGCGACCCTGACCGCAAGGCGCCGGCCGCGGGCGGCGACATCGGCAGTTACAACCAGTTATGGTTCGACCGCGGGACGCAGGCCACCAGGATCGGCGGTAAGTGGCGGACATCCATTCTCACGGATCCCCCTGACGGCCGCCTGCCTGAACTCACGCCTGAAGGCAAGGCGATCGCGGCCCGGAACGCACTGCGGAACCGCACCCCGGGCGAGCCGTTCTGGATCAAGGAAAATCTGAAGCCTGGCCCATTCGACGATCCCGAGCTCCGTCCGCTGACCGAGCGCTGCCTCGGCACATTCGGCACCTCGGCTGGTCCGCCCATGTTGCCCGCCGGCTACAACAATCTCAAGCAGATCGTCCAGACCAAAGACCGGATTCTCATCCTGAATGAGATGATTCACGACGTGCGCATTGTCCGGATGAACGCCGAACACGACCCGCCCGACATGCGCCGGTGGTTCGGCGACTCGGTGGGCCGCTGGGAAGGCGACACTCTCGTGGTGGACACCACCAACTTCAACGACACGCCCGGGTTGTTCTCCGCTTCCCGCAACCTGCATATCGTCGAGCGCTTCACGCGGATTGACGCGAACACGCTCAGCTACAAGTTCACCGTGGAGGATCCTACGGTATGGACCAGGCCCTGGAGCGGCGAAGTGGTTTGGCCCCGGACCACACAGCGCCTCTATGAATACGCCTGCCATGAAGGAAATTACTCGTTCATGGGCATTCTGAAAGGCGCGCGATTGCTCGAGACGGAGGCGCTCCGGAAGACGCCGGAGTAGGCGCCGGACACACTCCGCCTGGATTCTCCTCAGCATTGATAGAATGATCCTGCATGCTTCGGGCAGGCCTTCTCATGGTCACCGCTGCCTTTCTCTCCGCCCAGGAGGAAAGCAGTTCCGCGATCACCAACCCATTCAATACAGCCGAGGACCGCGCCGACGGCGCTCGCACCTACCTCTCCCAGTGCGCGAGCTGCCACGGCCGTGACGGCAAAGGCGGACAGGGCACGCCGGACCTCACCACCGGCGTTTTCAAACGCGCCTCCTCCGATGAAGGGCTCTTCGCCCTCGTCAACAAAGGAATCCCCGGCACCGCCATGCCTGGCTTCAACCTCAATTCACGCCAGATCTGGCAGACGCTCGCCTACATCCGCTCGTTGAGCCCGGCCACCGGAGTCCGCCGCGTGACCGGAGATCCCGCCCGCGGCGCACAGCTCTTCCGCGCCAACGGATGCGCCAAGTGTCACGACAGCGGAAACGCACCGGCGCTCCCGGCCTCCGCGCGATACCAGTCCGCCGAAGAGATCCGGCGCGCGGTCACCGATCCCAGCGACTCCGTCCAATCTCAATATTGGCGGATGCGCGGCGTCACCACCAGCGGCCAGACCGTCACTGGCCAGCGCCTCAACGAGGATACCTTCTCCGTCCAGTTCCTGGATGAATCCGGCCGCCTTCGGTCGATCCGGAAATCCGAGCTCTCGAAGTACGAAATCATCCGCACCTCGCCGATGCCCTCCTTCCAGGGCAAGTTCTCCCCGCAACAAATGGACGACCTGACCGCCTACCTGATCTCCGGAGGCTCCCGATGACCCGCCCGCTGTTCCTGCTCGCCGCCTCACTCGCCGTAATCGCTCAGCAGCCCGGGGACTGGACCATGTACCACGGGTCCTACCAAAGCACGCACTATTCACCGCTCAATCAGGTCACCGCGGCCAACGTGAACAGCCTCGGACTCCAGTGGGTCTTCCAGGCGCGCTCGCTCGAAAAGTTCGAGACCACGCCGCTCGTCATCAACGGCGTGATGTACCTCACCGAAGCGCCCAACAACGTGGCCGCGCTCGACCCGGCCACTGGCCGCGTCTATTGGATGTACGAGCACCAGCTCCCCGAGGTCACCTATCCCTGCTGCGGAAAAGTGAACCGCGGCGTCGCCTACCATGACGGCGTGATCTTCCACGGCGCGCACGACGCCAAGGTGATCGCGCTCGACGCCAAGAACGGACACAAGCTGTGGGAGACCACGATCATTGACCACCGCGAAGGATACGCGCTCTCCCACGCGCCGCTCATCGTCAAGGACAAGGTGATCGTCGGAACCGCCGGCGGCGAGTTGGGAATCCGCGGCGCGCTCGTGGGGCTCGACATCAAAACCGGCAAGGAGATGTGGCGCTTCCAGATCATCCCGGGACCCGGCGAGAAGGGCAACGAGACCTGGGGTGGAGATTCGTGGAAGCGCGGTGGCGGCTCGATCTGGCTCACCGGATCCTACGACCCCGAGCTCAACCTCACCTACTGGGGCACCGGGAATCCCGGCCCGGACTGGAATCCCACTGTCCGCCCCGGCGACAACCTCTACTCCGACTGCGTGCTCGCGCTCGACCCCGACACCGGAAAATTGAAGTGGCACTTTCAATTCACCCCCCACGATGAGTGGGACTGGGACGCCGTCCAGACTCCCGTGCTCGTCGACATGGACTGGCGCGGCAGCCGCCGCAAAGCCATGCTCTGGGGCAATCGTAACGGATTCTTCTACGTGCTCGACCGCGCCTCGGGCGAGTTTCTCATGGGCAAGCCCTTCGTCAAGCAGGACTGGGCCAAGGGACTCGACGACCGTGGCCGTCCGATGCTCGCTCCCGGACGCGGTCCCAGCAAACAAGGCACCAAGACCTATCCCGGCGTGCAGGGCGGCACCAACTGGTACGCGCCCGCCTACAGCCCGCGCACCGGACTCTTCTACTTGACGGCTTGGGAGGATTACCACAGCACCTACTTCATGTGGGACCAGGACTACGAGCGCGGCAAGTGGTACACGGGCGGCGGCGTCAAGGCTCCGGTGCCGCCCACCCGGCGCGATCCCATCATGAAGCGCGACACCCGCGATGGATACGCCGCGGTCCGCGCGCTCGATCCCAAGACGGGCAACAAGGTCTGGGACTTCCCCATGAGCGACATGAGCGAGAGCGGACTGCTCGCCACTGGCGCCGACCTCATCTTCAGCGGCAATCGCGAAGGCCACTTCTTCGCGCTCGACGCCCGCACCGGCAAACTGCTCTGGACCCGCTATCTCGGCGGCCAGGTCATCGCCTCGCCCATCACCTATCTCGTTAACGGCCGGCAGTTCGTTTCAATCGCCGCTGGCACATCACTGTTCACGTTCGGACTCAACCCCTGATCCTGGAGACATTCCATGCTCTCTCGCCTGCTCCCGCTTCTCCTGATGGCGGCCGCCGCTCACGGCCAGATCTTCACCGCGAACCTCACCGGCTTGGTAACCGATCCCACCGGTGGCGCCGTCCCTGGTGTCACCGTCAAGGTGACCAACACGGCCACCAACGAGTCGCGCACCACCACCACCGGATCCGAAGGGCGCTACACCTTCTCGCAGCTCCTGCCCGGATCCTATGCGCTCTTTGCCCAGACCACTGGATTCAAGGCGTTCACCCAAACCGGGATCACGCTGCAAGCCAGCCAGTCCGCCGCCGTGGACGTCGCGCTGCAGGTCGGCGAGGTGACACAGCGCGTGGAAGTGGCGGCGACAGTCGTCCAGCTCGACACCCAGACCGCCAATCAATCGGTGACTCTCAATCGCGACATGGTCGCCGCACTGCCCACCAATATCCGGAATCCCTTCGTGCTGGTGCATGCCACCGCGGGCGTCACGGCTCCCGCCACAGGAATCTCGCAATCGGTCGCCGACCAGAACCACGACCGCTTCGGATTCAACGGAGGCCGCAGCACCACCACCGGCATCCTGCTCGACGGCGTGTCAGTGACCACCGGCAACGGCTGGAACGGACTCATCTATTCGCCCTCGGTCGACTCCGTCCAGGAAGTCCAGATCATCCGCAACTCCTACGACTCGCAATATGGCCGCTCCGGCGGCGGCGTGGTCAGCGTGGTGACCAAGGGCGGAAGCGCGCAGTTCCACGGCACGGCATTCGACTTCGTGCGGAACTCCGTGCTCGACGCCAACACCTGGATCAACAACCGCGGCGGCAACGCCCGTCCCATGTTCCAGCGCAATCAGTACGGCGGCAACGTGTCCGGTCCCATCTGGAAATCGAAGCGCCTGTTCTTCTTCGGCGGATACGAAGGACTGCGCCAAGGCTCGCCGGCGAACTCCACCGTCACCCTGCCCACCGAGCTCGAGCGCAACGGCGACTTCTCGCGCACTCTCAACCCGAACGGAACCCTGTCGATGATCTACAATCCGTTCTCCAACCGCCCGAATCCGAACGGCACGGGCATCGTGCGCGACGCCTTCCCCAACAACCGGATTCCGGCCAGCATGTTCGACCCCGTGGGCGTCAAGTCCGTTGCGCTGTATCCCGCCGCCAACCGCCCTGGCAACCCGGTCACCGCCGCGCTGAACTATTCGGCCACCGGTAAAGGCGTCAACCTCAGTGACCGGACCGACATCCGCGTCGACTGGGCACGCAGCGAGAAGCACACGATGTATGGCCGGTTCTCCGACGCCTGGCGCATCGTGGGCCGTCCCGCCGACATCTGGCAGTCGCTCACCACCACCGGACCCATCAGTGGGAACCCGCGCTATCAGATGACCATCGGCAACACCTTCGTCCCTAATCCCACCTGGGTGATCAACGTGCTCGCCGGACACGGACGCTGGAACGAGCGCCAGCGCGCCCGCGAATTCGGTCGCGTGGGTACCGAGCTCGGACTCCCGGCCTCGCTCGTCGGCCAGATCGACATCCCCAACCTGCCGCAGTTCTACATGACGAACTATTCGAATATCGGCCACTCGCGCGACCTGAACAACTTCAGCCGGACCGACAACTTCCAGGTCAACGTCACCAAGGAGCGCGGCGTCCACAGCATCCGCTTCGGATTCGCCTGGGAGTCGAACAAGACCACCGGCGGCGGACTCTTCTCGCCCGAGTTTACCTTCAACCGCGACATGACCTCGGGACCCGTGGCCCAATTGGGCGCCACTACTTCAGGCAATGCCGTCGCCTCGCTGCTGCTCGGCACCGGTGCCAGCGGCAATGTGCAGAAGCCCGCGCTTGGCGCGAGCAACCGCCTCTACTACGCCGGATATTTCCAGGACACCTGGCGCATCGGCTCGCGGCTCACGATCAATCCCGGCCTGCGCTACGACATCCAGCGCGGACCCACTGAGCGCTTCGACCGCTACAGCAATTTCCACTACGCCGTCACCAATCCGCTCGGCGCGCGCGTGGGACTTCCACTCCAAGGCGGACTCGTGTTCCTCGACTCCAACAACCGCGCCTCCTGGGACACCGACTGGTTCAACTTCGCCCCGCGCCTGGGCATCTCCTTCAAGCTGAACTCGAAGATGGTGATCCGCACCGGCTACGGGATCTTCTATCCGCAGGTGCTTGGCAACGGCGACATGACGGGCTTCTCGTCGACCACTCCGTGGGTGCCCTCGCTCGGCGCCGACGGGATCAATCCACAGGACCTGCTGCGGAACCCCTTCCCCGGCGGCCTCATCCCGGCGGTGGGAAGAGCGGAGGGACTGGCCACCAACCTCGGCCGCGGCGCGGGGCAGTTCCAGCGGCACCATCCCGATCCCTACATGCAGAACTACAGCTTCGACATCCAGTACGAAGTCAGCCGGTCGACGGTGATCGAGATCGGATACGCCGGACACCAGGGCCGCAAGCTCTCCTATGGCGTCGGCTTCAACGACAACCAGTTGGATCCCGCGCTGCTGTCGATGGGCGCCGCGCTCACGCAGCAGGTGACGAATCCATTCTTCGGCCACATCGTGGGAGGCGCGCTGTCCGGCCGCACCGTGCCGCGCCAGCGTCTGCTGCGCCCGTACCCGCACTTTGATTCGGTGAGCCGGAGCAACCAGACGTCCGGCGGAAGCTCTTCCTACAATGCGCTGCTGATGAAGCTGTCCAAGCAATTCTCGAGCGGACTGATGTTGATGTCGAGTTATCAATGGTCCAAGGCGATCGACAATATCGGCGAGACCGAACCCAACCCAGGCGGCGCGGCGGATGGATACCGCAACAACCGCGACATCTCGATCGAGCGGTCGCTGAGCGCGCACAACCTGCCGCACAGCTTCGTCACTGCGTTTGTCTACGATCTGCCGGTGGGACGCGGCAAGATGCTCGGGGGCGGCGTCAACCGGCTGCTCGACGCGGTGATCGGCGGATGGCAGACCGCGGGCATCGTGCGCTTCTCCTCGGGGCTCCCGGTCCGGATGACCGCGCCCAGCCAGATCTCGCAGTTCGGATTCGGAGTCCAGTTGCCGGATATCAGGGATGGTCGCGATGTGGCGGTCCCCAACCGGAATCCCGACCGCTGGTTTAACACGGCGGCCTTCACCGCGCCCGCTCCGTTCACGGTGGGCAACTCGCCGCGCCGCCTGCCGTTGCTGACCGCGGCGCAGCAGAAGAACGCGGACGTGTCGCTGATGAAGAACTTCCGGTTTGGAGAGAGAATCCGCGCGCAGTTCCGGGCCGAGGCGTTCAATGTGACCAACACGCCGCAGTTTGGATGGCCGGACACGGCGTTCGGGTCCAACACGTTTGGCGTGGTGTCGAGCACGATGAACATCGGGCCGAGGAACGTTCAGTTCGGGCTGAAGATCGATTTCTAATCGGCATCCGGGGCAGTAGTCTCTGCCGCCGCCAGTGTTGTACTCTGGCACTGGCAGGTAATCCAACGGAGATCAGGAGAGCTATGAAAATATCCAGACGTTTTGCTTCGGCACTGGCGGTGGGCGCCGCCTCCTTGCGCGGACTGCGCGCTCAAACGCCAGCGGAGGACTTGAGGATACCCACTGGGCAGATCGCCGGCCACGCTTTGGGGCGCGCGCTCGTGGACACTGACGGCTTCGTCGAGGTAATCGCGTACTATCCTTTGTTCGCCGGCGTTGGCAACGAACTTTGGGCAACCGGGGAGCGCAGCGAGAGGAGCGCGTTCTTCGCACTTCGCACAGGAAGGTTCCGCCTGCAGCCAGTGCAGAACGGACGCGTGTTCTACTCACGCCTGATTCCGCTCGTGGGAGACGCCCTGGAATCGAGAATCTTTTACAATCCTTCGCCCAACCGCAACTTCGACCGGCCGGAGACGTTTTCTGAGACCCAGGTGATCACGACGCTGCGCAGCCGCGCGGGTTCGATCACGGCGATAGAAGATGGCGAGTTTCTGTTCGCCTCCACAGCCGAGGTGGTGAGCACGGCCGACTTTTCGTTCCAGGGAAGGCGGCTGAATCTGCGCGACACCGGCGTGTTCGCCTATACGGTTTCGTTCCGGGGCCCGTCTCCGGCGATCGGCGCTCTGCAGTCGCTCGAGAGTCTGTTGTCGATTCCGGTGGCCGGCTCGTTCGTCGCGGCGGCATCGAGAGGTTAGCTGGCTGATCTCTCGGCAGGGCTGTTTTTAAAAAAAATTTTCGAAGAAACCAAGGGAAAAGGGAAGAGAATCAAGGGGAATCATTCCCGGAAACAACGAAACCCGAGGTCGTTGAGGTCGAAGTCGAGGTCGTCGACGTCACGGAACGCGGCGCGGACCTCCGCGGGGTCGTTCCAGTAAGCGCCACCGCGCCATATTCTCCCCTCGCAGACTTCCCAAACGTTGCCCAGCATGTCGTAGAGCCCGAACTTGTTCGGATCCTTGCGCGCAACCGGATGGATCTTGTGACCGGAATTTCCTTCGTACCAGGCAATGCGATCCAGCGGACCGTAGCGGCTGCCGGTGGTTCCGGCGCGGCATGCGTACTCCCACTCCTGCTCTGTAGGCAACCTTCCCCCGGCCCAGCGGCAGTACGCAGCAGCTTCGTCGTAACGAACTCGCACCACTGGACAGTCCTCGGTGCTCTCCTTCGGTTGTTCCCGCATTACCGTTCCAGTCTCCTTGGAATAGCGGCGATACGCGGCCACCGTGACCGGCGTCACTGCCATCCAGAACCCCTTCGCGATGGTCACTTCACGTTGCGGCTTCTCGTTGTCCCGAGCGTCCGGATCCGTGTCCGGCGAGCCCATCATAAACTTGCCCGGTGGGATCCAACAGAAGTGGAGACCCGTCTTCGGATCCTTTGTTTCGCTAGCGAACTGGCGCATCAACTCCGTCCGGGCGTGGCCAGGTTCGGCCTTGTCCACCTCCGTCTGCCACGCCCGGACACACAGGTACTCCCCAATCGACCTGTGCGCGAACTTGTACCGGCTCTGCGCGTCCCGGTTCAGCAACGACCTCCCGCGAAGCTGCCAGGACTTCAGATGCTTCATCCCAAACTGCGCCGCCAGCGGCTCCAACTCCGCTTCCGGAACCCGCTGTTCGCCGCGCCGGAACATCTCCACCGCCAGCTTTTCGGAGAACCGCTTCATATCCTCCTTGTTCACCCAATACTCGTCGCGCTCCACCCACCTGTCGATGATCCGCTCGTAGACGTCACTCGCCGTCTTGTACTGGCCGCCGATCAGATCTTCGAGGTACGAAAGGATCAAAGGACGCGCGACCAGCTCCGGGATCATGTCCACGACTCTCCGTGCGGCCTCGCGATCCCGCCGCCGGAACCGCCGTTTGATCGCCTTCTCAATCTGCTCTTCCGTGAACGGCGCCAAGTACAGCTTCTTGAACCGGTGGTCCTTCTTGTCCCCCGTGTCCGCCACCTTCAGCACGCCCGTCTGGTCAGGAATCTCCTCTTCCTTCGGGAAGAACTGGGACCGGCACGTGATCACCACCGTCCGGAACATACGCGTTGCGTCAACCAGCTCCTTCACCCTTGCCTGGTGATCTTTCATCGCCGCCGGGTCTTCATCCAGCGCATCCAGGAACAGGACCGTTTCCGTCGGCCTCGACACCCTTTGAATTCCGGCAACCACATCCGCGTTCACCGGCAGCAAATGCAGGTTGAAGCGCTCGCGCCGCTTCCTGGACGACCAATGGCAGGCATAGTAATTCAGCAGGAACGATGTCTTGCCCATGCCCGAGTCCGCCAGCACGATCACGTGCTTGTGCTCACTCGGCTTCTCCAACAGCCGGTCCATCGTCGTGAACAGCGGCTCGCGTGGTGACACAACATTTCTGAAGTCCTCGTCCCCGGCCGGGTCGGCGCCCTGGCAGTCCGGCCGGATGTAGTACCGCGTGCTCGCCTTGATGACTTCGGCCGGATACGCCTCTGCCCCGAGGCGGCTTGAGAGGGTCCTGCGCGCCCACCAGTCGCGGATGACATTCCGGCAGAGCCCCGCCACCGCTACCATCACCCCAACGAAAATCCCCAGCACTTTGGCGGCGAGCTCGCCATGCTGGTCCAGCCAGCCCAGGATGTCGGCAGTCATCCAGCCAGCCTACCACCACTATCTCCCGCGCTTGGTCTCGCTGGACGGGGAAGGATCCCCGGTCAAAGCTCAAACTCAGCCGGATTCTTGGGATCCGCGGATCCAGCCCGTAGATCTCGCGCCGCGTGATTCCACCCTTCGGGTTGTGCAAGTACAGATTCCTCTGATTCTTCCGGGCCACTCTCCGCGCGTACGCCATCGCCTGCCTCAACTCCCGGAACACACGGCTTGGCCGGATTAGCCGGTCCGGGAAACCGCCCAACCCCGCGCATCGCGATAGACGTGCTGCTTGATTTGGACGTTCATCATCGCCTCGCTCTCATTGTACGTCCCCCACTTGGCGGACACCCGCCTTTAAGCGCACAATAAATGCATGCGTGCTCCATGGTTGCTCCTGGCCGCCGCGCCCCTGCTCACCCAATCCCCGCTCGCCCAATCCATCTCGCCCCGCGACCTCGGACCCGGCCGCTTCCTCATCGCCACGCGCGGACTCACAGACCCCAACTTCGCCGAAACCGTCGTCCTGCTGGCCTCCCACGGCAAGGACGGCGCCATGGGGCTCATCATCAACCGCCCCACTCCCATCCCCATCGAAAAGGCCTTTGACGCCGAACCCAAAGCCCGCGGCCGCAAGGACTCCGTCCTCGAAGGCGGACCCGTCCAGCCCAACGCGGTCTTCGCGCTCGTCCGCTCGGCCACCCCGCCCCCTGGCTCCAAGCCCGTCTTCACCCACGTCCACCTCGTCAACACGCGCGAGTCGTTCCGCCAGGTGCTCGGAACCGACGCCGACCGCCTCCGTGTCTTCGCCGGATACTCCGGCTGGGCGCCCGGCCAGTTAGAGCGGGAAGTCGAGGCAGGCGCCTGGGCGATCCTCATGGCCGACGCCAACACCGTCTTCGATCCCGATCCGGAGGCCATCTGGCCGCGACTGATCCGCCGGACCGAGCTCCGCGTAGCCGACTAACGCGCTTGTGGCAGCTTCGCCGTTTCCAGCCAAAACTCACATACTTTCCGCACGGACTCAAAGAACGCGTCAAGCTGCCTGTGCGAACCGGAGACATCCTTGACAAGTGTGCCGGTGGGCGGTTGACACAAACGAAGGGTAACCGGGGGACAGCGGTTAAGCTGGGGGATGCCCTGGCGAGAGGTGAGCCGCATGGACAGCAAGGTCGAGTTTATCGAAGATTGGCAGGCAAACGACCTGTCATTTTCAGAATTGTGCCGGAAACACGGGATATCGAGGCAGACCGGGTATACGCTGGTGGACCGGTTCCGTGTGGAGGGCTGGGATGGCCTGCAAGAGCGGAGCCGTGCCCCCCACCACAGTCCGGCCGCCATGGAGGAGGGCACGCGTGAGGAGTTGATCGAACTGCGGATGCAGCA
>Ga0194132_10003985_pt1 | contig 25629 bp, 23 predicted proteins | sample TA2KigOf80mmetaG_FD_148612 | JGI IMG/M metagenome (GOLD analysis project Ga0194132, IMG submission 148612) | Freshwater microbial communities from Lake Tanganyika, Tanzania - TA2015054 Kigoma Offshore 80m | ecosystem: Environmental > Aquatic > Freshwater > Lake | place: Tanzania: Lake... | reverse complement strand
TATCGAGGTATTGACAATCGCGCGGAGAAGGTGTAAGGTGAAGATCGAGCCGCACCCGCCCTTGATAAGTGTCAAGCAAGAATCCAGGCTAAAGTGTCAAGGATGTGTCCGGTCGCGCATCCTCGACAACCAGCTTGTACTCTCCGGGCTTCAACGTGGTGCCGGCAACGATCGATTCCTGGAACAGCGTCAACCGGTGGGTGGCGGCGCTGGCAACACTGAGGGCGGCGGCCATCAGAAAAGACACGAATAGCTTCTTCATTTTGGGGAACTCCTTGGGGGTTGGGGAAAGGTTACTGGCGGCCGTGGCTGTTATCCATCGTTACCGCTCACACCCTATAATACGGACGGGGTTAAGAAATGTTCCAGGAAGGCCGCTGCTTTTTTTTCTGCTTGGTCCATGACCGCCGGATCTGTACCGAATCCGTCGAGCCAGACCATCCCGGCTTGCCGCCTGAACCAAGTCCACTGGCGCTTGGCGTATTGGCGAGTCCGGAGCTGGGTCTCGCTAACCGCTTGATCCTGGGTGATTTCTCCCCGCACCAGACGGAGCGCCTGGGAATAGCCGAGCGACTCGAACGGCTTAGCCGAGGGCGGAACACCCCGCTCCAAAAGGTTCCGGACCTCATCCACCAGCCCGCTTGCAAACATTTTCGCGGTTCGTTCGTCTAGCCGAGAATACAACTCTCCCCGCAGAGGATTAAGTCCTAGAGATAGACATTCGTATCCCTTCAATCCGTCCCGTCCGGATTTGAATAACTCCGACATCGGCTTCCGCGCCGAAACGGCGATCTCAACCGCGCGGATGGTCTTGTTGACATCGTTCGGGTGGATCCGTGCCGCCGCCACCGGATCGAGCCGGCCCAGAATCCGGTGGACCGATGCCGGGCGCCGCCGCTGCCTGTCCAGGAGTTTCGCCCGAAGCGCCTCGTTGCGCTCCGGACCCGCGAACAACCCCTCGAGCAACGCCCTCACGTAGAATCCCGTGCCCCCCGCAAGAATGGGGAGTGCGATCCCGGCCATCGTTTCCCGGGCGCAACGGGCGAAATCTCCCGCCGTGAAGACTTCGTGGGGGTCGCGGATGTCGATCAGGTGGTGCGGCACCTGGCCGCGCTCCTCCACGGCAGCTTTGGCTGTCCCGATGTTGAATCCCCGGTAGACCTGCACCGAGTCGCAGTTGATCACTTCGCCGCCGAAACAGCGCGCAAGGTGGATCGCCAGTCCGCTCTTGCCTGATCCGGTGGGACCCAGAACTGCGATGAGCGGCCGGGACACGGCTACTTCTGCAACAGGAAGTGCCCGACGAACAGCGAGTCGATACCCGAGGAGTAGAAGCTCCGGACGGCGTCGCGCGGCGAGCAGACCAGCGGATCGCCGAACAGGTTGAAGCTCGTGTTATAAAGCACGGGCAGCCCGGTGGCGGCTCCGAAAGCGTGCAGCAGCTCCCAATAGAGCGGGTTGTCCTCTTTGCGGACCGCGTGGACCCGCACCAGTCCGCCGCCCAGCGAGGCCGCCTCGAACTTCTTCCGGTACTTGTCACGGACTTTGCCCACGGTTGCCAGGAACCGCGCGTTGGGACCGGAGTCGAAATATTCGCCCGCCAGTTCCTCCGGAACGGAAGCTGCGAACTTCCGGAATGGCTCGCGGTGCTTGATGAACCGGTTCAGGTTCTCGGTGGAGTATGGATTGTCCGGTGACGCCAGAATGCTCCGGTTGCCGAGCGCGCGTGGACCAAACTCCATCCGCCCGTGCATCCACGCGATGATCCGGTGCTCGTTCAGCTCGTGGACCGCGGTCTGGATCAGTTCGCCCGTGGTCAGCAGGTGGCGCATCCGCAGCTTGCAGTTCTCCAGGACCTGCTTAATCTCCTCGCGGTCGAACTCGGGACCCAGGCACAACGTGTTCATCGCCTCGCCACGAGGCTGCCGCTGGATGTTGTGCCACGAATAGTAGGCCGCACCGATCGCCGTTCCCGCGTTCCCCGCCGCCGGTTGCACGAACACGCGGCGCCAGCGGCCGGAGTTCTCGAGTGCCTGGATGAGCAGCGCGTTGAAGGCGAGCCCTCCGGCGAGGGCCAGATTCTCCCCGTCTCCCGCCATGGTCAGCACCGCTTGCTCGGTGGCCTGCTGGATTCCAGCGGCGACATGCGCGCGCAGTTCACCCGGGACTGGAGAGCCCTCCGGAATCCCCAGCGCCTGGTACAAGCGCCCGGAGAATCCGCCCGATCCGATGCGGGTGGAATCGAAGTAGCCGCGGTCATGGCGCGGCCAGTTGCCGCTGGACACCCCGAGAATCTCGCCAAACAGCGCAGCGAACCGGTCATCGCCGGAAGTCGATAGCCACTGGACCTTGTGCTCGTCGGCGTTTGGCTGGTAGCCGAGCAGTTCGGTGACGCGCGTGTACAACTCGGCGATCGAGTCGGGAAAGTAGAGCTCGCGATCAAGATCGAGGTGCGTTCCCCGGCCGTGCCAGCGCGCGCCGCAGCGCAGGTCGCCGGCGCGGTCGAGCGTCAGAACAGTGGCTTCTTCAAAGCCGGACGCGTAGAATGCCGATGCCGCGTGCGCCGTGTGATGATCCATGATCACCACCTGCGCATGCGGAAACATGCCGCGGAGTTCCAGGTGAAGGGTGTTCTCCGTGCCGCCGCCAATGGGACGGACCAGAGTCACGATCTCCACCTGTACGGCCGCTTTCTTGCCGATCTTGAGACATGCGCGGATCGCCTCCCTCGGCAGCTCGCCGACGCGATGGAAGCGGGCGATCTTGCGCTGCTCGACGGCCGCGGTCAGCTTTCCGCGGTCCAGCAGCGCGCATGCGGCATCGTTGCGGACGCCGCCAATTCCGAGTATTGCCATGATTCTATAGATTCCTCAGCCGCGCCACCGCGCGGTCCCGTCCGACACAATCAAACACCGCGAAGGCGCTCGGACCCGCGGTCTGCCCGGTGAGCGCGGCCCGTGCTCCGTTGATCAGGACGCCCGCCTTGACGCCTTTCTCCGCCGCAAGCTCCCGGAGCGTGGACTCGACCGAGGCCTCGGTGTACTCGGGCGCCTTCTCCAGCCGCGCGCCGAGCTCGCGCAGCAGCTCCCGCGCCTGCGGGACATCGAGCTTCGCCGCTGCGTCCGGCTGCATTTCGAATTCGTCTGAGAAGTAGGGGCGTCCGCGTCCGGCAAAGTCGAGCAGCGATGCGAAACGCGAGCGCAGCACCTCGATCGTGTGGCCGAACTTCGCCGCATCGCCAGGCGGTGTGAGTCCGGCGGCCGTCAATGCCGCGGCAACCAAGGGGATCAACTCCTCGACCGGCCACGCCCGCAGATGCTGCGAGTTCAGCCAAAGCGCCTTGGGGTCGATCGGATCCGCTTCAGTGAAATTCACCACCGCGTTGGCGCGATTGACTCCGGCGAGGGAGAACGCGTCGAGCAGCTCCTGGCGCGTCATCTGTTCGCGATTGTCCTTGGGGGACCAGCCGAGCAGGCACAGGAAGTTCACGTAGGTGTGTGGCAGGAACCCGGCGTCCCGGTACGTCGTGACGCTGACGACAGGTCCGTGCCGCCGCTTGGAAAGCTTGGATCCGTCGGGCGCGATGAGCAACGGCAGGTGCGCGACCTCCGGGGCCGGCGCGTCCATCGCTTCGAAGAGCAGGATGTGCTTGAACGTGTTCGACAGGTGGTCCTGCCCGCGGATGATGTTGGTGATCCGCAAGTCGGCGTCATCGGCGCACGAGGCCATGTGATACGTCGGCAGGCCGGAGGATCGCAGCAGGGCGAAATCCTCGACGTCATCGGCGTCCTTCTCCTGTTCGCCGTAGACTCCGTCGGCGAAACGGATTACGCGCCCTGTTCCGCGCGGGACTTTGAAACGCAGCACGAACGGCTCGCCCGCGGCGGCGCGGCGGTCACTTTCCTCACGCGGGAGGTCCGGCATACCAGGATTGAACAGCCACGCGCTTTTGCGCTCGTCGTCGTCGGCTCCGGCGTGGGCTGGAGTGAAATCGCGGTAGGCGAGTCCTTTTTCGAAAATTGCGAGTGCCTGGCGGCGGTGGAGATCGAGGCGTTCGGACTGGCGGTAGTGTTCGTCCCACCCGAGTCCGAGCCAGTTCAGCCCGTCGTAAATCGATTGAAGCGATGTCTCGGTGTTCCGGTCGATGTCGGTGTCATCAATCCGGAGAATCATCGTTCCGTTGTTTTTTCTGGTGAACAGCCAGTTGAAAATGAATGTCCTGGCGCTGCCGATGTGCAGGTAGCCCGTTGGAGAGGGCGCGAAGCGGACACGAGGCATTAATTTTTCATTGTAGCCAGAAGCAGGCGTGCCGCCCGGTCCGGATCGTGATGCGTGCGGATGTGCTGGGCTGCTTGCCCGCCGATCCAGGAGGCCTGCGCCGGATTCTTGGCCAGCCAGAGCATGTATGCCGCGAGCATCTCGGCCTCAGGCGGTCCGGGGTCCACCCGCAGGCCCGCGGTGTCCGGCATGGCGGCGGTCTCCTCTCCGGCAGTAACGATGACGGGCTTGCCCGCGCCCATCAGGCGGATGGCAATTCCGGAGGTCTCGGCGGCGGAGGGGTAGCGGAGGCTGATGCAACAGTCCACCGAGTGGGCGAGATCCCAGAAGCCACGCTCCGGGAGGTAGGGGACGCGGATGATCCCGGGTTCGCTGTTCGGGATCGCGCGCGCAAGATCCGGCGAGACGAACTCGCCCGCGATCACCAGGGCCGCACCCGGAATTGCGCGACGGATCCTGCGGAACGCGCCGATCACCACGGGGATGCGTTTGGACTCCCGCAGGTGTCCGAATATGCCAAATACGAAGCGCTGTTCCGGAAACAGCCGCACTGCGGGTGGAGGTGGCGGCGGTTCGAGCAGGTGCGGGATCTCCACAACGGGTACCGAAGGCGCGTGTTCCCGCACGATTCGCGCGGCGGCTGCGTTGTGCACGGCGACGGCGCGCGCGGATTCGAGGAGCCTTCGCAGCATCGGATAACGGAAGTAGACCGCGGCGTGTCCTGACTGCGCGCGATCCTTCCAGAGGTGCTCCGCGGTCGACCGGTGCCACTCGCCGTAGTTGTAAACGAACTCGTCCACGTATGCTTGACGGTCGTTTGCACCAAGGAAAAAGTGGTGGAGCACCGCGTCATGCAGCAATACCGCGCCGGGGAAGCGGAGAGCGTTGGCGTAGATCTCCCGGTGGAGGAGGTTATTGCCAACGTTGTAGACATTGGCGGTCCACCGGCTGGGGGGAGGATTCACATCAACGTCCGCAATGCGGCGGAGCGCGTTCACCAGCGACTGGCTATATTCCGCTACCCCCGTCCGGGCGGGCGGCATCGGCGAATGGTAGCCAATGGTCACGGTTTTTTCCGCTTGCCGAACAACGCCGTCCCCACCCGGATGTGGGTGGCGCCTTCCTCGATCGCGACCTCGAAATCGTGTGACATGCCCATCGACAGGCAGGTGATTCCGAGGGGCGCGGCGAGTTCGCGGAGGCGGCGGAAGTAGGGACGCGAGGGCTCGGCATCGTCTGACCAGGGCGGCATGGTCATCAGCCCCATCAGGTTGAGATTGGGGCAGTTGCGGATGGCCTCCGCGACCTCGGTGACCTCGTGTGGAGCCGCGCCGGCCTTGGACTCTTCCTCGCTGAGCTTGACCTCGATCATCACGCCGAGGGGCTTTCCGGTCTCGTTGAGACGGCGGGCGAGCTTTGCGGAGTCGACTGTTTGTATCACGTGGAACAGGTCGGCGGCCTTGCGGGACTTGTTCGACTGCAGGTGTCCGATGAGGTGGAACCGCGCTTCGCTCAGGCCCCCTACCAGGGGGTGCTTGGACTCGAACTCCTGCACGTAGTTCTCGCCGAAATCTCGCAGGCCCAGTTCGTAGCCCTCCAGGATCACGTCCGCTGGAAAGACCTTGGTTACCGCCACGAGCGTGATCTCCTCACGCCTGCGGCCGGCCGACTGGCAGGCCCGTAAAATTTTTTCTTCAACCGCTGCGATATTTTCCTTCAGCACGCACTTACATTTTAGGGTGACGAATCTTCTCATTGCCGGGATCACGGATTTTCTGGCCAGCGCCGCATCGCCAGTGCTACTGGAGGCGGGCGAGGAGGCCCTGCCGCTCGCCGCCGGGCGGTTTTCGTTGGAACCATTCGGTACACGCGCCGTATTACAGGTGTGGAGCGATTCGCGGACGTTGACCCGCCGCGTAGTCTCGGTGACGCGGCGGTCGGCAGCACGGCTGGACCTCGAAGTGGAACGCTTTGGGAAGAAGACCGGCATGGTGGCGATCGTTGATCAGGCGCGGCCCTCGGTTGCGGATCCTGTGAAGCGCGCGGGAAGGCTGGCGCTCCGCGAGAAGCTGCGGGAGTTTCTACATCGCCAGTTCGCGGGCTGGACCGTGGCTCAGCTCACGGCGGAGACCGATCTCGAACACAGCCTGTCTCCGGTCTATCCGCGCGCGTTGGTGCGGCAAGGCGGCCATGGCTGGGCGGCGATTGCTTCGCCCGCGGGAGTTCCGGCGGCGGATGGCGCGCTGGCGGCGGGACTGATCTGGCTCGACCACTTGCGGATGCGGGAGCGGCGGGTCATGGTCGAGGGGCTGGCGATGTTTCTTGCCGAAGGGTCCGAGCGTACCACGTGCCTGCGGGTCGAGTGCATGAATCCGGCAGCGGCGCGGATTTGCGTGTTCACCTACAACGAAGAAGGCGAGAGCCTGGCGGCGCCCCGCACCACGGGGGAATCTCGATACCGTGGTGGAGGCAGCCGTGGACCGCAAGCCGGCGGTTGCCGCAGCGCCTGAGGCGGTGCTCGAAAAGCTGGTCCGCGCAAACATCCAGGAGATTGACGCCGGGCTGCTGCCCAAACCCGTCTATGGCCAGGTTCCGGCCATCGCGGGAATCGACCGCGGAGTGATGGATCTGCTGGCGGCGGGCCAGGACGGACGCTTGGCCGTGCTCGAGTTGAAAGCTAGCGCGGATCTGAACCTGCCCATCCAGGCGCTCGACTACTGGATGCGGGTGCGCTGGCACCAGTCGCAAGGGGATTTCGCGCGCATGGGATATTTTCCGGGAGTGCGGCTGCGTGAGGATCCGCCGCGCCTGTTCCTGGTCGCGCCGGCGCTCGAGTTCCATCCGTCGACTGAAACCCTGCTGCGGTATTACTCATCTGATATCGAGGTGGAACGAGTGGGGCTGGCGCGTGCGGACGAGGTCCGGGCGGTGCTGCGGCTGCGTGGGGCGCGTCCACCGGGGTAACATTTCTGAGAACGGCCGTGGAGGAGAACTATGGCACTGGGAATTCTCAAGCAAGTCAAGCGAGCGATCGAGCAGTTGAATCCGTCGGAGGTGCGCCAGGACGCTGAGCGTCCGCTCGACATCCGGATTATCGCCCCGGACGCCGTTGGCCATGCCAGGATCGAGGAGTTTCTAGTTCCGGACACGATGTCGGCCGAGCGGCGGAAGGAATCGCTGCGGTCGCTGTTTCGCGCCAGCGGCGCACATGCCGCGCGCGACTTCGATGTCGACATCTATTCCGAGGGCATGGATCGTCCGCGTGGTGCTTTCGTGTTCCGTCCGGACCGTCCGCACCGGATGGTGAGCGATGTTCTCGACGCCAAGCCCGGGCTGTGGCTGGCGCTGGCGCGCAATTTCCAGGCGTTCCACAAGCCGGTGGCCGACAAGATCGTCTATCAGGTTTCGAAGGAGAACGCGATGTTCTCTATCGCCACCGCGCTGCCTGATATCGCGCCGGGGATCTCGATTCCGTGGGCGATTCCGGAGGCGGTGTCGGATTCGGCGGTGCTGACGGTGAATCAAGTGCGGATGGCGTTCCTGCTGGCGGCCGCGAGCAACCGGCCGGTGGGATACCGGGAGCAGAAGCCGGAAGTCGCCTCGATCATCGCGGGCGCTGTCGGCTGGCGGGCGATCGCGCGCGAGCTTGTGAGCAAGATCCCGCTGGGTGGCGGCATCATTCCGAAAGCGGCGATCGCATTCGCGGCGACCTATGTCGAGGGCAAGTCCCTGGAACGGCTGTACCGCGCGGGCTACGGCTTCACCGCGAGCGAACGGAAGGACGCCTACGAGGACGCTTTCACGCAGGGAAAGGATGTCGCCAAGCGGCTGCTCGACAGCGTCCGCGAAAAAAAGCCCGAGGAGTAGCGCTACTGGAACCGGTCGAAAGCGATCGCCGTGGTCACTGAAGCTTGCGGCGCCGTTCGAGGTCGAACCGTTCCCCGGGGTCGAGGAAATAGAACGGGCGCCCGTGTTCATAGATCGCGACCTTGCTCGTTCCGACGACCTCGAACTGGTTGCCGCGGACCACGATTGCCGTCGACTCGTCGATCCCGATGCCCAGCAGGTTTGGATGCTTGAGCACCACCGCGGTCAAGTCGTTCTGGCGGCCGCGCCGGAGCAGGTGCTGATCGACCGCGGTGTCGCGCAGGTAGCCGAATCCCTGTTCATAACCGGGTGCCATCATGATCTGGTTGCCCTCACGCGCACCTCGCACCAGGTAGGACGCCTGGATCGAAGCACCGGCCGAACTCCCGGCGATCACTCCGCCACGCTCGAGTACGCCCTCGAGTTCGCGCTGGACGGCCGTGTTCATATAGGCGTCGACCAGCCGCCACTGGCGTCCGCCGGTGAAGAAGACGCCGCGGGCCGAACGGAGCATCTCCGCGAATTCCGGTGAGTCGGCGACCTTGCGGTCACGGGTATGGAGGATCGATACCTGGGCGCAACCGGCGCGCCGGAGAAACGCCGCGCCCTGCCAATCCTGCGAATAGGTGTCGGCTTCGCCGGCGGTCGGAATGACAACAAGAGGGGAGTCCTTGCCACCGGCCAGTTCGATAAAGGACTTCAGGATGGCGTCTCCCACCTGTCCCCCACCGATGACCACGAGCGAACCTTGCCCGGGTCCTGACGCCGCTTGGGCGGACACGAATGCCGCTAGGAGCGCCGCGACGAGCCACCTCATGGCGGGATCAGGTCATGTCGACGCGTTCACCGACGGCCTTTGCGACCACCGGAGCCGCGGCGGCTTTCTTGGTGGTAGCCCGCTTTTTCCGCTCCGACGGCGGCGTGCGGTCACTCTTTTTCAGGTTCGGGAGAACGATCTGTAGAACGAACTTCTTTTCGCCGTGCTCGTCAAATTTAATGACGATGTACTCGTCATTGCACGACACAACGCTTCCGAGTCCGAACTTTGGATGCTGCACTTGCGCGCTTTGCGCGAAGGCGGGCTTGCTCGCTGCCATGGTGTGTAAATTTTCCTAATCAATAGATTAGCAAAATTTGCGGCCCTGGTTTGAGTACTCTTAGACCGAGAGTTCCACCACACGGGCGGCCAGCACGGCGGGGTGTTTTTTCAGCTCCGCCAGCACGTTTTCCGGAACCGGATCGTCGGTCTCTACAACAGAAATCGCGATCACTCCGTCGGAGTCGGGGTGCTCCTTGCGTCCGAGCGAGAAGTTGGCGATGTTGATCGAGTTGGCGCCGAGCACCGTTCCGATGTGCCCAATGACCCCGGGAACGTCGCGGTTGCGCATGACGGTCAGGTGGCCGGTGAGCGCCGCCTCCAGCGGGATGCCGTCGACCAGCGTCAGGCGGGGCTTGCCGAGCACCAGCGAGCCCTCGATCCCGACCGTACCCTTGGCCGTCGACAACTCGACGCGAACTGAATCCGGCAGATCTCGTTCGTGGCTTTCGGTGACGACCAACCCGCGCTCCTTGGCGATCGACCAGGAATTGACCATGTTCGCCCTCTGCTGGAGCGAGCGGTTGAGCACTCCAGCGACGGCTGAATTCCGGATCAACTGCGTATTGTAGTTGGCCAGCCGGCCGCGGTAGCAGATGCGCACGCCCGTCGGGTTGCCCGATGCCAGGTACGACGCGAAGGTTCCGAGCCGCTCGGCTGTGTCGAGCCATGGCCCGACGGCCTTGTACTGGTCCGGCGACAGCGAGGGCATGTTTACTGCGTTGATCGCGACACCGCTGGTGAGGTATTCGATCATCTGCTGGACGATCCGGACGCCGACGATCTCCTGCGCCTCCTCCGTGGATCCACCGATGTGGGGTGTGGCCAGCAGGTTCACGGGCTGGAGAATCGGATCGCCTTCCGCTGGCGGCTCCTTGTCGAAAACATCCAGGGCGGCGCCTGCGACCCTGCCGGATTCAAGAGCCGCGAGCAGTGCGGCTTGATCGATAAGCTCGCCGCGCGCGCAGTTCACAATCCGGACGCCCGGCTTCATCTTGCCGAGCGCCGCGGCGTTGATCATGTGGCGGGTTTCCGCGGTGACGCCGACGTGCAACGAGAGAAAATCGCAGGACGAGTAAAGCGTGTCGAGTTCGACGAGTTCAACGCCGAGATCGGCGGCGATGTGCGGGCTGACGTAGGGGTCGTGGCCGAGGACCCGCATCTCGAACGCCTTGGCCCGCCGGACCACTTCGCGCCCTATTGCGCCAAGTCCGACGACGCCGAGCGTCTTTCCGCGCAGCTCGTTGCCGAGGAACTTCTTCTTTTCCCACTTGCCGCTCTTGGTCGAGGCGCTCGCCTGTGGAATCGCGCGGGCCAGCGAGAGCATGAATGCGAGCGTGTGCTCGGCCACTGACACTGCGTTCCCGCCGGGTGTGTTCATCACCAGGACGCCTGCGGCGGTGGCCGCATCCATGTCCACGTTGTCGACTCCGACACCAGCGCGCCCGATGACGCGCAGTTTTGGCGCCTGGGCCAGGACATCCTTGTTGACCTTCACCGCGGAGCGGACAACCAAGGCCTCACAATCGGCCAGGTGCGCCCCGTACTCCTTGGGGCTGGACACAACCACTTCGCATCCTGGAGCGTCCCTGAGGAGCTGGATTGCGCCGTCGGCGAGTGGTTCAGCGACTAGAACTTTCATCTTTGCTCCCGTCTAAACCTTGATCCCGGCGGCTTCGGCGTAGACGCGTTGGACAGCGGTGACTCCCGCGCCGAGCGTCACTGGATGGCCATTGGAGATGAGCAGCAGCTCAAGGGCGGCGACCATCGCGAACAGGTCGGCAAAGTCGAAATAGCCCAGGTGCGCGATGCGGAAGATCTGGCCCTTCATCGATCCCTGGCCATTGGCGATGATGGCTCCGAAGCGCTGCTTGAAGCCCTTAACGATGACGCCTGAGTCCATGCCGGCCGGCGCCTTGATGGCGGTGACCGCGGACCCAGGGGATCCGGGTGAGAACAGCTCGAGTCCGAGCGCGGCGGCGGCTTCCCGTGTCGCCTTGGCGAGCAATTGAGCGTTGTCGATCAATTTGTCCATGCCGATCGACTTGATGTACTTGAGTGCTTCGGCGAGCGCGAGCATCAGCGAAGTGGCTGGGGTCCAGCTTGACTCACCGGCGGCGGCGTTCTTGGCTTCCTTCTTGAGATTGAAGTAGTACTTGGGCAGATCGGAGGCGTCCGCGCGGGCCCAGGCCTTGGGGCTGATGGCCAGAAACGCGAGCCCCGGAGGAATCATGAATGCTTTCTGAGATCCGCCGATCAACACGTCGATGCCCCACTCTTCGATCTTCAGGGGCTGGGTGCCGACGCCGGTGATGCCGTCGACAACCAGGATCGCGCCGGTGGCGGCCACGTGCCTGGCGATGGCCTCGATGTCATGTGCGGCGCCGGTGGAGGTTTCGGAGGCTTGAATGAAGACGCCCTTGGCGTCCGGGTTTGCGGCCAGCGCAGCCGCCACGCTTTGCGCGGAGACCGCGCCGCCGTATTCCTCGCGCAGGACCACTTGTTCCAATCCGTAGGCTTTGGTGATCCCTTCCCAGCGCTCGCCGAACTTGCCGGCGACGCACACGATCACCTTGTCACCCTTGCTGAACAGGTTTGACACCGAGGCTTCCATGGCTCCGGATCCGGAGGCGACCAGTGGCACGACATCGTAGCTGGTTGCGAGGACTTCCTTGAGATCCGACACGCAGGCCTGGTACACCTTGCGGAAATCTTCCGTACGGTGGTGCAGGTCCGACGCCATCATGGCGTGCAGTGCCGGTGGATAAAGCGGTGTGGGGCCCGGCGTGAGCAGGCGTTGCTTCTTTATGTGCATTGATTGGGATGACGGTGGATATTGGGTGAAACGAGGACAGCGAAGAGGAGTTCGCTATAGATAGAATAGCAAACAGGCATGCCACTACTGGATCGAGTGCAGAAGGACATGGTCGAGGCCATGAAGGCGAAGGACGAGCTCCGGCTGAGCGTCACGCGCGGCGTCAAGACGGCGCTGATGAAGTACAAGGCCGACAACATGAAAGAAGCCGACGAGCCGGCTGAACAGCAGATTCTGAATCTACTGCTCAAGCAGCGCCGCGAAGCCGCGGACATGTTCCGCAAGGGCGGCCGCGAAGAGATGGCGGCCAAGGAAGACGCGGAGGCCAAGATGCTCGAGGGCTACATGCCGTCGCTCGCCTCCGATGCGGACATGGACACGGCGATTGGCGAAGCGATGGCCGAGACCGGGATCACATCGTTGAAGCAGATGGGCCAGGTGGTGAGCGCGGCCAAGGGCAAGCTCGCGGGCAAGCGGGTGGATGGGAAAGCGTTGAGCGACCGGGTCCGGGCGAGGCTGAGCTGACGCTGGTGGTTCCCGAGGAGGCGCGCAGGCTGTATCAGGCCGGGCTCGAAGCGGCGTCATCGGGCGATCTTCATGAGGCGTTCGAGTTGATTGAGAACGCGGTGCAGGTCCACCCGGACTATGCCGAGGCGTGCAAGACCCTGGCGAGGTTGTCGATGGACACCAACGAAATCCGCGCGTTTCAGAACTGGTGCCACGAGGCGGCGCGGATCGATCCGCGGGATCCGGAGCCGTATTGGATGCTGGGGGAGTTATTGGCGGGGCAGCGGCGGCGGGAGGAGGCGGTGGAGGCACTGGAGCGGGCGTTGGCCTTGTGCGATTCCGGTGACGGGATCCGGCCGCGGGTGCAGGATTTGCTCGAGCGGATCCGGCGATAGTGCCTATACTATTGGCATGGCATTCCTGGTGGACGAGGCGTATCTCCCCGCGGTGCTAACGGTAGGCCCGATGAGCGATGAACAGTTCGTCGAGCTTTGCGCGCAGCACCCGGACCTCTCGTTCGAGGTGACGGCGGAAGGAGATCTGATCGTCATGCCCCAGGCGGTCACGATGACGGGCGCGAGGAACAGTGAGATCGGCGGGCAACTGCGTGACTGGGCACGGCAGCAGCAACTAGGCCTGACATTCGATTCATCGACTGGCTGGGTGCTTCCGAATGGCGCGAGGCGGTCTCCGGACGCGGCGTGGGTATCCAGGCAGCGTGCACGGAGTCTGGGCGATCCGGGGGGCTTTTGGCGTCTGTGCCCGGAGTTCGTGATCGAGCTCAAATCCGAGTCCGGCCGGATGCGCGCGCTGCGGGAGAAGATGACGGAGTGGATAACCAACGGCGCGCAACTTGCCTGGCTGATTGATCCGGAGACGCGCACAGTGGAAATTTACCGTCCGGGCGTGGCCGTGGAGGTACTCATGGACCCGCGGGAAGTGGCGGGGGAGGGTCCAGTGGACGGGTTCGTGCTAAAGATGGCTCCCGTGTGGAACCCGCTGCAGGGGTAGGAGTCTGCGGCTGGCAGCTATCGCAGGGCTTGGCGGGCTTCGCGCACAGTCGTGGCCTTTAGGAGGCGGGAAAAGACCTGTTGGGCACGGTCATAGTCTTCAAGGCCTGCGATCGACGGGTGTCCGGCCAAGGTGGGAAAGCGGTCCATGAGCAGACTCCGGATGGCGTCGCGAAGTCCGGCCAAGCGGCCCTTCTCGATGCCCTTCTCGATTCCCTTTTCCTTGCTCTGACGAGCCAGTTTTTTCCCGGCAGCGGTCTGAGCCAGAATTTGGACAGTTTGCTCTTCCAACATCTTTGCGAACCTCCTGATCTCTATTTCAGAGTACTTCACCCGGGCATGGCATAAGAACTGGCTGCACAAGTCTTCGTCGCGGCTCTTCCGGAGAAGCTCGATCGCACGCAACATATCCTTGAACGTGTGCCGTGTGAGGGGTACGAACGGCAACACCGACGCGCGGCCCATCTGGAACAGCTCCGATGCCGGCATTCTCCAGACGAATTTGTAGCGGACCCGGAGCTTGACGTCGAGGTCGCCCCGCTTCCGCAAGAAATACCGCGGAAGGCGCGGCGGACACCTGCGCCGGGTCAAAACCAGAATGCGGAGGTAGATGTCCCGCCGCCTCATCCTGGGCACGAGTGAGACCGACATTACCCGTTCGACGATTTTTTGGATTTCTCGCTTGTCCCATTGCGCCAAAGATTCAACGCGCTCCAGCCGCCAAACGCCATCCTGTTGGCGGACTTCGTACAGATGATCGGCGATCTTCTGCCCTGGAACGATTTCGCGTTGGGCCTGACGAACCTGTGCAGGCTCGTTCAAGCCAAGGCAACCGGCAACCGCGAGGAAAGCCCTGCGGTCGCGGTCGGACATTCGTTTTGAACCGTGGTCAAGTGTCCCCACACTATATATGTGTGTTGACGCGGCGGAAAATCTCACCTGTCGGGTGAAAAAATCCCGGGCCGCCCCTCAAGCAGTCTTCGGCGCGTACTCCCGGCGGACCAGCAGCCAGTAGCAGCCTACCCCCAGAATCAGCCAGAACCCGACCATCTTGATCGGCGCGTCAAAGGATCCGGTCGTCTGGATCAGCCATCCGCTGAGCCATGCTGTCACTGCGCCGGCCAGGTTCGCGGCGGTGTTCTGGATTCCCGCCACCAGTGCGCTGCGCCCTCCAGGCACAAGCGTCTGCGTCAACGCCCAATAGTTCGCGGTTGCGAGGCCAAGTCCGCAAAGCGAGAACACCGTGAAGAAGATCATCAGCGGCACCGAGTCGGTGAACACGCTGAGCGTTTGGGTCGCCGCCACCAGGAATCCGGCGATGGTGAATCCCTTTCGGACCTTCACCGGATCTCCGCCCTTCGAAATCATCCGGTCCGCCACCCAGCCCGCGATTGCCGCCACCGCTGCCATGCCGCCGAACGAGACGAATGCGTACCAGCTCATCTTGTCGATCGACATGTTGTGCCGCTCCCGGAAATAGCTCGGCATCCAGGTCATGCAGTAGTACACGAAGTACATGTAGCAATAAGTGCCGATGATCACGCCCCACATGGCGGGACTCTTCAGGATCTGCCCGATCGATACGCTCGGTTGATTCTGTGACGCGGCGCGCTTTTCCGAGGGTTGAGCGGCGATGTCGTCCTTGCCAACCCAGGTCATCCACGGGATCAACCAGACCAGACTGGCCAGCCCGATGATCGGAAACATCGACTGCCATCCGTAGTTCTTCACCAGGTACGCGGCGATCGGTATCCCGATCGCCGGACCGATCTTGGTCCCGGTCATGTAGAGGCCGACCGCCAGGCCGCGCTGCTTCTCGGAGAAGTGCAGGCTGAGGTAGCGAATGCTCGACGGGGTGACCACCGACTCGCCGAGTCCGATCAGCATGCGGATCGCGATCAGAGCCGTGAGGCCCGTCATCCATGGTGTCAAGGCCGAGGCGATGCTCCAGAGCAAGAACCCGAAGAAATACGGCCAGCGGACTCCGAAGCGGTCCACCAGCAGGCCGGACGGAATCTGGAACGCGGTGTAGGTCCAGAAGAACGCCGACATCGCCATGCCCTGCTGCTCTTTGTCGAGCGAGTAGGCCTTCCCGATCTCGGTGAGCGCGGCGCTCAGGTTCACGCGGTCCAGGTAGGCGATCACCATCCCGAAGCTCAGCAAGCACACCACCCACCAGCGCTTGTCGGTCCACTCGACCGCCGCGGCTGAGTCCGCGGCCTTCACGCTTGGCCGGACAGTGGCGCTCATGCCGCGGCTCCGCGGCCCGTGCGGGTCAGGTTCTCGCCCGCGATGGTGGGACACCAGAACTTTTCAACGTGCTCGAGGATGAGGCTCGTGCCGCGCTCATGCGACACCCAGGGCGCCTGGCGCGGATCGTACATGGCGTCGGTGAGATCGCGCGCGAGGACGACGTTCTTGCCCAGGCGGACCAGTTGCCGGATTCCAAAGGGACGGCCGAGAACGCACATGTTCGTGTGCACGCCCATCATGGCGATGTTCTTGATGCCGTTCTCCTCGAAGAAGTTGTAGATCTCCTGGCCGGAATCGGAGATGCCGTCGATGTCGTTGATCACGAGTCCAGGATGCTGGCGGTTGAACACGCGGACGCGCGCGCCCACAACGGAGTCGTCGCAGGGCTCGGTGGCGTCATCCACTGGCAGCGCTGACTCGTCCTTCAAGTCGAGGTAGCACCATTTGGCGATCGGCACGGGAGGCGCCTTTTCCTCGGCCGCCTTCATCCGCTTGCGGGCGGGATGTCCCTCGTACTGGTCCATTGTGCCGCTGGGGGCGTGGATCACGCGTACACCAAGCTTACGGGCCTCGCCGGTCACATGGTTCATGCGCGGGATCATCAGTTCCAGACGGCGCGCCGCGCTCTTGCAATAGTGGTCGTTCCACATGTCGCAAATGATGATGGCGGTTTCGGCCGGCTTCCACACCAGCTCGCGCTCGAAGGGGATGCCCTGGCGGCGGGATCGCGCGCGCAGGTGGAGATCGGGTTGCTGGGGCAGGGCGGAAGGCGCCAGAGCCAGGGAGGCGAGCAGGGTTCGTCGCGTCAGCATAATGCTGGCATTCTACCAGACACGCGTCTGGTAGGATGCGGGAATGCTGATGTCCCGCCGCCACCTGCTGGCCGCAATGCCGCTCGCCGCCCAATCCGGTGCCGTGCCGCCGATCCGCGGACTGAGCCGCACGAACCTGCTCGAGTACAAGGACGCTTCCGGTGCGGTCCGGAACGCGTCAACACCCGTCGAGTGGCAGCAGCGGCGGAGGGAGGCGCTCGCGGGTATGCAGCGCGTCACGGGTCCGCTGCCGGGCAATGCGAAGCGGTGCGCGCTGGGCGTGAAGGTGCAGGACGAGACGGACATGGGCGGCTATGTACGCCGGGCGATTGAGTACTCGTCCGAGCCTGCCAATCGCACTACGGCGTTCCTGTGTATTCCCAAGACCGCATTGCAGGGGAAAGCGGCCCGCGGCGCGATTTGTCTGCATCCCACTGACAACCGGGACGGCTACCGCGTCGTCGTGGGACTCGGCGGCCGTCCTCACCGCCAGTACGCGTCGGAGCTGGCTGCCCGCGGCTGGGTCACGATCTCGCCGAGCTATCCGCATCTGGCCAGCTACAAGCCCGACATTCCGGGTCTCGGCTACAAGAGCGGGACGATGAAGGCGATTTGGGATAACATCCGCGCGCTCGATCTGCTCGACTCGCTTCCTTATGTCCGCCGCGGCTATGGTGCGATCGGCCATTCCCTCGGCGGGCACAACGCAATCTACACGGCGGTGTTCGAGCCCCGCATCCGGACGGTGGTGTCGAGCTGCGGATTCGATTCGTTCCTCGACTACTACGGCGGCAACATCAAGGGTTGGGTCCAGGAGAGGTACATGCTGCGGATCGGCGCCTACCTGGGCAAGCCCGCGAATGTGCCGTTCGATTTCTACGAATTGATTGCCGCCCTTGCGCCAAGACGCGTGTTTGTCAATGCTCCCAAGCGCGACGGGAATTTCAAGTGGGACAGTGTGGCGCGAATCCGCGAGGCCGTGCTGCCAGTGTTCCGGCTCCACGGCGCGGCGGACGCGCTGCAAGTTGTGCATCCGGACTGCGACCACGACTTTCCGGATGAGGTTCGGGAGCAGGCCTACGCCTGGATGGAGGGATAGCTGTGCTGTTCTTAATGCTGCTCCTCGGTGCCATCGGAGCGCTGGCCCAAACCGCGGCCGAGCTTGGCGGGACCGTGCGTGACGCCACCGGAGCGCTGATCCCAGGGGTGACCGTAACGATCACCCGCACCGACACGAGCACGGTGCGCACCGCGGCGACCAACGAAGCTGGCTTCTTCGTCGCGCCTCTCCTGCCACCTGGAAGCTATCAGATCCGATTGTCGAAAGACGGCTTCAAGCCGGTGACGCAAACCGGAATCACACTGCAAGTCGGCCAGCAGGCACGGCTGGAGATCACGCTCGAAGTCGGCGCGGTGGTCGAGGAGGTCACCATCACCGGCCGTGCGCCGCTGCTTGAGACCGCGTCGGCGGCGCGAGGCCAGGTGATCGACAACCAAAAGATCGTCGAACTGCCACTCAACGGCCGCGACTACCTGCAGCTTGCGCTGTTGTCCGCCGGAGCAGGACGCGTGCCCGCGGGCCGCCAGGACAGTTTCAGCGCGAGCGGGCAGCGCGCTTACGAGGTCTCCTACCAGTTGGACGGCGTCGACAACAACTCCATGCAGCGGGCCTCCCAGGCGCGGCGCGGCGAAGTGATCAAGCCGTCGGTGGACGCGATTTCGGAATTCAAGGTCCTCACGAACTCGTTTTCGGCGGAGTATGGCAGGGCCGGTGGAGGGGTGATCAGCGTGAACCTGAAGTCCGGCACGAACCAGTTCCATGGGAGCGCGTTCCACTTCTTGCGCAACGAAGCCTTTGACGCCAAAAATTTCTTCGATCCTCCCGGCGAGCCGAAGCCGGCTTTCAAGCGGAATCAGTTTGGGTTCACGACCGGCGGACCGGTGAAGCGCGACAAGACGTTCTTTTTTGGCGATTGGGAGTCCACGCGGATCCGGGAATCGGACACCGCGCTTCTGACCGTCCCCACCGTCCCGCAGCGGTCGGGCGATTTCTCGGATCTCGCACCGGGAACCACGATTTTCGATCCGGCGGCGTACAACACCCAGACGCGGCAGCGGTCCCCGTTTCCCGGGAACCGGATTCCTCAGGCCCGGCTCGATAGCGTTGGAGCCAAACTCGGCTCCTTCTATCCGGATCCCAACAGGCCGGGTTTGGCGCGCAACTTCAACTTCAATCCGCCGACACCGGAGGACATCACACGATGGGATGCGAAGTTCGATCACAACTTCTCGGCCAACGACCGGTTGAACGGGCGCTACAGCCACTCGAACAATCCAATTCCGTCGGTGGCAAGCTGGCCGGGCGCGCCTTGGTTCGGATCGCGGCCGTTCAGCCACACAGGCCGGGCGTCGATGCTCGGCTATAACCGGATCTTCACGCCCACATTGTTGATGGAAGCCAAAGCCGCCTGGAACGAGCTGTTCACGGCGATCACCTCGCCAGTGGACAAGAACCTGAACCGCGAGATCGGCTTGCGCGGGGTGGAGTTGGATCTTCCGGGCATGGCGATCTTCAATCCCTCCGGGTACGCCGCGCTCGGGATCGGCGCGTTTAATCCGAATTACTCCGGTAGCCAGAACCGGCAATTGATCGTGAACTTCACGTCGATCCGGCAGAAGCACACGCTGAAGTGGGGCACCAGCTTGAGCTGGCTGCAGCACTTTCTTTTCAACTCGCAGCAGTCGCATGGAAACTTCGGCTTCGATGGACGCTACACACGCGACCCGGTGTCGCTGCGGGGAGGCAACGCCATCGCCGATGTTCTGTTGGGCACGGCGTTCCAGGGCCAGACGTCGAACTGGGTGTGGACCGACAACCGCCGTCCTTATCATTCGTTCTTCATTCAGGACGAATGGCGCGTCAGCCAACGGCTGACACTGACTCCGGGCCTGCGCTACGAGGTTCAACCGGAATGGACGACGCGCTACAACCGCGGGTCCATTGTGGACTTCACGGATCCCGCGGCGCCGCGCGTAGTGCTGTTCCGCGACGGGCCGCGCTTTGACCGCGCCGGGGTCCATACCGATACCAACGACTTCGTCCCGCGTTTCGGCTTCACCTACCGGCTTTTGGACAAGACCGTGCTCCGCGGCGCCTATGGGATCTATATCGGCAACACGATTGGCACGACTGTGTTCGCGAACAACCCTCCGTTCCAGTACAGCGCGACGCTGACGCCCGACCCGGTGATTCCCAGCCTGTTCCTTCGGGACGGCCTGCCGCCGGACCTGGTGAGCGCCCGCAACGCCCGCAATATCGGATTCGCGACAGTGGATCCGGACCGCCCGAATCCGTATAACCAGCAATGGAACTTCACCATCCAGCATCAACTGCCCGGTGAAGTGCTGTTGGAGGTGGGCTACGTGGGATCCAGCGCGGTGAAGATCCGGCGCAGCTACGACATCAATCAGCCCACCCCGGCGGCCGGTGCGATCAACAACCGCCGCCCGGTGCGCTCGCTGGTGGTGCCGCCCGAGAATATCGCGGTCGGCCCGATTGCCGGGATTACGTATGAGACAGGCAATTCCAACCAGAGCTACAACGGAATGCAGTGGCGCGTCGACAAGCGTCTCACCAACGGGTTGAGCGTATCGGGGAGCTACGTGTTCTCGAAAACGATGAGCGATGGGCAGGGAGGCGCGAGCATCGGCACCACGTCGAACGGGCCGCAGGATATCCGCAACTTCCGCGCGGAACGGGCGCTCGCTGATGAGCACTTCAAGCATCGCGTGGTAGCGAACTACGTCTACGACCTGCCGTTCTTCCGTGGCCGGCGGTTCCTCGGCGGCTGGACGGCGGCGGGTATCTTCACGCGGTCGTCGGGTTTGCGCATCAATCTCAGCGTGCAGGGCAATCCGTCGAACACAGGCGGCACCGACCGGCCGAACATCGTTGGCAACTGGTTTCGTGGCGGCGGCGAAAGGTCGCTCGGCCGGTGGTTCAACACGGCGGCGTTCGACCGGAATGCTGCGTTCACCTTCGGCAACGCCGCGCGGAACCTGATGGGTGGGCCGCCGCTGACCAACCTCGACTTCGCGCTGTATAAGAACTTCCAGGTGACCGAGAAGGTCCGGGTTCAGTTCCGTGCCGAGGCGTTCAACTTCAGCAATACCCCGGAGTTCGACCGGCCCAACGCGCAGGTGGGCAATCCGGCGTTCGGACAGGTGGGAGGTGCGGGGCGTCCGCGGAATCTGCAGTTCGGGTTGAAGGTTGTCTTCTGATCAACGCATCGCGCGGATCCAGTCGCCGATCAGCTTGACCGCCTCTTGGTCCACGGCATTGGAGGCGATGTGGGGCATGCGGCCGCTTTCCCGCGTGGCCAGACGGCGGTAAAGCACGGACTGTTCCGGGGATCCAGCCGTGATGATGCGTCCCGCCTCCGTCCCCATTGCTCCGTGGAATGAATCGGCGCCCACGGTGGCCGTGTCCTTGAGGGCGAGCGGGTACAGCAACCGGATATCGGAGTTGCCGCCCGCGCCGAACTGATGGCAGTGGGCGCAGTTGGCGTGGAGATAGCTGCGGGCGCGTTGTTCGAGCGGAACTGAGGAATCGGAAGGATCGGGCAGGCGCGGAAGGCGGTCCGGTGCAGCGCGTGGTGGACGGTCGAACATCCCGATCGCTTGCAGCGTCTCGATCTGGTTCGCGGACTTTCCGCCGTAGTCGTGATTGCGGTTCATTTGCCACGCGTTGAGGCCGAGCACAAAACGCGCCTTCTCGTTGTGGCACACCAGGCAGTCATTGCGCGAAGGGAAATACCACTTGTGCGGCTGGCCGTTGACGGTGTATGTCTTTTCCAACGATCCCTTCGGCAGCAGTTCGGCATCGGTCTGCGCATCGTTCCACACGTACACGTAGCCCACCCACTGTTCGCGTGTGGCGTCGCCGGGTAGAAGCACCAGCAGCCGCGTCTCGATGCGCCTTCCACCGAGCGAGAAGGTCTTGACGAGCACGGATCCCTCCGGCAATAGCCACTGCTCGTTCGACGCATAGCGGATCTTGGCGTCGCCGGGAACGGCGAGGAAGCGCTGCTTGTCCGCACCGTCGGACCACAGCGGCGAGTTCACCGAATAGGGGATCAGGCCAGGCATCGGATCGAGCGTTCGTGCCGTGCGAAAGAGCCCGGTCTCGCTCAACAGGCGCGGGAATTCCCTGGAGCGGTCCGTTTTGTCGTGGCGCGGTGCGAGTTGATAGATGCGGCCGTCGTGGTGGGTCATCATGTACAGCTCGCCCGCGTGGTCCTCGGCGAAGTCAGCGATGTCGATGGTCGTGTCGTCGAGCTCCTGGTGCCAGGTCATCTTGCCGCCTTCGTGACGAAGCGCCCAGATCCGGCCGGTTTCCCAGTCAGCGTAGATGTATGCCCCGCGCAACTCGGGGAGGCGTTCGCCATGGTAGACGTAGCCGCCGGTGATCGACCTCGCTTCCGAGTGGGAGTGCGCGACGACTGGCAGCGAGATCGGCGTCGGCCCGAGCGCCTTGTCCGGACGCGCCATCTGCGGACCTTCGCTGACCGACCATCCGTAGTTGCCGCCCTTGCGGACCAGGTAGATCGACTCCCAGAGGTCCTGGCCCACCTCGCCGGCCCACAGGTCGCCTGACTTGCGGTCAAAGCTCATCTTCCAGGGCTGGCGGAATCCAAACGCGAAAATCTCTGGCAGCGCGCCCGGTGTGAAGCGGAACGGATTGTCGGCTGGGATCCCGTAGAGCTTCGCCGAGTGAGTGCGATTCACGTCGATGCGGAGGATCGACGACAGCAGGTCGCCTACGAACTGTCCGGTGTTGTGGGGGTCGTATTGGCCCCCGCCGTCGCCAGTGCCGATGTAGAGGTAGCCATCCGGTCCGAACTTGAGCGCGCCGCCGTTGTGGCCCGCGGAGGGGAACTCGATGATGACGGCTTCTGAGGCCGGGTCGGCACGCAATGGATTGTGGCGGCTGCGTTCGAATCGGGCGATGCGGGTCCGGCGCGGGAGCGGCTTGTTCTCGGTGATGAACGCGTAGAAGAAGCCGTTGCGCGCGTATTCGGGATGAAACGCGACGCCCATGATCTGACGCCGTTGGGGCTCGCCGAGGTCGAGGAACAGGTCCGGTGTGGAGACGTCGCGGCGCGGTTCGAACGAGAAGATGCGCCCGTCACGGTCGCCGACGAAGAGGCGGTTGGTTCCAGGGGCTGACGTGATCACGGTGGGCCCTTGGAATTTGAGCGACGGGAACGCGAGTTCCACCTGGTATGGCGACGGGGGCTCAGGGGATCCAGTGACCTTCGATGTGGTCCAGGGGACGCGCGACGTCAGCCCCGGTTCGGCTTGTGCGGCCAGGGCGAACAGTGCAAGCAGACTGGCTCGGTGCATTACTGCGAGTCTACTTCAACCGGTTTGTCTCCGGCCTCCTCGATCAGACGCAGGCCGCCGAACGTCCCCGGACCCACCAGGCCCGTTCGCGCATAAACGAACAGCTTGTCGCGGCTGTCGCTGATATCCAGGTTGCGCATGGTCAACTGTCCGATGCGGTCGAGCGGGGAGAACGCGCCCTGGCCCTTTTCCATCGTGAGACGTTCGGGGTGGTAGGTGAGATTCGGGCTCTCCGTGTTGAGGATCGAGTAGTCGTTGCCGCGCCGCAATTCGAGAGTGACCTCGCCGGTGATGGCCTTTGCGACCCACTTTTGCAGCGTCTCGCGCAGCATGATGGACTGCGGGTCAAACCAGCGTCCTTCGTAAAGCAGGCGGCCCAGGCGGCGGCCCATGTCGCGGTATTGCTCCAGGGTGCCTTCATTGTGGATGCCAGTGATCAGGCGCTCATAGGCGAGGAACAGCAGTGACATGCCGGGCGCTTCGTAGATCCCCCGGCTCTTGGCTTCGATGATGCGGTTCTCGATCTGGTCACACATGCCGAGTCCATGGCGTCCACCGATGGCGTTGGCTTCCATCACCAGGTCGACGTCGGAGGCGAAGCTCTTGCCGTTGAGCATCACCGGGTGTCCTTCGTCGAACCGCACGCGGACCTCCTCGGCGGGTACGTCCACATCGCCGCGCCAGAACGCCACGGCCATGATCGGCTCGACGATCTTGATCCCCTTGCTGAGGAACTCGAGGTCCTTGGCTTCATGGGTGGCGCCCCAGATGTTGGAGTCTGTCGAGTAGGCCTTCTCCTTGCTCATGCGGTACCTGAGCCCGGCCTTTTCGAGCAGCTCGGACATCTCCTTGCGGCCGCCAAGCTCGTCGATGAAAGTCTGGTCGAGCCAGGGCTTGTAGATCTTGAGCGCGGGGTTGACCATCAGGCCGTAGCGGTAGAAGCGCTCGATATCGTTGCCCTTGTACGTGCTTCCGTCGCCCCAGATGTGGACACCGTCGGACTTCATGGCGCCGACCAGCATGGTTCCGGTGACCGCGCGTCCGATGGGTGTCGTGTTGAAGTAGGGAAGTCCGGCCGTGCTGATGTGGAAGGCGCCGCATTGCAGCGCGGCGATGCCTTCGCGGACCAGTTGGGGACGGCAATCGATCAGGCGAGCCTTCTCGGCGCCGTATTCGATGGCACGGCGCGGGATGTCGTCGTAGTCGGTCTCGTCTGGCTGGCCGAGGTGGGCGGTGTAGCAGTAGGGAATCGCGCCTTTTTGACGCATCCAGTAGATTGCGGCGGAAGTGTCGAGCCCGCCGGAAAACGCGATTCCGACGTTCTCGCCGACGGGGAGATTTTGGAGGATATTGCCCATGCGGAGGGAACTTTCAGGGTATCATCTGGGTGATCGATGAAGCCGAAAGCGCCCAGGAAAATGACGGTCGCACTGTTCCGGTGACCGAGACCCTGGACGCTCGTCCTTGGCCAGAACGGCTCGGGAAAGACCACGTTGCTTCGCGCAATGGATCCGTAGCGGCGAGAACCGGGCGGTGATTCGCGGCACGTTGTCCACTCGCCAGGAGATGCGCATTGAGCTGCGGCCTGGAGTGACGGTGCTGGATGTCGTTCCTCTGCCTGTGGTCGGGTATGGCGACGCTGCTCTCCCCGGACGCCCCCCTAGCCCCCCGCGACCACCACCACTGTTCGAACCTCAGCCCCGCAGCACCGTGTCATCAGGATCCCTGCGAAGCGGCCGTGCCGCCAGCCACGTGGTCCAGCCGAGCTGCAGTGGCTCACCACCTCCCAGCCGGATCCGCGGAGCCTCCTCGCGCGCAAGAACGGGGTTAATCTCGAAATCGAACGCCCCGTTGGAAAAGAACTGGACCATCGTCCGGAGGGTGCTCCACGCGGGGCCGCCGGGAAGGAACTCGCGGTACTGCCGGAGTGGCAGCGGACCCACGCGGATCCGGATGGCGGCTTGTGGATCCCATGCCTGGTCCCCAAGCGCGGCACCCATCCCGAGCTGGAAACAGGGCCGCCCGGCGGCGGGCTCATCGTCGAGCACGGTCCGGTCCTCGTTGGCGAACGGGCTCCAGTTGCCTCGAAACTCTTCGATCCTGACGGTTGCCGAGAAGTACTCCGAGAGCATTCCACGGAGCGCCTCGGCCGATCGGGGACGTGGCAACAGGAGCGCTACGCTGGCGAGTAGCGAGCCGACGATTTCATCAGGCGGGGGCGCCGCGGAAAGTCCCAGCAGCGACCAAAGGAAGCCGTCCATTGGGTTCGGCTCACCCGCTTCCGCCGCCAGGGCGAATCGGGGCGACTGCCAGGCGCGGTAGAGAAACGACAACATCCGGTGGTGGAAGATGTCGAGGAAGGCGGCCATGGCCGTGTCACCGCGCTGGGTGCGTTCGAGCACGTACGAAGAGTATGCGTGCGGCAGCTCGCCGCTCTCGCCCGTGAGCCCGAATCCCCGCGTCTGGAGCACCGGCGCGGCATCCACCGGATGCGCAACGCTTTCGATATCGCTGGCCGCGTGCGACAGCCTTGCTGACCCGCGCAACCGAACTGCCTCGCGGCCTGGCGGATGGAAGCGGCCCAGG
>Ga0194132_10003981_pt1 | contig 25647 bp, 27 predicted proteins | sample TA2KigOf80mmetaG_FD_148612 | JGI IMG/M metagenome (GOLD analysis project Ga0194132, IMG submission 148612) | Freshwater microbial communities from Lake Tanganyika, Tanzania - TA2015054 Kigoma Offshore 80m | ecosystem: Environmental > Aquatic > Freshwater > Lake | place: Tanzania: Lake... | reverse complement strand
TGGATACCTCCCAGGTTCCTACGGGCAGATCCGTCGCCGACACGCGGGTATCGGTCCCTACGATCCCCCCATTACGCATGCCATAAGAAAAAGATGCATGCAATTTTTTTGTACAGCATGCATTTTTGGGGACTGTGGTTGGTTCCCATGAGTTGCAATCCGAATGGCGAACGAGACACCATCATCGGCCATGGATTCCGAGTCCGCGCGTCCCATGTCCAGATCGGGTGACAACGCCGCCAAGCGCAGTCGCGTCACCGAAGCCGTCTATGAACGTCTCCTTTCGAAAATTCTCGAACAGGAGCTCGCCCCCGGAACAATGGTTAGTGAGCTGTCGCTGGCGAGACAGCTCGGGGTGAGTCGGACGCCGGTGCATCGCGCCATACGCGAGCTGATCGCGGACGGGCTGATCGTCGAGCGTGGCCGAAAACGACCGGTGATCGCGACGTTCTCGGGCGAAGACGTCACGGACCTGTTCGAGATGCGCAAACTGCTCGAAGGCGAGGCTGCGTATCGCGCGGCGACTCGCATCGACCGTCCTGCATTGACCAAGCTGCGGGAAATGGCATCGCAGATCCGTCGTAGCCTCCGCCGTCCCGGCCTTCTCGATCGATGGACCGCGTTTGACGAGAGCTTCCATCAGAAGATCGCGCAATGCGCTGGTAGCGCGCGGCTACAAGCTGACATCGCCCGGTACCGACTGATTCACCGCGGACTGAACAGGACCCTGTTCACCCAGGAGCTGGTACCGCAGGCTCTTGGTGAGCACGAAGCGATCCTTGACGCGCTCGAACGGCGTGATGCAATGAGAGCGCGCAATGCCATGATCCGCCACATTGCAGAGTGGGCGGCTTTCTATGCGTCCTCGCTCAGGTAACGATCGCGGATTTCGCCGAGTGCACACCCACTGGGGCCGCCTGCTGTCTTTGGCGGCGTCGAGGAGTCAGCCGGTCGTGCATCGCAAGAACATCACCGGCGTGCTGACCGGCACGCGCGTGGTGCTCTGGAACCTCGAGAAGAAGAAGTAGGCTGAAAAGCAAGGCGCCCCGGACCGAGCGGTCCGGGGCGCCTTTTTCTTTGGTCCGCCGTCAGGTCAGGCGGAGACGTCGACGTTCTGTCCGCGTCCGCTTTCCGCGGGCGGCGGCGGAGGGGGTGCCGGCGGCTCGCGCTCGGCGGCCTGCGTTTCCTCCTCGCGCTCGCGCGGCGGCGGCGGTGCGCGCTCGACGGGCGGTGCCGGCGGCGGAGGTCCGCCGATCGACGTGGTGGACATGTCTTGCTCCCTACGAAAATGACGGGCGAAGTCTACGCCAAACCCGCCTCGCCCGTCGCGGCAAAACCCCGATCTTCGTTAACGCCGGGAGTGCGTTTCGCGCCAAGCACTTACGGGCTCCCTCGGAGCCGTGCGAGGCTAGTATGCGGAGTTTCCAAGGGGACCGATCATGAAGATCACCGATGTCGAAAGCATCATGCTGCGCCTGCCGGTCGTGCGTGAGATCGGCGACGGCTGCCAGAACATCCTGGTCATCCGCGTCCACACCGATGAAGGCATCGCCGGCGTCGGCGAGGCGCATACCAATCCGATGGTCTCCAAGGCGGTGCTGGATTCGCCGATGTGCTCGGTCTCGGCGAGCGGCCTCAAGCGCCTGCTGATCGGCGAGGACCCGCGCGACATCAACCGGCTCTACGACAAGCTCTACAAGAAGAGCGTCACCTATGGGCGCCGCGGCGCGGTCATGCATGTGATCTCGGGCATCGAGATCGCGCTCTGGGACATCCTCGGCAAATCGGTCGGCCAGCCGGTCTATCGCCTGCTCGGCGGCGCCCGGAAGAAGGAGTTCCCGTGCTATGCGAGCGACCTCGCGCCGGAGACGCCGAAGGGCGCGGTCAAGCTCGCCGCCAAGCATGTCGAGAACGGCTACAAGGCGGTGAAGCTCGGCTGGGGCGGGCTCGGCGGCAACCGCAAATCGGATGCGAAGCTGGTCGGCGAGGTCCGCAAGACGATCGGCCCCGACGCCGACATCATGCTCGACATGGGCTTCCCGGTGCCTCTCGACGATGCGATCTGGCTCGGCCGCGCGCTCGCCGAGCACGACACCTATTTCCTCGAGGAACCGCTGTCGCCTGACGACATCCATGGCTGGGCCAAGCTCACCGCCGCCTCGCCGACGCCGATCGCGACGGGCGAGAAGGAGTCGACGCTCTTCCCCTATCTCGACCTGATGGAGCGCGGCGGGCTTCGCATCGTGCAGCCGGACGTGGCCCGCGTCGGCGGCATCTCGGAGACTCTGCGCATCGCGACCCACGCGGAGGCGCGCGGCGTCCGCGTGATCCCGCATTGCTGGTCGACCGACATCCTGGTGGCGGCGACGCTGCACACGATCGCAACGCTGCGCGACTGCCCCTATCTCGAATACAACGTGATGGACAATCCGCTGCGCACCGACCTGCTCAAGGAGCCGATCCGGCCGAAGAAGGGCATGGTGACGGTGCCGGAGAAGCCGGGCCTTGGCATCGAGCTCGACGAGAAGATCGTCAAGAAGTACCGCTGGGAGGGTTGATCAGCTCTCGGCGGGCTTCTCGGCCGCAGCGATCCAGAACGCCACCGCGCCGACCGCCGTCGCGGCGATCAGGATCCAGATCACCGGGTCATAACCGCCGAAGCTCTGCCACAACGCGGCGAAACCAGCGGCGCCGCCGTGCGCGGCAGCTGGATGATGAACATCATCGCGCCCGAGATCTGGCCGAAGCCGCGCGGCCCGAGGATCTCGGCGAGGCCCACGGCACGGACGATGATGATGAGCCCGTTGGTAACGCCGGAGACGATGGCGTAGAGCACCAGCCCGGCAAAACCGAAATTCGGCGCGATCAGGAGCAGAAGCAGCGCGAAAGGCAGCACCGGCGTCATCACGCGTCCGAGGTTCCGCATCGAGGCGCGCTGGCCGAAGAAATGCAGCACCAGCCGGCCGGACACCTGCGCCGGGCCGATGTTGGCGAGCGCGGCGACGATCGCATCGAGGCCAAGCCCGCGTTCCTGCAGCAGCGGAATGATGTGATAGGTGAGGCCCGAGAAGGCGAAGGTCTGCACGCCGAAGCAGGTTACCAGCGCCCAGAACGCGCGACGCCGGATCGCCGCGAGAAGGGGCGCCGCTCCCCCCTCCTTCTTCTCGTCCTTCCGCGCCACGCTACGGCTGCCCCTGGTGCCGTGCAGGAAGACGAGATTTGGACCGGCGGCGACGACCAGATAGATCGCGGCCAGCGCCAAGAGCGCCTGCCGCCAGCCAAGGCTCTCTATCAGAATACTGATGATCGGCAGGAAGACGGTCGAGGAGAGCCCCGTGACGAAGGCGACATAGGTGAAGGCCTGGCGGTAGTTGCGGACGTTCTGGATCAGCACCGCATAGACCTGATCGCCCATGGTCGCCGCCTGGGCAAGGCCGATGCCGATCCAGAGCAGATAGAAGAGAAGCAGACTGTCGATCAGCGACCACAGCGCGATCAACGCGGCGCCGGCGATCGCACCACCCGACATCAGCACATAACCGCCATAACGATCGATCAGGAAGCCGACGGGGAGCGAGGCGAAGGCCACCGTGAGCAGCCCTGCCGTCAGCGCGCCGTTGAGATCGGTCCTCGACCAGCCGAGCTCCGCCTCCATCGGCCCGACGAAGAGCGAGAAGGCGAAGTAGATGACGCCCCAGCCGGCGAGCTGGCTGGTGGCGAAGCCCCAGACGAACGGGCTCGACGGCTCATGAAGGCGGCGGTCGTCGGTAGCGCTTCCCCCTGACATCCACCCAGTATCCCGCAATTCGAGCTATCTTACCGCCATGCTCGACGTCGCCATCGCCGGAGCCGGCATCGGAGGTCTGACTTGCGCCTTGAGCCTCGCCAGGCTCGGGCTATCGGTCCGCGTCTTCGAGCAGGTCAAGGAGATCCGGCCGCTCGGTGTCGGCATCAACCTTCTCCCCCACTCCGTCCGCCATCTTTTCGAGCTGGGCCTTGCCGAGGCGCTCGATGCGACCGGGATCCGCACATCCGAGCTTCGCTACACCACCAAGCGCGGCGAGACGATCTGGAAGGAGCCGCGCGGCCTCCTCGCCGGATATCGCTGGCCGCAATTCTCCATCCATCGCGGCCGGCTGCAGGGGCTGCTGTTCGATGCGGTGCGCGAGCGGCTTGGCATGGATGCGATCGTCATCGACCACGCGGCCACAGCGGTCGAGAGCCTCGACGACCGTGCTGTCCTTACCGCCGGCGGCGCCGAGATCGAGGCGCGGCTGGCGATCGCCGCCGACGGCATCCATTCGGCGCTGCGCCGCCAGCACTATCCCGAGGAAGGGCCGCCGCTGTGGAACGGCGCCATCCTCTGGCGCGCGACGACCGAGGCGCCGCCCTATCTGGACGGCCGCACCATGTGCATGTGCGGACATGAGAAGCAGAAATTCGTCTGCTATCCGATCACGCCAGCGGATAAGGACGGTCGCGCCACGATCAACTGGATCGCCGAGCGGCGCTTCCCCGTCGACCGCGCCTGGCGACGCGAGGACTGGAACCGCAGCGGAGACCTGAACGAGTTCCTGCCGGCCTTCGCCGACTGGCATTTCCCCTGGCTCGACGTGCCGGCGTTGATCGAGGGCGCAGCCGCTGTCTACGAATACCCGATGGTCGATCGCGATCCGTTGCCGCGCTGGAGCTTCGGGCGCATGACCTTGCTCGGCGATGCCGCGCATCCGATGTATCCGATCGGCTCCAACGGCGCCTCGCAGGCGATTCTCGATGCCCGCGCGCTCGCCGCCGCGATCATGACGAACGGAACGACGCCGGCAGCGCTCGCGCAGTACGAAACCGGGCGGCGGCCGAAGACGAGCGGTATCGTGCTCGCCAATCGCAAGAACGGACCCGAGCAGGTGATGCAGATCGTCGAGGAGCGCGCACCCGACGGCTTCGCGGATCTCGATGCCGTCATCGCGCGCGACGAGCTGGAAGGCATTGCCGCGACCTACAAACGACTGGCCGGCTTCGATCCAACGATCCTCAATGCGGAGCCCGATCTTTTTATGGATCGGTGACATGCCGGTGATCGCTGCCGCGCGCGATTGACGCTCGCGGCGGACTCATGAGAGCATCCGCGCACGTCGACAATGCGCCGTTCGCGATGCGCATCGCGACGAGAAGAAGAACAGGAATCGTATTGACGGACGGGTGGATCCGCCGGCCGGGCGCTTGAGCGTCGCCTATTGCAGGGGATTTCCGCGGGGGGCCGTTCATGGACGAGCCATGCGTGTGGCCGGCCCTGCCGGCTGCACGCCGACCACCAACCGGAAAGGAAGAGCCCATGATCGAGAAGCAGTTGAAGGTCCATGCGACCCAGGCGAAGGCCGAGGAAGCGGGCGAACGTGTGCGCGAGACCGCGGCGATGTTCTTCCGCACGCCTGATGTCGCGACGGTGCTCAGCAATCAACGTCATGCAGTCGAGGCGTTCACCGCCGCGACCGAGAAGCTGCTCGAGGGCGTAAGCGCGATCTCGCGCAAGCAGCTGGCGCTACAGAGCACGCTGATGCAGCAGGCCTTCCGCAACACCCTCGACTACCTGAAGCCGGAAGGCGAGCGGAGCGGTGCCAAACCCGGCGAAGCGGTCGAGGCCGGCACCGAAACCACGATGGAGGCGATGCGCGACATCGCCCAGACCGCGCTCAAATGCAACATGGAGGCGCTCAACGCCTTCAGCGACCGTATTCGCCGTATGGAGACGCCGCGGCCGGCCGAGCGCCCGCATCACGCCCAGGCTGCGGAATAGTCCTTCTCTCGAACCTTGGGCGAGCCGCGGCCCAACCCGCGCTCGCCATCTTTTTCTTTACCAGCCGTTGCAGCGCGGCCAGACCGCGACCACCTCGTCCGAGCCGTCGATCACGTGATAGCGGTCATAGGCCGCCGAGGTGATGCAGGCGTGGTTCGGGATCACCCGCACGCGCGCGCCGACCGGAAGGCGGTCGAAAGGCAGCGGCGTCTTGCCCTCCACCATGCCGTGCTCCTGATGCACGCCGACCACCGTCACATCGCCGAGTCCGAGCGCACCCGACAGATCGGCGACACGGCCGTAGCCGACATCGTGCGGCGTGTTCGCGGTCGACCGGTCCTTCGACAGCGCAAGGAAGCCGGCATCGATCAGCACACGGTTCTCCGGGCGGCGCTGGCCGATCACGGAAGAGAGCACCGAAACGGCGATGTCGTCCTTGCCGCAGCTCCCGATCTCCGACTGGAACAGGTCGCCGAACATGTAGACGCCGCAGCGCATCTCGGTGATGCCGTCGTAGTTCTTTCCGTGGAGCGCGGTCGGCGTCGATCCCATGCTGACGGTGGGCGCCGGCATTTCCGCGGCGCGCAGCCGCTCGGCCGCACGCACGCCGGCCGAGCGCTCGATCTCGGCGATCTCGGCGGCGGCATCGAGCGAGCGGGCCGTATAGGAATGCCCGGCATGGACCATGATGCCGGCAAGCCGCGATCCCGGCCCTGCGTGCAGCACCCGCCCGATCGCTAGCAGCACATCCGATTCCGGCGGAATGCCGCTGCGGTGCTCGCCGCAATCGACCTCGATCAGCACGTCGAAGGTGACGCCGAGTTCCTTGCCGCGCACGGCGATCGTCTTCGCCGCGTCGAGATCGTCGGTGATGATGGTGAGCGCGACGCCGGACTTGATCAGCTTCGCCGCCTGGTCGAGCTTCGCCGGAGCGATGCAGACGGCATAGAGGATGTCCCGGAAACCAGCGGCAGCGAAGTGCTCGGCCTCCTTGAGGGTGGAGACGGTGATGCCGCCGAAATGTCCCTCGGTCGCCATGCGCGCGACGTCGACCGATTTCGAGGTCTTGAGATGCGGGCGAAGCCGCACGCCGAGCTTCCTGTAGCGCTCGCTCATCGCCTGGATGTTGCGGCGAAGGCGCGCGCGGTCGAGGACGAGCGCAGGGGTCGGCAGGTCGGCGAGTCGCATGGGCGTCTCGGCGTGGCGGAAGGTGGCCTTTGATACCCTATTCCGCCACATCCCAATAGCAGATGCGCTTGAGCCGTGTCTTGGCGCCGAGCTTCTCGTAGAAGCCCCGCGCCTTCTCGTTCGCCACCTCGGCCTCCCAGCGGAGGTTGCAGCCCTTGGCCACGGCGATCCCACGGATATTCTGCATCATCGCCTTGCCGACGCCTTTCGCCCGGAACGGCTCACGGACGAAGACGTCGTCGACGGCGATATGCATGCCGCCCTTCCAGGTCGAGTAGCGCTCGAAATAGCTGACGAAGCCGGCCGTCTCCCCGGCGATCTCGGCGACGACCGCGCGGAACTGCGGCGAGGCGCCGAAGCCGTCGCGGCGCAGGAGATCCTCGTTCGTCTCCAGCCCGTCGGCGATGCCGTCGTAGATCGCCAGCTCGCGCATCATCGTCATGAGCATCGGCACATCCGACACGACGGCATTGCGGATCGTGATCCCGCTCATCTGGCCTCGGCGAGCAGGGCCTCGGCGATCGCCTCCCACTCCTCGTCGAGCGAGCCGGTCGGCACCTTCTGCTTGGCGCGCCGATACCAGTAGCCCGCGTTGGCGAGGTCGCCTTCCTTGCGATGCAGATAGGCATGGACCCAGTCGCCCTGCCTGTCCTCCTGCGCCTGGGCGCACTCATGCGCCTTGTCCCAGTCGCCCTTGGCATCCCAGATGAGGCCCTGGAGCGCCGGCGAGAGACCGCCCGGCGGCTGCTTCTTCTTCGTCAGCGCGCGGAACTCGGCAAGGTCCATTCTTCAATCCTCCTGCGCGACGAAATCCAGTGCCTGGTGCGCGGTCCGGCGCACATGCTTGCGCTTCAGCGGTGCATTGAAGAAGCGGTTGAGTCCGGCCAGCACGCTCGTCTCGATCTCCGCCGGCAACCCGGCCGCCACCTCCTCGCGCACGGCGAGGAAGGTCTTCAGCAGATGGGCGGCGAGGATATAGCGATCCTCGCCGTGATCGGAGATGCGGCGGATGCAGTCGGCATAGAAGGCATCGCGGTCGCTCACATGCCAGTCGCCGTCGCCGGTCTTCGCGGTGTAGCCCGCATTGCGCCCGGTGAAGCAGGCGATCTGCAGAAGCCCCGCCGGCCACAGCTCGGGGTATCGGGCGCATTGCTGGCGCACGGCGTTGGCGAAGGTGAGGCCGTGGGTGAAGTCGAGCCAGCCGATATTGTCGTTGTAAGAGGTGTCCGTGCGCGTGCCCCAGCTCGTGTCGAACAGCAGCATGTCCTCGGCGGCGGCGGCGAGCAGCGATCGATAGAGCGTCTCCGGCGCGCTCCTGCCGGCAGCGCCGACGACGGCGGCCAGCGCCTCCTTGACCGAGCGGCCGCGAAACTGCGCCGGTTCCGGCACCGTGCCGTTGGCACCGAAGGTCGGGAACGCCTGTCGCGCGCCGGCATAGGCGCGAAACTCGGGAATCAGATCCTCGCGGCTCGCCGCGACCAGCGACCGCACCAATGCGAGCAGCAGCGGCAGCTCGACCGAGCGGCCGAGGCGCTGCACGAGGCGGCCGGTGTGCACCACATAGATCAGCGAGTGCCCGAAATCCTGGTAATGCGCCAGGGCCGCGGCGCTGAGCGCGTGCTCGAGGCCGACGAAGCCGAGCCCGGCATCGAGCGCACCTCGCACGCGAGCGATGGCGCCCTTCTCGTCCTCGGCCTCGATCGCGGCGAGGAAGGCCGGTTCATCCCAGGGCATCGACGCTTCCGGGTAGACGTACACCTCCTCCCCGGCGGCGACATCGGACATGTAGCCGATCGCTTCGAGAAGGCATATCAGCCGCATCTCGGGATCGTTCGACTCGTCGTGCAGCCGCAGCCAACCCGCGGCGGCGGGATAGGCATGCACAGTGCCGAATTCGAGCCGGTCATGCGACCACGCGATCGCATGGCTCACCGCCTCGACCGGGTCGCCGCCGGCCTTGGCATAGCGCGCCAGCTCGCGCGCCATGCGATCATAGGATTCGTCCTCGAAAGCCTCGCGCAGATTGGCGAGCGCCTGCGCCTGGCGCTCGGTTGCCGGCGCTTCGACGACATCGATCCAGACCTCGCCGGCCTCGACCTTGGTCGCATAGGTGCGAAGCGCGTCGCCGCCGGTCAGGTTGGCGCCGGTCTTGAGATCGAATTTCCAGTTATGCCAGTTGCAGGTCAGCACGCAGCCGCCGTCCAGGCTGCCCTCGCGCAGCGGATAGCCCTCATGCGGGCAGCGGTTGTTGCAGGCGAGGATGCCGGAATCGGTCTTGAACAGCGCGATCTGGCGCTTGCCGATCTTGGCGACCGCGCGCCCGTCGCGCTGGAGACGGTCGAACGCCACCGCCTTTTCCCAAGCCATCGCTGCCTCCTTAAGGTCGATCCATTCCAGACCTGCGACGCCAATTAGTCAAGCGTCTGCTTTTCAAATAACGGACGCTGTGGTAACCCTGGCGCAATGTCCGAAGGCAGCACCGAGCGCATCCTGTTCCTACTGAAGACCCGGGCGCCGCTGACCGCGGCCGAGCTCGGGACCTCGCTCGGCATCACGGCGATGGGCGTGCGCCAGCATCTGGCGCGGCTGGAAGAGGACGGCCTCGTCGCCTTCGCCGACGAGCGGCACAGCGTCGGCCGGCCGAAGCGCCACTGGCGCCTGACCGACAAGGCGGAAGCGCGCTTCCCCGATACCCATGCCCAGGTAACGGTCGAGCTGATCGGCGCGGTCGACAAACTGTTCGGCGCCGACGGGCTCGATCGCCTGATCGAAGTGAGGGAGACCGATACGCGCGAGCGCTACCGGCGCGCGCTTGCCGGGCTCGGCACGCTGTCGCAGAGGCTCAGGCGCCTGGCGGAGCTTCGACGCGTCGAAGGCTATATGGCGGAGGTCGAGAAGCAGAAGGACGGGGGATATCTCTTCGTCGAGAACCACTGTCCGATCTGCGCGGCGGCGAAAGCCTGCCAGGGCTTCTGCCGTTCGGAGCTGGCGATTTTCCGCGAGCTGCTGGCCGGCTGCACGGTCGAGCGCACCGACCATATCCTGGCCGGCGCGCGGCGTTGCGCCTATCGGATTACGACGAAGGAGACGACGGAAGCGCCTAGGCCCGGCGCTTCTCGTTCTTCGCCGCGGCGGGATCGTCGCCCCGGCGATCCGGCCCGTTGAAGGGCAGCACGCGGCGGCGGCGGTCCGGCCCGAAATAGCCGCTGGCACGGATGAACGGGCGCGGCGAGTCGATGATCGCGTTGATGCGCGCGCAGAGCGCCTTCACCGAGACGGGCTTCGCCATGAACTCGGTAACGCCGGCGTCGCGCGCCTGGAGCACGCGGGCGCGCTCGGTGTGGCCGCTCAGCATGATGATCGGAACGAACTGGTCGGCGCTCTCGGGCGAGGTGCGGATCTGGCGCGTCAGCTCCATCCCGTCCATCGGCTCCATGTTCCAGTCAAGGATGACGATGTCGACGGCATGGGCGCCGAGATGCTTCAGCGCCTGCTCGCCATTAGCGGCCTCTAGGATCGTGCCGACACCGAGCGCTTCGAGGATCTCGCGCACGAGACCGCGCATCGGCTTGTTATCCTCGGCCACGAGGATTGTCAGCTTGTCGTAAGGACTTGCCATTCCACCCCTTCTCACCCCTCAAGGCAAATTCGGTGCCTTGACCCTAGCCGGGTTTTCCCAGCATTTTAAATAATCATTTTATAAGAATTTTAATGAGTTTAACCAAATGTAACTCTTGAAACAAGCTGCCTGCGGGGGATCACGCGGGCGTGAGACGCCCCTAGCCCTTCACGGCCCCGGCCTGGAGGCCGGCGACGACGTAACGTTGTACGGCGATCACGAACACCAGTACCGGCAGGAGCTGGATCGTGGCGGCGGCGAACAGGATCCCCCATTCGACGCCGTCGGCGGTGCTCAGCATCTCCGCGATGATCAGCGGCGCGGTCTTCGCGTCGCGGGTGGTGAAGATCAGCGCGAAGATGAACTCGTTCCAGGAGAAGACCAGGACGAAGATCGAGGACGCGACGATGCCCTGCGCCGCCAGCGGCAAGATCACGCGCGTCAGGGTCTGCAGCAGATTGGCGCCGTCGACGAAGGCCGCCTCCTCGAGCTCGCGCGGAATCTGCTCGATGAAGGCACGCATGATCCAGGTGCCGAGGCTGACGAAGAACGAGGAGTAGAGAAGGATCAGCAGGAAATGCGTGTCGCTCATGCCCAGCAGGTTGACCACCGGGAACAGCGGCAGCGTGATGATGATCGGCGGGAACATGCGCACGAAGATCATGAAGAAGGCGGAGCCGGTAAGCAGCCGGCTCGAATAGCGCGCGTAGACGTAGCCCGCCATCGAGGTGACGACGACGGTCAGCATCGTCGCCCCGGTGGTGATGATCAGGCTGTTCAGCATGTTCGGATAGAAGGCCGGCCAGAGCTGGCCGAGGCGGCGATAGCTGTCGAGCGTCGGCGTGAAGAAGAAGCTCGGCGGCACCGCGAAGATCTCGCGCACATCCTTGAACGAGGACATGACGACGAGAAAGATCGGGAAGCCCGACCAGACGATGGCGATCGCGATCAGCACGAGGCGGATCGCGCGGGTCCTCCAGCTCTCATCCATCGCGGAACATCTTCACGTACATGGCGCGGAGATACGGCAGCGCGATCACCAGCGAGAGCAGCAGCAGCATCCAGCCGGTGGCCGAGGCGGCGCCGAACTCGTGGTAGCGGAAGGCCTGGCGATAGAGATAGACGGCCAGCACCTCGGTCATGCGCGCCGGCCCGCCTTCGGTCAGCAGCCAGACCTCGGAGAAGATGCGCATGGCGAAGATGTAGCGGAACATCAGCGCGACGAAGACCGCCGGCAGGATCAGGCGCAGCTTGACGAACCAGAAGGTCTGCCAGGGCGTCGCGCCGTCGACCTTCGCCGACTCGATCAGCTCGTTCGGGATCGTGGTGACGGCGGCGTAGAGGATCAGGAAGGTGAAAGGCAGGTGCTGCCAGATGGCGAGCACCGAGACCACCATCAGCGCCGAGAAGGGTTCGACCGCCCATTCGATCTGGGGGACGCCGAGCGACTTCAGCGCGTAGTTGATCATGCCGACATCGGGCTCGAGCATGTAGCGCCACATGATCACCGCGGTGACCTCGGTGATCGCGTAGGGCGCCAGGATGATGGCGATGACCACGCGCTTGAACGGAACCCAGCCGGCCAGCAGCAGGGCCAATCCCAAGCCGAGCGCGAGCTCGCCATAGACGACGATGTTGACGACAAGGAACGTATTCCAGAACGACCGCCAGAAGATGCGGTCGGCGAGCATCGTCGCGTAGTTCTCGAGCCCGACGAACTCCGGCGGGCCGCCGAAGCTCGAATGCGTCAGGCTGAGCCAGCCGACATAGAGCGCCGGCACGAAGATGAAGACGAGCAGCAGAAGATGGACCGGCGCCACCATCAGGTAATGGACAGGGCGCAGGGTCCACATGCCGCGACGACCTTCTCTCCGGAAATGAGACCGGCGGACGGATCGCTCCGTCCGCCGGCGGAAACGAGCGCCTAGTCTAGCGCGGCAGCAGCGGCTCGACGCGCTTCTTGAGGTCGGCCATGGCCTGCTCCGGCGTCTTCGTGCCGAGCATCGCCAGCTGGATCTCCTCCATGAAGAAGTCCATGGCCTTCTGCGTGTTCTCGAAGCCGGGAACGGTCGAGCGCGCCGTCTGCAGCACGGCGGCCTCGTCATCGGCGTAGGGCACGAGCTTGCGCACGCCTTCGTCCTTGTAGGCCGAGACGCGGACCGGGCCGTTGCCGTTGATCGCCTGGGCGACCGTCGCCTTCTTCGAGGACAGCTCCTTGATCAGCGTCCAGGCAAGCTGTTTGTTCTTGGAGTTGGCCGGGATCGCCATGCCCCAGACCGAGGTCTTGGCCGGCGCAATGCCGCCGCCCGCCGCCGGAATCGTCGTCACCTTGAACTCGCCCGGAAACTTGCTCTGCTTGGCGTCGTTGTAGTTGAAGAAGCGGCCGAAGGGCTGGTTGGTCATCGCCGCGCGGCCCTGCTGCATCATGGTGATGACTTCTTCGGTTTTGAACGTGAACACATTCTTCGGGAAGATTCCCTTGCGGAAGAAGTCGCGCAGCAGCGTCACCACCTTGATCGAGGCCGGGCTGTCGGCGACGAACTTGTAGTCGGAGGTGATGAAGTCGCCACCGAAGGCGCGCATCAGGTCGACGATGCCGGACGGATCGTCGAAGCTGGTGATGTAGCCATGGACGACAGTGCCGTCGGGCCGGGTGTAGTTCATCTTCTCGGCCAGCGCGAGCAGCGCTTCCATCGTCTTCGGCGGTGCGTCGACGCCGCGCTCCTTGAAATAGACTTGGTTGTAGAGAAGCCCATGCGTCGCGTGCCGGAACGGGATCGCGATCAGCTTGCCGTTATGAGTGTGCGCGGTGCGCATGCCGGAGGAGATCTCGTTGAAATCCTCGATCGGGTCCTTGGCCTGGTACTGGCTCAGGTCCTCGAACAGGCGTGCGACCTGCGGGCCGGAGTAGCGCTCGAGGATGAAGGCGATGTCGACCTTGCCCTCGGCCAAGCTGGCTTCGCGATAGACGCGCTCATGCACGGCCTCGACGCCGAAGGTCAGCCATTCGGTGCCGACGCCGTTTTTCTTCGACCAGTCGGCGGAACTGTCCCCGCCCTTCTCGCCGGTGACCGCGCCCTTGTGCACGGCGTGGCTCATGATGACGAGCTTCTCGGGCTTGGCCTGGGCGAAGGCGCCCGAGGTGCCGAGGGAGACGGCGAGCGCGAGGCTGGCGGCGAAGGCGAGCTTGGACAGATGCGTCCGGCGCATGGATTTCCTCCGGGATTGAGACGGCGGGAGGGCTTCCCCCTCTCCTTGGCTGCCTTTTCCCGGAGATTTACAAATTTGTCAATACAAACGACAAACTATTCACTGCGGCGTGAGGGCTTTCCGGCGGCGCGCCGCCCCTCAGCTCACATCCTGGCGCTGGAAGATGTATTGCCGGGCGCCGCCGATATGCGCCTCCATCTCCGCCCGGGCGCGGGGGCCGTCGCGGTCGGCGATGGCGCGATAGATGCTCTCATGCTCGAGCCAGACCGCGCGCATGCGCGCCACGGGATCGTCGAGGCCGCTGTTGCGCACGCCGATGCGCCCCATGCCGACGATGTTCGGGATCGCTTCCAAGGTCGTGATGAAATACGGGTTCTGCGTCGCGCGGGCGACGGCGCGGTGGAATGCGAAGTTGAGATCGGAGCCGAGATTGGCGTTGGCCTCGGCGATCGCCGACTCGGCATCGGTGAGCGACTTCGCGATGTCCGCCAGCGTCTCCTTGGTATGGCGCTCGGCCGCGATATAGGCCGACTGGCCTTCGACGACGATGCGGAACTCGTAGAACCACTGCATGTCGGCGACGCTGCGGATCGCCGGATAGGCGAGCGCGGCGGCTTCCGGCCCGCGTTCGACGAAAGTGCCCGAGCCCTGCTGCGAGCGGACGATGCCTTCGTCACGGAGCCGCGCCAGCGCCTCGCGGATCACGGGACGCGAGACGCCGAACCGCGCCCCCAGCTCGTTCTCGGTCGGCAGCTTTGTGTTCCGCGGATACTCGCCGCGGCCGATCAGCCTCAGGATCTGGTCGTAGACGACATCGCTGAGCTTCGAGCGAACCCGCACGTCACTCGGCAGATCGGCGCGCGGCGCGGTGGTCATCGGCAGGGTCTTACCATGCCCGCCCCGACGCGACCAATCGCGGCCGCAGCGAAGGCCTATTCCGGGCGGGTTCCGCGCGTGGTCAGGCGATGCATGCGGCGGCGGCCCTGGCCGGCAAAGCTGTCGCGCCGGTGCATCGTGCAGCGATTGTCCCAGACGATCAGGTCGCCGAGCTGCCACTCCTGCGTCCAGGTGTTCTCCGGCAGCGCCGCATAGGACCAGAGCTCGTCGCAGAGCGCCTCGCTCTTCGCCAGCGGCAGGCCGGGGATGTAGGCACCGAAGCGCCGGCCGAGAAACAGCGCCTTGCGATTGCTGACCGGATGCGTACGGACGATCGGGTGGATCGGCCCCGGCATCTCGCGCACGTCGTCCGTCTCGATGTCCTTGTAGCCTGGACGCTTGCCGCCTTGGGCGTTGTGGCTCGCCTGGTGCTTCATGGTGAGCCTGGCGACGCGCTCCTTGAGAGCATCCGGCATCGCCTCATAGGCGTTGTACATGTTGGCGAACCAAGTATTGCCACCGGCCGCCGGGATCTCGCGCGCCAGCAGCATCGTGTATTCGGACGGGTAGTTGGTGAAGGCAAGATCGGTGTGCCAGTTGAGCTCGCCGTCGCCGTGCTCGCCGATCGGCTCGCCGTTCTCCTTCACATTGGAGATGATGGTCATCATCGGCGCCTCGGCCGAGTAGACCTTGCGCGAGCGCGTGTAGTCGGGCGAAGGCTGGAGCTGACCGAGACGCTCGCCGAAGCGCGTGAAGGCGAGATCGTCGAGCGTGTAGCCGCGGAAGCGAACGACCAGATGGTCGCGCAGCGCCTGCTTGATCGTCGCCTCGTCGGCCGCGCTCAGCGGGTCAAGGGATCCGCCGGTGATCTCAGCGCCGAGAGGGCCGAGAGAGCGGACGCGAAGGCGGGTCGCTTCGGAGACGAGGGTCATGGTCGCACTTTCCGGCTGGCGCGGACGCACCTTGAGCGGCGCCCGGCCCGAGCCTTCTCGCATTTGTCCGGAAAAATGTCAATCTTGTAAACTCGACGAACAACTTGGCTAGAAGCCAGCCAGCCCGATCCGGATCCGCCGGTTGTGGCGGCCCTTGTTCTCGACCTTGAGGAGCTTGATCGGCCGGGACGCCCCGGTCGAGGCGAGGTGCGTGCCGCCGCAGGCCTGGCGGTCGAGTCCGGCGATCTCGACGATCCGCACCCTGCCGTCGGAGGTCGGCGGCGGCGCGACCGAGCGCGAGCGCAAGAGGCCCTTCTCCTCCTGCGCCGCATCGAGCGGCACATAGCTGTCGCTGACGCGGAGATCTTGGCGGATCACATCATTGATCGCCGGTTCGTAGGCGCGGAGCTTGTCGTTGTCGGCGCCCGGCAAATCGAGATCGATGCGCGCGGTGCCGTCGTCGTTCATCTGCGCGCCGGTGACGAGCGCGCCGTCGAAGCCCTGGAAGGCGAGCGCGTTGATGATGTGGAGCGCGGTATGCAGCTCGCGCTGCGCCTGGCGGAAAACAGGATCGACCTCAAGCGCGACGGATCCGGCGATCTCGACCGGCTCGGCGACCAGGTGCCAGAGATGGCCATCGGCATAGTCGAGGCCGGAGACGGCGAGCGTGCCGCCCTGCCAGCTGAGCGTGCCGCGGTCGGCAAGCTGGCCGCCGCCGCCCGGATAGAAGGGCGTCGCCTCCAACCTGACACGGCCGGGACGGGCATCCACGACCTTCGTCTTGAGGGTCAGCGTCTCGGGATTCTCGTGGCAGAAATAGCGGGACATGCCGGCAGGATGCCGGAAACTGAGCCGCCGCTATTGGTGGAAATTGAGCGCCGGGACCGGATGTGCCGAGCGGCCGGCGCGTGCGAACTGCTGCGGCGTGACGCCGAAGCAGTGCTTCAGATGACGGTTCAAGGCGCTCTGATCGTAGAAGCCGGCGACATGCGCCGCCTCGGCAATCGGCACGCCCTCGCGGAGCGCGTCCATCGCCGTCTTGAGGCGAAGCTGGACCAGATAGGCATGCGGCGTCAGACCTGTCTCGCGCTTGCAGAGCGCTATGAGCTGGAACGGCGTCAGCCCCGCCGCAGCGCTCAGATCCTCGAGGCTCAGGCTCTCGGCATAACGGTCGTGCATCAGCTCCAACGCCGGCGCAAGGAGCGCGCGGTCGCGAGGCGCAACCGAGATGCGGGCCCGGCCCGATCCATGGCGGCGGAAGAGCCGGCCCAGGCTCGCGACCAGCAGCTCGCGCTGGCGGAGCGTATCGCCCCCCCGATCCAGGGCCTGGTGCAGGCGGAGGAAATCCCCGATCAGGTCGGCATCGGTGAAAAGATTGGCAGTGAAGTGCGGGGCCGCCTCGATCCCGAGCAGCCCGTTCACGGCGGCGATCGCCTCCTCGCCGAGATAGATCGAGCGGTAGCACCAGCGCGGGCTGCGGCCCATCCGCCCGGAATGGGCCTCATCCGGGTTGAAGGCCAGGAGGACGGCAGGCGTCGCCTCGCCGACCGCGCCCCGGCTGGTAAACTCCGCGCCGCCCGCCTCCGTGACGGCGATGACGTAGCCGTCATGGGAATGAGGCGCGTAGTCGTGGTCCGTGAAGTCGGCATGCAGGCAGCTCAGACCGGCGATATCCGGGTCTTCCCAATACCTTGTCCGGTTCCGGGGGTCGCTGCGGGCCATGTTTAGGAGATAGCAGGATCCGGGCCTGGCCGCTGCCCCGGGATGGACAAAATTTTCGCCTCTGCTGCGCCGCATTCACCAACGATTAATAAAATTAGATGTAAATGAATGGGGCGAGGCGATGGCGACGACGTAACTTATCTGTACGTTCATTTACCGGGGGCGGTGGGTGGCTTCTTCGCAGGCAAACTCGATCAGGCAATCGGCCCGAGCGATCCTGCTGGATACCGTCAATAGCGTCATCGGCCGTGACTCCGATGTCGCCCGGTATCTCGCCCGCGCCTGCGACTCCGACGACCCGCTCGACCTCCTCCTCGCCCAGGCCGCCTTCGACGAGATGGAGGGTCACCTCAAGCGCGCCGTGGCGCGCGAGGTCGAGAACCGCAAGCGCGACTTCGGCAAGAACTTCCAGAACATGCGCCTGAGCGCCTAGGCGCTCCGCCAAGTTTCGCCCGCCGCGCGACTATGGCGCGAGCGTGAGCGCGCTCGCTATTCTGATTTCCCGCCGTCGCCCTTCCCGTTCCTCGCAGCGATTGCCCGGAGGCATCCCAATGGCCGTGCAGAAATCCCATCTCTGGACCGAGGTCGACTACGACGCCGACGGCAAGCAGGTGGGCTACATCCACCTGCCGCATTCGGTCACGCGCTCGGCCTACGGCACGCTCGCCATCCCGCTGACCGTGATCAAGAACGGCAAAGGCCCGACCGCGCTCTTGATGGCCGGCAACCATGGCGACGAGTACGAAGGCCAGGTCACGCTCTGCAAGCTGATCCGCGAGATCGAGCCAAAGGACATCAAGGGCCGCCTGATCATCATGCCCGCCGCCAACATGCCGGCGGCGATGGCCGGCGCCCGCGTCTCGCCGATCGACGACGGCAATTTGAACCGCGCCTTCCCGGGCGGCCCGAACATGAGCGTGACCTACCAGATCGCGCATTACCTCGACACGGTGGTGGTGCCGAAGGCCGAGGCCTGGTTCGACCTGCATTCGGGCGGCGGCTCGCTCGCCTATGTCCCCTTCGCCTCGGTCTCGACCTCGGGCAACAAGAAGCTCGACCAGCGCTCGCTCGACCTGCTCAGGGCCTTCGGCGCGCCGGTGAGCCTGGTGTGGACCTACCTGCCCGATTCGCGGCTCGCGCACTCCTCCGCACATCGCAACAACGTCGTCTATCTCGGCGGCGAGTTCGGCGGCGGCGCCTCGGTCAATCCCGACGGCGTCACGCTCACCTATGACGGTACCGTGCGCGCGCTCGCCCATATGGGCATCCTCAAGGACACCAAGAAGTTCAAGATCGGCAAGGCGCCCGAGAAGGTGCGCTGGATGGAGCTCCTGGGCCTGAGCTACTACGTCTACGCACCCGACCACGGCCTCTTCGAGCCGGCGGTGAAGCTCGGATCCATGGTCAAGAAGGGCCAGCTCGCCGGCCTCGTCCACTTCGTCGACAACCCGGCCCGCGAGCCGGTGCCGGCTTATTTCAAGGATTCGGGCCTGGTGATCTGTCAGCGCCATTACGGCCGCGTCGAGCGCGGCGACTGCGTCGCGCATCTGGCGACGGATCGCAGCGCGCCGTAGCACGTCTCACCCTCTCCCGCCTTTGGCGGGAGAGGGTTTGCGACGTTACTTCCTCAAGACCGGCGTCTCGTAGAGCGACTTGCCGCCGACCTTGATCGAGACGTCGATCAGGTAGGGCTTGAGGGCTTCCACATCGACCTCGATGCCGAGGCCGGGCGCTTCCGGCGCCTTGATCAGGCCCTTCTTGTCGCGGGCGACGGTGTTCTTGGTGATCGCCTTGGCGACCGCCTTGAGCTCGACCGGATACTCCGAGATGTCGTGCTCCTTCATGCCGGCATAGGGCTGGAGCGAAGCCGAGAGCTGGAGATGCGAGGTGAAGGTGTGGTTGACGAAGGTCACCCCCTTCTTCTTCGCGTAGTCGGCCGCCTGCTTCGCCGGCGTGATGCCGCCGATGCGGCCCGCATCGATCTGGATGAAGCTCAAGCCCGCCAGATCCATCATCTGCTTGGCCATCAGGTAGGTGTAGGCGCCCTCGCCGCCGGCGAGCTTCACCTTCGGTGTCTTCTTCGACAGCGCCTTGAACTCGGCCAGCGCGTCGCGGTCGAGCGGCTCCTCGTACCAGGTGGCCTTGGCCGCCTTCAGCGCCGGCAGGCGCTTCGCCGCGCGCTCGACATCGTCGCCGAAGACGCAGCCGGCGTCGACGAGCAGGATGCCATCCTTGCCGAGGCCTTCGCGCGCTGCCATCAGGTGATCGGCATCGTCCTTCACCGTGGTCATGCCGAAATTGCTCCAGCCGAACTTGCTGGCCCAGTAGCCGTCGGCGACCACGGCCTTCGCCTTGTTCAGCGTCTCCTGCGGCGTGAGGCCGAAGAGCTGCGAGGCATAGGGCGTCTTCGGATAGTTCTTCTTGTAGCCGAGGATCTTCCACACCGGCTCCTGGCGCATGTGGCCGAGCAGGTCCCACAGCGCCTCGTCGATGCCCGAGAGCGTGTGGTCGGTCTGCAGGATGTCGAGCGAGCGGCGCTTCACCGTGTCGTTGATGCGGCGGATGTCCTCCGGCCCGTTCAGCTCCTGGCCCATGACCGAGGTGTAGATCGGGTGGCAGAAGCCATGCGACATCGGGGCGATCCAGCTCGCGATCGACGGCAGCGGCGACGCCTCGGCCTCGCCCCAGCCGACCTTGCCGCCGGATTCGACGCGGACGAGCAGCGCGTCCTGGCTGCCGTCGCTGATGTCCTCCACCACCGGCATGGAGACGTAGAACAGGTCGACGGACTCGATCTTCGGCATGGGTTTCGCTCTTCTCTTCGAATTTACGGATGGAGGTCGGGGCGCGGCGCGAGGCTGTCGCCGGCGGCGTCCTCGCCGCCGGGATATCCGGCAGCATAAGTCGGCTTGGCGACGGGATAGACCGCGCTCTTGAGGTCCTTCCCCGCAACGGCGATGCCGTTCGGCTCGGAATAGGGACCGCGATCGTAATGCGGCGTCACCACCGCGACCGTGTGGCCCTTCTTCTCGAGCGCCGCCTTGGTCGCATTGCCGAAGCGGCCGTCGAGCATCACGTCGTCGGTCTCTGTATGAAGGCGCGGCGACTGCAGCGCATCCTGCAGAGACATGCCGTGCTCGACATGGTTGACCACGGCCTGGACGATCGCCGACCAGATGCGCCGGCCGCCCGAGGCGCCGAGCGCGGCCTTGAGCTTGCCGCGGCTCATCAGGATCATCGGCGTCATGTTGTTGACGCCATAGGCGTTGCCGCGGATCGACATGATCGTTCCCGGCACCTGGCAGAACCAGCTCATGGCGTTGTTCATCATCACGCCGACGCCGGGTGTGACCACGCCGGAATAGCCGACATTGGTCTGGGTCAGCGCCACCGCGTTGCGCTTCTTGTCGATGACGGTGATGTGCGTGGTGCCGTCGTCCTTGCCGCCGCGCGCCGGGCCGGGGAAATCCTTCGGACGCGCACGGCCCGCGAATGCCCAGGGATCGCCCGGATCCGGGTCGGCACGCTTGCGGCGCGAGATCATCTCGGCGCGCGTCGCGGCGTAGTCCTTGTCGACCAGGGTCGCCATCGGCGCATCCGGATGGTCGCCCATATAGGTGAAGCGGTCGGCCGCGGCCATGCGGATCGCTTCGGCGACCAGATGCAGCGACTCCGGCTTGCCCCAGCCGAGCTTCTTCAGGTCGAAGTGATCGAGGATGTGCAGCGCCTCCATCACCGTCGTGCCCGCGGTCAGATGCGGCATGCCGATCAGGTCGACATTGCGATAGCGCCCGCGGATCGGCTCCAGGATCAGCGCCTTGTAGGCGGCGAGGTCGGCCGCTCGCAGAGTGCCGCCGTTCTTCGCGTTGTCATCCGAGAGCCTCTCGGCGACCTCGCCCTTGTAGAAGCCGTTCGGCCCATGCTTGGCGATCAGGCGCAGCGTGCGCGCATGGTCCTTCTGCACGAACCTGCCGCCGACCGGGATCGGGTAGCCGCCCGGGTAATAGATCGGCGCGGTGCCGGGGAACATCAGGAAGGTCTCGCGGTCGGCGACCAGCGCCAGCGTGAAGTGATGACCGACGGCGAAGCCGTCCTCGGCGAGGCGGATCGCCGGGGCGAGCGCGTCCTTGAGGTCGATCGTGCCGAACTTCTCGAGCGCGAGGCACAATCCCGCAACCGCGCCGGGCACGCCGATCGAGCTGTGGCCGCGGTCGTTGGCACGGTTCTTCACCTTGGGCCAGGCATAGCTCTTGGCGAGGTTCATCCCGCCGCCCCAGATCTCGCTCTGGCCGGCTTCCAGCGTGTACATGTCCGGCCGCGCCAAGCCCGGCGCCTTGGTGCCGTAATAGACGGCCTTCGGATCGGCCTTGTCGAAATGGATCACCATGTTGCCGACGCCGCCGATGCCGTTCATCAGCGGCTGCAGCACGCCGAGCGCGAAGGCCGTGGTGACCGCGGCGTCGACGGCGTTGCCGCCCTTCTGCAGGACCTCGACGCCGATGCGCGCGCCGAGCGGATGCTGGGCACAGACCATGCCGTCGCGCGCGATCAACTCCTCATGCGCCAGCACCGGGCGGCTCAGCTTCATCGGATCCTCGGCTAGGAAGGGGACGAAAAGCGGACGGAGCCTAGGACGGTCGGAGACCGCCGGCAACCGCGCCCCGCCATCCGCGAACCGCGGCTTTAAGGCAGCGCCGCGATCTCGCGGATCAGCTTGTTGATCATCGCCTCGGCGAAGGTCTGGAAGCCCTCGACAACGACGGTGAAGGCGCCGACACCGCCGATCACGTTGCGGCGAAAATACTCCTCCAGCCCTTCCGGCGGATGCGTGTGATTAGGGTTGAAGGGGTTCGGACGCGGACTCAGGATGACGAGCGCGTTCACCGTGATGCCGGCCTCGACCGCGGCGTCGCGCGTGATCGTGACCGCCGGACCGCTGACATTGGTGCCGTCGGCGGAGATGTCGATCACCTGCCGCTCGGCCTCGACGCCGGACCGGGCGAGCTGGCGCATCGAGTAGTCGATCGCCGAGCCGATCGCAGTCGATCCGTAATAGGAGCGCGGCGCGCGCTTGACGGTCTCGGCAACACCCTGGGCCGAGGCGAGATCGCGGATCACCTTCCAGTCGGCGACGACCATATGCTGGCCGACGCCCGACCATTCGACGAAGCAGATGGCGATGGAGCCGTGCAGGCCCGAGCGGATCGCGTTCAGCACGCGCTGGTCGGTGATCGCGGTCGCGATCCCCTCGCGCTGCAGGCGGAACTCTTCCTCATCCACGCTGCGCGAGACATCGGCGGCAAGGACCAGGGTGACATCGACCCTCTCCGCCGCGGTCGCAGCGCCACCGAATAGAAGCGCTGCGATGACGACAAGGATGCGGATACGCATGGTCGTGCCTCCCTCCGCCAAACGACCGTTTATCATACCTTATCGCGCGCCGCGGCCCGTCTCCGCCGCAAATTGAGCCATTCCGAGCCCACGACGATCACAGCGCCGAGAAGAATCAGCCCGGCGCCGGCGAAGACCGTCGGCGCCGGGAGGTCCCGCCAGATCACCCAGCCCCAGAGGAAGGCCCAGCCGAGCGAGGTGTAGGAGGTGGGCGCCACCGCCGAGGCCGGCGCATGGCGGACGCTCTCGTACATCAGGTACTGCCCGAGCGCGGCAAAGGCGCCGATGCCCGCCATCGTCGCGAAGGTGAAGGGATCCGGCGTCACCCAGATCCAGGGCAGCGCCGGCAGGCAGGCGACGACGAAGGCAAGCCCAGTGAACAGCATCTGCACTTCGGTCGACTCGCTGGCCGAGATCTGCCGCATCAGGATATTGGCCCAGGCCCAGAGGCAGGCGGCGATCAGCACGAGACCCGCAGGAAGCAGGTCGGGCCGGCCGGTCGGATTGGCGGCGACGATGACGCCGGCAAGGCCGACGAAGACCGCGGCCCATCGCGCGGCGTTCACCTTCTCGCCCAGGATGAAGATAGACATCACCGTGATGATCAGCGGCGCCGCGTAGTACAGCGTGACCAGATCGGCGAGCACCAGCGAACGCGCGGCCGAGTAGTAGCAGAGCCATGCGATCACCATGGCCGCGGCGCGAAGCGCTAGCGCCGGCTTGTGTCGGCTCTTGATGAGGCCGAAGATGACCTTCTTGCGGTAGATCGCGACGGCGACGATGGCGATCGTCAGGCTGCGGACGAACAGGATCTGCAGCACCGCATAATCCGCGACCAGCCACTTCACCACGGCGTCCTGGAAGGAAAAGACGGCGTTGGCGGAAAGCGCGAGCGCCAGCCCGAGCATCACATTGCCGGGCTCGAGCGCCTTAAACGGCGGCATGGCGGGTGGGCGGGCGGGGGCGCGTGGCGACGCTCATTCGGCGGCGGGGTCTCCGAGGTCCATCTTGGACCAAGATAACCGTCCCGTCAGGTCCGGCTCCGACTCTGCGAAATCCGAAGGCGCCAAAAGAAAACGGCCGGCGGGATCTCTCCCGCCGGCCGCGAATCGACGAAAACCGCCTAGTTGAACCAGACGTCCCACATCCGCGGGATGCGGTTCGGCTCGTAGTTCATGACCTTGGCGACGGTCGCCTGGTAGCGGCCGATCGCGCCGGTGTTGATCACCGGGACCCACTCGTACATCCGGCTCGTCCAGTCGGCGACCGCCTTCTTCTGCTCCTCGAGCTTGAGCGTGCCGTTGAAGAGCTTGTCCGCGGCAGCAAGCGCCGGGTCGGCCTTGAACTGCGCGCCCAGGGCATTGTTCTGCTTGGTGGTGAGGCCGATGACGTTGATCGGGCCCTCATAGGGCTCGACGCCGAAACCGACCGTCCACATATGCCAGCCGGTCGGCTGCAGGCGCTTCTGCGAAGCAGACGGCCAATCGACCACGTTGAGCTTGATGTTGAGGCCGAGCTTGCTCTTGAGCTGCTCGGTCGCGACGACCGCAGTCTCGTTGTGGTTCTTGATGGTCGAGTCGGTGAGGAAGATGATCTCCTCGCCCTTGTAGCCCGACTCCTGAACCAGCTTCTTCGCCAGGGCGATGTCCTTGACGTTGTACTTGTCCTTGCCGATGTCGCCGGTGTGGTAGACCGAACCCGGATACTGCCAGGCCGTTTGCAGCGCGTAGTTGCCTTCGCCCGCGATCGCCAGGATCTCCTCCATGTCGAGCGCGGCGAGCACCGCCTGACGCAGCTTCTGCTGCGCCATCGGGCCGTCCCCGGCATTGAAGACAATCAGGTTGAGATTCCAGGGCGTGGCTTCGTAGATCTTGATCCGCGCATCGCCCTTGAGACGCTTCGCCGCCGGCGGCGGCAGGATGTCGACGGCCTGGATCTCGCCGGTCTCGAGCGCCGCGGTGCGGGCACCGCCCTCGGGAATGAAGCGGATCGTGACGCTGTCGAAATAGGCGGTCTTCTTCCCGCCGAAGCCGTCGCGCTTCTGATAGTTGTTGTTCGGGGTGTAGCCGTCGTTGCGCACCAGCTTCACGTGGCTGTCGGGCTTGTACTCGGCCCACTTGAAGGGACCGGTGCCGATGTGATTGACCTTGTTGCGTTCCTTGTCGCCCTCGGATTCCGGATAGATCGCCATCGGGGCGCCGGGCGCGCTGATCACCTGGATCAGCCCGGGGAAGAGGTTGGCGAGCCTCAAGGTGACCTTGTACTTGTCGGTCGCCTCGATCTCCTTCACCGCGCTCAGGGTCAGCGAGGCGCCGCCGATGCGCTTGTAGCGCTCGAGCGAAGCCTTCACGTCCTTGGACGTCATCTCTTGGCCGTTATGGAACTTCACGCCCTGGCGGAGCGTGAAGACGTAGGTCAGGCCGTCCGGCGACATTTCGACGCCGGTCGCGAGGTCCGGGATCGGGTTGGCGCCCTGGTCGCGCGCGAACAGCGTCTCGATCCAGTGCATCGAGATGTTACGCGTCGCCTCGGCGGTCGAGGCCTGCGCATCGGTCAACGGAGGCGGCGAGGTGACGCCGACGATCATGTCTCCGCCCTTCTTCTGGGCGAAGGCCGGTGAGAACGCGAGGGCAAGCGCGACGGCGCTCACGCCTGCGAGCAGATGACGACGATGATCTCCCATGACGTTCACTCCTTGTGGATGGGCGGGTTTCTTTTGGTCTTCGGCGATAGCCTAGACCGCTTTAGGCCCGCATTTCCCAGATGAACCATTGAACTGGGCGGCGTTGAATCCATTTGAGCCATAGGACGCAACGTCTTGTCTCATTGGACCGGGGTCGCAGATGGAGCATCTGGCGGGTGAAGCCCAATCCGATGCCCTGCGGCTCGATTTTGACCGTCGCCTCAAGCTGGAG
>Ga0194132_10003978_pt1 | contig 25656 bp, 23 predicted proteins | sample TA2KigOf80mmetaG_FD_148612 | JGI IMG/M metagenome (GOLD analysis project Ga0194132, IMG submission 148612) | Freshwater microbial communities from Lake Tanganyika, Tanzania - TA2015054 Kigoma Offshore 80m | ecosystem: Environmental > Aquatic > Freshwater > Lake | place: Tanzania: Lake... | reverse complement strand
GCTCAACCACGCGCATCGCGCTCGGCATCGAATACGACGGCAGCCGGTTCCTGGGCTGGCAGACGCAGCCGGGCGGCGGCACGGTTCAGGACGCCCTGCAATCGGCACTGTCCGGGATCGCGGCCGAGCCGGTTGGCGTGACCTGCGCCGGCCGCACCGATCGTGGCGTTCACGCGCGCGGACAAGTGGTGCACTTCGACACCACGGCGGCGCGCCCGGAGGGCGCGTGGGTGCGCGGCGTCAACGCCTTGCTGCCGGATTCGGTCGCGGTGCTCTGGTCGCGGCGGGTCGAACCTGCGTTTCACGCCCGCTACGCCGCGTTCGCGCGGACTTATCGCTACGTCCTCCTCAACCGCGCGGTGCGGCCTGCGCTCGCGGCGCGCTACGCGGGCTGGCACCACGCCCCGCTGGATGACGAAGCGATGCGCCAGGCGGCTGCGCACCTGGTTGGCGAGCATGATTACTCCGCTTTCCGCTCAGCCGAGTGCCGGGCGAACTCACCGGTGCGCACCATCCATTCGATCGCGGTGCTGCGCAGCGGCGAGCGGATCGACATCTTGATCCGGGCCAATGCCTTCCTGCACCACATGGTGCGCAACCTGGTCGGCGCCTTGGTCTACGTCGGCAAGGGCCGCCACCGGCCGCAGTGGGCTCAGCAGGTGCTGGCGTCACGCCAGCGCGCGCAAGCCGCGCCGACCTTCGCCGCGGCAGGGCTTTACCTGGAAGCGGTGGAGTACGAGGCTCGCTGGGGTCTGCCGCAGGGCCCGGCCGAAGCCCTCGCGCTGCCGCTGGAGGCTTGATGCGCACCCGGGTGAAGATCTGCGGCATCACGCGCGCGCAGGACCTCGCCGCAGCGGCGGCGGCGGGCGCGGACGCGATCGGCCTGGTGTTCTATCCCCACAGCCCGCGCTACCTGTCCCGAGAGCGGGCGCGTGCCCTGCGCCGCGAGGCGCCGCCGTTCCTGAGCACCGTGGCGCTGTTCGTCAATGCGCCGGAAGCGGACGTGCGCCGGGTCCTCGATGAGGTGCGGCCGGATGCGCTGCAGTTCCACGGTGAGGAAACCGCGGACTATTGCGGTTCCTTTGGCCTGCCTTACGTCAAGACCTGCCGGGTGCGCCCAGGGGTCGATTTGCTAGAATACTGGCGCCCGTATTCGGGCGCGAGCGGCTGGCTCGCGGATGCCTACGTGGAGGACTACGGCGGCACCGGCGAGCGCTTCGAATGGTCCCTCGTGCCGCGGAAGCTCGGCCGGCCCCTGATCCTGTCGGGGGGCCTGACGAGCGCGAACGTGCGCGAGGCGATTCGCGCCGTGCAGCCCTGGGCGGTGGATGTTTCCAGCGGCGTGGAATCCGCCAAGGGGATCAAGGACGCGGCCCGGATCGCCGCCTTCATCACCGAGGTCAGAAATGCAGATGTATGACTTGCCCGATCCGCGCGGCCATTTCGGCCCCTATGGCGGGGTGTTCGTTGCCGAGACCCTCAGCCATGCGCTGGAGGAGTTGCGCGAGGCCTACGAGCGTAGCCGGCGCGACCCGGCGTTCATGGCCGAGTTCCACCACGAGCTCAAGCACTACGTCGGCCGCCCGAGCCCGGTGTACCACGCCAAGCGCTGGTCGCAGCTGCTGGGCGGGGCGCAGATCTACCTGAAACGCGAGGACCTGAACCACACCGGCGCGCACAAAATCAACAACACCATCGGCCAGGCGCTGCTCGCCCGCCGCATGGGCAAGAAGCGCGTGATCGCCGAGACCGGCGCCGGCATGCACGGCGTCGCCTCGGCCACGGTCGCGGCGCGCTTCGGCATGCAATGCGTGGTGTACATGGGCTCGGAGGACGTCAAGCGCCAGGCGCAGAACGTCTACCGGATGAAGCTGCTCGGCGCCGTGGTGGTGCCGGTGGAGTCGGGTTCAAAGACGCTCAAGGACGCGCTCAACGAGGCGATGCGCGACTGGGTGACCAACGTCGAGGACACCTACTACATCATCGGCACCGTGGCCGGCCCGCACCCGTATCCGATGATGGTGCGCGACTTTCAGTCGGTGATTGGCGAGGAGTGCAGGGTGCAGATGCCGGAGATGATCGGGCGCCAGCCCGACGCCGTGATCGCCTGCGTCGGCGGCGGCTCCAATGCCATGGGCATCTTCTACCCGTACATCAAGGACGAGCAGGTGCGCCTGATCGGCGTCGAGGCCGCGGGCGAGGGACTCGCCTCGGGCCGCCACGCGGCCTCGCTCAGCGCCGGCACCCCTGGCGTGCTGCACGGCAACCGGACTTACCTGCTGCAGGACGCCAACGGCCAGATCACCGAGACGCATTCGGTGTCCGCGGGCCTCGACTACCCGGGCGTCGGCCCGGAGCACGCCTGGCTGAAGGACACGCGCCGCGCCGAGTACGTCAGCATCACCGACGAGGAGGCGCTCAGGGGCTTCAGCGACCTGTGTCGGCTGGAAGGCATCATTCCGGCGCTGGAATCGGCGCATGCGGTGGCCTACGCGGCGAAGCTTGCGCCTTCGCTGCCGAAGGACCAGGCGTTGCTGGTCAACCTCTCGGGGCGCGGCGACAAGGACATGCAGACCGTCGCCGACCGGATGGGCATCCAGCTCTGATGTCGCGCATCGCCGGGCGCTTCGCCGAACTGAAGGCCGCCGGACGCAAGGCGCTGGTTCCGTTCCTCACCGCGGGTGATCCTCTGCCCGCGAGCACGGTGCCGCTGCTGCACGCCATGGTGGAGGCGGGCAGCGACATCCTGGAGATCGGCGTGCCGTTCTCCGATCCGATGGCCGACGGTCCTGCGATCCAGCGCTCCTCGGAACGCGCGCTGAAGAACGGCGTCGGCCTCGCCGACGTGCTGAAGATGGTCAGCCAGTTCCGCCAGCAGGACGCGAAGACGCCGGTGGTTCTGATGGGCTACGCCAATCCGATCGAAGCCATGGGCGTCGGGAAGTTCGTCGCCGCGGCGAAGTCGGCCGGCGTGGACGGCGTCATCGTCGTGGACTATCCGCCGGAGGAGTGCGGGCCCTTTGCCGACCTGTGCGGCCGCGCGCACATCGATTGCATCTTCCTGCTCGCGCCTACCTCCACCGACGCGCGCATCCGCGAAGTGGCGCGCGCCGGAACCGGCTATCTCTACTATGTGTCGCTGAAGGGGGTCACCGGGGTGAAATCCGCCGACGTCGCGGAGATCGCGGCGCAGTTGCCGCGCCTTCGCGCCGCATCCGACCTGCCCATCGGCGTCGGCTTCGGCATCAAGGACGCGGAGTCCGCGCGCGCCATCGCGAGGGTCGCCGATGCCGTGATCATTGGCACCCGCATCGTGCAGGAGATCGAGAGCGCCGGGCCGGCCGAGGCTCCGGCGCGCGTCAAGGCGCTGCTCGCGCCGATTCGCGCCGCCCTCGATCAGCCGCCGGCCAAGGCTGCGTGAACGCATGAGCTGGCTCCAGAAGCTGCTGCCGCCCAAGATCCAGCGCGGCACCGGGCCGAAGAAGACGGTCCCGGAGGGCCTCTGGACCAAGTGCCCGGCCTGCAGCGCGGTGCTCTACAGCACAGACCTGGAGAAGAACCAGAACGTCTGCCCGAAGTGCGGCGAGCACCAGCGCATCGGCGCCCGCGCGCGGCTGGACGCGCTGCTCGACCCCGAGGGCCGCTTCGAGATCGGCGCCGAGGTGCTGCCGGTGGACAGCCTCAGGTTCCGCGACTCGAAGAAATATCCCGACCGGCTGGAGGAGGCCGAGCTCGCCACCGGCGAGACCGACGCCCTGGTCGTGATGCAGGGGTCGATCAAGTCGCTCGGCGTCGTGGTGGCGGTGTTCGAGTTCGAGTTCATGGGCGGCTCCATGGGCTCGGTGGTGGGCGAGCGCTTCGTGCGCGGGGTGCGCCTCGCCATCGAGCAAAAACTGCCGTTGGTGTGCTTCACCGCCAGCGGCGGCGCGCGCATGCAGGAGGGCCTGCTGTCGCTCGCGCAGATGGCGAAGACCACTGCTTCGCTCACCGAATTGGGCGCGCGGTGCCTGCCGTTCATCACCGTCCTTACCGACCCCACCATGGGCGGGGTCTCGGCCAGCTTCGCCATGCTGGGCGATGTCGTCATCGCCGAGCCCAAGGCGCTGATCGGCTTCGCCGGCCCGCGGGTGATCGAGCAGACGGTGCGCCAGAAGCTGCCCGAGGGCTTCCAGCGCGCCGAGTTCCTGCTGGAGAAAGGCGCCATCGACATCATCATGGACCGCCGGCAGACGCGCGACCGATTGCACACGCTGCTGTCGATGCTGCTGCGGCGGGCGCCCGACCTGTCTTCCTGAGGTGCCGACGGTCCCGCGTTCGCTTGAGGACTGGCTGCAGCACGTCGAGCGCCAGCATCCGCAAGCCATCGCCCTGGGGCTGGAGCGAGCACAGCGGGTGCGCACGCGGATGGGCCTCGCCTTCGACTGCCCGGTCATCGTCGTCGGCGGCACCAACGGCAAGGGTTCGACCTGCGCCATGCTGGAGGCGATCCTGCGCGCCGCGGGCTACCGGACCGGCCTCTATACCTCGCCGCACCTGCTGCGCTATAACGAGCGCGTGCGCATCGCCGGCGCGGAGGCCGCCGACGAGGCGCTCGCCGAGGGTTTCGCCGCCGTGGAGGCCGCGCGCGGTGAGGTGCCACTCACCTACTTCGAGTTCGGGACGCTCGCCGCGGCCTGGCTGTTCTGGCGCCAGCGGCCCGACGCCCTGGTGCTGGAGGTGGGCCTGGGCGGCCGGCTGGACGCGGTGAACATCTTCGACGCCGACTGCGCGATCCTCACGAGCATCGGCATCGACCATGTGGACTACCTCGGAGGCACGCGCGAGGCGATCGGGCGCGAGAAGGCGGGCATTTTCCGCGCCGGGCGGCCGGCCGTGGTGGCCGACCCGAAGCCGCCCCGGACCGTGCTCGAGGCGGCCGCCGCGCTGGGCGCGCGCCTGCTGCTCATCGGGCGCGATTTCCACAGCCGTGCACACGGGTCGCAGTGGGTGTTCGAGTCCCCCGAAGGCCGGCGCATGACCCTGGCGCACCCCGCGCTGCGCGGTGCGATGCAGTTGCGCAACGCGGGTGCCGCGCTCGCGGCGCTGGAGACGCTGCGCGAGCGGCTCCCGCTGGCGATGCAGGAGGTGCGCGGGGGCCTGGCGCAGGTGAGCCTGCCGGGCAGGTTCCAGGTGCTGCCGGGGCGGCCGCAGGTGGTGCTGGACGTCGCGCACAATCCGCAGGCGGCGGGCGTGCTCGCGGCGAACCTGGGCGCGAGCGGCTTCTCGCCCGAGACCATCGCGGTGCTGGGCATGCTGCGCGACAAGGACATCGAGGGCGTGCTGCGCGCGGTCGCCGGCCGGATCACGCGCTGGCACCTGGCGACCCTGGGCGGGCCGCGCGGCGCGGACGCCGACACGCTGGAGCGCGCGCTGCGGGCCGTGGGCGTGGCGGGGCCGGCTTCGCGGCATTCCTCGGTGGCGGCGGCGCTCGCCGCGGCGCGCGGTGAAGCAGGCGAAGGTGATAAGATCGTTGTGTTCGGGTCTTTCCTGACCGTCGCCGAGGCGATGGCGCACGGCAAAGAATCGACATTTCCCGCCCATGGCTGACAGCGAAGACGTAAGCACGCTCAAGCGCCGCGGCCGCCGCCGGCTGGTGGGCGCGATCGCACTGGTGCTGCTTGCGGTGATCGTGCTGCCGATGATCTTCGATTCCGAGCCGCGCCAGGCGCCCCCCCCGGTGAGCGTGCGTATCCCGGCCGAGGACGCCGGCGGCTTCACGCCCAAGGTGATGCCGAAGCTCGCCGCCGCCCCGGAGAAGACCGAAGACAAGCCGGATGCGAAGCCTGAACCGAAACTCGAGGCGAAGGCCGAGCCCAAGCCCCAGGCCAGGCCGGAGCCGAAGCGCGCGCCGAAAGCCGAGCCCAAGCCCACCCCGAAGCCGGCGCCCAAGCCCGAGGCGAAGCCCGAGGCGAAGGCGCCAGACGCGAAGCCGGCCGCGCCCGCGGCCGGCCAGTTCATGATCCCGGTGGGCGCCTACTTCGATCCCTCGGAAGTCATCGCGCAGCTGAAGCAGGGCAAGGTTCCGTATTTCACCGAGCCTGTCGCCACGGTCAAGGGCACCGTGATCCGGGTGCGCGCCGGCCCGTTCGCATCCCAGTCCGCGGCCGACCAGGCGCTGGCGCAGATCCAGGCCCTCGGCCTGAAGCCCGGCAAGGCACTGCAGCGAAACTGAGCGTGTCCCGCGTATGACCTGGGTCGACTACGTGGTGACCGGCGTGCTGGCGGTCTCGGTGGTGCTGGGCGCCTGGCGCGGCCTGATGCGCGAGATCATTTCGCTGGCCGGCTGGGTGGTGGCGTTCCTCGCCGCCAACCTGTTCGCCGGGCCGGTGGCCCCGTACCTGCCGGATCAGATCCCGACCCCGGAGTTGAAGGCGCTTGCGGCGTTCGTGCTGGTGTTCGTCGTCGCGCTGTTCCTTGGCGCCCTGATGGGCGTGCTGCTCTCGAAGCTGGCGCGGGCCATCGGGCTGGGCGGCATCGACCGCGTGACCGGCGCCCTGTTCGGCGTCTTGCGCGCGGCGATCCTCGTTCTCGCGCTCGCGCTGGCCGCCGGCCTCACCAGCCTGCCGCGCGAACGCCCCTGGCGCGACTCGGTGAGCGGGCCCTGGCTGGCCGCCGCGGTGCTCGCGCTGCGGCCCTGGCTGCCGCAGACATTCGCCGAGCGGCTGCGTTATGATTGACGCCTAAGGGACTTGGAGTTCCAGCTCCTCGCCAACGCCATGTGCGGAATCCTCGGCATCGTCGCCCGGTCCCCGGTCAACCAGCTGCTCTATGACGGCCTGCTGCTGCTGCAGCACCGAGGGCAGGACGCCGCAGGCATCGTCACCGGCGAGCGCAAGACCCTGCACATGCAGAAGGGCAGCGGCATGGTGCGCGACGTGTTCCGCACCCGCAACATGCGCGCGCTGCCCGGCAACATCGGCATCGCCCACTGCCGCTACCCGACCGCGGGCTCGGCGCACAACTCGGCCGAGTCGCAGCCGTTCTACGTCAATTCCCCCTTCGGCATCGTCCTCGGCCACAACGGCAACCTGACCAATTCCGAGGCGTTGAAGGAAGAGATGTTCCGCCAGGATCTGCGGCACATCAACACCAACTCCGACTCCGAGGTGCTGCTGAACGTACTGGCGCACGAGCTGGAGAAGTCCTCGGTCGGCATGCGCCTCAATCCGCAGGCGATCTTCGCCGCGGTGACCGGCGTGCACCGGCGCGTGCGCGGCGCCTATGCGGTGATCGCCATGATCGCCGGCTACGGCGTGCTCGCTTTCCGCGACCCCTTCGGCATCCGCCCGGCGGTGATCGGCTACAACGAGACCCCGGCAGGCGTGGAGTACATGCTGGCCTCCGAGTCGGTGGCGGTGGACGCGCTGGGTTTCCGCCTGCTGCGCGACATCGCGCCCGGCGAAGCGGTCCTGATCGACGCAGAGGGCAGTTTCCACAGCCAGCAGTGCGCCGCGGGAACGACGCTCAACCCCTGCATCTTCGAGTATGTCTACCTCGCGCGCCCCGATTCCCTCATGGACGGCGCCTCGGTGTACGAGGCGCGCCTCAACATGGGGCAGAAGCTGGTGGAGAAGATCCGCCGCCAGTACCGGCACCTGGACATCGACGTCGTGATCCCGATCCCGGACTCCAGCCGGCCCTCGGCGCTGCAACTGGCCGCCGGCCTGGGCGTGCCGTACCGCGAAGGCTTCGTCAAGAACCGCTACATCGGCCGCACCTTCATCATGCCAGGCCAGGCGGTGCGCAGCCGCTCGGTGCGGCAGAAGCTCAACCCGATGGCGCTCGAATTCAGCGGCAAGAACGTGCTGCTGGTGGACGACTCCATCGTGCGCGGCACCACCAGCCGCGAGATCGTGCAGATGGCGCGCGAGTCCGGCGCCCGCAAGGTGTTCTTCGCCTCCTCTGCGCCGCCGGTGCGCTTTCCGAACGTCTACGGCATCGACATGCCGACGCGGACCGAGCTGATCGCCGCCCACCGCAGCGAGGAGGGCGTGGCCGCTGAGATCGGCGCCGACGCCCTAATCTACCAGGACCTGGAGGCGCTCAAGGACTCGGTGCGCAAGGCCAACCCGAAGCTGGAGGACTTCGAGACCTCCTGCTTCGACGGCACCTACGTCACCGGGGATGTCACCAGCGACTACCTGCGCGCGGTGGAAAACCGCCGCGAGGCGCAGCGGGACGAGAACGAGGACGAGGGCGCGCAGCTCGACCTTAACCTGGTGGCCACAGGATGACCCTGATATTATCTGCCCTTCGCGCCGATTTGAGCCACAGCTTGCGGGCGCGTAACAAATGCTGCTAAAGCGTGCCGCGCGATTCACGAACTAGCCCGGTCCGCTTAACCGAAGAGAGGATCGGGTTATTTTATGTCCAAAGAGAACGACATCTCCACCCTCGGGGTCCGCGCCGGCACTGCGCGCAGCGAGTTCGGCGAGCATTCCGAGGCGCTCTACCTCACTTCCAGCTTCGTCTTCAGGGATGCTGCGGCCGCGGCGGCGGGTTTCGGCGCGCCGGGAGCGGGCGAGGGCTACGTCTACTCGCGCTACACCAATCCCACCGTCACCATGATGCAGGACCGGCTGGCGGCGCTGGAGGGCGGTGAGGCCTGCGTCGCCACCGCCTCGGGCATGTCGGCGATCCTCGCCGCCTCGATGGTCACGCTCAAGGCGGGCGACCACGTCGTGTGCTCGAACGCGGTGTTCGGGGCCACGGTGCAGCTCTATGTCACCATCCTGGCGCGCTTCGGGGTCCAAACCACCTTCGTCTCGCCGACCAAGGTCGAGGAGTGGGAAAGGGCCCTCCGGCCGAACACCAGGCTGGTCTTCCTCGAGACCCCCTCCAATCCGCTGGGGGAGATCTCGGACATCGCCGCGCTCGCCGCGGTGGCGAAGAAGGCCGGGGCGCTGCTGGCGGTCGACAACTGTTTCTGTACGCCGGCCCTGCAGCGGCCACTGGCATTGGGCGCGGACCTGGTCATCCACTCCGCCACCAAGCACCTGGACGGGCAAGGGCGGGTCATGGGTGGCGCCGTGGTCGGGCACAAGGGGCCGGTCATGGACAGCCTGGTGGGGTTCTTGCGCACCGCCGGTCCTTCCATCTCGCCCTTCAACGCCTGGGTGATCCTGAAGGGCATGGAGACCCTGGAACTTCGCATGCTGGCGCAGTCGGAGCGGGCGCTGGCGCTGGCGCGGTGGCTGGAGCAGCACCCGAGGGTGTCGCGGGTGCATTACCCGGGCCTGAAATCCCATCCGCAGTACGCGCTCGCGAGGCGGCAGCAGAAGGCCGGCGGCGCCATCGTGTCCTTCGAGCTCAAGGGCGGCAAGGACGCGGCCTGGAAGGTCATCGATTCCACCCGGTTGATTTCCATCACCGGAAACCTCGGGGACGTGAAGACCACGATTACCCATCCGGCGACGACCACGCATGGCCGGATCACGCCGCAGGCGCGGGCGGCGGCGGGGATCACGGACGGACTGATCCGGCTGGCGGTGGGGCTGGAGTCGGTGGCGGACCTGGAGGCGGACCTGGCCAGAGGGCTGGGCGGCTGCTGATGTAACCGATCCGGTTGCGTCTAGAAACTGACCAGCCGGGGTCCCACCGCATCGAGCGCAAGGTAGCCCCCGCGCCCATACCAGTCCGGCAGCACCCAGCGCCGGCATAAGCGTCCGTCCACCTCGTGCTCGTGCTTGGCCGCCCGGTGGGTGTGGCCGTGGATCATCAACTGGACGCCGTGCACGCGGAAGGCTTCGCGCACCGCGACCGCGTTGACGTCCATGATCTCGGCCGGCTTGGCCTGCACCACGGCCTTGCTCTTCGCGCGCAGCGCCCCGATGGTCTGGCGCCGCTCGGGCAGGGACTTGGCGAGGAACTCCTGCTGCCAGGCCGCGGACCGGGCGGTCGCCCGCCAGCCCTGGTAGTCGGCATCGTCCGTGCACAGCGTATCGCCGTGCATCAGCAGTACCCGCTTGCCGTCGATCTCGACGACCCGCGGGTCGTCGAGAAACCGGGCCCCCGATTCAGCGCAGAACTTGGCGCCCAGCAGGAAGTCCCGATTGCCCACCATCAGGCAGACCGCGACCCCGGCCTTGGACAGCACCCGGAGCGCCCGCGCCACCTGCCGCCCGAGCGCATCCTCCTTGATGCCGTCGTCCCCGATCCAGTACTCGAACAGGTCCCCGAGGATGTACAGCGCGTCGGCGCGCGCCGCCTCCTCGTGCAGGAATCGGAAGAACTGCTCGTTGGGTCCGGGGCGCTCGACCGAGAGGTGCAGGTCGGAGATGAACAGGGCCCGGCTCACATCACTTCTTGGCGGCCACCACCGTCATGGACTCGATCACCACCGCCTGGCGCGGCACGTCGGTGCGGAACGGGCCGCCGGCGCCGCTGGGCGACTTGGCGATCTTCATGACCGCGTCCAGTCCCGATACCACCTTGCCGAACACCGCGTAGCCCCAGCCGTCCTGGCCGGGGGCGTTGAGGAAGTCGTTGTTCTTGACGTTGATGAAGAACTGGGCGCTGGCCGAGTGCGGGTCGCTGGTGCGCGCCATGGCGATGGTGCCCAGGTCGTTCTTGAGGCCGTTGCTGGCCTCGTTCGGTATTGGGGCGCGAGTTTGTTTTTGCCTGTAATCCTTGTCAAAGCCGCCGCCCTGGATCATGAAGCCGTCGATGACGCGGTGGAACACGGTGCCGCTGTAGTGGCCGTCCTTCACGTACTGGAGGAAATTCTCCACCGTCTTGGGCGCCTTGGCGGGGTAGAGCTCGATGCGGATCATGCCGAGGTTGGTCTTGATGTCGACCTGCGGGTCGGCAGCGAGCACGCCGGGGGCGGCTGCCGCCGCCGAAAGGACCACCAGGGGCTTGAGCAATGTCAGGATGTTCATGCACCACCTTCGTAGAGAATCCTCCGGCGCGCGCCCTCGCGCACCCGGTACCGGTGCTTGCGCACCACGACCAATGTCTGGCGCGCGGCGGGCGGTCGGTGATGCGGTCATTGTGTTATACTTTTCAAGGCCCTACAGAAGGTTTCGCATTCTAGACTAAGCCCCGGCTGATCTCAACAAGGCCGCGCCGGGCAGGGTACGGCAAGCTCGCCATCCATGCTCCGCATCTACAACTCGCTCGCCCGGGAGAAGGAGGACTTCGTTCCGGTCCGACCGGGGGAAGTCCGCATCTACGTCTGCGGCATCACCGTCTACGATTACTGCCACCTCGGCCATGCCCGGATGATGGTCGCCTTCGACGTGGTGCAGCGCTGGCTGCGCGCGAGCGGCTTCAAGGTTACCTATGTCCGCAACATCACGGACATCGACGACAAGATCATCAAGCGGGCGGTCGAGAACAAGGAAACCATCGCCGAGCTGACCGATCGCTTCATCCGGGCGATGGACGAGGACATCGGCGCACTCGGGGTGCAGAATCCCGAGCACCAGCCGCGCGCCACCCAGTACGTGCCGCAGATGCTGGAGATGATCGGGCGGCTGGAGCAAAACGGCCTTGCCTACCGGGCGGCGGACGGCGACGTCAATTACCAGGTGCGCAAGTTCCCGGGCTACGGCCGGCTCTCGGGCAAGTCGCTGGATGACCTGCGCGCCGGCGAGCGCGTGGAGGTGGGCTCGGCCAAGCAGGATCCCCTGGACTTCGTGCTGTGGAAGCGCTCCAAGGCCGGTGAGCCGAAGTGGCCCTCGCCTTGGGGCGAGGGACGCCCGGGCTGGCACATCGAGTGCTCGGCCATGGGCTGCACGCTGCTCGGTAATACGTTCGACATCCATGGCGGCGGCCAGGACCTGCAGTTCCCGCACCACGAGAACGAGATCGCGCAGTCCGAGGGGGCGAACGGGGGGAGGTTCGTCAACTACTGGATGCACAACGGCTTCGTGCGGGTGGATGACGAGAAGATGTCCAAGTCGCTGGGCAATTTCTTCACCATTCGCGAGATCCTGAAGCTGTACGACGCCGAGGTGCTGCGCTTCTTCATCGTGCGCGCGCAGTACCGCAGCGCGCTGAATTACTCCGATGCGCACCTGGATGACGCCAAGGCGGCGCTGACGCGGCTGTACACGGTGCTGAAGGGATTCGAAGGGCCGGGGCAGGTCGACTGGAACGAGCCGCACGCGCAGCGCTTCAAGGCGGCGATGGACGATGACTTCAACACCGCCGAGGCGGTGGCCGAGCTGTTCAACCTTGCGGGCGAGATCGGGCGCGGCATGAAGGACCTGATGCCGCAGCTCAAAGGCCTGGGCGGCATCCTCGGGCTGCTCGAGCGGCGCGCCGAAGCGTTCCTCCAGGCCGGGCCGGGCGGCGGCATGGCCGAAGGCGACATCGAGGCGAAGATCCGGGCGCGGATCGAGGCGCGCAGGGCGAAGAACTATGCCGAGGCGGACCGCATCCGGAAGGAGTTGGATGCCGCGGGAATCATCCTCGAGGACGGTCCCGCCGGCACCAGCTGGCGCCGCGCCTAGCTCTCGAAGAACTCCTTCACCTTGTCGAACCAGCCCTTGGCGCGCGGGTTGTGGCGCGCCGAGTCCTTCTGGCTGATGGTCTCGAACTCCTGCAGCAGCTCGCGCTGGCGAGCGGTGAGGTTGACCGGCGTTTCCACCACCACGTGGCAGAACAGATCCCCCGGCGCCTGGCTGCGCACGCCCTTGATGCCCTTGCCGCGCAGGCGGAAGGTCTTCCCGGTCTGGGTGCCGCCGGGGACGTGGATCTTCGCGCTGCCCTGCAGCGTCGGCACTTCGACCTCGCCGCCCAGCCCCGCGGCGGCGAAGGACACCGGCATCTCGCAGTGCAGGTCGTCGTGGTCGCGCTGGAATACGGGGTGCGGCTTGAGATGCACCTGGACGTAGAGGTCCCCCGGCGGGCCGCCGTTGACGCCGGCCTCGCCCTCGCCCGAGAGCCGCACGCGGTCGCCTTCGTCGACGCCGGTGGGAATGCGCACCGACAGCGTCTTCTGGTGCTTGAGGCGCCCGGCGCCGGCGCAGGCGGTGCAGGGATGCGCCACCATCCTGCCGCTGCCGTGGCAGCGCGGGCAGGTCTGGGCGATGGAGAAGGGGCCTTGCGACACGCGCACCTGGCCCGAGCCGCGGCAAGTGGTGCAGGTCGTGGGCTGGGTGCCGGGCTTGGCGCCCGAGCCGTGGCAGGTTTCGCAGGCCGCAAGGGTCGGGATGCGGATCTTGGTCTCGAAGCCGTGCGCGGCCTGCTCTAGCGAGATCTCGAGGTTGTAGCGCAGGTCCGCGCCACGAAAGACGTTGGAGCGGCCCTGGCGCCCGCCGCCGAAGATCTCGCCGAAGATGTCGCTGAACATGTCGCCGAAGCCGGCCTGGGCGCCGCCGGCGCCCGCGGCGGCGGCCTGGTCGACGCCGGCGTGGCCGTACTGGTCGTAGGCCGAGCGCCTGCCAGCCTCGGAGAGCACCTCGTAGGCTTGCTTGGCTTCCTTGAACTTCTCCTCGGCCTTGGGGTTGTCCGGATTGCGGTCCGGATGCCATTTCATGGCCAGCTTGCGGTACGCCTTCTTGATGTCCTCGTCGGAGGCGTCCCGGTTTACCTCAAGTACGTCATAGTAGTCGCGCTTCGCCACACGCTACTTTCTCCGGCTCAGCCGGTTTTCTTGTCTTTGACTTCCGTGAACTCCGCGTCGACCACGTTGCCGTCGTCCTTCTTGGCCTCGCCGCCGCCCGCCTGCGCACCTGAGGCCTGTGATGCATGTTGCTGCCGTGCCTGCTCCTCGGCGTAGACCTTCTCGCCCAGCTTCTGCGCCGCCTGCGCCAGCGCCTGGGACTTGGCCTCGATCGTCGCCTTGTCCTCGGACTTGAGCACGCCCTCGGCGTCCTTGAGCGCGGCCTCGATCTTCTCCTTCTCGCCCGCGTCCAGCTTGCCGCCGTGCTCGGCGAGGGACTTCTTCACCGAGTGCACCAGCGCCTCGCACTGGTTGCGCGCGTTGACCAGCTCCAGCGCCCTGCGGTCCTCCTCGGCATGCGCCTCGGCGTCCTTCACCATGCGCTGGATCTCCTCCTCGGTCAGGCCGGAGCCCGCCTGGATCTTGATCTTCGCCTCCTTGGCAGTGGATTTATCCTTGGCGGTGACGTGCAGGATGCCGTTGGCGTCGATGTCGAACATGACCTCGATCTGCGGCATGCCGCGCGGCGCCGGCGCGATGTCGGTGAGGTTGAACTGGCCCAGCGACTTGTTGCCGCCGGCCACCTCGCGCTCGCCCTGCAGCACGTGGATGGTCACCGCGGTCTGGTTGTCCTCCGCGGTGGAGAACACCTGCTGCGCCTTGGTCGGGATGGTGGTGTTCTTGGCGATCAGCCTGGTCATGACCCCGCCCAGGGTCTCGATGCCCAGCGACAGCGGCGTGACGTCGAGCAGCAGCACGTTCTTGACCTCGCCCTTCAGCACGCCGGCCTGGATCCCGGCGCCCACGGCCACCGCCTCGTCGGGGTTGACGTCCTTGCGCGGCTCCTTGCCGAAGAACTCGCGCACCTTGTCCACCACCTTGGGCATGCGCGTCATGCCGCCCACCAGGATCACGTCCTGGATGTCGGAGACCTTGACTCCCGCGTCCTTGATCGCGATGCGGCAGGGCTCGATGGTGCGCTCGATCAGCGCCTCCACCAGCGACTCGAACTTGGCGCGCGTGATCTTCATCGTCAGGTGCTGTGGCGCGCCGCCGGTCATGGCGATGTAGGGCTCGTTGACCTCGGTCTGCGCGCTCGACGATAGCTCGATCTTGGCGCGCTCCGCGGCAGACTTCACCCGCTGCAGGGCGATCGGGTCCTTGGCGAGGTCGAGGCCGGACTGCTTCTTGAATTCCTCGACGATGTAGTCGATGAGGCGCTGGTCGAAGTCCTCGCCGCCCAGGAACGTGTCGCCGTTGGTGGACAGCACCTCGAACTGGTGCTCGCCCTCGACTGCGGCGATGTCGATGATGGAGATGTCGAAGGTGCCCCCGCCCAGGTCATAGACCGCGATCCTGCGGTCCTTGCCTTCCTTCTTGTCCATGCCGAAGGCGAGCGCGGCCGCGGTGGGCTCGTTGATGATGCGCTTGACTTCCAGCCCAGCGATGCGGCCGGCGTCCTTGGTCGCCTGGCGTTGCGAGTCGTTGAAGTAGGCCGGCACCGTGATCACGGCCTCGGTGACTTCCTCGCCCAGGTAGTCCTCGGCGGTCTTCTTCATCTTGCGCAGGACTTCCGCGGACACCTGCTGCGGCGCGAGCTTCTTGCCGCGCACCTCGACCCAGGCGTCGCCGTTGTCGGCCTTGACGATCTTGTACGGCATGAGGGAGATGTCCTTCTGGACCTCCTTCTCCTCGAACTTGCGGCCGATGAGGCGCTTGACCGCGAACAGGGTGTTCTTGGCGTTGGTCACTGCCTGGCGCTTGGCCGGGGCGCCGACCAGGATATCGCCGTCGTCGGAGTAGGCGACGATCGAGGGCGTGGTGCGCGCGCCCTCCGAGTTCTCGATCACCTTGGGCTTGCCGCCCTCCATGATCGCGACGCAGGAGTTCGTGGTGCCCAGGTCGATGCCGATGATCTTGCTCATGTCGGTTCCTTCAATTCGGGTTCGGGTTGGCTGCTAGATCGGGCTTTCCGTCCTTGTTTTCAAGGGCTTTGGCCACCGTCACCAGCGCCGGGCGCAGGATCCGCTCGTGCAGCCGGTAGCCCTTCACCATCACCGTCACCACGGTGTTGGGCTCGGCAGGCGAGGCCACCGCCGCCATGGCCTGGTGGCGGTTGGGGTCGAAGCGCTCGCCGACCGCCGGCGCGATCTCGGTCACGCCGGCCTTTTCCAGCGCCGCGCGCATCTGCTTGAGCGTCAGCTCGACACCGCTCTTCAGGGCCTCGTTCGTCTCTCCGGCAGCAGCCAGCGTCGCCTCGAGGCTGTCGCAGACCGGCGTCAGGCTATCGGCAAAGCGCTCGATGGCGAACTTGTGGGCGGCGGCGACATCGGACAGGGCGCGCTTGCGCACGTTGTCGGTCTCAGCCACCGCGCGCATCCAGGCCTCGCGCTGCTCCTGCAGCCGGGACTGGGTCTCGGCCAGCAGCTTCTCCAGCGTCTGGTCTTCCGCGGAGGCCGGGTCAGGGTCGGCCTGCGGCGGGGTCTGGGCTTCGGACATGGTGGGTGTAAGAGAATTTAACCAAACTCAGGTTGGGGCCGAGGCGGGATTTTCAAGCACTATTTTCGCCAGCGCCCCGATCCACGCCGGGTGCTCGTTCAGGCAGGGCAGCGCCCGGTAATCGCCGCCGCCGGCGTGCTGGAAGATCTCCCGGCCCTCGATGGCGATCTCCTCGAGCGTTTCCAGGCAATCGGCGACGAAGCCGGGGCAGAGCACGTCCACCTTCCGGGTCCTCTCCGCCCCCAGCCGGGCCAGTATGTCCGAGGTGTAGGGCCGTATCCATTGCGCCGGACCGAAGCGTGACTGGAAGCCGACGCCGAAGCGCTTCTGCTCCAGCCCGAGCGCCTGCGACAGCAGGTCGGCGGTTCTCATGCACTGATGGAAGTAGGGGTCGCCGCGCTCTATCGAACGCTGCGGCAGGCCATGGAAACTCATCACCAGCACGTCTGGCCGGCCGTGCGCGGACCAGTCCCCGCGGACCAGGGCGGCAAGAGCCGAGATGTAGGCCGGGTGGTCGTGGAAATCCTCCAGCATCCGGGTTCCCTTGGGCAGGACGTCGCGAATGCTCTCGGTGGTGCTGCGCGCGAACTGCGGATACATCGGGACCACGAGGATGTCGTCGCAGCCGGCGAGCTTCTCCAGCCCGGAGGAGATGGACGGCGCGCCATAGCGCATGGCGAATTCCACCTGCACCTGCGGCAGCACGGCGCGCAGCAGCTCCGCCTGCCGGCGCGTATGCACCATCAGCGGCGAGCCCTCGTCGGTCCAGATCTGCGCATACTTTGCGGCCGACTTCGCCGGCCGTGTGCGCAGCACGATGCCGTGGAGGATCGGCAACCAGAGCAAGCGCGGGATCTCCACCACGCGCGGGTCGCCGAGGAACTCGGCCAGATAGGCCCGCACCGCCTCCGGCGTCGGCGCGGCGGGGGTGCCCAGGTTGACGAGGAGGACGCCTTTCAGGATTGCGACAGTGCGGTGGAGAGCAGCTTCGCGGTAACGTCCACGATCGGCACCACACGGTCGTAGGCCATGCGGGTGGGGCCGATGACGCCCACAGTGCCCACCACCTCGCCGTCCACCCTGTAGGGCGCGGTGACCACGCTGACATCGTCGGGCGCGGCCACCCCGGACTCCCCGCCGATGAAGATCTGCACGCCCTGGCTGCGCAGCGAGACGTCCAGGATCTGCAGCAGGGAGGTCTTGCGCTCGAACAGCTCGAACAGCTGGCGCAGGCGCGACATGTCCTGCGACAGGTCCTGCACCGCGAGCAGGTTGCGCTCGCCGGAGATCACGTACTGCTCGTGGCCCTCGGCGACCGCCCTGTTGCTCGCCTCGAGCGCGGCGCTCATCAGCGCGACCATGTCCTGCCGGATCTCGCTCAGCTCGCCGTGCAGCCGCAGGCGGATGTCCTCGAAGCTCTGCCCGGAGTAGTGCTGGTTGAAGTAGTTCGCGGCCGCGATCAGCGCCGAGGGCGAATAGTCCTGCCCGGTGAACAGGATCCGGTTCTGCACGTCGCCGCTCGGGGTTACCACGATCAGCAGCACGCGCCTCTCCGACAGGCGCAGGAACTCGATTTGGCGAAACGAGAGCTGGCGCCGGCGCGGCGTCATCACCACGCCCGCGAACTGGGTCAGCTGGGACAGCAGCTGCGACGCGGTCTGGATGGCGCGCTGCGGGCTGTCGGGCTGCAGGCTGTCCTCGAGTTGGTGGATGTCGCCGCTGCCCAGCGGCTTGGTCACCAGCAGCGTGTCGACGAAGAAGCGGTAGCCCTGCGGGGTCGGGATGCGGCCGGCGGAGGTGTGCCGGCTGGTGATCAGGCCCAGCTCCTCCAGGTCCGCCATGACGTTGCGTACCGTGGCCGGGGACAGGTCGAGGCCGGCGTGCCGGGACAGGGTGCGCGAGCCGACCGGCTGGCCTTCCGCGATGTAGCGTTCGACCAGCTTCTTGAGGAGGACTTGGGCGCGCTTGTCCAGCACCACTGCATTCTACCGTTAGAATCCCCAGATGCCCCCCGCGTTTAAGCGCGTCGTCCTGATCGGCAAGCAAGCCCCCGAGATCGCCCAGTCCCTGCGCGCGCTGCGCGATTTCCTGCGCCGGCGCGGCTGCGAGGTCCTGCTGGAACGGGAGACGGCGGCTAGCGTGGGCGAAAACGGCGCCGTGGCCGATTTCGACGAGATCGGCCGCAGCGCCGACCTCGCCATCGTCCTGGGCGGGGACGGCACCATGCTGGCGGCGGCGCGCAACCTCGCGCACCGCAAGGTGGCGCTCGCCGGCATCAACCAGGGGCGCCTGGGCTTCATGACCGACATCGCCCTGTCGGAGATGGACGCCTCGGTGGGCGCGATCCTGGAGGGCCGCCACACCATCGAGGACCGCGCGCTGATCGAGGCCGAGATCCTGCGCGGCGGCCGGCGCCTGATGAACACCGTGGCGCTGAACGAGGCGGTGGTCAGCAAGGGCTCGCAGGCGCGCCTGATCGAGTTCAAGCTCAGTATCGACGGCGAATACGTCTATGTGCTGCGCGCCGACGGCGTCATCGTCGCCACGCCCACCGGCTCCACCGCCTACGCGCTGTCGGCGCAAGGCCCGATCCTGCAGCCCACGGTGCCGGCCTTCGCGCTGGTGCCGCTGAATCCGCACGTGCTGTCGGCGCGCCCGGTCAGCGTGAACGATTCCAGTCTGATCGAGATCGAGCTGGTGCGCGCGGTGGATGCGCGCGCCCATTTCGACGGCTTTGCGCTCACCGACCTGCACGAGGGCGACCGCCTGGTCCTCAAGCGCTCGGCCGACGCCATCCGCTTCGTGCACCCGCCCGGCTACAGCTACTTCACCATGCTGCGGGAGAAGCTGCGCTGGAGCAAGGCGGTGGGCAAGCGCGAGGAGGATTGAGGCGGCCCGATGCTGCGCGCGCTGTCGATCCGGGATTTCGTCATCGTGGAGCGCGCCGAGCTGGAGGCCGGCGCCGGGTTCACGGTGCTCAGCGGCGAAACCGGCGCCGGCAAGTCCATCCTGGTGGATGCGCTCGAGCTGCTGGTGGGCGGCCGCAGCGAGGCCTCGCTGGTGCGCGAGGGTGCCGAGCGTGCCGAGCTGTCCGCCGAGTTCGACACCGGCGGCCAGCACGCGCTGGAGCGGCATCTTGCCGGGGCGGGGCTGGAAGGGGACCCCGGGATCGTGATCCTGCGTCGGACCTTCGAGCGCAGCGGCCGCTCGCGCTGCTTCGTCAACGGCCATGCGGCGACGCTGGCTCAGCTGCGCGAGGCGGGCGAGCACCTGGTGGACATCCACGGCCAGCACGAGCACCAGTCGCTGCTGCGCGCCGCCCCGCAGCGCGACTTGCTGGATGCGCACGCCGGCGCGCATGACCTGGCGCGCGCCTGCGCCGAGGCCTGGCAGGGCTGGAGGCGGCTGCAGACGCTCGCGGCCGAGGCGCAGGAGGCGTTCGCCAAGCGCGAGTCGGAGCGCGCCGACCTGGAGGAAAAGCTGTCCGAATTGAAGAAGCTGGCGCTGAAGGAGGGCGATTGGGAGGCGCTGTCGGCGCAGCACCAGCGCCTCGCCCACGGCTCCAGCCTGCTCGCCGGCGCCCAGTCGTCGCTGGAGACGCTGTCGGAGGCCGACGGCGCCTGCCTGCCGCAGTTGTCGGCGGTGGCAAGCCGGCTGCGCTCGCTGTCGGAGCACGACCAGCGACTGAAGGGCGTAGTGGAGATGCTGGAATCGGCCGAGGCGCAGGCGGGCGAGGCCGCGCGCGACCTGCGCGACTACGCCTCGCGGGTAGACCTGGACCCGCAGGGGCTCAAGGAAACCGAGCAGCGCATCGAAGCCCTGCACGCCGCCGGGCGCAAGTACCGCGCGCGGCCGTCCGAACTTCCGGCACTGGAGCAGGACCTGCTGCAGCGCTTGCGCGAACTCGAGCTCGCGGCCAGCCCCGAGGCCCTGCAGCGCGAGGTGGCGGCGGCGAAGTCGCGCTTCGAGTCCGCGGCGAGCAAGCTGTCGGCGAGGCGCCGGTCGGCGGCGCAGGCCTTGGGCAAGGACGTGACGCAGGCGATGCAGGGCCTGGCCATGTCGGGGGGCCGCTTTGCCGCTACGCTCTCGGCGCTGGAGGAACCTGGCGCGAGTGGCCTGGAATCGGTGTCCTTCGAGGTCACCTCGCATCCGAGCCTGCCGTTGCGGCCGCTGGCGAAGGTGGCATCGGGCGGCGAGCTGGCGCGCATCAGCCTTGCCATCCAACTGGTCGCGGCCAAGGTATCGCCGGTAGGCACGCTGGTGTTCGACGAGGTTGACGCAGGGATCGGCGGCGCGGTGGCCGAGACGGTCGGGCGCGCGCTGAAGAAGCTGGGCCGGGATCGCCAGGTGCTGTGCGTGACGCACCTGCCGCAGGTCGCGGCGCAGGGCGACGAGCAGTGGACGGTGTCCAAATCGGGCCTCAGGGGCCGGGTCAGCTCCGTGTTGGCGCCCCTGGACAGGGCCGGGCGCATCGAGGAACTGGCACGCATGCTGGGCGGCTCGGAGATCACCGCAACGACGCGACGGCACGCCGCGGAGATGCTGGGCGGACGCTAGGCGGCCTCGGCCTTGGCGCGGGCGCGGAACTCGCAGTCGCCCTTGACGCAGTCCGCGTACAGCGCCAGCGAGTGCCCTTTGAGTTGGAAGCCGCGCTGGCGCGCGACTTCAGCCTGGCGCTTCTCGATCTCGGGGTCATAGAACTCCTCGATGCGCCCGCACTGCAGGCACACCAGGTGGTCGTGGTGGCCGCCCTGATTGAGCTCGAACACCGCCTTGCCGGTCTCGAAATGCTGTCGCGCCAGCAGCCCCGCCTGCTCGAACTGCGTCAGCACGCGGTAGACGGTCGCAAGCCCTACATCCATGCCTTCGGCCACCAGCGCGTGGTACACATCCTCCGCGGACATGTGGCGCACCTTGCTGGTCTCGAACAGCTCGAGGATCCGGCGCCGCGGCAGCGTCGCCTTGAGTCCGATGTCCTTGAGGCTTTGCGTGGAGTCCATGGTGGAGGGTTGGGCTATCATAGTAGCTTTGGCAGGCCTTGAGAATCGCGCGCCGATGCGCTCCACCAGCCGCACCCTCCCCATCGCCCTCCTGGCCCTGCTGCTTGCGGCGGGTTGCGCGCGCGCGCCTTTGCCGGTGCCGGAGATCGTGAAGCCGTACCGGATTACCATCCAGCAGGGCAATTACGTCACCCGCGAGATGGTGCAGCAACTCAAGCCCGGCATGACGCGCGAGCAGGTCCGCTTCATCCTCGGCACGCCGCTGCTCACCGACATCTTCCACGCCGACCGCTGGGACTACGTGTTCTATCGCGACGTGCCCGGCGGCAAGCGCGAGCAGCGCAGTTTTTCGGTGATTTTCGAGGATTCCAGGCTCTCGCGCGTGGTCGGCGACCTGCTGCCGAGCGAGCCGGTGCAGGCGCCCGACAGGCCGGTGGCGAAGCCCGAGCCGAAATCCGAACCCAAGCCGGTGCTGAAGCCCGAGCCGGTTGCCGAGCCGAAGCCGCAAGCCGAGCCGCAGGCCAGGCCCGAGGACAGGGCGGGGCGCGGTTTCTTCGGCCGCATGCTCGAGAAGATCGGGTTCTGACATGAGGATCGCCATCGCCGGTTCCGGCGGCAAGATGGGCCGCACCCTGATCGAGGCGGTGGCGGCGGACGCCTCGCTGCAGCTCGCCGCCGCGTTCGACATGGGCGACGACATCGCCAAGGCGCTCGCCGCCTGCGACGCGCTGGTCGACTTCACGCGCCCCGAGGGCACGCTCGCGCACTTGGAGGCCTGCGTCGCGGCGGGCAAGCCCATCGTCATCGGCACCACCGGCTTCACGCCGCAGCAGAAGGCGCGCATCGCCGCCGCGGCGGGGCACGTCCCCGTGATGCTGTCGCCCAACTTTGCCGTCGGGGTCAATGTCGTCTTCAAGCTGGCCGAGGCCGCCGCCAGGGTGCTGGGCGAGGATTACGACATCGAGGTCATCGAGGCGCACCACCGCCAAAAGGTCGACGCGCCCTCGGGCACCGCGCTGGAGCTGGGCCGGATCCTCGCCCGCGCGACCGGACGCGAGCTCGCCAAGGTTGCCGCGCACGGCCGCGAAGGCGACACCGGCGCGCGCCCGGCCAAGCAGATCGGCTTCCATGCCGTCCGCGGCGGCGACATCGTGGGCGAGCACACCGTGCTGTTCGCCGGCATCGGCGAGCGGGTCGAGGTGACCGTGCGCTCCCAGAGCCGCATGAGCTACGCCACCGGCGCGCTGCGCGCCGCGAAGTGGCTGAACGGCAAGGCGCCGGGTTTGTACGACAGCTTCGACGTGCTTGGCTTGAAGGGGGTCGCCGGGGTATAATTTGGCGCTCTTGCCGTAGAGGTCAGCAAAGCGGGCGGGGCGACAGCCTCTTCCGCTTTTTTTGCGCCCTCATTTTTCTGGAGTCTCGCCCGTGGCCACCGAAGATCCAGCCGTCCTCGTCCTCGCCGACGGGTCGGTTTTCCGGGGCTGCGCCATCGGCGCCGCGGGGGTCTCCACCGGCGAAGTCGTCTTCAACACCGCGATGACCGGCTACCAGGAGATCCTCACCGATCCCTCGTACTGCCGCCAGATCGTCACCCTGACCTATCCGCACATCGGCAACACCGGGGTCAATGCCGAGGACGAGGAATCGGCCGCGGTGCGCGCCGCGGGCCTTGTGCTGCGCGACCTGCCCAAGGTCGTCTCCAGCTGGCGCGCGCAATCGGGCCTGGGCGGGTACCTCAGGGCGCGCAAGGTGGTCGCGATCGCCGACATCGACACCCGGCGCCTGACGCGCATCCTGCGGGAGAAAGGCGCGCAGAACGGCTGCATCATGGCGGGGGTGATCGACGAGAAGGCCGCGCTGGCCGCGGCGAATGCCTTCCCGGGCCTGGCCGGCATGGACCTGGCGAAGCAAGTCACCACCGCCTCGGCCTACGAGTGGCGCGAGGGCAGGTGGGAACCGGGCAAGGGCTTTCGCCAGCCTGGCGAGGTGCGCCACCACGTGGTCGCGTTCGACTACGGCATCAAGCGCAACATCCTGCGGCTGCTGGCGGCGCGCGGCGCGCGCATCACCGTGGTGCCGGCGCAGACCCCGGCCAAGGAGGTGCTGAGGATGAAACCCGACGGCGTGTTCCTGTCCAACGGCCCGGGTGACCCCGAGCCTTGCGACTACGCCATCGAAGCCATCGGCCAGATCCTCGAGACCACGAGGATCCCGGTATTCGGCATCTGCCTGGGACACCAACTGATGGGACTTGCCTCCGGCGCCAAGACTCTCAAGATGAAGTTCGGCCACCATGGCGCCAACCACCCGGTGAAGGACCTGGACTCCGGGCAGGTGGTCATCACCAGCCAGAACCACGGCTTCGCGGTGGACGCGAAGACGCTGCCCGCGACGCTGCGGCCCACCCATGTGTCGCTGTTCGACGGCTCGCTGCAGGGCCTGGCGCGCACCGACCGTCCCGCGTTCTGCTTCCAGGGCCACCCGGAGGCGAGCCCGGGGCCGCACGACATCGGCTACCTGTTCGAGCGCTTCGCAAAGCTGATGGACGAGGCCGGGGGCGCGCAGCATGCCTAAGCGCACAGACATCAAGAGCATCCTGATCATCGGCGCCGGCCCGATCGTCATCGGCCAGGCCTGCGAGTTCGACTATTCCGGGGCGCAGGCCTGCAAGGCGCTGCGCGCCGAGGGCTACCGCGTGGTGCTGGTGAACTCGAACCCGGCCACCATCATGACCGACCCGGAGATGGCCGATGCCACCTACATCGAGCCCATCACCTGGCGCACGGTGGCGAGCATCATCGACAAGGAGCGCCCGGAGGCGCTGCTGCCCACCATGGGCGGGCAGACCGCGCTCAACTGCGCCCTGGACCTCGCCAAGCACGGCGTGCTGGAGCAGTTCGGCGTGGAGATGATCGGCGCCTCGCGCGAGGCGATCGACAAGGCCGAGGACCGCGAGAAGTTCAAGCAGGCGATGACGCGCATCGGGCTTGCCTCGGCGCGCTCGTCGCTGGCGCACTCCATGGAAGAGGCGCTGCAGGTGCAGGCGGGCCTGGGCTACCCGGTGGTGATCCGGCCCTCGTTCACGCTGGGCGGCACCGGCGGCGGCATCGCCTACAACCGCGAGGAGTTCGTCGCCGTCTGCGAGCGCGGCCTGCAGGCCTCGCCCACGCACGAGCTGTTGATCGAGGAATCGCTCATCGGCTGGAAGGAGTTCGAGGTGGAGGTGGTCCGCGACAAGGTGGACAACTGCATCATCGTGTGCTCGATCGAGAACATGGACCCGATGGGCGTGCACACCGGCGACTCGATCACCGTGGCGCCGGCGCAGACCCTGACGGACAGGGAGTACCAGGTGCTGCGCGACGCCTCGATCGCGGTGCTGCGCGAGATCGGCGTCGACACCGGCGGCTCGAACGTGCAGTTCGCCATCAACCCGGCCGACGGGCGCATGGTGGTGATCGAGATGAACCCGCGGGTTTCGCGCTCCTCGGCGCTCGCCTCCAAGGCGACCGGCTTCCCGATCGCCAAGGTGGCCGCGAAGCTCGCCGTGGGCTACACGCTGGACGAGGTCAGCAACGAGGTCACCGGCGGCGCCACGCCGGCTTGCTTCGAGCCCACCATCGACTACGTGGTCACCAAGGTGCCGCGCTTCGCCTTCGAGAAGTTCCCGCAGGCCAACGACCGCCTCACCACGCAGATGAAGTCGGTGGGCGAGGTGATGGCCATCGGCCGCACCTTCCAGGAGTCGCTGCACAAGGCGATGCGCGGTCTGGAGATCGGCGTGGACGGCCTCAACCAGCGCACCACCGACCGCGAGACCATCGAGAAGGAGCTGGGCGAGCCCGGTCCCGAGCGCATCTGGTACGTGGGGGATGCCTTCGAGAACGGCTTCACCGTGGAGGAGGTCCGGCGCCTGACGCACATCGATCCGTGGTTCCTGGTCCAGATCAAGGAGATCGTGGACCTGGAGATGGAGCTGGACGAGCGCCGGCTGGAGGAGATCGACGCCGGCACCCTGCGCCTGCTCAAGCGCAAGGGCTTCTCGGACCGGCGCCTGGCCTACCTGTTCAACGTGAACGAGCAGGCGGTGCGCGAGGCGCGCTGGAAGCTGGGGGTGCGGCCGGTCTACAAGCGCGTGGACACCTGCGCCGGGGAGTTTGCCACCCGCACTGCGTACATGTACTCCACCTATGAAGAGGAGTGCGAGGCCGAGCCCACCGCCAGGCGCAAGATCATGGTGCTGGGCAGCGGGCCGAACCGGATCGGGCAGGGCATCGAGTTCGACTACTGCTGCGTGCACGCGGCCTTCGCGCTGCGCGAGGACGGCTTCGAGACCATCATGGTCAACTGCAACCCGGAGACCGTCTCCACCGACTACGACACCAGCGATCGCCTCTACTTCGAGCCGCTCACGCTCGAGGACGTGCTGGAGATCGTGGACAAGGAGAGGCCCTTCGGCGTCATCGTGCAGTACGGCGGCCAGACCCCGCTCAAGCTCGCGCGCGA
>Ga0194132_10003974_pt1 | contig 25673 bp, 22 predicted proteins | sample TA2KigOf80mmetaG_FD_148612 | JGI IMG/M metagenome (GOLD analysis project Ga0194132, IMG submission 148612) | Freshwater microbial communities from Lake Tanganyika, Tanzania - TA2015054 Kigoma Offshore 80m | ecosystem: Environmental > Aquatic > Freshwater > Lake | place: Tanzania: Lake... | reverse complement strand
GAGGATTCCTCGCGTGTGCCGGCGGGGCGCTGGTGCTGGGATCTGCCGCCCGTGGGAAACTGGTGCCCGCCGTGGCCGGAGCTCTGATCCTCGCGGTCAGCCGTCCGTTCGAGGGGGCCCTGGTGTGTCTGGTTGCACTGGTGTGGGCCCATTTCCGGGCACCGCGCTGGAGCGGAGCCGGACTTGCGGCCGCATTGGGCATTTGTGGAGCGCTTCTGATGGCCGGATACAACCACCGTTTGACCGGCAGCCCTGCTACGATGCCCCATCAGGTGCATCAGCAGGAGTACGGAGCCTCGCCGGTGTTGTGGATCCTGCCGCCGGTCAAGAAACCGGAATACCGGCATGACACGATCCGCCGGCTGTGGGAATGGGACCTGGAGTTCTACAAGAACTCCCGTGAGAATCCGCTCTACCCGGTGGGATCGCTGGCAACCGTGGCGCTGCCGTACCTGCTGGGATGGGCTCTCGTCCCACCGTTGCTGTACGGCGCCTGGCTCAACCGCGGAATCGCCGCAGTGGTTGGAATATTCCTTGTGGGTGTCTGCCTCGAGCGCTGGCTCCTGCCCCACTATCTCGCGCCCATCACGGGCGGACTCTTCGTTCTGATCACCACCGGACTCCGGGCGATGCCCCGGATTCCCGCCGCGCTGCTGTGCCTGGCGGCAGTGGGATCGGTAGCGGCCAAGGGGCGGGCCCAGTTCCTTGCTGCGTATCACGAGAAGTTCGCCCATGACCGCGTCCGGATCGAGAGCCAGTTGCTGGGGGAACCCGGCAAGGACCTTGTCCTGGTCCGGTACGGCCCCAAGCACTCAATCCACAACGAGTGGGTCTACAACCGCGCGGACCTCGGACAGTCGCCCATCATCTGGGCCCGCGAGTTGGACCCGGCCAGCAACCGCCGTCTGGCCGCGGAATTCCCCGGCCGGACCCTCTGGCTGCTGGAGGCCAGCGCTCCAGGAGGCGCGGTCCTGTCAAAAATGGTCCTCCCCGACATAGATCACCTTGGTGCCGTGGGGGTCAAACCCGAACTCGATCTCCGGGATCTCCCGGAGCGCTGAGAGGACCCGGTCTTGCAAATGCGGCTCTGCGTAGAACAGCAGGAATCCACCGGCCCCGGCCCCAAGCAGCTTGCCCCCAAGCGCGCCCGCTTCGATTGCCCGCAAATAGAGGGAATCGATGCGGCCATTCGAGATCGACCTGGCCAGTGTTTTCTTCACGTTCCACGACTCCTGCAGCAAATGGCCAAAGCTGTTGAGATCGCGGCCCAGCGTCAACACATCGCGCATCCGTTCCGCGATCCGGCACAGCTCCCGGACCGCCTCGCGGTTGGCCGCCGCCCGTGCGCTCTGCTCGATCATGATGTCGCCGGCCCGCCGCTCTCCCCCCACGTGGAACAACATGAGCCGGCGGCTGAGCTCGCGCTTCACCTCAGCGCCACAGATCACAGGATCGACGCTCACCGTGCCGTCGGGAAAGAAGCGGATGCACTGGATGCCGCCGTAGGCCGCAATGTACTGGTCCTGCTTGCCGATCGGCTCGTGGAGCCGCTCGATCTCCACGTGGCAGGCCTCGCGCGCCAACTGTCCGGCGTTGCTCGCGTGGCCGTTCAGCGCATGCAGCGCGCTCAGCAGCCCGACCGTGAAACTCGACGATGATCCCATCCCGCTCTGCGCCGGGAGGTCGGCGATCGAGACGATCTCCAACCCCTGGTTCACGCTCAGCAGGCGCAGGCATTCGCGTACCAGCGGGTGCGATACTTCTTCAGCCTGGTCGCGGATCTCGGTCTGGGAATAGCTGACCCGGAAGGTGTTGCCGAACCGCTCCTTCACCGTCAAGTACATGTACTTGTTGATGGCCGCCGAGATCACCACACCGGGCTCCTCGCGGTAGAACCAGGGGGCGTCGGACCCTCCGCCCGCGAAGCTGATGCGGAATGGCGTCCGGGTGATGATCATGTGGAAAGGATGGCTTCGATCGCGTGCCTCACGGCCTGCTCCGATGTCCGGCCCGCCTTCCAGCCGAGATCGTTGATGGCCCGCGTGTCGAGCACGAACCGTGGCACGTCGCCCGGCCAGCCGCCTTCGCCGCCCGTGAAACGGTACTCAACCCCGGCGACGCCCATGCGCAGCGCCACCAGGTCCGCTATCCGCCGGACACTCAACCCGTCCGTGCATCCCAGGTTGAACACATGGAGGCCCGTGGGCGCGGCGGCCGTGGCGTGGAGCATCGCATCAACGCACTCGGATGCCAACAGGTAGGATTTCGCCTGGTTGCCATCACCCAGGATCTCCAGCCGCGAGGGATCCAGGCGCAGCTTTTCGATAAAGTCGCTGATCACGGTCTTCCCCCGTGCCCGCACGCGCGCGCCGACGATGTTGGCGAACCGGAAGATCCAGCAGTCCATCGCGAACAAGTGATGGTAGGCGCTGATCATCGCCTCGCACCCGGCCTTGGTCGCGCCGTAGAGTGAGATCGGACGCAGCGGCGCCGACTCCGGGATCGGAAGCACCTGCGAGATCCCGTAGACCGCCGAAGTCGAAGCGAACGCGAGTCTCCGTAATCCATGAAGCCGCATGGACTCGAGCAGCACGTAGGTTCCGATCATGTTCTGCTTCAGGTCGCGGTCTGTCGGATCGCCGGGGATGAATTTCACGTCCGGATTGGCTGCCAGGTGATACACCAGATTCACCCCGGCCACCGCCTCGTCCACTGCACCACGATCGAGCAGGTCGCCCTCCACGAACCGGAATCCCGGCGCGCCGAGCAGTTCCTCAATGTGCTCCCGTTTCCCGCTCGACAAGTTGTCGAGAACCGTGACACACTCGCCCCGCGCCACCAGTTTCCCGGCCAGCTCCGACCCGATACAGCCGGCGCCTCCCGTCACCAAGATCCGGCCACTCATCAGCGCCACCCCGGGCGGACCCGCGTCCGCATGCTCACTGCGTGCAGCACGAGCGTGGAACAGAAATTGACAAAACTCAGCGCCACGGCCAGAAGCCCGGTAATCGCCATGTATTGCTCCTTACCGCCTGGAGAGGCCAGACGCAGGCCCTGCTGGACATAGGCCGCCGCCAGCGGCGCGGCGAGTGCGATTCCGGCGGCCAGCAGCCCGCCCGAAAGAATCATCCCCCGGTCGTAGGGAAACGCCCGGGTCCAGCGGCGTGCAGCCTCCGGTGTGTACGCATAAAGCGTCTGCACAATGCATCCGAGAAAGAAGCTCTGAACACCCGCAACCGCGAGGGTCAGGCCGAGCAGCATCCAGTAGAGCGACAGCGTCACCGGGCCCAGCGGCACGGGCCCGAGCGTCACCGGAAGTGTCAGCGCGAGGCCCGCCGCGGCCGCCGCCAGTCCGGGCCGCAGCAGAAAGTAGTCCGCGCCGTACAGCAGCATCGCCCGCAGATTGATCCATCCGGCGCGCCAGGGCTCGAGCCACCCGCCACGCTTCATGTGGCTCAGCCGGCCCTCCTGGTCCTTGAGGAACCGCACCGGGACCTCCGCGGTGGGCAACTGGAAGCAGACCGACTTGAGCACCATCTCCGAGGCATACTCCCAGGACTGCGATTCCAGCTCAATCGTCTCCAGCGCCTCACGGGTGATTCCCCGCATGCCGCAATGGATGTCGGTAAAGCTGGTTCCGTACAGACGGTTCAGGATCCAGGTGGTCAACGGCGTCCCGAAGTAGCGGTGCAGTGCGGGCATCGAGCCGTCCTCAATGTAGCCTCCGAACCGCGACCCCATCACAAACTGGAATCCCGCCCGGAACTTCAGCAAGAAACCTGAGATCTCGCGGAAATCGTACGTACAGTCGGCGTCTCCCATGAGCACATACCGGCCCCGGATGTAGGGGATCGAATCAATGTAGGCGCGCCCCAGGCCGCGCTTGGGTGTCCGCAGCACTCTCGCTCCGTGCGCCAGCGCCACCGCCGGCGTCTCATCGGACGACGAATCGACAATGAGGATCTCACCGGCAACCCCTGCCTTCGCCAGGCCCTCCTTGCACCATTCCACGAACTGGGCGATCGTGATCCGCTCGTTCATTGCCGGAATCACGATCGAGAGCTCCGGATCGGCCACGTCCTGCTCTGGGATCAGAAGCTGGCATTCCGCACCGGCCAGATTCGCCGACAGCGTCCGCAACAGGCCGGGAACATCGGTGCCGGCGGTAACTTGCACGCCCGCCGGGGCAGTCCTCAACACTGTCGTTTCCAGACCCATCGCCAATGGGTCGATCGGACTCGAATCCGGCAAACTTTAGTAGCGTGCCGCCAGGAGGTGCCGGTGGTTGACGGCAGAATGGTGATTCCTCTGCTGGAAGCCATCCACTCTCGAAGGCATTCTGGAACAGGTCGTGCTCTACGGGAATCTCGCCGGACTCGAGAACCTGGAATACTTCACCTCCCATGCCGGCGGCGCACACACTCAGGCCGAGCTCCGCGGGTGCCTTGAGGAAGCCGGACTGGCGCGCACTCGACGAGCGCCGAAATCGGGCCTCGATCCGAGAGCATCCAGCGAATTCCCGGAGCTTCTCAAGAAGCCCGCCGGATCCGGCGCGGCGATCCCGATGGCCACGCACAACCTGTTCCGCTGAAGCCAGACGGCAGGGCAGCAAGCTCCTGGCCCGCGCTGGAACGGTTTGACCAGCAGTTGGCGAGCCAGCAGGGGTTGACCGGACGCTTCCGGTACCTGTCCCTTGCCATTGCCGCGCAGCCGGCGTTCAATGATTTGGCCGGGTCCAGCCCGGACCGGTACAAGCACTTCCTCCGGCAGGCCGATGGCGACCACCAGCGTTCCGCGAGTAACAGACCGGCGGCGTGGCCGCGAGAGTGGCTGTAGCGCTTTGGGGTCTGCTGCTCCCCGTGGTCTTCATCGGTGCGGCGGTATCCGGTGGCCGGCTGACGCTACGGTCTGTAATCGAGAATTCACCGGACCGTTTTGGTGCGTTCATCCCGGACCGCTAACATAGCTTTTCACCCCGCAGCCTTCATGCGTTTCCAATCCTATGTTTGCGCCCTCCTCTTTGGATCCCTGCTTCGCTCCCAAGAACCCGGCACCGTGGCCGGCTCCGTTTTCGACGCTCAAACCGGGCAGCCGCTTCGGGGCGTGCAGATCGCCGTGGACGGCCATTCCGGCAACCAAGCCACCGACACGCAGGGAAGATTCGCAATCAAGCTCTCCCCGGGCCAGTACAAGCTCTCCTTCAGCCTCGAAAACTACGCCCCCACGGCTGTAGACCAGGTCCAGGTCAAGGCCGGTGAAATCGTCGACGGCTCCACCGTGATGTCGAACAAGAACCTGGTGACCTCGGTTGACGTTGTGGAAAAAGCAACGCCCGCGGGCGCCACCGCGGAAGCGGTCCTCACCGAGAGGAAGCTCGCCGCAGTGGTGAGCGACGCCATCTCCGGAGACGATATTCGCAAATCAGTTGCGCCGGACGCCGCCGGAGCCGTCGAAAAGGTAACTGGGGTTTCCGTCCAGGAGAACGGCTACGTCTTTGTCCGCGGGTTGGGCGAGCGGTACTCTTCCACGATGCTGAACAACGCAGTCATCCCGACAACCGAGCCGGAGAAACGCGTGGTTCCCCTGGACCTGTTCCCGGCGAACCTGATCGACAACATCAAGGTTCTCAAGACCTACTCACCCGAGCTGCCCGGCGAGTTCTCAGGCGGTGTGGTCCAAATGCGGACCATCGAGTTCCCGAATGCACGCACGCTGCGCGTGAGCGTCAGCTCCGGCTTCAACACCGCCACCACGTTCAACAACTTCGGCAGCTACAAAGGCGGCGGACGGGACTTTTTCGGGTTTGACAACGGCTCCCGCTCGATTCCCGGCGTCATCCCCGGCGCCCGCCTGTTCGCGGGCAGCTTTTCCGACCAGCAGTTCCAGACGTTCGGCCGTGCCTTCAATCCCGACTGGGAGTTGTCACCGGCCATGTCCATGCGGCCCAGCCTGTCCTACTCGATGGCGGGCGGGGACTCGTTCCTCAAAGGGAAGCTCGGCGTGGTAGGCGCCGTGTCGTTCACCAACCAGCCCCAGCGGACCGCCGAAGTCCAACGCTATCTCCGCACCGGGAGCGGCGGCCGTCCGGTCATATTCTCTGACTATGGCGACTTCCAGTCCAGCAACGAGTCAGTGCGTCTTGGAGGCGTACTAAATGCGGCCTACCGGTTCAACCCGGCCAACAAGGTTGTCTGGCGGAATACCCTGACGCGCGACACGGATAAGGAAGGCCGGCGGTTTTCGGGGTACAACGGCGGGCTGGACTCAGTTGTTGAGTCGACCCGCCTGCGGTGGGTGGAGCGAGGACTGGCCTCCACGGGCGTCGAAGGCGAGCACGCCGTGGCCAAGCTCGGAAACTCGCTCCTCAACTGGCAGTTCACCGTGTCGAACTCCCAGCGGGAAGAACCGGACTTCCGCGAGACGCTCCGCGGCCGTGACTCCTCCGGACGCTACTCTTTCATACCGGTGCCCGACTCCGGCATACGGCTCTTCACAAGGCTCGACGACAAGATCCACGAGCCGCTGGTTGAGATCGGGACCCCGTTCTATAAGGGAAAGATCACCGGCCTATTTAAGACCGGGTTCCGGGGCACGTTCCGCAACCGGGACTCCGCCGCCCGCAGGTTCCGTTTCGTCCCGGTCCGGACCGCCACACTCAATTTCTTTCAACCCACCAATCAGCTCTTCTCCGCGTCCAACATCCGGCCCGATGGTCTCGCCCTCCGGGAGATCACGCGTGGAACCGACGGTTACACGGCCAGCATGAATGTCTTCGGCGGATTCGCCATGGCCGACCTGGGAATCGGCCGGAAGTGGCGTATCATCGCCGGAGTCCGCGTGGAGGACGCCGACATCAAAGTGACCACGATCGATCCACTGGTCCCCGGCGCGCGTCCGCAAGTAGCCAATCTCACCAACCGCGACCCGCTTCCGGCGGTGAACCTGGTCTACGCACTGACGCCAACGCAAAACTTGCGGTTCGCCTATGGCCGAACGGTGAACCGCCCGGATTTCCGCGAACTGTCGCCGTTTGAGTTCACCAACGTGCTCGGCGGCTATGCGGCGGCGGGAAATCCGAACCTGCTCCGGGCGCGCATCGGCAATTGGGACGGGCGCTGGGAGTGGTTCCTCGGGGGTGACGAAGTGATCGCCGCCAGCTACTTCCTGAAAGACTTCACCAATCCGATCGAGAGCGTGTTCACGCCAACGACGGCCGAACTCCGCCAGAGCTTTATCAACGCAGAATCGGCGCGCAACCAGGGTATCGAAATCGAATACCGCCGGCGCCTGGGCAGGGACATCGCGGCGCTCAAGGATTTTTCCGTAGTGGCCAACTTCACCGTGGTCGGGTCGAAGGTGGTGATTCCCACCGCCCTGGTGGCACAGCTCACCAGCCGCGAGCGCCCGCTCATGGGTCAATCCGGGTTGGTCTACAACATCACCACCGAGTGGGCACGGCCAGCCTGGCACTCCAACGCCCGCTTCTACGTGAATTCCGTGTCCCGGCGGTTGACTGACGCCGGAACCTTCCGGCTGCCCGACGTGTATCAGGAACGGAACACTTTCCTCGATTTCGTTTACCAGTACGAGATCGGCGAGAAGGGCCGCTGGAGCTTGCGCTTCACGGCCGAGAACCTCACAGACAACCAATACCGCTGGACACAGGCCGATATCACCCAACGCGCCTTCCGAACCGGACGGACGTTCTCGGCGGGGATCAGTTTCCCCATCTTCTAGCGGATTCTGTAATTCAATCGAAACCTTAATTAAGGAGCAATCCCATGCGATACGTGTGTCTTCATGCGGCGCTGGCCCTGCCCGTCTGGGCGCAGACTGGACCGGCAATGTGGATCTGGGCGGACAAGAACGTCTACCGCCCCGGTGAACAGATCACCGTGCGGGCGACGCTGGATCCCGAGGGAGATGAGACCGAGTACACCCTGTTTGCCTACCGGCAGAACAACCAGACCGGTGAACGTTCGTTCCTGCCGGGCGGTTCGATGGAACCCACCGATCTCAGCGGCAGCGCCGCCGCACAGGGATTCCGGGCCGCGAGATTGGAGGCCCGGAGCAAGTCAATTCTGGCCACGGTGGCGGCGCCCGGCCAGCCCGGCATGCATACGCTGGCGCTCCAGGTGCGCGACGCGAGCGCGCGGCGGATCATCCGCACGGCGTACTTCAAGATGGGCATCGTGCGCGACTTCGTGGACGCGCCCAACGCCATCAATTCCGACACCACCTGGACCAATGACCGCGCGTACCGGATCCGCGGCATCGTCTCGGTGGGCGGCAACGCCACACTGACCATCGAGCCCGGCACTTTCGTGATCGGACAGCCCGGATCCCAGCCGCCAAGCGTCCTGCTGATCACCACGGCCGGACGGATCTCGGCGCGCGGTACCCGTGCCCGTCCGATCATTATGACCAGTTCCCAGCCGGTCGGCTCGCGGGCACGCGGCGACTGGGGCGGTTTGATCATGCTCGGCCGGGCACCCATTAACGATCCCGGAACGCTCCCGATAGAAGGTCTGCCTGACACCGCGGAAACACGTTTCGGAGGATCCAGCGCCGATCATAACTGCGGAGCGCTGGCCTATGTCCGGGTCGAGTTCGCCGGAGCTCAGCTCCGGCCGAACGAAGAGACGAACTCGTTCACATGGGGAGGCTGCGGAAAAGGCACCGCGGCGGAGTACCTGCAGTCGCACTACGGTTTTGACGACGCCTTCGAGTGGTTCGGCGGGAACAACGACGCCAAGCATCTGGTGGGCACCTACGCGGCGGATGACTTCCTGGACGTCCAGATCGGCTACACCGGACGGGTGCAGCACGTGGTGGCGCTGGCCAACGGCGACAACTCCAACCGCTGCATCGAGGTCGATAACTATGAGCGCGACTTTGACGCCCAGCCCATCGGAACCTGGTCGGTCTGGAACGTCACCTGCATCGGCAACGGCCAGTCGCGGGGGTTTGACGAAACCGATGCCGCCGGACTCTATATCCGCCGCGGTGGCGCGGGCTCATACCGCAACATCCTGATCGCCAACTGGCAGACGCGTGCCGTGGGGATCGCCAACGACGCCAGCGTCCTGCCGCGAATCGGCGCCGGGCTGCTCTCGCTCGACGGGCTGTTGACGTTTGGCAGCGGCGGCCTGGCCAGCGATTTGCAGAATCAGGTGGCCGCGGGATTCCAGCCCTTCATCGGCGGGCAAGGGGCCAATCCGGCACGGAACGTGGTCTTCGCCGACCCGATGCTCCGCCGCCCTCTGCGCTACAGCGACCCGGACTTCCGCCCGGCGGTTGGATCGCCCGTGTTCAACGTCTCATGGCCTCAGTCCGCGGATGATTTCTTCGACCAGTCAGCGAACTGGAGCGGTGCGTTCGGAGATCGCGACTGGACCGAGGAGTGGTCCACATTCACGCAGGAGGAAGACCTGAAACCCTAACGCGGCGCCAGGTGAATCCTGTTGTTCGCGTAATCGATCGTCAGCACGGACCGGCTTAGCAACGGATAGCCGATGAGCCCTTTCGCGGAGATTCCGTGGAGCCGGCCTAAAGCGCTGAGATCCACGTGGATCACTTCGCGCTCCCAACTCGAGTAGTCGCTGACCCGGAAATGGGCCGGGCCTCCAGCCGCCGCACTTGAGAATCCCGAAGCCAGCAGCAGGGAAACTATCCGGCTCCCGGGGACGGCTCCACCGGAGTCCAACACGGAATAAGCGGCGCCGGAGTCGACCAGAAACTCCCCAGCCTCGCGTCGGTTCACCGTGACGGGAGCGAGCAGCGCGTGGCCGACTCTTCGCACGCGCACGAACGATGGATCCGCCTTGGCCGGCGGCAGGATTTCCAAGGTCCGCCGCCGCCCGTCCAGGCGCACGCGGTACGCCTGCAGGACCCCCGCGCCGAAGACTCCGTCCACGCCCGGCGCGGGCGCATGACCGGCTACATCGACCACAACGCCAGGGATTCGCAGTCCCCGGATCTCGATCTCGGCGACCGCTCGCAGTGACCTTACAATCCTGCCGTCCGCCGCAGCCAGCTCCGCCGGACAGCCCGCCCGGACTCCGGACCGCGTTGCCGCGGCTGGCCCCAGAATCACGCTCTCTGCTCCCGTGTCGAAAAGAAGCCGCATTGGCGCGCCTGCGGCGACTCGCGCCTCGATCACGAAGCCGACAGGATTGCCGTCCCGGTGATAGGCCGCGCCGCGAGGGATCGGGCGCGATCCTTCCGAAAGAACCGCCGCCGCCAGGAGCGAAAACACTGTGCCGCCCATTTAGCTCCAGTATATTTCGTTTCCGTTACAATGGAACAAGAATTTGGTTACAAGCCGAAAACGTACAAAACGCGATCCGCCGCCAGCGCCACATGCTGCTGTCCGTCAATGTTGAATGAGACCGGATTCGCGAATACCGGCCCTCCCGCCTGGAAGTCCCACAGCGGCTTCCCAGTACGCGCATCGAGGGCGAAGATGTTGCCTTCCTGGGTTCCGGAAAAAACGAGCCCGCCCGCGGTCGCCATGGTTCCGGCCCACGGTGGACTGGTCAACCGGAACTCCCAGACCATTTTTCCCGTCGCGGCTTCGAGCGCTCGCACCGCTCCCCACTGTTGGTCAACGGGAATCCGCACCTCACCGCCGCCCGCGAAGAACGTGCCGGGCTTGTACTCCGCCTCGCGCTTGAAATAGGTCGCGCCGACTTCGCGCGCCGACACGTACACCAGGTTCGTCAGCGGGCTGTAGGAAGGGCTGAACCACACCGTCGCGCCGTTGAGGCTTGGCCAGACGAGCACGCCTTGCTCGTTCGGCTCGGTGCCCGGGATCACGATCGGACGGCCGCGATCGTCAAGAACCTTCGCCCAGGTCTGCTTGACATAGGCCTGCCCCGCCAGGAACTCGCCGGACGTCCGGTCCAGCGCATAGTAGAACGCGTTCCGGTTGGGATTGACCACCAGCTTCCGGGGCTGTCCCCGGACCGTCGTGTTCAACAGGATCGGCACGTGCGTCGCGTCCCAATCGTGGGTGTCGTGCGGCGTGAACTGGAAATGCCATTTGAGCTTTCCGGTTTCGGCGTCAAGCGCGACGAAAGAGCAGGCGTACAGGTTGTCGCCGAGCCTGCCGTCGCCGTTCCAGTCGGGTCCGGGATTGCCAGTGCCCCAGTAGACAAGATTCAGGTCGGGGTCATAGGCTCCGGTGACCCACGTCGAAGATCCGCCGGTCTTCCAACTCTCACCGGACCACGTCTCGTTGCCGGGCTCTCCCTTCCCCGGAATCGTGTAGAACCGCCACAGCCGCTTGCCTGACGCCGCGTCATAGGCGTCGACAAAGCCGCGGATCCCCGCCTCGCCACCGCTCACGCCCACCAGCACTTTGCCGCGGATCGCAAGCGGCGCAAGCGTCATGCTGTAGCCGGGCTTGTAGTCCTCGACCCGGCTGGTCCAACGCTCCTGTCCGGTGCGGATGTCGAGCGCGACCAGATAGCAGTCGAGCGTCGCCACGTAGAGCTTGTCGTCCAGGATCGCTGGTCCGCGACTGACGCGGCCGAACCCGATCGACTGATAGTCAGACGGAATGGGACGCGACCAGGACCACAGCGTCCGCCCGGTCTTGAGGTCCAGCGCCTCGGCCTGGTTGGGCGCGGTGATGTACATCACGCCGTCGGCCACGATGGGCGACACCTGAGTGCGGGCGAGCGCGAATTGCTTGGTCCACCGCACCCGCAGCCGGCTCACATTGGCGGCCGTGATCCCGGCGAGCGGCGAGTACCGCTGTCCGGAGTAGCTGCCCGAATAGGTGAGCCAGGAGCCGGGCTCCTTCGCGGCGTTCAGGATCCGTTCATACGGAACCTGCGCGGGCAGCACGGCGGCGGCAAGGGCAAAGGTGGCAAAACGCATCAGTTCCCCCTCAGGCTGGCAAGATAGGCGACCAGGTCATCCAGGCTCCCCGCCGGCAGCTTGTCGAACGCAGGCATCCCGCTGCGCTTCTCAAGCTTGCGCAGGGCCCGCAGCCCGGACTTGCGGAAGCTGTGGAACCTCCCTGACGGGTCCGCGATCTGGATGGTGAATGGGTCCTCCGCGGCCCTCGTTCCGCTCACCGTCAGGCCCTCCGCGGTGACGGCTTCGACCATCAAATAGCCGTCGGGGAGGTACGCCGCGGGATTCACGACCGACTCTCGCAGGTGCGCCGCGTTGCGCCGCGCGCCGGCCAGCGTCAACTCCGGACCGAGTCCATTTCCCTGGCCGCTGATGATATGGCAGCCCGCGCATCCGCTCGATTTGTAGACCGACTCGCCCCGGCGCGCGTCCCCGGGGACCTTCTCCACCGGAACTGATCCGAGCGACTTGACGTAGGCCGCGACACTCGCCACTTCCCGCACCGAGAGCTGCCAGGAGCCCGGCATCTCCGGCGCGAGTCCCTCGCGGATCACCTTGGTGAGCGCGGCGTCATCGGCTGCTTTGGCGAGCTTCGGGCGGTTGAGCGAGGGTCCGCGGCCGCCGGCGCCGCCCGGGCCGTGGCACAGCGCGCATTGGGAGTCGAACAGCCTGCGGCCGAGCGCAACATCGGGAATCGCGTCGTGAGGGGACTGGCAAAAGGCCGGGAGCGCGGCCAGGAGAATTCGGCGCCACACAGGGTGAGTATAACGCTACCTGTTTCAGTAGAGCGGCGGCTGGCCCGGCGGACGGGTCTTCCATCTCCGGTGCATCCACAGCCACTGGTCCGGATACTCGCGGATCGCCGCTTCTACTGCCGCCTGCACCCGCTGCGAATCGGCCTGAACGTCGCCGGACGCCGTGAAATACGGATAGAACTTGAGCACATAGTGTTGCCCGCTCTCCGACCACAGGGCAAACCCCGGAATGATCGCGGCTCCGGAATGCGCCGCGAGCTTCGCGAATCCTGTGCCCACGCACGCCTCGATCCCAAAGAACTTCACGAACACGCCTTCATCCAGGCTCGTGTTCTGGTCCACCAGGATTCCCACGGCCTGGTTGTTTTTTAACGCCCGCAGGATTCCCCGCAGATACTCGCGCTTGTCAAGGATCCGGTTGCCGGACATCGATCGGTACTTCGCCGCCAGCGCGTCGAGTTTGGGATTGTCGAGAGCGCGCACCACGACGCTCATGGGCTCCGTCATCCAGGCATGGGCAAAGGCGCTCAACTCCCAGTTGCCGAGATGCGCCGTCGCGAACAGGACTCCCTTGCCGCGCTCCCGTGCCGCATGGAAGTGTTCCAGTCCGTCGTACCGGATCCACTGGCCGGCATTGTGTGCATTGATCGACGGAAATCGCGCCACCGACGCGAGCATCCGTCCGATTGACCGGTAGCAGCCGTCGATCACGCGCTCGCGTCTGGCCGCGTCCAGCTCCGGCATCGCCATCTCCAGATTGCGGCGCGCGATCCTCCGCAGCCTCGGCACACACGTATCGATCAGACCGGCGAGCCGTTGCCCCATCCACTCGCCCCAGCTCCGTGGACCCAGCGACATCGCCGCCAGAGCCAACCTTGCTACGGCGTATTCGAGGGCATCGCGCACAGCGCTATTCAATCCACCCGCCGCCAAGCACGAGATCCGCGGCATAGAACACCGCGCCTTGCCCCGGCGTCACGGCCCGCTGCGGCTCATCGAACCGGACCTGCGCACGCCCGTCCGGCAGCGCGCACACCGCCGCCTCGGCCGGCACGTGTTTGTTGCGGATCCGGACGCGCGCCTGCACCGGCGTTGCAGGCTCTTCGATCGACACCCAGTTCACGCCCCGCGCGGTAAACTCGCGGCGCAGCAAATCATCGTTGGCGCCCACCACAACACGTTGCGACACCGGATCGGTCGAGATCACGTACAGCGCCTCGCCGGTTGCGATTCCGAGCCCCTTGCGTTGGCCGACCGTGTAGTGATGGACGCCGCGATGCTCGCCCAGCCTACGCCCGCCAGTATCGACAATTTCACCGCCCACGGCCCCGGGCTCGAAGCCCCGCTCCCGGTGCCACGCATCAATGAACGCCGCGTAGTCGCCGTTTGGCACGAAGCAGATCTCCTGCGAGTCGCTCTTGTCCGCCACCAGGATCCCCATCTCGCGCGCCAGTTCCCGGACCCGCGCCTTCGGGAATCCGCCCAGTGGAAACAGCGTTCGCGAGAGCTGCTCCTGGGTGAGCCCGAACAGGAAATACGTCTGGTCCTTCGAATCGTCCACCGCGCGGCGCAGCTCCCAACGCCCGGTGTCCGGATTGCGCGAAACCCGCGCGTAATGTCCGGTGGCAACGCGCGACGCGCCCACGCCGCGGGCCAGCTCAATGAACTGGTCGAACTTGATGAAGTTGTTGCACAGCGTGCACGGGATCGGCGTGCGTCCCGCCAGGTAATCCTCGACAAACGGCCGGACCACCTGGTCCTCGAAGTTCTTCTCGAAGTTGACCACGTAGTACGGGATCCCGATCTGCGCGGCGACGGCGCGCGCGTCATAGACGTCGTCCAGGGAACAACAGCGTCCGCTGGCGCCCTCGGATTGCAGCTCGGGCATCCGGCGCTGGTTCCAGAGCTGCATCGTGAGCCCCGCGACGTTGTGACCCTCGCGGTGCAGGAGTCCGGCCACGACGGAGGAGTCAACGCCACCGGACATGGCGACGGCGATCAGGTCAGGAGCAGGCATAGACAGGAGACAGCTTTCGGAGGTGGTCACACGACGCGGCGATCGCGTCGGCGAGCCGGTCCACTTCGTCTTCCGTATTGGAGGGCCCGAGCGAAAACCGCAGGCTCGACTTGGCCCGGTCCCGGGGCAGCCCCATGGCCAGCAGCACGTGCGACGGCTCCACCGCGCCCGAGGAACAGGCCGATCCGCTCGACACCGCGAACCCCCGCAGGTCGAGCGCGATCACCATCGATTCGCCCTCGATCCCGTCGAAACACATGTTGACGGTATTGGGGATCCGCTCCGCGCCCGCGCCGTTCACACTCACGCCCGGGACCCGCTCCAGCACCGCCGCTTCCAAGCGGTCGCGCAACCGGGCTACCGGCGTGTAGTCCACGAGCCTGCCCGCCGCCATCCCCATCGCGTACGCACCCGCTGCGTTCTCCGTGCCCGCCCGCCGGTTGCGCTCGTGGCGCCCGCCGAACAGCAGCGGCTGCACGTGGACTCCGTCGCGGACATACAGCGCGCCAGTCCCCTTCAGTCCCCCGAACTTGTGGCCGCTGATCGAGTAGAGGTCCACGCCGAGGTCCCGCACGTTGACCGGAATTTTGCCCACCGCCTGGACTCCATCAGAATGCATGAGGACTCCGGCCTCGCGCGCCAGCCGCGCGATCTCGGCCACCGGCTGCAGCACGCCGGTCTCGTTGTTGGCATGCATCACCGACACGAGCACCGTCTCGCTCCGCAACGCATTGGACACCTCTTCCGGATCAATCCGCCCACGCGAATCCGGCCGGACATAGGTTACGGCTGCGCCTTCGCGCTCAAGCTGCGCGCACGCGTTCAACACCGCGGGATGCTCGATCGCGCTCGTGATCACGTGGGTCCCGATGGTCCCGGCCGCACGCACCACACCGAGCACCGCGAGATTCGCCGCCTCGGTCCCACCGCTGGTGAACGCGAGATCCTTCTTGCCGCAGCCGAGCAGATCCGACACCCATCCCCGTGCCGACTCCAGCCGCTGCCGTGCCGCCTGTCCCTCGCGATGGACGCTTGACGGGTTCCCGAACACCTCCTGGGACACCTCGGCAAACGCGGCCAGAGCCGCCGGGTGCGGCGGCGCCGTGGCGTTATGATCGAAGTAACAGCGGTTCATGCGAGCCGTCCTACCTTCAGTTTATCAACCATGCCCATCATCACTCTCACGACGGATTTCGGTCTGTCGGACCATTTCACCGGCGTCATGAAAGGCGTCATTCTCGGGATTGCTCCACGGGTGTCGATTGTCGACATCTCACATCAGGTGACGCCCTTTGAGACCACCGAGGCCGCGTTCCTGATCGCTGAGTCCTACCGGTACTTTCCGAAAAAGACTGTGCACGTCGTCGTGGTGGACCCGGGCGTCGGCACCGCGCGCCGTCCGATTCTGGTTGAAGCCGCCGGGCAGTACTTCTTAGGGCCCGACAACGGGGTCCTCAGCATGGTCTATCTGAAGCAGCCGTCGACGGTTCGTGAGATCACCAACCGCAAGCTGTTCCTCGGTACGGTGAGCCGCACGTTCCATGGACGGGACGTGTTCGCGCCGGTGGCCGCGCGGCTCGCATCAGGCAAGGTAAAACCGGCGTCGGTGGGCAAAGTGATTCAGGACTACCTGAAGAGCCATCTCGACCTGCCGGTCCGCACGGGGACGCGATGCTGGCAGGGCTGTGTGCTCAAGGTGGACCGGTTCGGAAACCTGATCACCAGCTTTCACATTGACCAGTTCCCGGCGGTCCGCGAACGTCCGATCGTCATGATTCCGGGCGTGGCCAAAGTGGAGAAGTTCATCCAAACCTACGCGGAAGGAGAGGGCTCGCAACCCGCGGTGATCGTGGGAAGCTCCGGCTATCTCGAAGTGGTGGTGAACCAGGGCTCGGCCGCGGCGGCGCTCAAGTGCGGCTCCGGTGCGCCGGTCGAGTTGTCGATCTACTGATGCCCGAACTCCCCGAGGTGGAGGCGGTATGCCGCAAACTGCGCCCGGCGGTTGTGGACCGGAAGATCGTCTCGGCGGACATCCGGCGGTGCGCGCCAGTCGGCACCGCGGAGCGTGTGTCAGGCCGCTCGATCCTGGCGGTAGCACGGGTGGGCAAGCACATCCTGATCCGGCTGAGCGCGGCCGTGACGCTTCACGTGCACCTGCGGATGTCGGGCAATCTGTTTGCGATTCCCGATCACCGGTTCTGCGGCGCCTCGGCGCGAATTCTGTTCCGCCTGAACGACGGTTCGGGCATGGTTCTGGAGGATCCGCGCGCGCTGGCACGGGTGGAGGTTTGCGAGACCGCGGAGCTTGATCGCGCCTTATCCGCTGCCGCGGGACCCGATCCGCTGACACCTGCATTCACGGCAGCAGCGTTCGCCGGGCTCGCACGCGCCTCACGGCAGCCCGCCAAGCTGTTCCTGATGGACCAGCGCCGAGTCTCCGGACTCGGCAACATCTATGCCGCCGAAGCTTTGTACCGCGCCCGCGTGGATCCCAGGAAGCCGATCCAACGGCTCACCAAACCGCGCCTGGACCGGCTCCATTCCGCGATTGTTTCAGTGCTGAGCGATGCGGTACAATCTGCGGTATCCGCCTACGCCGGACCCGGTGAATTCCTGGAGGCGGAATCTTTTCCCATCCACGTGTACGGGCGGGAAGGTGAACCGTGCGCCGTATGCCGCACGCCGATCCGGCGCATTTCACAAGGAGGGCGATCGACGTACTTTTGCCCGGCCTGCCAACGATAACCCACCGTGTCAACCGACCTGATTGAAGTGGATTCCGCGGCGCCGTCGAGCACGGCCTTGGCGCGCGCCGGATCGATTATCCGCAGCGGCGGCGTGGTGGCGATCCCGACCGATGCGCTGTACACGCTGGTAGCGGATCCGTTTAACCTGCAAGCCGTGCAGCGTGTGTTTCAGGCCAAGGGCCGGGAGTCCAGCCGCTCGCTGCCGCTGCTGGTGTCGGATCTGATGATGGCAGAGGAGCTGTCTACCGATCTGTCGTCCCGCTTCTACATGCTGGCGCGGAAATTCTGGCCCGGACCGCTTGCCATCATCATGCCCGCATCGGCCCGCATCCCGCTCAAAGTCACCGGCAACACCGGGAGGCTGGCCATGCGGCACGCCAAGTCAGAGGTCGCTTCCGGCCTCCTCGAGTGGCTGGGACAGCCGCTGATCGGAACTTCGGCCAACATCAGCGGCAAACCGACCTGCACCACCGGCATTGACGCGTTCGCAACGCTCGATGGCAAGATCGACCTGGTCCTCGACGGCGGACTCTGCTCCGGCGGTGGCGCGACCACGGTCGACATTACCGAGCCCTGGTGGAAGCTCATCAAAGAAGGTCTGATCCCCGAGAAGGAAATCGCGGAATGTCTGAAGGGCGTCTGAGCCGGTGAACCTGCTCTTCATCGGGGACATCTTCGCCTCGGCGGGCCGCGGAGTCCTGGCGGAGCGTTTCCGCCGCATCGTGGACGAAGAGCATATTGATCTCGCCATTGCCAACGTCGAGAACGCGGCGGGCGGGTTCGGTGTCACTCCACAGATCGCCGACGACATCCTGGCGCTGGGCGTGGATGTGCTCACCTCCGGCAATCATATCTGGGACAAGCGCGAGATCTACGACTACCTCGACCGGCAGCCGCTTCTGCTGCGCCCGGCGAATTATCCGGGGGGATCTCCCGGCCGCGGCGTCCAAGTGGTTACGGCGCGGAACGGCGTGCGGTGCGCGGTGATCAACCTGCAGGGGCGCACTTATATGCCGGTGTCCGATTGTCCGTTCCGCGAGGCCGACACCATCCTGGCCGCGCTCGATCCGGCGGTGAAGGTTCGTTTCGTCGATTTCCACGCCGAGGTTACGAGCGAGAAGATCGCGATGGGTTGGTATCTCGATGGCCGCGTGTCGGCTGTGGTCGGCACGCACACGCACGTCCCCACGGCCGACACCCGGATCCTTGCCCACGGCACCGCGTACCAGACCGACGTGGGCATGACGGGACCGTACGATTCGGTGATCGGCGTCGAGAAGGCTCCGATCATCCGCAAGTTCATGACATCGATGCCAGTGAAGATGGAAGCCGCCCGCGGGCGTGTGGAGCTGCACTCGGTGATCGTGGATGTGGACGAGAGCTCGGGCCGCGCCCGTTCAATCCGCCGCTACACCACCGGCCACCAGGCCGGGTGAACCGCGGCTACATGCCCGTCGAACTCCGCTGAGTGCCCAGTCCTGTATAAAATGGCAATTCGATGAAGCTTACCGTTTTTCTGATTTCGTCGCTGCCAATGCTCGCCGCCGAGCCCGTCGCGGTCGGCACACGACTCGAACTATTCGCCGATAGCCAACTCATTGAGCGCACCAGCGGCGGCGCAAGGAGGCAGCTCCAGCAGCCTGTCCCCCGCGAAGTGTCGCTTACCATGGACAAGCCCTGGGAAGGCAACGCGGTCAATTACATAACGGTCTTCAAGGATGGCGGCGTCTACCGGATGTACTATCGCGGCGCCGATGTCGTCTATTCGACGGAGGGCTACAAAGACTCGCACCGCGAGGTCACCTGCTACGCCGAGAGCAAAGATGGCGTTTCCTGGACCCGCCCGAACCTTGGCCTGTTCGAGTTCAACGGATCCAAGCAGAACAATATAGTCTGGGACGGAACAGGCCGCCACAACTTCACTCCGTTCCGGGACGCCAATCCCGCCGCCGAAGCCAACGCGCGGTACAAGGCGATCGGATACGGCGACACTCCCGCGGGGAAAGGGCTGTACGTGTTTCGCTCCCCGGATGCGATTCACTGGTCGCAGATCACCGGCAAACCCGTCATCACGCTCGGCAAGTTCGATTCGCAGAACCTGGCGTTCTGGGACACCGTCCGCGGCGAGTACCGCGAGTATCATCGCGACGCGCGCGACGGCCGCGACATCCGTACGGGCGTTTCAAAGGATTTCGTCAACTGGACTGAGCCCGTCTTCCTCGATTACGCACCCGGCCGGGTGAGCGAACTCTACACCAACCAGGTGATTCCCTACTATCGCGCTCCGCACCTGTTTCTCGGCTTTCCCACCCGTTACATCGATCGCGGATGGACCAAGGCCGCCGAGTATCTTCCCCGGCTCGAGTATCGACGCGTCCGCGGAGCCAAGTCGCGGCGTGAAGGCACAGCGGTCACCGACGGCATGTTCATGTCGAGCCGCGATGCTCGCGCCTTTGAGGTATGGCCCGAGTCGTTCCTGCGTCCTGGCCTTCGCAAGTCAGACACGTGGTTCTACGGCGACATGTATCAGAATTGGGGGCTCGTCGAAACGGCCTCGCACCTCGCCGACGCGCCGCCCGAGATCTCGATGTACGTCACCGAAAGCACAATGCAAGAACGCACCGCCTACATCCGCCGGTACACGATTCGGGTGGACGGATTCGTTTCGGTGAACGCGCCGCTCGGTGGTGGCGAACTGCTCACCAAGCCGATCGTCTTCGAGGGGCGCCGCCTCGCGCTGAACTATTCGACATCGGCGGCGGGCAGCGTCCGGGTCGAGATCCAGGATGCGAACGGGCGCCCGATTCCGGGCTTCACGCTGGCTGAGAACGCGGAACTGTACGGCGATGCGCTCGATCAGGTGGTCGAGTGGAAGTCGCCTGATGTGAGTTCGCTCGCCGGCAAGCCCATTCGCCTTCGTTTTGAGCTTCGCGACGCCGACCTCTACTCCTATCGGTTTTCTGAGAGATAAACGAACCTATCTTGACAGACGCGGCTTCACCACTGCGTTCCATGCACACAGGGCCGCGGCCGCCGCCAACGCCGCCATCCACCCCGGAGTCAGAGTCGGCCACACGATACTCGCAACCGCCGCCGCGCCGTACAATCCGCGCTCGATCCAAGTCAGACCGCCGTTCATGTAGCCCGTCAGCGACACCGCCCAGGCCCCTGTCCCCACCAACAACCCCACGAACGCCGCCAGCACACTTGGCAGCGGGCCCTGGCCAAGCAGCAGCGGATCAAACGCAAACGCGAATGCCACCAGGAACAGCACCAGGCTCAAGCGGAACGCATGCCATCCCGTCTCCATCACTCCCGCCTTGGCGAGTCCCGCGGCGGCGAAGGACGCCAGCGCGACTGGAGGCGTGATCATCGACAGCACACAGTAGTACATGACGAAAAAGTGCGCGCACAACGGCGTCAACCCGAGCTTGATCAGCGGCGGGACAAACAGAATCGCGCCGATAATGTAGGCCGCCACGGTGGGCAGCCCCATCCCCATCACGATGCATCCAAGAATCGTGAGCAGGAGCGCCGCATGGACGCTTGCCGCGCCCCCCTCAATCAGCCTGGACGAAAACCGCAGCGCGAGATTGGACTGCACTGCTACCGCCACGATGATACCGATCGCCGCGATCGGAACCGCCACCTGCGCCGCCTGCCGTGCAACTTCCTCGACTACTCCCAGCCAATCCCGCCAGCCCAGCCAGCTCTCGCGTTTCAAATACGCGGTGGCCACGCACGCGAGGATAGCCGCCACCACGGACACGGTCGCCGATCTTCCTGTCGCCAGCATCGCCACCAGCAGCACCGGAGGCAGCAGCAGATACAACCTCGGCAGGATCGGCCGCTCCGGCGCGGCCTGCGATGGATCCAGAGTCCCGATGCCGCTCTTGCGCGCGCCCAGGTCCACGATCACGAACAGCGCGAAATAGAACGCGACCGCCGGAATGACCGCCGCCATCGCGATCCGCCCATAGTCCATCTGCAGCATCTCGGCCATGACGAAAGCGGCGACCCCCATCACCGGCGGCATCAGTTGTCCGCCCGTTGACGCGAGAGCCTCGATGGCCGCGGCCTGTACGGCGGAATATCCGGCGCGGCGCATCAACGGAATCGTGAACACTCCGACCGAGACCACGTTCGCCACCGCGCTCCCGCTGATCGTTCCCATCAGGCTGCTCGACACGACCGCCGCCTTCGCCGCTCCGCCCTGCTGCCGTCCCGCCGTCTTGAGTCCGACATCAATGAACAGGCGTCCACCGCCGATAGCCGCATATGCCGAACCAAACACCAGGAAGTAGAACACGAATTGCACCGACGTCTCGGTGGTCACGCCGAGCACGCCGTTCGTGGTCATCGTCATGATTTCGATCGTGTCTTCGAAGCCGAATCCGCTGAACCGCGCCCAGCCGGGAAACCAGGGTCCCGCGAAATTGTAGAACAGGGTGAATAGCAGCAGGCCCAGCAGCGGCCATCCGACGCAACGGCGGACACCCTCCAGCAGCAGCAACAGCAGCACTGCGCCCGCCAGCAGGTCCACCGCCAGGATGGGATCCACTGCCTCGACCCTCCCCGCCAGCCGGTCCGCGTGGACTAGAAAATATCCACCCAACGCGCACGACAGCGCGGCCAACACCGGGTTCAACCACGCCGGACCCGTTGTTGTGAGGAACAGCAGCGACAGCGCAAACACAAGGTGCACCGGACGCGAGACCATCGGCTGCTGCGGCCACACTATAATCGCGAACTGGAACACGCACCAGGCGATGCTGAGGATCAGCGCCACTGGCGCTCCCTGAAGTACCGCGCGGCTCCTGGATGCAACGGCACGCCAGTCGCCTCGATCCGGTGGCACGTTTGCGGATTGAAGTCCGCCCAAGCCTTGTGCGCCTGCACCATCACGGCGCGCTTTTCACAAAGCGTCCGCGTGATGAGATACGCGAGATCCTCCGGCAGATCGTCCCGCGCAATCAGGACGGTTCCGCAGTCGGCCGCCGCCGCCGGACCGGTCTGTCCCTTGAACCACGCGGGCAGCGGACGCGGCGTCATGCCCTGGCGCGCCAGGTGGCTCAGCAGCCCTTGATCGAAGTCGAGGAACCGCAGCTTCGACGTGGTCGCGGCCTCGGTCAGCGCCGGATGGCCCTTGACGGCGGACTCGAAATACAGATCCGCGCGGCCATCGCTGAGCATTTCCGGAATCTGGTTGACCGCCACCTGGATGATCGCACCGCCATTGGCCAGCACAGTTTGCCGCGACAATCCGTAATGCTGCAGGATCATGTCGAAAGCCACGGGCACCATGCTTCCAGGCGGCTTCATGATGATCCGCGGACCTGGAGACGAGCGCAGCATCTTCTCGAGCGAATCATGCCCGCTGCGTTCGATGTAGTCCTCGCGCGCGGCCACCGTCATCCATACCGAGTTGAGTCCGCCCGCCAGCGCCCGGATCCGCCGGTGCCGGACTCCGTTGAACGCAAGCTGCAAACCCTCCCACGCCCATACGGCGGCCGCAACCTGCCCGAGTCCGATCGCCGCTTTGCCCCGTTCCACCAGCGCCGGATTTCCGGTGCCTCCTCCGCGCGCGAAGATCTCGATCGAATGTCCCGGCAATTGCGCTTCGAGCAACTGGGCCAGCGTCGCGGCGAACACGTACCAGGAACTGCCCGGAGGCATGGCTGCGATCACCAGCGACTGGTGCGGCGGCGCATTCCACGCCGACCATGCGAACGCGCCGGCTCCCGCGGCCGCGGCTGGGACAAATAAACGCCGGTTCACGCTGCGACGAGCTCTTCCACCGGCGCTAGCGCGGCCTCGGCCACCGCGCGCCGGATCCGTTCGAGCATCGCACCGGACGGCGGCGCAACAGGAGGCCGCGTCAAATTCGAGCGGAGGCGCCCGGCCAGCATCATTGCCGTCTTCATGCGGGCATGCGCGTCGCCACTCGGCTCTCCACTTGCGTAGACTACTTCCTTCAGCGGATTGATGCGGGCCTGGATGCGTTGCGCCCGCTTCAAGTCGCCATCGCACACGGCATCGTACAACTCGACAATCAGCTCCGGAATGAACGACGCGAATCCCACCAGCGCGCCGTCGACGCCCTGGACCATCGACGTGAGCAGGTACTCATCGTGGCACGTAAGCATCGTGACCCGCGGATTCGCCGCCCGGACCGCGGCCAGGTCCCGGTCGTACTTCGACATCTCCCGCGTCCCGATCTTCATCGTCGTCACGCCGGGGATCCGCGCGAGCTCCGCCAGCAGCTCAGACGAATAGGCCGCCTTGGTCCACGCCGGATAGATGTGCACGATCAGATTGATGTCCACCGCCCGGGCGATCGCCGTGAAGTGGTCGATGACGTGCTGCGGCTGCATCCCGAAGCGGAGCCAGTAATGCGGGGGCATGACCAGCAAACCCTGTGCGCCGGCCTCTTGCGCCATCTGGGCGTGTTCCACCGCCTCGGCCACTCCCTCGCAGCAGATTCCGGACACCACCGGGACTCCCATCCCGCGCACTTCCGACGCAGCGATCCGTGTCACCTCGGCACGTTCGCGGCTGCTCAACGCGAACACCTCGCCGGTGTGCCCGTTCGTTACCAGGCCGCCGATTCCGCGATGCCGGGCGAGCCAGCGCGCAAACCGCCGCAACTCCTCTTCGTCAATCGAAAAATCATCGCGATACGGCAATTGCATCGCGGGCAGGATCCCCGTAAACGGCTTGGTCATTGGCATCTTGGACCGATTCTTGAACCTATCACGCGAATGGAAACCCGGTCAACGCGACCATCCTGGTATAATCAGCACCGATATGCGCATCCACACTTCAGCCATTCTTTGCGCCATCAGCGGACTGCTCAGTGCCGCTGACGTCCCACCCGCCGCCGACCAGATCGCCGCCGCGATTCAGGCCGCGCCGAAAGACCGCCGCGATGGCGTAGCCGTTCTCGGATACTCCCCCGCGGGCAAAGTGGTCACGCTCCGCCCGGGCAAGAATGAGCTCATCTGCCTCGCCGACAACCCGAGAATCGCCAGGATCGAAGTTGCCTGCTACCACAAGGATCTCGAGCCCTTCATGGCCCGCGGCCGTGAGCTGAACGAGGAAGGATCCAAGGGCCAGGACCGCCACAAGCAGCGCTGGAAGGAAGTCGACGACGGCAAAGTCAAGATGCCGCGCGAGCCGCGCATGCTTTACGTGATGACCGGCGAGAGCTTCGACGCATCCACCGGCACCATCGTGGACTCCTATCTCCGCTGGGTCGTCTACACGCCTTACGCGACGCCGGAATCCATCGGACTCACGACAAAGTCCGGAAACGAACCGTGGATCATGTATCCCGGCACTGCGGGCGCGCACATCATGATCAGCCCGCCGAAGCCGCCCAAGAAGTAGCCGCAACGGACTGGTAGAATCGCTCCTATCGGGATCTCAGTCTGTAGGAGTTGCCATGTCCCCCCGTCTCGCTGCCGCTGCTCTCGTGCTCTCCTCGTGGTGCGCCGCCCAGTCAAACCTCGCCACGCTGACCGGAATCATCAGTGATCCATCCGGCGCTGCCGTTGGCAACGCGCAGGTGGCCGCCACCAGTGCCGCCACCGGACTCACCGTCCGCGCCACAACCAACGCGGAAGGGATCTACCTCGTGGCCAATCTTCCGCCCGCTACCTATTCGCTCGATGTGCAGGCGCCCGGATTCAAGCGCAAGACCGTGCGCAACATCAGGCTCGAAGCCGCCATGCGTGCCCGTCAGGATGTCCAGGTGGAAGTCGGCGATGTCCAGCAGTCGGTTGAAGTCCAGGCCGCGGTCACGCCGATGCAGTACGAGTCGGCTGAGCAAAGCGAGACGATCACCTCGAAGGACATCATCAACATGCCGCTCAACGGACGCGCTCCGTATTCGCTGTTGGTGCTCAGCCCCGGAGTCTCGGCCGCCGGAGACGACCCGAGCAGTCTCGACTATGCCGACGGCTTGAGCCTCAACGGCAGCCGCAAGGGCAGCAACGCCTACGTGGTGGACGGAGCGTCCACAACCCACATCGGCGGCATTGGCGAGCGCATCGGATCCATTGAATCGATCCAGGAGTTCAAGGTCCTCGCCAATGCCTACTCGGCGGAGTACGGACGCACGTCGGGTGGCGTGATCTCGTTCCAGATGAAGTCCGGCACGAAGGACTTCCACGGAAGCGCCTACGAATTTCGCCTCCTCAGCAAAATCTGTGGGTAGCTGGCGGCTCGGGTAGGCAGCCAAGGTTGTGATAAAGCGAGAGTTCCATGACGCGGTAAGTGCGCAGGCCA
>Ga0194132_10003972_pt1 | contig 25681 bp, 17 predicted proteins | sample TA2KigOf80mmetaG_FD_148612 | JGI IMG/M metagenome (GOLD analysis project Ga0194132, IMG submission 148612) | Freshwater microbial communities from Lake Tanganyika, Tanzania - TA2015054 Kigoma Offshore 80m | ecosystem: Environmental > Aquatic > Freshwater > Lake | place: Tanzania: Lake... | reverse complement strand
GACACCGTTCCGGAACTGGCGGTGGCGGCCGCAGTGGCGCTGGACGAAGAGAGCGTGTACGTGCAGCTTGTCGAAGTCGTCCACCCGATATCGCCGAGCAAGCCTCGCGCCACCGGGCCTGGATCATGAATCGCCTCCGCCGAACCGAGCGCCGGTGTCATCAACGCGTTCTGTTGCAACACCGACGGCGAATACGTGGACTCGTCGAGGTGCGAGTAACTCGACCCTGCCAGGAAAGAGGAGGGCGCGTAGAGCCGCGGTCTGCCCCCGCCATTGGCGGCCATCGCTGCGGTCCCGTTCCACAACACGCCGCCAGCCTGACCGGTCAGTTGCGCGTGCAGCGTCGTTGAGGGCGATGCAAACGTCAGCAGTCGTGTGCCCGAACCGTTCTCGGTGAATCGATCGTAGATTTCGGGTACTCCGCTGATGCCCCACGAGCCCTGACTGCCGTTCGAGTGCATGGAGCCGCTGAAACCAAGACCGTGACCAAGTTCGTGGAGCACGACGGTGACAAAGTCGTACTGACCGGATGGGGTGTTGCCGTCCGTGCCGAGGTACCAGTTGCTGAAAGACGAGTTGAGCGTGACGACGATGTCAGGGCCACTGAGATTGGCCCCCAGCAACTTGTTGGCGAGCGCTGTCGGGTACCAACTGCCGCTGACTTCGTAAATGTACGGCCCCGCCTGGCCCAGCACCCCACTGCCCAACGACGCCATGTCGGCGGTGATCTCGATCGGGATCGACGAGGTCAACTGCGATTTCCAGATATCAACGGCGTACTGGAAAGCGGTCCGCTGCGCCGTGGAGAAGTTCGTGTAGGTGACGTTCACCGTCACGCTGGCGCTGGTCGGCCCTTCAATCACCTGTCCGCTGAGGCGAGGCACGCCGAGCGCGTCTTGGAGGTTGCCGATCTCGGAAAAATTTGGTGGCGCGATAAAGGTGAACTTGTCGTGCGGATCCGCAAGCAGCGTGCACAGCATGCCGCCATGCCGGGCAGACGGCACGAGCCTGTGCGCCTCTGGAAGGACCATCGCGGCCGTCAGCAGCGACAGCCCCCAACGCAGGAGCGGGCCGACTCGAGGGCCCTTCACGGTCCGAGTTGTGAGCGTGCTCAGCAATCCGTTGACCTATCGCGACTCACCACATCCATGGTGGCCGAGCTGCCTCGCGGACAAGTCCGCTACTTACCATTTCGTTGTCGCAACGCCGGTTTTGTAAGACAGAAGAGCGGCGCTGGCCCGAGAGCGCCGATTCCGCGATTCACTCAGCAAGGAGGTTACCAGATTAGCCAGCCTGACCCGGAGGGGGGCCAGGGCGCGGCGCCAGTGGCGATGGGTCAGCGCCACTATCGACAGCACGATCGCCGCAAAGCCGAGCGCGACGCCGCGCTCTACCCATTCAATGGTGTCGCGCAGAAAGTGGCGCTCCATGAATCCCGCAAACATCGGGTTGAGACGGTTCGGCTGAAAGAACGCGTAGGCATTCAACGACCAGCAATCGAATTCGCGCAGGCTGCGCGTCAGGTTGCCGTGCATGCGAAGCGTGACGTACGGAATGAGAAACGGAATCACCATGACGCAGGTCACCACGGAGGCGATGCCGATGCCCCGCCACCAGCTGGCATCCCACTGCCGGCGCCATGGCCTGGTTCTCACCAGCGCGTACAACGGCAGCAGCAGCGTCAGGCTGTAGGCGTAGTACCAGGTTGACAGCATGACCAGCCCGGCACACACGCCGAGTGCAACGGCGTGCCGCGGCCGCTTGTCGGCCAGGAACCGCTCGAAGGCGTAGAGCGTTGAACGGCATCCACTGCGTGGACGTGAGATCCAGATGCCCGAGCACGTGCGCGAAGCGATACGGCAGGAACGCGGCGATGATGCCGGCGACGATCGCACCGGCGCGATGGTCGATCAACCGATTGACCCACAGATAGGTGCCGAATCCCATCAGCACGAAACTCAGGAACATCGCCAGGTTGTAGGCAACCACCGGCCCCCACAGCGCGGTGACGGGAATCGACGGGATCGTCACCGCGGAAAACAGCTCGCCACGCGCCACGTTGTGGCCGTGCGGGTAGGTGCCGTTCGGATCGACATACAGGGACCGATGCTGATCGACCAGTGTGTGCTTGACCCACCACAACTGGTGGATGCCGAACAGATTGTCACCTTCGTTGCCGGCGGTCATGCCGGCCGGATTGCGGATCAGCGACGGCACCATGATCGCCGTCAGCACGCACATCAGCAGGAACACGGCGGCGTGCGGTCGCCAGGCGGACGGCGTTCGATGGCTGGCGGGAGGAAGCACTCGGGATCTTCATGGTAACGTTAGGCCGCTCAGATGCAAACTCCTGGCGCGCCGGACACATCCCCCGACGAGGCGAGCTTCGACCGCTACTACTACGCCCATTGCTGCGGCCGGCCGTACTCCCGCGACGCCGGTTGGTTGCAGTTCTTCGACGGCATTGCGGCCCGTATTGTCCACGACATCCATCCACGGCGCGTGCTCGACGCCGGCTGTGCGCTCGGACTGCTGGTGGAGACACTGCGCAACCGGCAGGTCGAGGCGTTCGGCATCGACGTGTCGAGTTTCGCGATCGGCCAGGTGCACGAGTCGGTGCGCCACTACTGCTGGCGGGGCTCGGTCGCCGACGAACTCTCCGAGCGCTACGACCTGATCGTCTGCCTCGAGGTCCTGGAGCACATGCCCCAGGCCCAGGCCGAAGACGCGATCGCCAACTTCTGCCGGCACTCCAGCGACGTGCTGTTTTCCTCATCACCGCTCGACTATCGCGAGGCGACTCACGTCAACGTCCATCCACCGGAGTACTGGGCCGAACAATTCGCGCGCCACGGGTTCTTTCGCGACGTGGATTTCGACGCCTCGTTTCTGACGTCGTGGGCGGTGCGCTTTCGGAAGAGCGACCCGGTGCCGACCCGGTTGATCAGCGGCTACGAGCGCCGCTACGCGGAGCTGGCGCTCGAGCGCAACGAACTGCGGGCCGCCGTCAACGATCTCCAGGACGTCGTCAAGCGCCTCGAACAATCGGAGCTGCAGCTGTCGCAAGCCCGCGATCGAATCCTTCACATGGAACGCAGCGTCTTCTGGAAACTGCGAGGACTGGTGCAGCGGCTGCGCGGACGCGCCGGCTAGAGCGTTTTTCATTGGTACTCAGGTCGCCGCGGCCTCGTCGAGGCGGTTCAGGAACCGGCGCAGCCTACCGCACGATGACCGCGATCGTTCGGGCGTCTTCGAACCGCGCCGTGCGGTGGCTCCAGAAATACGCCGTCAGTTCGTAGCGGCCCGGTGCCAGATCGGTGGCCGTCGCCAGTGCCCACCCCGATCGCTCGCCACCGGCCCCCATCGCGGCGGCCACATCCGGCCGCGCCAGGCCCACCTCGGCGGCACCGAGGAAGGTCGCCAACCCGCCAGGTTGATCGACACGCGTTGCCCACACGTGCACCGCGCCCACGCCGCTGCCGTGCCACGCCTGTTGATCCAGCGCCCAGCCGGTCACGGTGAAGCCTCGGCCCACGGTCGACTGGTCGGTCGGTGCATCAATGTAGCCGCGCATTTGGCCGTCGATCGGCTGCGTCGCCGGCACGATCGTCACCGTGACCGGCAGCTGCGTCTCGCCGTCAAGGAACGCCAGCGCGTACGGGCCGATGTAGCCGACGATTGGACTCCACGTGAAGACGCCCGTTGCCGTATCCAGCCGGCTGCCCGGCGGCAGCGGCCGCAGGACGTCGCCCGCCTTCAGATACCCCGCCGTGACGTCGGACCCCAGCCACAGTTCCAGCCGGCCGAGCTCCGGAATGGTCACGCGACGCACCCCATCCGCATCGGGCGTGACGACGTCCAGCGGCCGGGCAAAGTCGAAGCTCGTGCGGCCCCACACCGATGCGTCGCTCGGGGGCAGATCCGCGATGTCCGCGGCGACGCCCACGGGCATCGCCGGTGCGTCGAGGATCGCCGCCGATCGCTCCGCCGTCACCGCCAACAGCCCCTCGAGCGATGCCGGCGCGGCCGACGCGGTGGACGACCCGCTGTTGAGCACGATGAAGTCGCGGCTCCCAATGCCTTCGGCCCGGGCGGCACTGTCGGTCACCCCCCACGCGATCGAATGCCGCCCGTTGGTCAGCAGGGTCGTGTCGATGTCGAACGACCCGATCGGCGAGCGCCCGGCATCGAGGTTGCGGAACCGTGTCGCGTTCGCCGAGCGCGCGGTGAAGGTCGGCTGCGGTGTGGGATTGCCGAAGATGTTCGAGACGTCGTCGTTACAGAAGACGCCGGCCGCCACCGGATTGCCCACGTTGCCGCGGCACTGGTTGTAGGTGACGTTACCAATCGCGGCGCCGTCGACTACCACCCGCATCGTCGAGCCGTCGGTCGGCACGAGGATGTCGGACGCATCCGCCACCGTATTGCTGTCCGGCGTCAGCGCCCAGCCGAAGTTCGGGAAGGTGCCAGACACGACACCGCCCTGCGACGGCGTGTCCATCGCCCCGAACGGTTTCGCAATCGACCCATTCGCCATCGTGATCGTCGTCGGGCCCGTCGAGCCCTCTCCGGACCAGGCGCGGCCCAGCAGCCGCCGGTTGCCTTCCACGTCGGTGGCGAACGCGTAGATGGTCAGCGGGCCCTGCCCGCCGTAGCCCAGTCCACCGGTGACATGCGGCAGCATGTTGGTCAGCATCAGGTAGCCCCAGCCGCCGCGATACGCCTGCGGCGAGCTGGCAAACGGGCCTTCGAGATCGACACGGGCGCCGGGCACGAACGCCGCATCGCCGACGAACACCACGTTGTGGCCGCCGACCACCGTGCACGCCGCCGGCACATCGATCGACAGACAGTTGCGGTAAATCTTCACGCTGGCCACACCCACATCATCCAGCGCCCAGCCGGTGACACCGATCGCACCCTGCACGCCGGTCACATGCTGCGCCGGCGTATCGACTTGGCCGAACGGCGGCTGCGTCGTGCCAGGGGAGCCCACCGTCATCGTGACATCGATGGTCACGCTGTTCGATCCCGACGCCGCGATCGTGATGCGGCCGGTATGCGTGCCCGTCGTCTGCAACGTCGCATCACTGGAGGTCAGGCTGAGCGTAAGCAGGCGCGCACCACTGCCCGAGGTCGGCGACACCTGCAGCCACGACGCGTTCGACGACGCGGACCAACTCAGGGCCCCGCTGCCCGTTTGTCCGAGCGTCGCCGTCTGCGCCGGCGTAGCCATCGTGCTCCCCCGCACCACGTGGTAGCGCAACGTCGGACGATCGATGGTGATCGTGGCCAGCACCGGCGTGACCGCTGCGGATGCGCTGCTGGCAGGACCAGTGCCGGCAGCATTCGTCGCCGTCACGGTGAACGTGTACGCGGTGCCATTCGTGAGGCCGGTCACCGTAAGGGGGCTGCCGCTGCCGGATCCGGTACTACCGCCGGGCGATGCGGTGGCAGTGTATCCGGTGATTGCGGAACCACCATTGCTCAATGGCGCGGTGAAGCTTACGGTCGCCTGGCCGTTGCCGGCTGACGCCGCGGCGTCGGTTGGCGCTCCGGGAACGGTCGCCGGTGTGACCGCCGCGGAGGCGGTACTGGCGGCGCCGGTGCCGACACTATTGGTCGCCGTCACGGTGAACGTATACGCGGTTCCGTTGGTGAGGCCCGTCACGACAATCGGACTGGACGCCCCTGTTGCGGACGCTCCGCCCGGCGAGGCCGTCACGGTATAGCCGGTAATGGCGGCACCGCCATTGTCGGCGGGCGCCGTGAAACTCACCGTGACTTGTTCATTTCCTCGCGTGCCGCTGACGCCGGTTGGCGCTCCGGGAACGGTAGGATTCGTCGATGCGCTGATGAACACGCCGCGACCGTGCGTCACGGCAACCAGCTGCAGTCCCATCCAAAATAGCTCGTCGATCGACACGTTGGCGGGACCATCGTGCGGCAGCGACCAGGTGGCGCCGCCGTCGGTGCTGGCAAACAAGCCGACCTCGGTGCCGGCATAGACCCGATCGGCAATCGTCGGATGCACGACCACGCTGTAGATCGGCGCGAGTGGCAACGCAGTCCCGCCAGAGCCGCCGGCCGACGTCCACGTCGTACCGCCATTGGTCGTCTTCCAGAGGTTCGACGTCGTGGAAAATCCGGTAAACGACGCATACACAATGTCGTTGTTCGCCGGATCGATCGCGAGGCTGCCAACGGTCCTGCCCGGCAACGTGCCGGAACCTCGCTGCGCCCACGTCGGCGTGGTGACCGTTCCATCGGTGGTCTTGAAGACCGCGCCACCGTTGTGTCCGACCCAGATCACATCGGCGTTTCCCGGCGCGACGGCAATCGCGCTGATGTTGCTGGTGCCGCTCGCGGGCTTGATGGCGGCCCACGATGGCCCGGTCGTACTGGTATTCGCGGTTCTTGCGTCGTTGGTCCGCCACAACTGCCGGCCACCAAACAACAACCGACTGGCATTGTTGGGATCGAGCACGAACGGTGAGATGAAGTTCGTCAACGGGGATGCGGTGCAGACGTCGGTGATCACATACGGCGCCGACTTGCAGCCGGAACCCACCCACCCTGAGATTTCCTCGGACGAGGATGTGCCACTTGAAGTGTTGCGGTGAAGAGCACCCCATTGGTACTCACCGTAGAGATAATTCACATTGGTCGGATCCGCGGCAGCGTACCCACCGTCACCACCCACCCGCATCGTCCAGGTCGTGCCGGTGCTGGGCGTGTAGAGCAACGTGCCGTTGTCCTGTGTGCCGCCGAAGATCTTGCCCGAGGTGGTGTTGCCGGCCGCCCCGTAGAACTGCGTGATGCCCAGGTTGTTGTTGAGTGCGGTGAACGAGACCGTCGAGAACGCCGTTCCGGCCGTGATGTCGCTCGTCACGTACATGCCGCCATCGTTGCCGACGTAGACCCTCTTGTTGGTGGTGCCGTTGTAGCCGAGATCGTGGACGATGGCGTGCTGATCCACGTGAATGCCTGCACCATAGTTGCGCGTTGACCAGGTTGTCCCACCGTCGGTCGATCGCGACAGCGTGGTGCCGCCGACGACCACGCGATTCGCATCCACGGGATCAACCCAGACGACGTTGTCGTACCAACCTTGACCACCCAAGTGGCTCGGTGTTGCCATCAGCGTGTACGACTGGCCTGAGTTGGTGCTCTTCCAAATCTGGCCGGTATCACCGCCGGTGTCGGCCGAGAGATACACGGTGCTCGGCGTCGAGATCGCGACGCCAATCTCGACTCTCAGGCCTGAGCTCGACGTCAGGCCGGCGGCTGCCGTCCAGGTCGCGCCGCTGTCGGTCGAGTAGTAGGCCTGGCGGCTGCGATTGCCGGCGACCGCGTTGGTGCTGCTGCCGGTAATGAACTTGACGTCCATCATGTTCGTCGTTTCGCCGGTCGACGCCGTCCACGACGATCCGCCATCGGTGCTGCGGAACACGCCAGCCGGGGTTGCCGCAAGTAACGTGGTGGCGTCGGCGGAGATCGCCAGCCGATTCACGTTGTTGAAGTTCGTGACGGCCGTGGAGGCCAGCTGCGCCCACGTCGTGCCGCCATCGGTCGACTTGAAAATGCCGGCGCCTCGAATCGCATCGAAGTTGAAGAAGCCGCCTTCGCCGGTGCCGGCGTACATCGTGTTGGGATCGCCGGGCGTAAAAATGATAGAGCTAATCGCGAGGTTGGCCATGAAGTCGTTCACGGCGCTCCAACTGGAGCCGCTGTTGGTGGTCTTCCAGATACCGCCACTCACGCTGCCAATGAAAATCGTGGAGGCGGTGGTCGGATGGATGGCCACCGCGCGGATGCGGCCGCCGATGTTGCCAGGGCCGAGCCAGGTCCAGGAGTCCCGATTGATGCCCGCGGCCATCAACCCGTCCGGTTGTGAGGCGCGCATCTGATCCATGTGCGCCTTGGCGCGCATCAACGCGCCGCTTGGTATGTCTCCGGTTTCGTCCACCAGCCGGCTGTAGCGGAACTGCATCGCCTCGCCGGGGCTGTCGAACCGCCGGCGACCGTGCTCCTTCCGCTCGCGTTCGCTGCGCCCCTCCGCTCGCGCCGACGGCGTCGACGACGGCAGCTCAGGCGGCTGAGGGGCAATGATCGGCGCACGCTCAACGAACGGCATGGTCGACGGGACCGCCGAAAGCGCCTCGCGCGGCGGTGTCTGGAACAGGTCGATCGCGAGCTTCGCCACGCCAACCGCCACCACCGCGCTCACGAGTGTGGCCTGCCCGTTCGCCCGTCGGCCCGTTCGCCTGTTCGCCCGTCCGCCCGTCATTTGGTTACTTCGAGAGGAGCCGTCATCTGCATCACGTTGGGGCCGCACGGCGGTCTGGGACACTCCGGCACCATGGTAAACACGATGTCGGTGTCACCTTCCCCAACCGTTCGCCAGACCCAGCCACCCGGACCTGGCGTCTCGATCCGGTCCGACGGCGTCAGCAGCCGCAAATGATCGCTGGAGTACGACACCTGCCATCGCGTGCCGTCGCGCATCGGCTTGATGCCGATGGTCTGCCCCAGCCGCACTTTCGTCCGCTGATCGAATTGGGTGACCAGGATGTCGGCGTCGTCGGCCGTCATCTGACGCGAAGTCCTGGCAGCACCGGATTGCGGAATCGCATCGGCAGCCGCCGGATGCACCTCAGGCCGGTTCACGCACGACAAGGCGACCACGAGGCACCCCGCACCAAGAAGGCTCCGCTTTGGTGGGAACATGACTCTAGCGTAACGCGGCTGTCGTGCCAAGGCTGCCGGACGAACGCTACGCCGTGCCGGGCCCTGCCGAGCTCCAGCGCAGCTCACCGTCGAGTTGCCCGCCGTCGATCAAGCTGCGCAGCTGCGCCAGCCGTATGTAGCGTCGGCCCTGGAAGTCGTCGAGCGTGAGGTTGATATCGCGGACGGCGCGGTACATCTGCTCGGCGCCACGGCGCGCCGTCCACCGGCAGGTGAACGACGGCAGCGCGGCACCGATCTTCGAAAAGTCGACCCGATAGCTGCGCGGATCAGGACCCGTCTCGCCGGTCAAGTGCACCTCGGATCCGGCCACCAGCGACTTGACGATCTCAGCCAGGTCGCGCACCTGGTAGTTTTCATCATTGGCGCCGACGTTGAACGCCTGGTTGTGAACGGCGTCGCGCGGCGCGACCAGCGCCTCGGCAAAGGCGTGGGCAATGTCTTCGACGTGCACGATCGGCCGCCACGGCGTGCCGTCGCTCATGATGCGGATGCGGCCGGTGGTATGCGCCCAGCAGACGAAGTTGTTCAACACCAGGTCGGCCCGGAATCGCGGCGAGCACCCAAAGGCCGTGGCATTGCGCATGAACACCGGCGAGAAGTCGCCATCGGCCAGCGCCGCCACATCTTCCTCGGTGCGGACCTTCGACGCCGCATACGGCGTCAGCGGCTTCATGGCCGCCTGTTCGGTGACGGCCTGATCGCTCGCCGCGCCGTACAGACTGCACGACGAGGCATACACGAAGCGCCGGATCCCGGCGTCACGCGCCAGTTGCGCGAGCCGAACGGAGGCGCGGTGGTTGATGTCGGCCGTCCAGTCGCTGTTGAGATCGCCGAGCGGGTCGTTGCACAGTGCCGCCAGGTGCACGACGGCGTCGATCGAGTCGAGATCGGCGACGGTGATGTCGCGGATGTCCTTCTTCAGCGCGGGAATGGCGTGGCCGTCCGATCCAAACGTGCACCCCTCGAAGAACAGGGTGTCAAGACCGGTGACACGATGGCCACGGCCGGTCAACACCGCCGCCATGACCGATCCCAGGTAGCCGTGATGACCCGTCAGCAGTACATGCATCCGAGGCCATGATAGCAGTCGGCCGGCCCGAATGGGTCTTGCGGACACTCACGCCTGAATGAAAGAATCGTGGCGCCATGCACACTGCGGCGTCCGGCCTTTCCGAGACCACGCGCTGGTCGCGGTCGACGACGGTCGCGTTCCTGCTCGACACGGTGCTGGCGGTGGCGTGTTACGTCGCCACCTATCGTCTGCGCTTCGGCGACGAAGTCTTTTCCCGGTTCCTCCCGTACGCCCTGACGGCGTTGCCGTTCATAGTCGGCGGCCAGGTCAGTGCACTGGCGCTTAGCGGTGTCTACCGCTATCGCGAGAGCCGGCGCTGGCTGCCGCGACTGATCGGCGGCGTTGTGGTTGGCTCGGCGGCCGGCACCGCGCTGTCGGCCGCCATCGTCGGCATGCAAGGCATCTCGCGGGCGTCGTTCGTCATCAACCCGCTGTTGCTGGTGACCGCGCTGTTCGCCTGGCGCGGCGCCATGCGGCTCCGGCGGTTGGCCCTGCGCACCCGCGCCCTCAAGGCCAATCCGCAAATCATGGTCGATCGCGCCGACGAAGAGGAGGCGTCGGTGACCGCCGGCATGTTGGGCGTCATCCGGCACCGCGAACTGCTGCGCAACCTGGTGCTCAAGAATCTCAAGCTCAAGTACCGCGGGTCGATCTTTGGCTTCCTGTGGTCGCTGGTCAATCCGCTGGTGATGGTGACGGTGTATTCGCTGGCGTTCACCTATATTCTCGGCATTCGCACCGAGGGGTTCGTCTTCCTGCTGTTGATCGGCGTGCTGACGTGGACGTTCTTTGCCAACTCGGCCAGCATGTCCACCGGAGCCATCGTCGACAGCGGCGGGCTGGTCAAGAGCGTGTTCTTTCCGCGCGCCATCCTCCCGATTTCGAGCGTGCTGTTCAACCTCGCGCAGTATCTGCTGACCATGCTGGTGTTCGTCCCCGTCATGCTGTTGGTCTACCAGGTGCCGCTGTCGCCGCCGATGTTGCTGTACCCGGTGTTCCTGGCCCTGCAGTTGCTCTGCACCATGGGATTCGCGCTGCTGTTGTCGACCGCGACCGCCTCTTATCGTGACGTGCGTCACATCCTGGAGATCGCGCTGAGCGTGTTGTTCTGGACAACGCCGGTGGTCTATCAGTTCGACCGGGTGCCGGAAGTGCTGCGGCTGCCGGTGCTGCTCAGTCCGATGTCGTCGTTCGTGGTGGCGTACCAGGAGATGTTCTACTTCGGCCGCTGGCCCGACGTGTCGTTGTGGATGGCGGCGGTGCTGTACGGCGTGGGCGGCTTCGTGGTCGGGGCCATGGTGTTCGTCAGCTTCGAGTACCGTTTCGCAGAGCAGGTCTAAGTGACGGTCATCGAGGCACGGGACGTTTCGAAACGGTTCATCCTGCACCCCAACGCCGGCTCCATCAAGGAACGGTTCCTCGGCCTGATCGAACCGGCGCGGCGGCGGCGCAGCGACAACTTCTGGGCGCTGCGCGATCTGACGCTGCAGATTCCCGCCGGCGAGTCGGTCGGGCTGATCGGGCGGAACGGGTCGGGCAAGAGTACGTTTCTGAAACTGGTGTCGGGCATCCTCCGCGCCACCAGTGGCCAAATGCTGGTCCGGCGCGGCACCCGCATCGGGACCATGATTGAGCTGGGCGTCGGGTTTCACGGCGAGCTGACCGGCACCGAGAATCTGTACCTCAACGCCGCGGTCCACGGGTTGATGCGCCCGGAAATCGATGCCATCTACGATCGGGTGGTCGCGTATTCCGGCCTCGGCCAGTTCATGGACGTCCCGCTCAAGAACTTCTCGTCCGGGATGCACATGCGGCTGGGGTTTTCCATCGCCGTGCACTTGTCACCACAAGTCCTCCTCCTCGACGAGATCTTCGCGGTCGGCGACGCGGACTTCCAGCGCCAGTGCATGGCCACCATGCAGCAGTTCCGCGACGAGGGGCGAACGCTGATCTTCGTCTCGCACGGGCAAGCGACCGTCAAGGCCATTTGTGAGCGGGCGTGCTTGCTCGAACAGGGCCGGCTGATCTTCGATGGTCCAGTGGACCGCAGTTTCGCCGAGTACGATCGCCTGCTGACAGGCGGCGCGCCGGGCCGTCCGGTCCGGTCATCAACCGAAGGCCCGGACACGCCGGCCACTCTGACCGCTGAACCGTGGCACCGCGCCAGCCACGGCGGACACTGGGCCGAAGCGGGCTGGTGGCAGTACGAGTTCCTGAAGCGCCAGGGCCTGCAGCCACATCACTATGTGCTCGACGTCGGCTGCGGCAGCCTGGCCGCGGCCCTGCACCTGCTCCCCTATATGAATCAGGACCACTATTGGGGGGTGGAGTCGAACCAGGCACTGTTCGACGCGGGAGTCCGCGACGAACTGACGCCGGCCGGCGTCGCCGCCGACCGCGGACACTTCGTCGTCAACAATCGTTTCGACCTCACCGGCATTCCGCACCGGTTTGATTACGCCATCGCGCACTCGCTCTTCACGCGATTGCCGCTCAACGCGATCGGACAGGTGCTGGTGAACATCAAACGGCAACTCGCTCCGGCGGGACGCATCTACGCCACGTGGTTCGACGTCCCGGCGGAACACGCGTTCGAGCCGGTCGAACGGTCCGGTGGCCTGGTGACGTCGGCACACGTCGAGCCTCACCACTATTCGTTCGAGATCCTGGCCGGCTTGTGCGCGGCGCTCGGGCTCGACGCCACGCGCCTGGACGACGTCTCGCACCCGCGGGGCGAGGCGGTGATGGCGATCGTGCCACGCGCCACCGGTCGGGCGGACACGTGACCTCCGGTGTGCCGGCCAATGGCGGCAGCGAGAATGCCGGCGTGAACCATGCGGCACTGCGCCAGTCGCTCGACCGCTTGAAGGCACGCGCGGACGCGCTTGGAATGGGTGCCGAGGCCACCGCGGAGCTCGAAGCGCTCATCGACCGTCAAGCCGTCACCCTGGCGGATACGGCGGCGGTCTCACGGGAGATTGCCGCCATTCGAGAGAGCCGGACCTGGCGAATCATCGAGCAGCTCCGCCGCTGGCGGCTCGGATGGCAGACCGCCAGCGTCGCGCTCCGCCACCCGGCCGGCCGGCGCCGGCGGCCGACCGCGCTCGCCGCGCTTACCGGCCGTCCCCTGGGTGTCAACGTCTCGGGCTACATCACCGCTGAGAGCGGTCTTGGCGAGGCGGTCCGCTCGACCATTCGCGCGCTCGAGCGCTCAGGCATTCCCGTCGCGCTCGACAACATCGCGTCGCAACAGCGCACGCACGACACATCATTTTCGGTGTTTGCCACCGAACTGCCGCACCCTATCAACCTCGTGCACTTGAACGCCGACAACATGGCGGATTTCGCGCGCGGCAAGGGTCGCCGCTACTTTCGCAATCGCTACACCATTGGCTTCTGGTTCTGGGAAATGGAGGAATTCCGGCGCGACTGGATGCCCGCGTTCCGCTTCGTCGACGAAGTCTGGGTCGGCAGCCGATTCGGCCAGGCGTGTCTCGACAAGGTGTCGCCGGTGCCGGTCACCCACATCCCGGTCACCATCCCGCCGCTGTCGCCGGAGCCGGAGGCCCGCGGGCGGTTCGGGATCCCTGAGCGCACCACCGCCTTCCTGTTCGTGTTCGACATGTCGAGCCAGTACGAGCGCAAGAACCCGGTCGCGGTCATTCGCGCGTTTCGCGAGGCCGGGTTCACGCGTGACGAGGCCATCCTGGTGTTGAAGTTCACTAACCCGGCATTCGACCGCGCCGGCGTGCGGCAATTGCATCAGGAAGCCAGTGGGCTGCACGTGTTGTTCCTCGACGGCTTCATGAGTCGCGTCGAGCTGAGTTCGTTGATCAACGCCTGCGACGCGTATGTGTCGCTGCACCGTTCCGAAGGCTACGGTTTGACCATCCTCGAGGCAATGGCGCTCGGCAAGCCGGTGATTGCCACCAATTACTCCGCCAACGTCGACTTCATGACGCCGGCCAATAGCCATCCTGTAAACTATTCGCTGGTGACGCTCGACAAGAACAGCGGTCCGTATCCACGAAGCTTCAAGTGGGCCGAGCCCGACGTCAATCACGCCGCCCGGCTGATGCGGCAAGTGGCCGCCGACCCGGCCGCCGCCGCGCAAGTGGGCCGCCAGGCGGCCCTCGACGTACACGCCGCGTTCAACGGCGAGGTCGTCGCCGGGAAGGTGCGCAGCCGGCTGTCGCAGTTGCGGTCGGAGGCGGCCGCGCGTTGAATCCCGTGGCCCCGCATCCGGACGGGGCGATCCAATCGTGACCTTGCAGGGCGATGATCCCGCGCGGCTGTCGTTCGATGTGTCGCAGGCGATCCAGGCCGCTCGAGCGGAACTTGCCGCCATCGATCAGGAGAACCAGCGCGCGCACTTCGAGTATCAGCTGATGCTCCGCAGCAAGGCGCGTCGTTGGCTGTTGCGCGTCAACGCCATGGCCCGCACCGCCCTGACCACGTTGCTGAATCCGTTCGACGGCGCGGACTATCTGGTCCGCATGCTCGCTCGGCGCGTTGGGATCACGGCGCTGCAGCCGGCCTGGGAGTATGCGGCCTACCGTTCCCATTCGCTGCGGGGGTCGCCAATCGCCTCGGCGTCCTCGAATCGCGGCGATGCGTCTCGCGCCGTCCGCTGGGGCGACGTGACCCGCGTGGGCGGTGTGCCACGGCAGGCGCTGCACTGTGTCCCATCATCAACCGTCCGCTTCGACGTGTCGGCTGCGGCCGGCGCCAGTCTGACCACGCACTGCGCCATCCTGCCCGAAGCGTGGCTGTCAGGTCATCCCTCGGTTCGCTTCACCATCGACATCCGCTGCCATCGAGACGGGTGGCACGTCAGCCGGAGCCGCACTCTGGACCTGCGCCGTTTGCGCGATCGCGGCTGGCGGCCGCTGTCCGTGCCACTGCCGCACGCGCAGCACTGCGAACTCGAGATCTCATTGTCGACCGCCGCTGAACACCCCGGCACCGACATACCGGCGATCTGGGGCGATCCACAGTTGCGCTGGCGGCGCTCGTTGTCGGCTGTGGTCCGCGGCGCGCGCGCGCATCTGCAACAGGCCGGCCTGCGCGGCGCCCTGAGGCGGGTCGGGCAGTTGCGCGATGCTGACGCCGCCGCGGCGACCTACCACCAGTGGGTGGCCCGCCAGACGTTGAGTACTGACACCCTCGCGCAGCAACGCCACGACGCCGCGGCGCTGGCATACCGGCCAGTCATCAGCATCATTACGCCGGTGTACAACACCGACCCGGCCTGGCTGCGGGCGTGCGTCGGGTCGGTGCTCGCCCAGACATACCCGCATTGGGAATTGTGCCTGGCCGATGACGCGTCCGACTCCGCTGCCACGCGCGCGGCCCTCGACCAGCTCCCGAAGGATCCGCGCATCAAGCTGACGCGGTTGGCCGTGAACGGTCACATTTCGGCGGCGTCGAACGCGGCGCTGGAACTGGCCACGGGTGAATTCGTGGCGATGCTCGATCATGACGATGCGCTGCCGCCCGATGCGTTGTTCGAGATAGCACAACACCTGAACGTCCATCGCGACGCCGACATCATCTACACGGACGAGGACAAGCTGGAGGTGACCGGCCAGCGGTGCGATCCCTTCTTCAAGCCCGACTGGTCTCCGGAGCTGTTCGCGTCGTACATGTACACCTGCCACTTGATGGTGTATCGGCGCTCGGTGGTGGCGGAGGTTGGCGGGTTTCGCATCGGGTTCGAGGGCGCCCAGGACTACGACCTGGCGCTGCGCGCCATCGAGCACACCGACCGCATCCACCACGTGCCGCGTATCCTCTACCACTGGCGCAAGATTCCCGGCTCGGCCGCCGCCGAAGTGGACGCCAAGCCGTGGGCGCTGGCCAATGCCAGACGCGCGCTCGAAGAGCATGCCGGGCGCACGGCCGCCGCCGACGTCGTGCCCGGGCTCGCGCCGGGACTATTCCGTCTCAAGTACCGCATTGCCGGCCAGCCGCTGGTGACGCTGTTGGTGCCGACCGACGACCGCACGCGCGACGTCAACGGCCGTCCGGTCCGGCTGCTGACCAACGCCCTGCGCAGCGTCGTGCAGAAGACCGCCTACGCCAACTACGAAATCCTGGTGGTCGACAACGGCACACTGTCCGAGGAGAGTATGGCATTCCTGGACGGCGTGCCGCACCGCCGCGTCTCGTACTCGTATTCCGGTCCGTTCAACTTCGCGCACAAGCTGAATTTCTCGGTCGCCCACGCGCGCGGCAGCCAGCTGTTGTTCTTCAACGACGATCTGGAGGTCATCAACTCGGAGTGGCTCACGGCGATGCTGGAATACGCGCAGCAGCCGTCGATCGGCGCGGTGGGCGCCAAGTTGCTGTTTCCTGACGGCCGGCTGCAGCACATCGGGGCGGTGCTCGGCGTGTGCGGGGTGGCCGCGCACGCGTTTCACATGCACCCGGGCTGGTCGACCGGGTATGCGGGCAGCGCCATCGTGGCGCGAAACTACTCAGCGGTGTCGGGAGCCTGTATGATGACGCGGCGCGATGCCTACGACGCCGCCGGCGGCTGGAACGAGCGGCTGGCCATCGACTTCAACGACGTCGACTATTGTTTACGGTTGCGGCGGGCAGGCTTTCGGATTGTGTACACTCCATACGCACAGCTCTATCACCTCGAATCGGGATCGCATGGACCGCGAACGCAGAACCCGGCTGAGCTTGAGGAGATGCAGCGCGAGTGGAGCGCGGTGCTGGCCAACGACCCGTATTACCATCCGAGCCTGACGCGCGATTTTCCGGATTTCCGGCTGCGGCTGGATTGAGAGAGGCCTGAACGGCGTCCCTATGTCGACACCCATGCAAGCGGTGATTCTGTGCGGCGGCCTGGGCACCAGGTTACGCGAAGAGACCGAGTATCGTCCCAAGCCACTGGTCGACATCGGCGGCCGCCCCATGCTCTGGCACATCATGAAGATCTACGCCGCCGCCGGCGTCACCGAATTCGTGCTGTGCCTCGGCTACAAAGGCGAGCAGATCAAGGAATACTTCCTCAACTACGAGGCGCTGCACAACGATTTCACCATCGCGCTCGGCGCCCGTCACGCGCCAGTCCTGCACAGCGATCACCAGGAACAAGGCTGGCGGATCACGCTGGCCGACACCGGCCTGCACACCATGACCGGCGGCCGAATCAAGCGCGCGTCGCGTTACCTCACCGGCGACACGTTCATGGTGACGTATGGCGACGGCGTCGCCGACATCGACGTCCGGGCGCTGCTGGCGTTCCACCGGCAGCGTGGCACGCTGGCCACCGTAACCGGCGTGCATCCGAACTCACGGTTCGGCGAACTGATCACGGACGGAGACCAGGTCGTGCAGTTCAGCGAGAAGCCGCGGACCCACCAGGGTTTCATCAACGGCGGCTTCTTCGTCTTCGAACGTGGCGCACTCGATTATCTCGACGACGACGCTTCCTGCGTGCTGGAACGCGACCCGCTCGAGCGCCTGGCGGCTGATGGCCAACTGTCGGTTTTCCGGCACCACGGATTCTGGCAGTGCATGGATACGTATCGCGAACAGCAGTACCTCGCACAGCTGTGGGAGTCCGGACGAGCGCCGTGGAAGCTGTGGTAACGCCGGCGACCTTCGCGTGCCTCGCCTGCGGCGGCACGCGATCGAGCCCGATTTTGTCACTCGGCAGCACGCCGCTCGCCAACGCCCTGCTGACCGCCGTCCAACTCGACCAGCCCGAGCCCAGTTACCCGCTCGCGGTGACTCGGTGCACCGGTTGCTCACTGGTCCAGCTGACCGAACTGGTGTCACCGGAGGCGCTGTTTCGCGAGTACGCGTACTTCTCGTCGTTCTCGGACGCGCTGGTCCGCCACGCCGGGGCGCTCGCTGCCCGGCTGACGGAACGGCGCCGGCTACAACCGTCCAGCCTTGTGATTGAAGTCGCCAGCAACGACGGTTATCTGCTGCAGCACTACGTGCGTCAGGGCATCCCGGTGCTCGGCATCGAACCCGCCATCAACATCGCCGAGGTCGCCCGCCAGCGATCGGTGCCAACGATGGCCGAGTTCTTCAGTGAGTCGCTGGCCACCCAGCTCGCCGACGAAGGCCGGCGGGCCGACGTCATCCACGCCAACAACGTGCTGGCCCACGTACCCGACCTGCCGGGCGTGGCCCGCGGGATCGCCGCCGTGCTGAAGGACGACGGGGTGGCCGTCATCGAAGTGCCATACCTCAAGGATCTGCTCGACCGTCGCGAGTTCGACACCATCTATCACGAGCACATCTGCTATTTTTCGCTGACCGCGCTCGACCGCCTGTGCGCCGCCAATGGTCTGAAGATCATCGACGTCGAGCGGCTCTCGATTCATGGCGGTTCGCTCCGCCTCTACGCCGCGCGGCTCGCGTCGGCGGACCAGCCCACTCCCGCGGTGATCGACCTGCTCGCCAGCGAGCAGCAGTGGCACGTCGACGAGGAGCAGCCGTATCGGCGCTTTGGCGATGACGTCGAGCGGCTCAAACGCGAGCTGGTCGGGCAGCTGCGCGAACTCAAAGCGGCCGGCGCGTCAATCGCCGCGTATGGGGCAGCGGCGAAAGGCAGCACGCTGCTCAACACGTTCGGCATCGGCAGCGACCTGATTGACTACGTCGTGGATCGCAGCACCTACAAACAGGGCCGGTTCATGCCGGGGGTGCACTTGCCGATTCTGGCGCCGCAGGCGCTGCTCGATCGGCAGCCGGACTACGTGCTGTTGTTGACGTGGAACTTCGCAGAGGAGATCGTCGAGCAGCAGGCGGAATACCGGCGTCGCGGCGGGCGATTCATCATCCCGGTTCCTGCCGTTCGGATAGCATAACCGCTGATGAAGTTCGTCGAGACCACTGTGCGAGGCGCGTTCCTCGTCGATCCCGAGCCGCACGCGGATGAGCGGGGGTCTTTTGCGCGGACCTGGTCGGCCGCCACTTTCGAGTCGCACGGCCTCAATCCCAGGCTGGCCGAGTGTAGTACGTCATTCAATCATCGGCGCGGCACGTTGCGTGGCCTGCACTACCAGATCGCGCCTCACGAAGAGGCCAAACTCGTCCGATGCACCCACGGCGCGATCCACGACGTCATCGTCGATGTCCGCCCCGATTCGCCGAGCTTCGGCCGGTGGGCCGCCGTGGAACTGTCGGCGCGCAACCGGCGGATGCTGTACGTGCCTGAAGGAGTCGCCCACGGGTTCCTGACGCTCGAGGACTGCACCGAGGTCTTCTACCAGATCTCGGCGGGTTACTCGCCGGAGCACGGACGCGGTGTGCGATGGAACGATCCGGCGTTGGCGATCGCCTGGCCGGTAGCGCCAGCCGTCATTTCGCCACGAGACCAGACCTTTCCGGACTTCCGGCCGTGAACGCCAAACGGGTGCTCGTGACCGGGGCTCGCGGCTTCATCGGCCGGCACTGCCTGCCGGCGTTGGCGCGCCGCGGCTTCGAGGTGCATGCCGTCACGTCATCAACGGTGGCGGGCCCGGGCGACGCGCGGTGGCACACCGCAGACCTGTTGTCGCCGGCCGCTACGCGGGCGCTGGTGGCAACTGTCCGGCCGACGCACGCGCTGCACCTGGCGTGGATCGCCACCCCCGGCCAGTACGCGACCGCGCTCGACAATCTGCGCTGGGCCGAGGCCGGCCCCTGCCTGATGGAGGCGCTGATCGAGTTCGGGACGGCGCGCGTCGTGGCCACCGGGTCCTGTGCGGAATACGATTGGAACCACGGTGTGTGCGACGAGCAGACCACCCCGCTCGTGCCGGGCACGCTGTACGCGGCGGCCAAGCATGCCTGGCACTTCGCCTTCGACGCGATGGCCCGCTCCACGCTCAGCGCCGCGTGGGCGCGGATCTTCCTGCTGTATGGACCTGGAGAGCATCCGACCCGCATCGTGCCATCGGTGATTCAGCCGTTACTGCGCGGACAGCCGGCGCAGCTGAGTGCGGGCACGCAGGTGCGGGATCTGCTGTACGTCAAGGACGTTGCCGACGCGTTAGCAGCGTTGCTCGACAGTCCGGTCGCTGGCCCGGTCAACATCGGGTCCGGCCGCGGCATCGCGATCCGCGATCTGGCGCTGCACATCGCCCGGCAGCTCGGCCGGCCGGACCTCTTGAATTTCGGTGAGCCCGCCAGTGAACCCGCTCGACTGGTGGCGAGCACGCGCCGACTCTCGCATGAAGTCGGCTGGCAGCCGAAATATGATCTCGCCGCGGGACTGAGCGAGAGCATCGCGTGGTGGAGAAGGCCATCGTGAAACACCATCGGCTGGTCGCCGGCGCGCTCAGCGCCGCCGTGTTGAGCGCTTGCTCGACGCCCGACCCTCGGGATCCGGCGCCCGGCAATGCCATGCCAACCGGCTACCTGGATGTGCCGCGTGACGGTGAAACCGTCGGCCGGCTAGTCGAGATTTCGGGATGGGCGGCTGACGATGCCAACGGCGTGCGCGTCAGAATCTACGTCGACCATCGGTTCGTGGCAGCGACCGACTTGACTATCGCGCGCCCGGACGTCTCGGCGGCGTTCCCGCAGTACGCCAGGGACGGCGACCGTCACGGCTGGCGCGTGGAAGTGGATCTCGGCCCTGGTGAAGGTCCACATGTGATTACCGCCCAAGCCGTGGACGACGATGGTGCGGTCCGCGATCTGCAAACGATCGGAGTAAAGGTCATCGCCCGTGACCCTGACTGAGGCTGGCCGGCGGATCTTACTGGCGGCGACCTGCGCGGGTCTGCTCGCAGTCAGCGGCAGCATCACGTTGCTGAGTCGCGTCGACGACCGCCTGGATGAGCCGATGAGCAGGGGCACGCAGGGCCGCGCGGTCCCGCTCCTTGAGACCGCCGGGCCACTACCCCCGGTCTACGTCCTCCGCCTGCACACCGACGACAGCACGGCGCTGCTCGCCTACCAGGAGATCCACATCTTGTTCAATACCGGCGCGGGCCGAGCCACGCTGGTCGAAGCCACCGTCGACGTGGCAGGCGTGCCGTGCCGTTTCGCAGCACCGGACGGCACACGACTCACCGACAACGCCTTGGTCCGGTTCGTGCGGTCAATGGATTGCCGCGCCGCAGGCGCGCCGACCGGCGAACTGAGGCTCACCGTGCGGCTGTCCGAGCGCGCTCGAGTTGGCGTATGGACGTGGCTGGCCGATGCTGGCGCATCGGCTGCGGCGCCAGCCATTCGTGTCATCGGCATTCCCGGTCATTCGGGCGCGGCGCTAATACTCCGTGGTCGGTACCTGAGGAGCTCGCAGCCGTCTGCGTTTCGTCGTGTCGACCTGTTGAATCACGTCTGGGGACTGTCGCCGTCTCCCACTTGGATCTGGCTGGCACTCGGCGCCGCCTGCGGCGCGGTGTTGATGGGTGCCTTTCTCTGGCTGACGGTCAGCGAGTCCAGCCGATGGGCCACCGTCGTATGTTCATCGGCGACATTCCTTGTGGCCGCAGGAATCGCCGGCGGCTATGCGTTGCTGACGCCGCCGTTTCAAGCTGCCGATGAACCCGATCATTTCCTGAGCTTCGCACGGCTGTCCGGCGATCAGGTACTCGTCAGCCAGGCGGCTGACTGGGCCCGGCTCGGACACCTCGAGCGCATCCGATTCCAAAGCGACGAGCGTTTCCGGCCGCGCGACGTCGGTCAGCCCTACTCGACCGCCTGGAGCAACGAGACCTTCGCCGAGGACGTCACCGCTCGCAGCGCCACCACGGCACGCTGGTGGCAATGGCTGCGGCCGCTGACGGCCGGCAGAAGCGCCCCCTGGCAATTGCTGATCGTGCGCCTCGCCAACGTGTGGCTGTTCGCGCTGTGCACCGCGCTCGCGGCGGCGATTCTGCGACTCAGCGCCGGCGGCGGCGTACCACAATCCCACGTGCTCGCCGGAACGTCTCTCCTCGTGCCGATTCTGTCGTTCTTCGCCATGCCGGTGTCGGAGTTTGCGGTGCTGTGCTCGGTCTACGTCCTGCTGGCCGCGTGTCTGGCGGGCCTGACCGTCGACGCGCCTCATGCCTCATGGCTTGGAGCGCCTCTGGGAATCGTGGTCGCGCTCATTGCCGCCAGTGGCCGCAGCGCGCTGCCCATGCTGCCGATCGTCGCTGCCGCTCTATTGGCGAGGGTCTTGCTGGGACAACGCCAGGCGGCTGGCGACTGGGTGGCATCGTGCCGGTTCTGGCTGGGGCTCACGGCGGGCTTCGCGGCGGTGACCCTGTGGCTCCGCCCGGAGTACCCAGAGCCGATTGACCGGTTTCCCGCGATCGCACGAGAGACCCTCCTGCCTCTGTTTCGCACGATCTGGAACAGCCCATGGATCCTTGGCGGTGCGGGCCTGTTCGGCCTCGCCACCGAGCGGCTGGCGTCAGCGGCGCGGCGGCGACTGCCCTGGGCTACGGTTCGCGCCGTTCGCATGGCCGCCGCCGGCGGCTGTTACGTCGTGGCCGCCGCGGTGATCGGATCGTTCCTCGTATCGTGGTGGGTCCGGTTTCCGCAGCTGCGGCCTCTCACCGTGCCACCATCGATTCCCGTCGGTGAGTACGTCACAGAAGTCCTGACGGTGGCGCTCACGGCGTTTCGGCTATCGCATCATGACTTGTTCCTGGCAGCATCGTTCGTCGGCGGTTTCGGCTGGGTCGACACCCTGCCTGGCGAGACGTTCGTCACGATGCTGGTGGTGGCCACAGGGGCGGCGGTCGTGGCGCTGAGTGTGCTGTTGGCGCAACGCCGGGACACGCGGCGGATCTTCTGGATCGCGTGCCTGGGCGCCGGTTGGATCTGCACGCTCGTGCTTTACGCGATTGCGACCCACGGCATGTCGCGGAACCTTCACGGCCGGTACCTGACAGGAGCCTACCTCTGCGTGCTGGCGATCATCGGAGTCGGCGCCGTCTTGACGCGTGGACCACTGCTGGAACGTCTGCGGCTGCCCGCGCTGCTGCTGGCGTGCGGCATCATACATGCCTACTGTTACCGGCTGATTCTGGTGAGATACTTCTGAGCGTCGTGGTGAATCCTTCGTTTCTCACAGGGTCGCGGTTCGCGGACCGCGTCGTGATGGCGATTGCCATCGTGATTGTGGCAGGTGCTGGACTGCGACTGCCGGGCCTGTCCGATCCACCGCTCGATTTTCACGCCACCCGCCAGTACCGCGCGGCCGTCATCGCGCGGGGCTACACCCTCGACCTGCTCGGCGATCGCGACCCGGCCGCGCGCCGCGCCGCGGAAGCGGCGGCGGCGCAGCCGGCCATTGAACCGCCAGTCATGGAACGCGCCGCGGCGCTGCTCTACCGGCTGGCCGGTCGGGAGGACCTGGCGCTGGCCCGACTGCTATCAGTGGTGGCCTGGACGCTGGGCGGGGTCGCCATGGCCTGGCTGGTCGTGCCGCTGCTGGGCGGCGCCGCCGGCCTGGTCTCGGTGACCATCTGGATGTTCCTGCCCTACACCTTCCGCGCCAGCCAGTCGTTCCAACCCGATCCGTTGATGACCTCGCTGGTGGTGTTCACGTTGGCCGCCGCGTCGCGTTACGTTCGCCTCCCCACACCAGCGGCCCTCATGCTGTGGGCGGTGGCGCTGGCGGCCGCGTTGTTGGTGAAGGCGGTGGCGGTGTTCTTCCTGGTGCCGGCGCTGCTGGCGCTGGTGGGGTCGGCGCGTCTGCCGCCGGCCATCAAGTGGCGTGCCGCGCTCGTGGCGACGATCGCAACGGTGCCGGCGTTGTGGTACTACACCACGCTCGACCTGGCGACGGAGTATGGTCCGTTCGTGGAGTTGCTGCGCACCGCCAGCTTCTGGCGTGACTGGGGTGCGATGGTGAATCGTGTCGTCACCGCGCCAATCGCCATCGCCGCGCTCGCGGGAGCGCTGGTCACCGGCGGCGCAGTTCGCGCGGTGCTGCTGGCGCTGTTGGCGGGTTATATCGCGTTTGGTGTGATCTTCACGCATCACATTCATACGCATGACTACTATTCACTGCCGCTGGTGCCGATCGCGGCCGTGTCTTCGGCGGCGCTGGTGGCGCGCCTCACGCAGGCGCGCCGCGCTGCCGTGGTCGCGACCGTATCAGGTATCGTCTGCACTGCCGTGGCGGTCGCCGGCTGCCTGGCAGTGGCACAGTCGAGACAGCCCGACCGAGTCGAGGCGCTGACAGCGGAGGCTGAACGCTACCAGCGCATCGGTCAGATTACAGGTCACAGCACAAAGGTGCTGGCGCTCGACGGACATTACGCGTTCGCTCTCAATTACCATGGCATGGTGTCCGCGGCCAACTGGCTGCTGAGCGGCGACCTGGCGGTCATGGCTCTGACGGGGACGCGGCCGGCGCCAGTCGAGGAGAGACTGGCCGGGTACAGCGCCGACTTCTTTGTCGGCACCGTACAGGCGGAACTGGAGGCGCAGCCGGAACTCAAGCAGTTGCTGTCGAAACGGCATCCGCTGCTGGAACGGGATGGCACTCCCGATCGCTGGGCCTACGTCGTCTACGACCTTTCGAAAGGCATCCTGTCGGCCACCCCGGCGAACCTATCGATCTTCTCCCACGTTGGCGAACAGTCGGCCAAGGAGAAGGTGGTACTGTTCGCTCCCGCACATGCCGAATGGACCATCCGTGCGCCGTCGGACTTGCTTCGCATCTCTCCCGCCTCGGGCAGGGGACCGGCCGAGTTGGCGGTCGAAGCGGCGATGATCGGCGCAGAAACCGATCGTGTCGTCACCGTGAGCGTCGACAGCCCACACGCGGGCAGTACGCGGTTCGACGTCCGCATCCGGACCGTCGCGGGCGGCGATCGCCCTCCCTTTGGCTTCGTCGACGCACCAGCGGATCCAATCGCCCTTGGCGAAGCGCCGATTGTCCTGCAGGGATGGGCGCTCGACGATACGTCGATGAAACGCGTGTGGGTTGGCTATCGTGATGCGTCCGGCACGACGGTTCCGCTCGGAGAGGCGAACCGCGACGGGCACCGGCCGGATGTCGCCAAGGCGTTCCCGACCGGCCATGATCTGTTCAAGGCGGCGTGGGCATTCACGCTCACACCTGCGATGCTGAGCGGCATCCCACGGCCTGTGCAGCTGCACGTGATGGCCGAGGATAGTGGCGGGCGCCGCAGCAAGATCGGCGAGCGGACAGTCCGGTAGCCTGGTCGAGTCGCTTGGAGATTTGTTTGGGGGGACACCGGCCGGTGTGTGGCCGGCGATCTGATCAGGGGAGTGACGGCGTGCGGCGTTTCGTCATGACGATCCGATCGGCGAGGCGGTGCGTCTCCGAAAAACCACAATCACGGTAGATGGCAATCGCCGGCAGGTTGTTGGCGAGCACTTCAAGGTAGATCTCACGCAGATCCCATTGTGCGAAGCCGAACTCGACTAGCGACGCACAGGCGAGCCGTCCCAGCCCCAGGCCGCGCGCATCATTGTCGCCAATCAGCAATCGGCCAAACTCGGCACGGCGGCGGCTCCAGTCAATATTGTAGAGGGCGACCTGGCCGACGGGGCGCTTCAGCGTCACGGTCTCCTCGATGATGAACACGAAATCGTCGTCCCGCGTCCGGTACCGCTCCCACCAGACCCAGTGCTGCTCGGGCGCGATCACCTGCGAGGCGAAGAACCACTGGCGAATGTGGTCCTCGTTCCGCCAGGCCAGCGTCATGGGCAGATCGCCAGCTTCGAGCAGGCGCAGTGCGACGCCGTCGGCTTCGATCGGCCCCACTGCCCGCTTGCCAGGCAGCGCGGTCATGCCAGCAGCACCTGCCGGTACATCGTCAACCACTGCTCAGCGACGCGATGGACCGTGAACCGGCGCTCGACGGTCTGCCGGGCCATTCGTCCCGCCTGCGCCGCCAGGTGCGGATCGTGCAACAGCGCTTGCAG